>JACLAD010005054.1_pt1 | contig 51359 bp, 54 predicted proteins | sample 8027901 | NCBI WGS metagenome assembly JACLAD01 (sample SAMN15725071, study PRJNA655200) | protist metagenome | isolation source: fluorescence activated cell sorting (FACS) single amplified genomes of... | place: Spain: Blaines Bay Microbial Observatory, Mediterranean Sea | collected 2016-07-05 | reverse complement strand
CGCTCTGAGTTACCTTGACAAGCTCCCGCCACCATCAAGCTACGGCCTCCCAGCTGTTCAGGCTTGGTGCCTCAGTCGCTCCGGCAATCGCTGGCGGCAAGTTGTGCGGGGCCAGCGTGTATGTCCGCCATGCCTTCGGATCGCTGGACACTTCGCCCGCTGCTTTTAGCTCCTGCAGGCAACGGCTCAGCGTGCTCCACCACAGCGGTTGAATGCCAGGCGCGGGGTTGTTGTCGCGCAGGTCGGCATCACGCCAGCCGCCATGCTTCTGCATGTACTGATCTAGGGCCTTTTTGATCGTGCCGTTCGTGATCTCAGTGACCCCTGCCAAATAGGCCTGTTGCATGATCCGAATCACGATCGGGCTCATTTGAGATGACGTCGTGAAATCAGGCACGCTGGCCAGCGTTGCTGTTGTCTGAGCCAGCATCGGGCTGCTTGTTTCCTGCAGTTGCTCCCACTGAGCAGCAACTGCCACCAGGGCGTCAGGGTTGCCGGTCTTCACCGCTTCAGCGGCCAGCGTCGTGATCATGTGTTGCATTGCAGCCTGAGCGTCCGGGCTGCCGTTGATGAGGCGCTTTATCTGGTCAATGATGATCATGGTTCCGTTTAGTTGTGTTTTCGGGACTGGGATGGGGGCGTTACAGCGCCCCTGTCTTCAAAGCGTGGGCTCGGCGGTAAACGAACCAGCAGGCAGTTCGCCCGGTTCGTAGTGGTCGCTCAGCATGTCCAAGGTGTCGGTCAACATCTCCCGGATGGCGGTGACACGTTTGATGTCGTCATCAATGGCGTACAGCCCTAAATCGATGTTGTTCCGTAGGAAATTGAGCCCGTCGGTGCCGTGGTCATTAAGGGCACCGCGCACCCACTCGCGCAGCGTCTGGGCTTCCATCTGCAGGCGGCCCATGATGTTGCAGTAGTTCTCAGCCTCATTCATCGGAATGGGGTCATGCTTCTGCAGCGGCGTGAAATCACGCGGGTCAGCCTTGGCCGCCTGTCTGGCTGCCTTGGCCTCTTCTGCCTGGCGGAGGACTTCAGGATCGAGCACGCGATCGCGCACTTCCCCGACCTGCTCCTGGGGTTGGTGACCTGTGTTTCTCTCTCCGGCGGCTGGAGAGACAGCATTTGATCGATTGCTGATGTTTGATGTCCCGACGATGGCCGTACGGACTCCTAAACCTTGATCACGGGCTTGGCGGCCAAAAGCGGCTGATTCCTTTTGTGACGGGATACCGCCTTTGTTGCCCTGCCTGAAGCATGCGGTTGCCCAGGTTTTCAGTGCTGCTTCTGCAGGCTGTTCACTGAACGGCATGTAGGCACTGCCGCCGCCTTTAGTCATCCGCCGGTCAAAAAGCGTCGTCCAACCTTCCATGTAGCTGCGGCCCTTTGGGTAGCCGAGCTGTTTATGAGGGTTCTGGGCGTTCCAGTCGTCAATGGCGTTGCAGAGCACACACCAGTTCAGTTCAAGAGTGGCCGATTCAAGGCTGAGTTTCCCGTAGCCCAGCAGCTGCAGATCATTGGCCAAGTAGTCGGACCAGTTACGGCCGCCCTGCTCACCGCGAAACAAGCGGTCCTGATAAATGGTCAGCAGGCAGCCGGCCATAATCCGCTGTTTCACAAATTTATCTTCTGCAGCAGCTTTGGACGTGGCTTCAAGCTGCAGCTTTATCGACCGTTCGGTCTGGGTCATCGGTGAATCCAGCAGGTCAGACACCTGCTCGTCACCGGGAAGAATCGTGATAGTTGTCATTGGTGTTGTGAGGTAGTGGGCTGGCCTCCCAGCCCGTGGTTAATCAGCCTTCGGAGGCGCATGCCAACTGAAGACGCTCAACGTGCGTGCCAGCAATCAAGCCCTTCGGATCAACACCAACGGCCTTGGCCTGTTCGGCCACGTCCGCATAACGCTTGAACACGCGCTCAGCATCGGCCTTCATGTTGCTGAACATATTGGCGGCGAATGCTTCGCTAAGAAGCTTGATTGTTTCCTCTTGGCGGTTGATCAGAACTTTGACCTTGAACCCGCTCAGCAGTGCCTTGGCCATGGGGCTGAGGCTGTTAAGGACGGTGGACATGGTCACAGAGCGTTTGCCGTTCAGTTCATTGGAACGGTTGATCTGATCGAGAATGTCGCGCAAGCGAACAACCTGGCTGTCCTTGTGCTGGCCGCTGTAGACCATGCGGGTCAGGCCCAGATTCTCGGCGTACCAGAGGACGCGGAAGGGCGTGCGCAGGTTGCCACCAGTGGTGACGAAGAAACCGGCGTGCTCCATCAGGTAATTACTGACGCCATGACCTGAAGGATCGGCTAGGAGCTGCTGCACTTCTGCGGCGGTGATGTCGAAATCAGGCAGTGATGCCTTGGTGGATGAGCGGGGCTCGTCTTGAAACATTGGAAAAGAGGGGGTTGTGTTTTGGCGCAGCTGATGCGCTTGAAAAAAACTATACGGAAGCGCATGCACGTTGTCAACCGTGCGCAGGGTGAATGTCTGCTGACACGGTGTGACAGCTGCGAGCACCTGCGAGCGGTTGCCTGCAAGTAATGCAGCGCGATTGTCAACACCCAGCAAAAAGGCCCCCGCAGGGGCCGGGTGAATCAGATCTGGCCTGCGGCGCGATGCACCAGGTAGACCGGAAAGTTATCAACTTCGTCAACTTTCATCAGCCACTGCAGTTCGGCGATCAACGGGTGGTTAGCCGGCAAGCCGTGCTTTTTGGCCAGAGTCTCCAGCGCAGTGCAGCAGCTGGTTTCGTCGATGAACGTGACGGAGACGTTGTTGAGCATTGTGGTGGACATGGTTTGAAGTGGTGGTGGGGCCCTCGCCCCTGAACTCTTTTAGTATACCATGCTGCGTACGCGTATTGCAAGTCCCCGTTACACTCAATTCATCACCCGTTTTATGCAGTGGGAAGAAATCACCCCACAAAAGCAGAAAGAATCCAGCGTGTGCAGGCCGTTTACGGAATGCTCTGTGATGGATACTCACGCACGCAAGTCATACAAACCTGTGCAGAAATGTTCGACGTCAACACCCGCTGTGCTGACAATTACATCGCTGACGCTCGCGAGATGATCGAGCACGACTGCTCCATGTCTCGCCAGGCCTTCCTAGCCGAGGCCATCTCCAGACTCCGTAACTACGAACAGCAGGCCAGCAAGCGCGGACAGCTCCAAGTGGCCACCAACAGCGTCAGGCTCCAAGCTGAGTTAGTTGGCTTAACAGGTAAAAACGCATGACGACCACCACCAGCACCACAACAGACGGCGCCATCAGAGTTCAGGTCTGTGCTGATCAGCTCTGCATCGTCACCTACTGCAGCAGTCAGCACCTGGTGCCCGACAAAATCGCCCAGCTTGAGCGTTTGCTACGTGATGCATGAACGTGCACGATGCCGAACGCATGGCAACTCCGCTCAGCATTGAGCTACGGACGGGCGATTGGATTCTGCTAACCGCTGTTCTCTCTGCATTGATTGAATCCTCTGTCACGATTACTGACCGGCGCGTTGCGCAGCAAACTCTGCGCTTGGCTTATATCCGCGAAACTCTGGACCGCGCAACCGATTAATGGAAACGCTGCTTTCACGCTGCCCAGGCGGCCTGCTTTTAGAGCCGCCCACAGTCGAAGCGATAGATACCGATATGGTGCCCTTCGCCAATGGCTTAGTCGCTGGTCTTACAGGTCCGCAAACAGAGGTGTTTAATCACCCGGCACGCTTCCGCATGCTCGCGGCTGGTCGTCGCTTCGGTAAAACCCATCTGTCCCTGGTTCAGCTGATCGTCTGGGCGGCAGCGAAATCAGGATCACTCAATTGGTATCTGGCCCCCACCTACAGAGCAGCTAAGTCGATTGCGTGGCGTCAGCTGAAGGCGATGGTGCCTCGTGAACTATTTGCTGAGAAGAACGAAGTTGACCTGTCCATCGAGCTGGTCAATGGCTCACGCATCGAGCTGAAGGGCGGTGATCGGTACGACAGCCTCAGGGGCAACAGCCTCAGCAACGTGATCTTGGATGAGGCGGCTTATATCCCGCCCGACTGCTGGGAGATGGTGATCCGGCCTGCTCTGGCTGATCAGCGCGGCAATGCGATCTTCATCAGCACGCCAGCTGGCTTCAATCATTTTCATGAGTGGTACGAACAGGCCGCCGATGAGCCCGATTGGCAGACCTTCGCCTACAACACGATCCAGGGCGGCAACGTCCCCCCAGAAGAAGTGGAGCTGGCTCGCAGGACGCTGGATGAGCGCACGTTTAAGCAGGAGTTCCTGGCCAGCTTCGAGACGTTCTCCGGTCGTGTCTTCCCTGAATTCAGCGAAGACAACATCGATGCCACGGTTCAGGACATGGGCGGCCCAATCCTTGTCGGCCTGGATTTCAACGTGTCCGTCATGGCCGGTGTGATCTGCAGCAAGGTCGGCGACACGCTGCACCAGTGGGACGAGATCGCGGTAAAGAACAGCAACACCGATGAGGTGGCCCAGATGCTGCGTGAGCGGTTCCCCGATCGGCAGATCGTTGCTTATCCAGACCCAACGGGCAAGGCACGGAAGACATCAGCAGCAGGTGTGACCGACCACGGCATCCTCAGGAAATACGGCATCAAGGTGGTGGCACCGAATGCACCATGGGCGGTGAAGGATCGTCTGACAGCTACGAACTGGCTCATCTGCAACGCGATTGGCGAACGCCGGATGTTCATCCACCCGCGCTGCAAAAACACGATCAAGGGCTATCGGTCGGTCACGTTTAAGGAAGGGGCTGAGGATTTTGTGGTCGATAAGGATCCTGGCCTTGAGCACTGGATCGATGGTGCTGGCTACCTGATCCTGAGCGCTATGAACCAGGTGAAGCCGTGGACAACCGGCAGCGCTAGGAGCCGCATTGGCCAGATTTGGTAAGGCAGACTGTCAGTAGTCCTGCGCACGCGTAATGGCACCAAAGAAGAAACCGGGCCTCTACGAAAACATCAGGAAGCGGCGTGCTGCTGGCAAGAAACCACGCAGCGCGAAAAGCAAGCTGAGCCCATCAGCGCAAGATTTTAAGAACGCTGCGAAGACTGCCAAGCCCAAGCCCAAGCCCAAAAAGAAAAAGTGACAGCACGTAACAACTGAGAACGCTGTTGAGTGTGACACCGGGTTTTTCCACAGGTTGGGCAGTGTTTCCCACAGGCATTCGGCGAGATCGCAGTCGGTGCAGTGCAAATTCCACAGGCGCGACACGCAAGCCTGCTTTGTTTTCCACAAAAAATTCGCAATAAAGCCACCGCTTGTGCCAGTTGTTGTGCCAGTGAGTGTGCCAGAAATTTGCAAATGTGCCAGAAATTTATTGGCACAGTATTAGCAAGATGCACTGCGCCGCAGCCGATCTGACCGATTTCAGTACAGACGCACCACTAACGACACTGCGCGTATCTGCTCTCAATACGGGGTACAACTGATTTGCCGGGGAGGCCCGGCAGTCCTCAAACAACTGAATCAATGGGAATGATCGCTGACGCCATGCGCGTCCATCTGCAGCAGATCGCTCAGTCCGACGCCAAAGCGCTTCGGGCCACTGAGGAGATGCTCAGCTCAGTCCGTGCTCAGATCGCTGCCTCCGAGGCACCGCTCCTGGCCGGCAGTCAGGACGACGAAATTGCAGCCGCCATCGAGCTGCTGCAATCCGCCGGATACACCGTCACACCGCCGACCGTCTGATCGGCTTCACATCGCCCCTACGGGGGCGTTTTTTTATGCCTGCGCGTGGGACACGCTGAGTGCGCTGTCGTCCGCTGCAGGGGCCTCTAGGGGCCGCTCACGCTGCGGCGTGTATTCAGGCCCCCAGCCGCCACGGGCGACGAACAGCTGCAGCGCTGCTGGCCGGTAGCGGACGCCCCGGTAAACCAGCTGCATGGTCGCGGGGTACTGGCGGGGCAGGGGAACGGGTCCAGTCATGTCAAAAAAAAGCCCCCGCGATCTGACACACGGGGGAAGAGGGCCTTCAAACCACTAAGCAACGGGGCACGACTCCCGCCAAAATCAAGATACCGTTGCGCAGGCTGATGACGCTGTTGCAGATCTTGCACCCGCTATGTGCTGAGTGTCACCCCTCGTGTCTTGAGTGGATCGTGCCGGCGGATGAATGGGAACCGCTCAGACAGGCCGCTGTCCAATCGGCCATGTCCAGGACAGCTGAACGCAAGGCCAAACGCAAGACCAGCAAAGGCAAGCGGTAGCCCTGCGCATCTGTGTGAAAGGCAGTTACGCAAAACGAGTTAATTTGGAACCATGCGTGTCCTAATTGCGTGTGAATACAGCGGCCGTGTGCGTGACGCCTTTACGCGCCGTGGGCATTTCGCTTTGTCTTGTGATCTTCTGCCTACGGAGGCGGATGGCAATCACTATCAAGGGCCAGTTGAGGACGTGCTCTATGACGGCTGGGATCTGATGGTGGCTCACCCGCCATGCACTGACCTTGCTGTCAGTGGTAGCAGGCATTTTGGAGCAAAAACTGCTGATGGACGTCAGGCGGCCGCGTTGAATTTTGTGCGTTTGTTGATGGCTGCGCCAATCGACCGCTGGTGCATCGAAAACCCTGTCAGCGTCATCAGTTCTGCCATTCGCCCGCCAAACCAGATCATTCAGCCTTGGGAGTATGGGCACGGTGAAGTGAAGGCAACGTGCTTATGGCTAAAAAACTTGCCGCGCCTCCAGCCAAGTAACTGCGTTGAAGGGCGTGAGCCCAAAGTTCACTTAATGCCGCCTGGTCCTAATCGCTGGAAGGAACGCAGCCGCACGTTTGAAGGCGTTGCTGAGGCTATGGGCGATCAGTGGGGTGGACGGTCGCTGCCTTTAGTCATGAATCAGCTTGCGCTGCTCAGCTAGGCGGCTTCCAGATCGGGATCTCCTTCGCTACCTGCTCACTCAGCATTCCCCGCAACGTCCCGTTCAGTCTCAGCAAGCTGATAGTGCATGCTTTTAGGTCGTCAATATCGTCTGTCCGTCTCACCGCATCGATCAGCCTGGCGGTTTCAAACTCTCGCGCTAGCTGATAGCTATCCGAATTTGCCATTGATCTGAGCCAGATAGAATCAAAATAACGATGTTGTGCAGCGGTGCCAGAGAACCCGTATTACCCCAGTGGGATCTATGGGAGTTCATCAGGGCCGCCTGACGCTGGGCTGAATGATGAGAATCCTGGGGACTCTCCTGATTTCCTGAGTGGCCCTTACTTGGAGATGAGTAAGGCGTGGCATCCGATCAACGTGTGTGCCGGTGGTACGCAGGTCTTTAGGGGTAACGCTGAGACATTGCTGCCGATCGAACCCAAGGAAGAACGTCCGGCCTGGGAGCGCAGGGTCAGCCACGCTGTGCTGTCGCCTTTCCTGACGCGCATCGCGGAGCAGGCATCAGGCCTGATTCTTAGGAAGCAAATAACGCTGGAGCCAAAAGACGAGGGCGGGATCGTTGATCCTTACTGGGAGGAGTTTGTCCAGAACGTGGACGGCTACGGCACCAGCCTGGACGACTTTGCACGGCGTGTAGTGCTGTCGTCTGTCCTCTGGGGTCACAGCGGAGTTCTGGTGGATTTCCCCAGCACTGAGCCTGCACCAAACCTGCTGGCTGAACGTGAGCTAGGGCTGCGTCCTTATTTTATTTCGGTCGAATCACAGCAGATCTTGGGGTGGCGGAAGGCTGAGGGTTCGCCGCTGTCACCTGTTGATCAGATCAGGATTAATGAGTATGTCCAAGAGCCCTTGGGCCGCTTTGGTGACAAGATCGTACGTCAGATCAGGGTGTTAGAGCCCGGGAAGTGGTCTATTTGGCGTAAGGGTGAAGAGGGCTGGTTTATTTATCAAGAGGGAACCACCAGCTTGCCAGTGATACCGCTAGCAGTTACCTACTCAGGCAAAGTGGCAGAGCTGATCAGCAAGCCCCCTCTGCTGCCTATCGCAAACCTGAACATCCTGCACGCTCAACGTCAGGCAGACCTGCAGCATGCGCTCCATGTGGCAGCGTTGCCGATTCTCGTCATGCGCGGTTTTGACGACCTAAGCAGCAGCGATGAGCCGATCGGTCTGTCGGCTAATAGCGCCATCCTGATGCCTACTGATGGTGGCTGTGAGTACGTCGAGCCGGCAAGCAACGCATTTGAAGCGCAGCAGAGTTTTATCACTGAGCTTGAGAGTCAGATGCGGTCGTTGTCTATTAGCACGCTGTTCCAGCAAACCTTTGTCGGTGAGACATCAGAAGCCAAGGCCATGGACCGGAGCGACTCCGATTCATTGCTGGCGATTGTGGCCAAGGATCTGGAGGCAGCGCTGCAAAATGCCATGGAGATGGCTGCAGCGTTTGTCAGCAAGGAAGCGCCAAAAATCATGATCGATCGAGATTTCAACCTGCAAGCCTTGGAACCGCAACAAGTGACTCAATACATGGGTTTATGGCAGAACGGAGCGATCACGCATCAGACGCTGCTGGAGACCCTGCAGCGTGGTGAGATCCTTCCGCATATTGACGTTGAGCAGGAGATTGAGCTGGTAGCGCAGGAGAGTTTGGCTGGCCTTGACCTTGAGGCCTCAGGGGGAACGCTTCCGGCTGATGCAGACAATGATGAAGATGAAAAGGGCAAGGGTGGCGATTCCGGTGGCCAGCAAAGCGAAGTCCGCGAAGAAGTCATTAAGCGTCTCCGTAGACTGGCAGAAGATGACGCTGAGGAGGACGACGGCTAATGGCCCTGTCTGATCTAGACATCCTGAACCTTCTGGAGAAGGCGAAGGAGAAGCGCACTGGGCCCCCAGGTCCACCAGGTATCGGCCTGCGTAGCGGTGGCGTCGTTCAAGTAGGAGAACAGATCCGTTTTGAGTTCACCGATGGATCATCAGCCACCGTCACAATGCCGGCGGGCATTGAAGGTAAGCAGGGACCAGCTGGAGCGGACGGTCGAGACGGCGTTGATGGCATTACAGGACTGCGAGGACCAACGGGCCCGGTGGGACCGGCTGGTCCAGTTGGTGCAGCAGGACGATCTGTAGAGGCCACTGCGGTCACCGAAGACGGGCGACTGCTATTTGAGTGGTCAGATGGAATCGTCGAGACCGCTGGCTTTGTTATGGGCCCTCAGGGCCGGCCTGGAGCGCAAGGAGCACCAGGGGCCAAGGGTAAGGACGGCGAAGACGGCGCTGGATGGCTGTCAGGCCCTCGTCCGCCTGCGGAGTCGGATGGTGAGGTCGGTGACCACTGGCTGGATTATGCCGGTGAAGAACTGCCGCTCTACAAAAAGCTGTTATCTGGCTGGAAGCGCATTGGCTCCATGAAGCCTCGCGGCTCTGGCGGTGGCGCAGAGTTTAAAAGAGAAAACATTGTTGAAGGTGGCGAGATTCAGGACACTGGCGATCTGCCGCTGTCTTCGCCTAATTCAGGGTCAGCTCCGCCGCCGCCGTTCTTTGATCCGGCATTTCAGCCGACCGAATACATCACGAATTCGAAGCCTAGTGGGCATTATCCAGATGGTATGCCGATCTGGCCGCCACACGATAAGAAGGGCCACCCGATACCCAACGCTGATTATATTTACAGCAACCCATACGAACTGGAATGGCAGCATCAATACAACACATGGGTTTATGAATGCCTGCAGCGCTTAGCGGCGTTCCATAAGAACTGGAGCACTATTGATGGAGGCAACGTTCCGAACCTGGACGCTGAAGGAGCCCCGATAACATGGAAACTGGATGGCGGCGATAGGCGTCAAACGAACAACCCTGACAATCACATTGTTGACGGCAACTATTCAATCTGAACCATGCCTACTCCTCGCCGCACCACGCCCAAGACCACCAAAGCCACTAAGGAGACTGCAGCTGCAGCTGCTTCAAAACGAGTTACCAAGGCCCAGGACGAGACCGTGTACTCACGGATTCAGATCCGCCGGGACACGTTTACTAACTGGGAGAACAGCACAGACACCCCATTGGAGGGCGAGCTTTGCCTGACTCTCGATGGAGAGCACGCAGGCAAGTTCAAGATTGGTGACGGCAGCAAAGAATGGGTCCACCTCGACTACTACGCGGGTGATGGTGGTGCGCAGGTCATTGTTGGCCCTGATGACCCGCTTGTAGCTGATCCAACGCTGCCTGAGGGAACGCTTTGGTATCCATTCGACAAGTTGGATGCCACCAAAGAAGCAGCATTAATGGTGCTTTGTGATGTCGCTGGCAGTTCAATTCTTGAGTGGCGGCGCTCTGATCCTGATGTTTACATCTTCATGGAGACGGTGGCTAACGAGCCGGATAACTCCAGTGTGCCAAAGCCTAAAGACGGCGACTTTTGGTATCAGACGGACAAGCTAGATCTGTATGTGCGTTGGGATAATGCCTGGGTGCCTGCTGTTGGCTTCCAGAATTTGCCCTACGTGCCGCTGACTGGCGGCGAGATGACAGGCCCTCTGATCATTCAGAACTCAACGACTGACACGACTGTTGTCGATTTCCAGAGTGATAACAGGGCTGGTGGCCTGTGCTTGGAGCAGGATGGCCAGATCAAAGCCAAGGGCGTCTCTCAGACCCCTCAGGGCGAAGACAACCTAGTGACGAAGAAATACGTCGATGACATGATCTCCGGCAATGTCGGGGGCATTGATGAGCGTTATTTGATTAAAAACGAAGGGAATATGCAAGACTGTCAGGGAACGATTAAATTTGTTTCTAATTCCTATGATCCAGACAAGGACGCATCTTATAAACATTCAACACTTAACTATTCTAAATTCCGCCATCACGCCACAACAATCGGCAATTACCATTCGGAGTTTACTGATGGTACAGCGCGTAATCCAGAAGCGACAGTACATGGCAAAGCGTCTGAGGAGATTCTAAGAAACTGCGCAACTAATCCCGAAGACTTGGATTATGATTCCAATGATTCAAGTAAAACCAACAACAAAGTCAAGATTGAACGGTTCGATTTTGACCGTATCGAACGAATTCATTATCTGAAATCCAATGTTAGGGAAGGCTCTAACACAGGCGATACTGCTGATTGGGTTAACGGGAACGACAAGCCAAAGGGGCACGCTACCAATGTCACAGTCGATCACACCCGCTGGCGGAAGCGAGATAAAACTGCAGATGATGCTGGTTGGTATGCAGACAAGGAAGGCGCACCGCAGCGGTTTATTACCTGGGTGCCAGATCCTGATGATCCTGATTGGGACCAGCGGAATCGAGACTCAAACAAAACGGGCGGCTACATCTCAGATAGTTGTGAACCTGAGCATCGCGCGGCAAACAAAGGGTACGTTGACCGGCAGATTTCAGAACGTGGTGTAGGCAAGGGCGCTGACCTTTGTGCGGATGGTGCCGATGATCCCGCTCTAGAGATCGGTGGATTCTGGCGGGCCAAGGATTACCACGACAAATGCTCACGCATTTATATCAAAATCTCCTGAGGTTTAAGCTATGCCATACGATTACAACTCCGACAAGTCTAGGCTGAACATTGAGGCAGTGTCTTGGGACCAGGGTAAGTATGAAGTCGTTACTTATAACCCGTGTCCGCATCATTATGGGACGCTGAACCTGCCAACTTGGGATAAAAAGGATTGGCCTTTTCTGGCTCAGGTTGTAAACTTAGGCGATACCTCATTTAACGATTGGGACAATAAATGGGCGGGCGGCCCTGTTGACCTAGGCTATCCTATCCGGCCAATATCTCAAAACCGTTTAAGCATAAGACCGTTTACTTGGAACTCACCTGAAAAGAAATGGGAGTATGGAAAGCTAAATTACCAAGGTAATTTGCCTCATTTTACGCATCCAGGCAAAGGTGCTTTTACCCTGCACGAAGGGCGAATCTCAGCTTGCCGTTACGGGTTCTCAATGGGTTCCCCTGACTATCCATCACGCACACGCCAACAGTCAAAGGTCTACCAGGCTCAGCGCTGGATGAATAGCGTCTTTGGCGTTCAGTTTGAATGGGATAGCGGCATTGAGTTTCCCAATAACCATGTCGGCGACCACATGCCACCCGCACAATTAGACAGTCACGGGGAAGTAGAGCTAAAAGGCCCTATGGGTTATCAGGTGGAAAACCTATGGATCACCATGGGAATGGTTAGCACCCGTGGGGTTATCATCGAGGATTTTATTCTGCCTTTAGTTAAAGACGGGAAGATCTGTAAAGACATTGTGTATTGGTATGAAGGATATAGCCTGTTTGACCCAATTCCATGGAATGGTCTTCCTTTTGTGGATGATAACGGCTTAGGTAATGGTGAAATAGATAAACCGAGCCAAGGAAAAGAAATTACAACGCCTTGCCGTCGTGGACGGTGTGGATTTGCAATGTCATCAACGCATGCCAATTTTGAGCTTGTGGCTAATGCTCGCATTCCAACGCAGGATGATTATGCATTTTTAGAAGGTGGACAGAACATCGTTCTGCCTGGTGTCCCTGATTATCACCTGCCTTATCAAAAGCGGGTGAAGAGGGATGATGATTTCAGAGCGCCTGTTAATGAGCCGGATGAATTAGATCCGGATTATATACACGGAGAAGTCGTCAAAGTCGGCGCGAACATGATCATGACTGGTATGGTGATGACGTTCCGTGCATTCGGCGCATCGCCTAGCGAATACAATACATTCCGTATGTGGAACTGGAAGCCAATCACAGTGCCCGTCAAATACATGACGGATAAAAAGCACATTACGGAAGATGCAAATTACAGGCCGTATGCCGCCGAGTATCAGGACGCCAATGCGCCGATCGTTGGTGTTGATGTAACTAAAGCAGGTTGTCCGTGTCCGCCGTTGCTGCCTGGTCCGTACGGGGAGCTGTATGGCATGTGTGATCCAAGCTTTGAGGCAGTGGTGCCAGCGATACACAATGCCTGGAATCAGTTCAATCTAGGCATAGAGCCAAACGGCAAAGATAGCGACGATTGGGACACCTGGGCGTGTGCAGAGCTTGGGTATCACAAAGGTCAAACGGTATCGACATCAAACCTTCATCAGCAGTTTTATGTTGATATGGTTCATGAGAACATGCTTACGACTAGCTGGTTCACCAAAGAGTTTGCTGATCGGCAGCCCTCTGGTGGCTGGTATTTGTACGACACTCCCGCACATAAGAACCTGAATTTTCGGATTGCTGGTCCATCCATAGATAAGGGCACCATGAACCACAGCGACGGTCAGTACATTGACAGCGATCTATCAGCCGATGACGACATCAGCTCTGGACGTAACGATTTTGTCGGTGACTATGGGCCGTTTCCTGCTTCTCAAACCCCAAACGGAGAAAACACAAAACCCAACCCAGGGCCTCAAAGGGCAACCAACAGCATTTACGGAAAGTATCGTGAGGGTGGATATTTCGAGTCGTCAGAGGCTGATGGCTTTGTTGCGTTCGCCAGCGATAAAGGCCAGGTTGAAAGGCGCGAAGCAGATACTGACCCCAGGCCAGGTCACGGAAGTGATGACGTCTTCAATTGGCCCGTAGAACCGCCGGCTTAGAATATGGGCAATCCGATTACGCACGGGAATGGCTAAGCGTCATCAGCCAGACGGAACACCTGAGCATAAGGATGGCTCAGCCGCGTTTCCTGAAAACCCGACACACCTGCAGGAATACACGTCGCCTGGTGGGCTGACGTATTTTTACACGTTCAGCGATCCTACTGATCCCAATAGTTCAGGTTATTGGACGATGCTGGGTTACCCCGGCCCTCCTGGCCCCCTTGGCCCACAAGGTCCAGGCGGTCTGACGGGGAGTTATCCCACGATTAACTACGAAACTGGAACTTGGGATTTAGCTCATCAGGAGTATGACGACGACGGCAACCTGGTTGATATAGAAGAGCCTACAGATTATCCCGCGCAAGGCACTGTTAGAGTCCTTGGTGTGGTGGGTTATGGAGGCTTGCCTACGCCATCCGGCCAAAACCTAGGTGATGCCTATTATGTCGAAGAATACGACGATGACGGCAATCCAATAACGTCAAAGTTAAATGTCATCCCATATCACGACCATAAGTTCTCCAACGGCAATGTTGACACAGGCAAGAATCGATGGGTTGAAGTAGGCAATACGGGTGCCCTTGGCCCGCAGGGCGAACAGGGCGAACAGGGGCCAAAGGGCGATCCAGGCGGAAGCTTCATTGAAGTTGTCGATTACTTCCCTGCCGGTGCTTTGTACCAAGAGGGCCAGATGCTGATGGAGCTATCCACCAAGACGATTTTTGTCGCTGTTAATCCTGCTATCCAATGACCGCTACTAACAACCGCGCACCAGGTACTGGCCAGTCTTTAAGTCAGGATGGTTTAGCTCAGGCTAAAGCTGACCTTCTCCAGGCTTATCATGAGCAGCTGGATCCTACACAGAAGGAGGAAGTTGATCTAGAAAAGATTAAAGCGGGAATGGTCAAATATTATGCCTACGTTTTTAAATGCGTACGCACTCCAGACCATGGCGGTCCGCCGGGTTGGGATTCCCTTTTTGATGATTTAGAACAGCAATTTCCTGATTACAACTTTAATAGCTTCCCCGATAATCTTAGTGAAGAAGAGATCTATGAATGTCTCGTCTGGTTGGGCGCTATCCCTGATGACAATGAGATGCATGAAGACGGCAAAATGGGCCGTAAGGAATGGGTTAGTTTGCCATATCCAGATCCATGCTATTTGGGTCAGACGGGCTGGTCTGACCCTGGTAGCGACGTAAATAATAATGGCCCGCTAGTTAGCACCGCCATGTTCCTGCCCTCTGGGCCGCCGCAGACAAGGGATAACACGTCGCATAACCCTGATCGACGTCCGTATATGTCGCATCAGTGCTCGTCATATTCAGGTGAGCCTGTTAATGACCCGTTTAATTTCTATTTTACAAAACGCGGCAAAGTTGATCATAAATCTAACTGGCAATCAGGTCCGCCTGAAAACGACGTGATCTTTGATCATGTTGTTGACAACGCTGGTTACTGGTCAACAGCGGGTGGACCTTTTAGCAATTGGCGCAACTCTCCGCATGACGACCATACCGGAGCGTCATCAGGAAAGCCTTATTACCCTGCCCTGATGGAGGCTGTCACTAAGCATGGTGGCAACAAAATGCTTTATAACTTTGGGCATGGCACTAGCAAGAGCACGCCTGAAGGTGGTGATTTTAATGTGATCGGCGCATCGGGTTACCTTTCACCGATTGCGGACATGCATGAAAACTCAAAGGAGATTAGTGACGACGATAAAGACGTTCTAGTAAAAGATATTTTTGCGTCCATGAACGTGGCGCACTTCTATAATATGTATCGCACCGATATCACGAACGGTGAGCTGGACGAGTTAGACGAGATCATTGATGAAATCGATACAATCACTCCAGAGATTGCGCGACTGTTTGGCCCTGATGGCAAAGATCCGTTCTTTATGGATACGGATAAGCGTGCGCAGAAATTCCTGAAGCGAAAGATCAAAAACACAAAAGCCGCCGGTGAGGCGATTCGTATCGTGGCGATGCATATCGCTGATGTCAAAAAGAAAAAAGCGCCGGATTGTTCGCGCTTGTTAGAGCTATTGCATAACGACGAGCTGACCTGGTCAGATTGTATGCACTGGTATTGGTTGAATAACTCTGACCGTAAGTATGTCCCGACTTATGAAGACATGGCCGAGTTTATCGGCAAGGGCTACACTCTGGCTGATTACTACGGCAAGAAGGTTAACTGGCGTTGGGGTTGGAAGCGTGGTTTAGAGCCCAATGTGATTGCGGACATCATGCAGATGCATCCGTTCAGCAAGTACAAGAAAAAAGGCAAGCCGGTTGGCTTTGGTACTGCGACTTATTCATCGAATAAACCCGGCAAACCAGGCGGCAACAATGGCGGTGGAAACAACAACATTGGCGGTGGAAATAACAATAAGCCAGGATTTAAGCCAGGCGGCGGCATTGATACTGGCTCAGGAGGAGCCACATTCAAAAGTATGTGGAAGACTTATAAAAAATGGCACGACCAAACGCACCCTACTTGTAAAGGGCCACCATGCCAGCACATTGGCAATGGTCCGCATAATGGCATCAATCCCAACGGTGGCACTCGTTACACATGGATGGAAGCCATGTGGGAAGCGCATCATGCTGCGAACTATCCCAAATGCCGTGGCACCTACATGGGCACTCGTCGCCCTGGTGGCGTCTGGTGTGAGCATCAGCCAGGCGGCAATAAATTTAACGGGTTTGATGATCTCGATTTTGAAGACATTAAAGCTAATGAAAAGGTCTGGAAATCATACTGGACTCGATACCATCAACATGCGTTTCCCGGCTGTAAAGGTAAATGGCAACGGAATCTAGACCCTGTTAAAGGTTTTCCTGATTCTGATGGTTACTGTATACATCATCCGTTCTATCCGCATGATGACGGTCTAAACGCTCATGACAATATCCAGAACAACAAAGACGAACTTAACCCTGATGATTATCCAGACGATTGGCAGTGGATACTGCAGCATGATCGTGATGAGAATGGAAATTTAATCAATATCAACTGGGCTGATCAGGAAGAGAACCACCGGCCGAACTTGAATGTCAATGACATCCCTGAGGGTGGCATTCATATCCCCAGCACAGACGACCAAAACGGTCGTCCGATCCTTAATCACTTAGACCCTGCTGATTTTCCGATCCTTGGCCCTGATTCGCCCGGTGGCCGGCCTAATCGCCCTGAGTATCGCCCTGAGCGTCCAGAACGCCCTGATCGTGACCCAGATCAGCCGATTCTCAACCCAAACCTGGACATCGAGGTTGACCCTGATAACCCGATTCTCAACCCTGATGCTGAGATACCGCCAATCCTTACCCCTGATTGGAGACCGGATAAAGATAATCCAATCCTTAATCCTGACCGGGATCCATTGTTTGACCTGCCAAACTACGATCCAAACAATCCGATCATTAACCCGGATCTAAACCTTGATCCTAATAGCCAACGTCCCGACCCGAATGACCCTAACTATGACCCAAATCGCCGTGAGTATTACTTAGCGTATCGACCACCGTATGGTTGGGTTCTAGTTGATCGTGACGGGAATGTGGTCACTGATGAGGGTGGCAACGTTTTAGGCCCTGATGGTCAGCCAATCCTGAACCCTGACAGGCCAGGTGCTGGTGATGATGAGTCCAACATCCCGCCAATTCTTGATCCCGATTGGACTCCAGACGATGATCGTGAGCCCATTCTGAACCCTGACGCGTGGCCTGATGCCGAACGTCCAGAGCGTCCTGGCACTGGTGATGGCCGTTTCCCTGACTGGGAGCGTCCTAACCGTGCTGAACGTCCTGACCGGACGCATGAAGGCGTTTCAATCACCGTTGATGAGGATGGTGCGCCGAACATTACTGTTCGCAACTATGACCCCGGTAGCGGAGGCTTATCAGATGAGGACATCGAGTATCTGGACGGTTACGGCATCCAAGTCTTCCCGGCTGATGATGGCGACCTAGTTATCAGGCTCGATCCAGACCGTGATCGTGGTGACTTAGGCAGCCGCTTGCCACCTAATGGCATCAACATTGGGCCTGACATCAACATCATTGGTGATGGCGGCACTGGCGTAAATATCAACGTCAGCGGTCCTAACCCCAACCTGCCGACAGATGAGGACAACATCCACCCGCTTTGGGAGGATATGTGGTGGCGTGGTGATGGCCACATCGATGAAGATGGCCACGTCCATCTGGACTATGACCGCGTCCATATTGACGCGCACGAAAACGGAACATCCATCAATATTGAGCCACGCCCTGATTACGACAACGCGGGCCCCGATTTTGAGATCATCCTGCAGGATCAAAACGGTGATCAGATAACGATCACGCCGAACGAAAACGGCGATTGGACGATGAACGGTGAAGAGATCACCGATGAAGACCGTGATCGTTTTGGCGAAAACTGGGATGAATTTGTCGATCAACTAAGAGAAGACCTAGACATCCCGCCCCCTGATCTAAATGACCATCCGTTAGTTAGTGAGATTGCTGATGCGTTGCTTTGGGAGATTGTTGACCAGCTAATTGAGAATGACAAAATTCAAACCATTGCCGACATTGGCAGAGCGCTGGATGCAGTAAGGCGTGCCCTTGATTTTATGGGCCGTATTGAATTCATTTTCTCTACGTTTGGCGGTGAAGTCGGTGCAATTGTTGCAGCGTTTTACACTCTAAGCAAAGGAATTGCTTTGTATGTGCGTGCGATTTTGGGCGAAGTTAAGCAGCCAGATTTTATCTGTGAGCTAGTTGTCCCCATGCCTGGTGATGAGTGCTCGCACTTCCCTAATAGAGAACGGAATGAAGCTGATATGGCCTGGACAAGTTCCAAAGAGATTTATATGAATAAGCGCATCACAACGACAGACATTGGAGTCGTGCAACTGTACAAGTTGAGGCACAATGGTTATTTGGTTGATTGTTCCACAGTCGCCAAAAAGTCTGGATTATTCGGCACAGTTAGCCGGGTTGCCGTACATTATTTAACGCCAACTTATTCAATTGGATTAAACGAGGGCGACAAAGATTATAAGTATTTTTCTGTATGCCCTAAGGAATACCCTGATCCCTGCCGAGCTGATCACATTGGCGGTGACTATAACCAATCACCAAGAGAATCAACTTTCACGTCAATGCGCCGCATGCGGCAGCATATTGAAAACCAAGATGGTTGGGGTGAGCTTGCTGCCTTACATCAGTCTTATTGGCGGCCAATGTTCCACACAGCAGTGAAGGGCCCGACGAAACAATACAACTACCGGACTTATGGTGGCAACATCATTAAGACTGGCACCTGCGAGGAAGTATGGGGCGAAGTATGGCGGATCAGTGGTCGCTTTGAATCGCAAGAAGTTCCTGGCTGCTACATGGACAACATCTTTACTGAGCAGGGGCACGGGTTCATTGTTAACTGCAACTATCAGTCAGACGACTCCAGCCATGCCTCTATCTATGAGATAAATACAGCAGATCCCAAACCATGGCCATGGGAGATTGGTAAAAACTGCTCACCTAAGGTCACAATGGATATGGAGCAGATCCGTCTTGCCACCAGCAAGCTGAACCTTGCAAAGGCATGGCAGCTAGCGCATATCCAGATGAACTTTGTTGATCTGAAAAACCCTGACAACGTGTTTCATATTGAACTAGATAACAAGGAAACAAGATGGGTTAACCGGGCCAAAAACAATGAAGCCATAGGTTACAGATTGCGAGGTCTGAACGAAAACCCAGACAGGGCTGATTATTACATGGCACAGCTGCACGACATTCCGATGGAGGAATGGCTATTAAATTCAGACGGCAAAGGAGACAATACTTTCCAAGCACGTTGTCCGCTACATCTTGCCCCTAAATACACATGGAACGATGGTAAGTTCGCGACAATTCCATGGGACCAGTGGGGTTTTGTCGGGTTCACTTATGTGGTCTGGCCTGACAACCACAACCACTATTCAGGCGGTACCGCTGCGGGCAAGGTATCAGTCCGTCCCAAGTGTGCGTTGTTCAAGCGTTTGCGCTTTGTGAAAGAGTTCCCGACTGATTACATGACAGATATGTGGACCAGGGAGATCATGCTTAACCCGGATGCGTACTAATGGGAAGAGGAAGCGGCTTCAAACGCGATCAGTTCCTGCTTTGGATGCTGGCGGCAATTTTTGCAACTCAAGCGTTCATTTTCTTGTTTGCCGTGACGCAATGCGTCCGCCTGACTGGTGGAGTCCGCAACTGTCCAGACATTGGCCGCCGTTATGACCAGACCTTTGGCGTGATGGTGGCTACCACGCTGGCCCTGTTAACGGGCTCACAGCTCACGCAGCCGCCCGTTGGTGGGTCACCCCCACGCCTGCAGGAACGGGCTAAGAAACCGGAGGACGACTCCGAACCAGATAAGCGAAAGGCGTTGGAGCGTCCAACGCGTGAATGAGAAGCAACTAGCCAGCCTGATCCGTCAGGGCTTTGCCCTGAACAACGTTGCCACCAAGGCAGTCGCAGATGTTGATCGGGTGCTGGCATCTGCCATGAAGACGATTAAGACCTTGGTCGGGCTGCTGCCCCAGGAAGGGCTACTGCGGGACAAGTCATGGCGTGATCTGGAGCCGTTGGTCCGTCAGGAGCTGGGCAAATATGCAAAGCAGCTAGAGGGGACGCTGACTGCGGCTCTGGCGGATGCTGATGAGGGCATGGAGCGTGTAGCGATCAGACAGGCCCGATTGGCTGGTGCGGATTTTGGCCCTGAGATGGTCAATTTCAACCCACGGGTTGCCAGCAGTGTGGAGACGGCGCTGAACAGCGTGGTGAACGGCAAGACCGTGCGCAAGCTGTTTGCTACTCAGCCCGGCTCACCTAACAGCCTGATGAGTCAAGCGTTTTTTCGTGTTGTTGATCAGACGGTGAAGGGAGGGATCATTAACGGCCTGACGACGCAGGACATCGCCGATCAGATGGCAAAGGACGTGAAGCGTCGGGGGATTCCCGGCGTGGATGTGAACGACGCCAAGGCCAGCAAGCAGATCCGCAATCAGGCAATGGCGATGGCCCGGACGGCCACACAGGACATGAACCGCCAGGTTCGCGATCAGGTCTATGACGCCAACGCCGAGGCCCTGGAGGAGTTTGAGTGGCAGTGGTCTGCGGCATTGGACAGCCGGACCTGCGAGACCTGCGCGCCATTGGATGGCCAGACGTGGCCTGAGAAGAGGGACGCACCGTCATGGCCTGTTCACGTCAACTGCCGGTGTCAGGTGCTGCCGGTGGACCCAGAGGATGATTTCTGGACGGGCAAGGAATCAAAGCGGGTGAATGCCCAAGTGCTGCGGCCTGTCAGTGAAGGGCCCTATACGGGCGAGGGAGCGCTGAAGACGCCGATCAAGATTGATGGCAAGCGGTACTACCAGAAGAAAGTACCGGTGACGTCTGACACGGCTCCAGCCCGCTACAGCGACGTTATGGCCAAGTGGGCCACTAGCAGCAACACAACGCTTGAGGCAGCTATAGGCCCCACGCGTGCGCGGATCTTTAAGCGTGAGTACGGCCGGATGAACGCTGACCCGCAGAAGATCCTGAGCTGGATGTTGACGGGAGACAAGGGGGCACAGAAGTGGATCCCGGTAGACAAGCTGCTCAAGAAAAAGCCACTGACGTTCAAGAAAGGAGGCGGGCCACCACCGCCACCTGCTGCACCGCCAAAACCAAAGAAGCCAAAGCCGACACCGCCCCCAGCACCGCCAAAGCCAAAGCCGACACCAGCTCCGACACCAGCTCCGACACCGACACCAAAACAGTCCTCTCGGGACTACCTGGCCAAGAACCAGCACGACAACGGCCGGAACAAGCTTTCCCATGACGTCATTGCTGACTCAATGGCGATCGTCAGCGAGGGCACCAGCCAGAGCGCTAAGAACATGACCCGTGCTCTCCAGTTCATGGAGAAGAAGGAGATTCAGACAATCTGGAGCACCAGCCGGGAGAAGCTGTACAAAGGCGATTTCAAGCATTGGCAGCACCCGGATGTCATCAAGTCGCTGCGGGCTGGCAAGGGTAAGGGCGATCTGATCTGCAAGGGGATTGCTGATGACCTTGCAGCAGGCAAGGAAAGCGCCTTTATGACCAAAATCTGCAGTGTTAGCAGCGGAGCAGCAGGCCACACCATTGAAGCCGCTCACATGATCGTGATGAGGCAGGAGAGCCGGTTTATTGGGATCAAGGCTGCTCAGCTGAAGCGGATCAAAGAAGCTGTGCAGGCGTCAGTGCTGGAGGCCGCAGACAGCAAGCCATTCCGTACTACTGCCCACCTGCTATACAAGCGGACCGGTAAGACAGCGATGAGCACTGACGTTGGCTGGTTGGTTACCTACATCCATGAACTGGGGCACCAGGTCCACTTCCGTGCTGGCTTGCCGAACATTTATCAGCACATGCCCAAGAAACTGATGGAGCGAGCGGCAAAGAATAACGTTGATGGCATTGCTGCCCTCAATGAGGTCACGAAGCTGACCTGGACCGGGTCCAAGTACGGAGCAACGAACAAGTTTGAGCAGTTTGCTGAGACGTTCGTTCAGTACGTCCTGGCCCCGGACGAACTCAAAAAGGCCAGTCCCGTTGCCTACCAATGGGTTGATGAAGCACTTACCAAGGCACTCAAATGACTTATGACGAAGCGATTGAACTGGTGAAAGGCTGGCCGGAAGACCGCACGGTCCCGCGAAAGCTGGCTGTTGCCATCTCTGAAGCGGCTGATGAGGATGTCGCTGCTATGGCCCAACTGGTCGAAGCGCTGACGGTGGCGGCCGATACGCCAGCAGATTTTGGGCTGATTGAGAAATACTTCGGCTAACTGTTCTGTTCGTTATTTCATGTTGCTGCGTAGGCGTTAAGCTGGCTCTAACCCTGCGGGTTACCCAAAACCACATCATCCGATGTCAGACACCGAACAGAGCACGATGGCTGCGCCTGACGCTCAACCTCCTGCGGAGGTTCAGACCGATAAGACTGACGCCGATCGCATCCGACTGCTGGAGGGTAAAAACCTGCAGCTGAAGGAGGAGAAGCAAAAGGCTGTGTCCGCTTATCAGTCTCAGGTTGATGAGTTAAAAACTGAGCTACAGCAGATCAGGACAGCCCAAAAGAAAGCGAAAACCAACGCCGATTTGGAGGCTGGAAACTTTGAGTCTGTCTACAAGGAGCTTCAAGCGTCCTATGAGCAGGCTCAGCTAGCGATCCAGGAGCGCGACAACACCATTAAACAGATGGAGTCCGACCAGCGTCGCAGCCTGATCAAAACTGAATTCATCCGCGCTGCCTCAGCGGCTGGTGCGATTAACCCGGATCACTTGCTTGCGCTGAAGGAAGGCGAGCTACAGCTAAACGACCAGGGACAGGTGCGCGGTTTCATCGGGGGCGTTGAAACTGATCTACCTGCCTACGTCGAAAAGCTGAAGCAAACCACCGACGCGTATCTCTTCCGGGGTTCAGGAGCACAGGGGATGAGTGCGGCGGGATCAACGCCAAACAACACCGGCGGCAAGGATCTGAAAACCATGAGTTTCACAGAGCGCTTGCAGCTGGAAGTTGAACAGCCTGAGCTGTATGCCCGTCTTAAGGCTGCAGCTGGGTGATCCGTTCACCTAATTCTTTTTTCTAATGGGAATCGCACTACAAAACCTGGGGTTAGCCCCGGATCAATCTGTTTTTACGCAGGACGTTGCGTCAGCAACAAAACTGCTCACGTCAGACAGCTTTGCAGGCTATCTGCAGCAAGAGATCTACGAGCGTTCAGCCTTCATTCAAAGCGGGATTTTGGCGGCTGATGCCCGTCTGAATAACGTTCAGGGCGTCATCGTTGAGATGCCGTTCGCTGCTCCGCTGAACTATGACGAAGAGTTCGTCAACTCTTCCAGCACCTGGGGCCTTGCCGGTGAAGGTCGCTACCAGCTGCAAAAAACGCAGGCCAGCACTCAATACGCGCCATTTGTGACGCGTGGTGCTGCCTTCGCTGCTGATGATCTGCATACCGTGCAGACCGGTTTTGATGCTCTGGCCAATATCCGCAGCCAACTGGCTCAGGATATGAACCGGAAGATCACGACGAAGATTCTTGCGCAGCTGGAAGGCATCTTTGGCGGTGCCCTGTCAGCTCACACCGTCACCGCTGCTGGTGATCTGACTGCCACTGACATCCTCGCAGCTAAGGCCCTGCTAGGTGAGCGCGGCCATGACATGGACGTGCTGGTTGTTCATCCTGATGTGCGCTTCCACCTGGAAGACCTGGGAATGACGATCTTTGAAGGCACTCCCGGCGGCCCTGTGAACTATGCCACCCAGGGCATCGGTGTCACTCAGACACAGATTGGTTACTTCGCGGGCTGCAGAGTTATCGATGACTCTCAGATGCCTCGCGATGCAGCAGGTAATTACACCAGCTACCTGATGAAGTCAGGCATCATCCGCACTGGCTCTCAGTTCCCGATCAAAATCGAGACCGAGCGCAACATCTTGAGTCTTCAAGATGCGATGGCCGTGACGTACAACCGGATTGATCACGTCATCGGCACGTCTTGGGTGGCTGGTGCATACGCCAGTGATCCCCTGAACACTGATCTGTCAACACCTGGTAACTGGATCGCCGCTTATAAGGACACTCGTCTGATTCCCATGGTGCAGATCACTTCGACGAATACCAAGTTTACTGGCCCTACTGGCATGATCGACATCGATCCTGGCGACCGCTTCGCGAAGCATCCTTCTGTTGTTGCCAAAGGCGACAAACTCTCGCCCGGGGATTCACCTGCAGCAGCCAAAGAGGGCGAGGGCGGCCCTGGCACTGTCAAATAAACCTACGGGGGCCTTCGGGCCCTTTTTTTTTTTGCCATGTGTGGACTGATCAAACTGATTGTTTACCGGCAGGGCGTGTCCGACACCCTGCATGTCACGCGGGAGGAGGTGAAAGCTGTCCGTCTTAGACTGGCTCAAGAAGGCTGGTGCATTGTTCACACTGAGGTTCTGTAATGGCAGCGTTTGATTCCACGCTCGGCGGTGCCAGAGCCACCAGCTACATGAGCCTTGCGGAGGCGGATCAGCTGCATGCCGGCACGCTGCTGGAAACCGAGTGGCAGTCATACACGAATGCCGAGAGGGAAGCCGGCCTGATGCACGCGACCACGCTGATGGACACGTTGGACTGGCTAGGTCTGCGTTGCAACGTGCCGTCAGTGGATGATGCAACCAAGCCGCAAGCGTTGCGCTGGCCCAGGAGCGGCGTCAGCTGTAACGGCATCGATGCGGTCTGTGAGTTCATTCCGCTGGATGTCCTAAAGGCTCAGGGTTATCTGGCGTTGCAGGTGCTGAAAGATCCGACGCTGATCAACCCAGCACCTAACCCGGTGCCGCCTGGTCTGTACGTCAAGCGGAACAAGCTGGGCGACCTGGAGCAGGAGTTTGCCGAGTACGCAAATAGCAGTTTCAACGGCATGACTGGCAGCGATGCCGGGCTGCTGAAAAAATTTCCATGGCTAGCGGATTTTGTGGGCTGCTACTTGGCCAGCAGGGGCAACCGGATCATTGCGCGGGTGCGTAGCTGATGCAGATTGACGCAGTATTCCTCCCCGTTGCGGTTGAGCTGATCCAAAACGTCTTCCCTTCGCCGATCACCTACGTGCGCAATACAGACGCCGCGTATGACCCGGCTACTGGAGACGTGACCGCCACTAACGAAGCGTTCGAGATCTCGGCTGGTGTCCTGAAGCGCAGCCGTACGGAAGCCGGTGGAACCGGCGAGGATTACACGTTGGAGATTTGGATCGACCACAGCGCTAGCGGGTTCCCGCATCTGCCGACCACCCGTGATGTTGTGACGTACCTAGGCGAAGCCTGGAAGGTCACTGATGTGTCGCCTACTTACAGCTCAAAGGGGCTGATCGCTTCCAAGTTGCTGCTGAGGAACAACTAATGGCAAAGCGCAAGCCCAGCGACATCATGCGCGACATCGATAAAGCGCTTGATCGCGGCATGGCCAAACTGGTGATTAACACTCAAAGCAAACTATCTGCGTCATCCCCTATTGATTCTGGCCGTCTTGCTAGCAGTTGGTTCGTGGGTCAGGGCACGCCTAACCGCAAGGAAAGGCCGGAAGACTGGGCGGAACCGGGAGCAAGGAGGGTCGAAGTAGAAAGACCGAGCTACGAAATCACGATGGATTCAGATCATTACATCAGTAATAACCTGCCGTATGCCGAACGGGCTGCACTAGATCCTGGATATGTCGGAAACCGTGGTGGTGGCCAAGGCGCTTGGTTTACGGCAGTAATTGACAAGCTAGAAAAAGACGCCAATAGAATTTTCACAAAGGAACTAGGGAAAGTGAAATGAGCTTTCAGCTAATCCGATCGCACATCGAGACCAGGGTTAACGCTGCTTTTCAGGCCGCCAGGGTTCCAGTCATTTTTGACAACACGCTTGAGACGCCCCCGGCGTTGCCTTACGTGATCTGTCTGATCAACTTTCAAGATGTCACAGAACCTGTCATCTGCCAGGAAGAGACGTACCTAGAGAACATCACAGGCAGTGTGCAGATCAGCTGTTATGCCGCCCGCGGGCAAGGCATGAAGCCCTTAGAGCAGCTGGCAGCTGTTGCCATGACCTGCTTCAACCAGATGTATGTGTGGGGGGCGCCGGAGGCCAACGTCAAGATGGGCCGAATCAATGGGCCGATCCCGGTGCTGGCTGGTACGGAGCCATATGCACTGATGACGCTATCCGCTCCGTTTACTGGGGTGGTCTATTAACGCCTGCGCAGGCAGATATGCTGTAGGTGTCAGAGCCCCCGCTGACAACGCCCCCGTTGTCCTTTCTTGGTGGCTTCAAATGCCAATCGCATGCTCACAGAGTGTCCTAACAGGCTCGGACGGGTCTGTCTGGTACACACCTGCCGCTACAAAGTGGTGCCTAAAGGATTTCACAGATTTTCCTGCTGGCACGGCTATCACGGTTCCGTCTAACCATGACTTCCGTGTTGGTGATCCTGTTGTCTTCATTGAAGAGGACGGCGGTTCACTGGATTCGTCCCTAACTGCGGCCACTACAGAGCCCGCACCAGCAAACGCGACGTATTACGTCCTGAGCACCACGGCCACCACAATTACGGTGTCGTCAACCAAAGGTGACGCTGCCACCACAATCACCCTTGCTGGTGACGGTGGTGACACAGGTGCTGACAGCCTGGTGGGTCACATCAAAATCAGGTATGGTCCGGCTGATTCGGTCTGTCAGGTTCGTTCTTGGGATCTGACGATTGAGCGGGAAGAGCTGGACGTGACCACGCTTCCCTGTGGCATTAATGAAGTGGATGCTGGCGGCAAGTACGCGAGCTTCCGCAAGATGCAGCCGGGTTATGCCACTGGTTCCGGCAGCATGGAGATCTTTTTTACTGATGATGACCTGTCCATCTCTAACCGGATGCTGGACAACATCATGCTGCGCAGTCAGGAAGGTGCCGCCGTTCGCCTGTTCGTTGACACCAAACAGGACGCGACCACAACACCACCCAGAGTTGACCTGACTAACTCCAGCTACATCGAGGCTGAGATCCGCATGTCATCCATGCAGGTCGGTCAGAACCCTGACGATCCCACGGCCGCAACTGTGGATTTTCAGATCGTTGAGCCACGACGTCTGTTCAAAACAGATCTGGTCTGATTACATGGGGACATGGTCCCCCCAACCCTGTCTGCCCCCGATTCGTCGGGGGTTTTTTATTGCCTATTCTGGGATGGTCATGGGCGTGCAGAACGTGACCGGCTGATAGGCCCTTTCCTACGGGGCCTTTCGGTTGCATTAGCATTAGCGAGTAGGAACAGAATTCAACATGGCATCGAAACTCGATCTCTTAATGGAGATTGCAGCAGAAGAGAACCGACTGGTTAAGTACCCAGTGCAGATCAGCGGCCGCGATTTCACGTATTGGGCAAAGCCGACCACAATCGCAGATTTCCAGGCAGCAAAAAGAGCCTGCAAAGACAAGGAGGATCTGTTGGAGCAGTCAGTCAGACTGTTTGTCCGCCGTGCGTTAGACGAAAACGGAACCCCGCAGTATGGAACCGATGCCGTTCCGGCATTGATCCGCGTGTTGGACATGACCAAAGTGACCGCACTCCTGAACGCCGAACCGGAGGAGGATCTGAGCGTTGGGAAGCTCGATATGAAAAGCGCTAGCGCAGCAGCTAAAAAATAAAACGGACATCCTCGCCGAGTTACACGTCGCCAAGGAGTTAGGCATGGGCTTGCGGCAGCTGCGCCGCGAGATGACTTATGAGGAGCTGACCTTATGGCTGGTTTACTTCCAGTTCCAACGTGATCAGCAGGCAGAGCAGATGAGAAAAGCACGCAGCCGCCGCCGGTAGAATTTCTCTATTGGCGGCTGTGTTTTGCCTGTTTCGGTCTTAGACGTAAAGCTTGGCGTTAAGGGCCTTAGCGAAGTCGAAAAGGCGACGAAGCGCATTGAGGCGCTTGAGAAGAATGTAAAAGATCTAGAAGCGTCAGCCAGAAAGACTGGCAGCGCTTTACCTGTTGTTGGTAAGGGGGCCAAGGGAGCAGCAGCTGGCATGAAGGCTTTTGGGGCTTCTATCAATGCCGCACTAGGACCAATCGCGCCGTTGTTGGCTGCTGTTGCCGGGCTGGGGAAAGCATTCCAAACGCTTAGCGCTCAAGATTTTGCTGAGGCCAAGGTCAGAACGCTCGGCACCAACTCTGACGATCTGGTTGTATCGCTGAATAATGTCAGCCGAGAGCTGCAGGGTCAGGCCAGCGTGGCAGAGCTGACGGGTGCGGCGTATGACGTGGCATCTGCTGGATTTACGAAGGCGGCAGACTCAGCAGAAATCCTGAGAGCAGCCAGCCTGGGTGCTACTGGCGGCTTTTCAGACATCAATACGGTGGCGAATGCGGCCACGTCTGTTCTGAATGCGTACGGACAATCCGCAGACCAGGCGGCTGCATTGGTGGATGGATTCATCCAAACGCAGAACGACGGCAAGATCGTTGTCGCTCAATACGCTGCGGAGGTGGGCAAAGTCGCGTCAGCAGCAGCTGGCCTGAATGTCCCGATGACAGAGGTGAACGCTGTCATTGCTCAGTCCACCGCTGCTGGTGTGAAAGCTGAGGTTGCGTTTACTGGCTTAAAGACAGCAATGGCACGCTTTGCCAGCGGTGAGGCAGAAAAGGCGCTTAAGGGAACAGGGATCGAGATCAATGCGGCCACGCTGGAAGCGGAGGGCATGGTTGAGACGCTGCGGAAGCTGCAAGGGCTGGACACTGGCCAGATTTTCAAAGCGTTGGGCACAGAGGCAGCACCGGCGCTGTTGCCCGTGATCCAGAACCTGGAGCGCTACGAGGAGCTGATTCAGAACCAAGAGAACGCTGCAGGTGCTGCAGCCAGAGCGCAAGCGGAAGCTGCCAACACGATTCAGGGCGCATGGAAGCGGGTCACAGTTGCCTTTGAGAACCTGTTCTCAGATCAGTCCGAACTAGGGGACGTGATCCAAGGCACGTTGATGGCGGCAGCGGCCACGGTCGAACTACTGGGGGCTGCGTTCAAGCTGCTAGTTGCGCCGATTCGTGGTGTAGCTGAAGCGATTACCGGGCTGATTCAACCATTCCTAGGTGTTGAACAGACCGCCGCTCAGACGATACAGAGCATTAATGAAGGCTGGTTCAACCTGATGAAAGTGGTGGAACAGGTCGGCAATTTCATCTCTCTTTACTTCCAAGAGGTTTTCAACGGGTTAGTCCAGATGACCCAAATGGTCTGGGAGGCGTTTGGCAGTTTGTGGAACGGTATTGCTGAAGGTGCCGGCAATGTAGGCACCGCCATTGTCAACGCGTTTCAGTCGGCGTTTTCGTTTGTTCTAGATCTAGCAAATAGTTTTTACAACAGCTTGCCGGGTTGGTTAAAGGATGCCTTAGGCAAAGTCGGTGGGGCGATCTCAGGCGCGATGGGTTCAGTTGTTAGCGGCATAGCTGAAGGCGTCGGGAAGATGTGGAAGCAGGCCGGCGACATGATGGGCGGCGGGGAGATTACGACAACTGTCACAGCAGGTGGTCTGCCTACCGCGCCTAATCTTTCAACCGGTGGTGTTGGTGGCGGTGGTGGTAGTGGTGGTAGCGGCGGCGGCAAAGGTGGCGGTGCTGATGCAGCAGCTAAAAAAGCAGAACAGACTGCGCAGCAACTGCAGGCAGCGCAGGAGCTTCTGCGTGTCGCAGAGAATGAGCTACAGCTCAAACAGCAGATGTCTGAAATTGACAAGCTGCGGCTTGAAAGTGCTGTTCAGATCGAAGACATCCAGAAAAAATACAGCGATCTTATTTCAAAATCGTTGTCTATTGAAGAAGAAACAACGCTAGAAGCAGCACGGGCAGCAGAGATTAAAGGCGTTGAATTGGAGCTTGAGCAAGAGCTGGCCCAGTTAAAGGAAGATGCTGGTCAGTCAATCAAAGATGAAATTGCGCAACTGCAAGCCAAGCTTGCCGGCAAGGAAGATGAGCTACGCATCGAAAAAGAACTGGCCAGGCTTAGAGCTGCTGGCTATTCCCCTGAGGAAGCGAACAATCTGGTTAGGACCAGAGACGCCCTGAAGGGGCTGACTGAACAGCAAGATGCGGCCAAGGCATCAGCTCAACAGCTGGCCAGTGGCATCTCAGGCGCATTAACGGACAGCCTGCGTGGCCTGATCGACGGGTCCATGACAGCTGAGGAAGCACTGGCCAACGCCTTCCAAGGAATAGCTGACGCGTTTTTGGATATGGCCATGCAGATGATTCAGCAGTGGATACAGATGCAGCTGATGGGCCTGGTTTCAGGCATGTTCGGCGGTGCTCCTGGCCTTGGTGGTGGCATGGGCGGTGGGGCGTTCAGCATCGGGCTGGGTGCCTTTGCTGATGGCGGCTACGTGACTGAGCCCACTGCTGCCTTGATTGGTGAGGCGGGTGAAGATGAGTACGTCATCCCCTCTGGGGATATGGACGCCGCGATGGCTCGCTATTCCCAAGGCGCTCGCGGTGAGTCTGTCCTTAATGGCCCCGCTCCAGCTGGTGGATCTGCTGATGGCGGTGGCGGCGTTACAACCGTCAATTACACAGGCCCGACGCTGACGTTCAATGACCAGGATTATGTGCCGCGTTCTGCGGTGCCGGACATCATCAGCAAGGCCGCCAAGCAAGGGGCTACGCAGACCATGGCTGGGCTACGCAATAGCCGGGGCCAACGGGCCAAGGTTGGAATGAAGGGATGACCGTCATTGCCCTGGCCAATTTTGTCGAGCTGTACAAGCCCGACGGCAGTATCCAGCTACGGCTGCAGAACTGGAGTGTTGGTGAGACGCGTGACCTGAATGGCGCACCGCATGAATATGCGTCTTTTTTGTACCAAGGCGCAGCGAAGAACCGCAGCGGCGACAACTTGGAAGCCGCCCTAGTGATGTCCACCAACCCCATCAGCATGAACCGGGCCAAGGAAGCCGTCAGAGGGCGTTACAACGTCCGCGTGCATTCGGTCCTGATGACTCCAGACGGCAGCGCAGTTCAGAAGGTGTTGACCGTTGAAAACTGGCTGGTGGCATCCATGACGTATGACTTATCTCAGGTGGAAGTGATCCTGTCCAGTGCCATCGATGCAGTTGGTGCCAACGCTCCCACGCGGGTGCTTACGCGTGAACAGGTGGGTCACCTGCCAACAACGGCCAACATCCAAAGCAGCTGATGCACCCCAGCCGTCTGATCGGGCTGCCGTATCGCCTAGGAGCTGATCCAGAGCGCCATGGTGCTGCGGACTGCCTGACGCTGGCCAAAGCGGTGCTGGAGCACCAGGGGATTGTGACTCCGCAAGCGCAACGTGATTGGTATCGGCGCTTAAAACGCGGAGACACGTCAGTTTTTGCTGAGGAATTAGCCCGTTGGGGAACAGCGATTGAGCAACCTAAACTGTCAGCAGTTGCGTTATGTCAGGCCGATTCTGGTCTGGGCATGGCGTCATATTGGGAGGACGGGTGGATTCACTTCGCAGGGTCGGCGGTGCGATGGAGCCCCATCGGCGTCCTGCAGGTCGTCGCGCTTTATTGCCCGCCGAAGCCGACCTGTGTAACCACGTTGGGCTAACCGAGGAAGAGTATTGGCAATATCTGGCGGAGGTTGAGTCCTTTGTCCATAAGCGGAATGAGCATTACGGGCACATCCCTGACATCAGGGCTGATCCGGTCTCGCTGATTGTCACGCTGGTCATTGGCCTTGCCTTGCAGGCAGTTGGTGCGTTGTTAGCGCCAAAGCCAAAGGCAGCGCAGGAAGATGAACGGCGGCCTGATCTGGATGTTGCGTCAGAGCGTGGTCGCACGCGGTACACACCATCCAGCAACTTTGACAGCGTCCAAAGCCTTGCAAACCTTGGCGAAGTTATCCCGCTGATATTTGCTGACTACCGAAAGGGCAGTGCCTTAGGCGGCGTGCGGGTTAACACGGACATGCTGTGGAGCCAAATGTTGTCCACAGGTGGTGGACAGCAGTTCAACACGCTGCTGCTGTATAGCCAGGGGCAGGTCGTGGGGCGGCCGGATTATGACGGCATCGCTATTGGTGCCTTGCTGGTTAAGGACTATGCCCCGTCTCGTAGCCGTGTATTTTTTTCGCAAGGGCAGAAGCAAAACAATCGCCTGACACAGGCAAATGTGTATGACACAGGCGGGCTAGATAAGTCTGGCGATGTTGGCGATCCGTTTTCAGTGTTCTGGCCACAGGACCGGTCATATCGCCAGCACTTCAGCGGCTGCCGTACACCGGCAACCAAAAACCAGTTTGGTGCGTTCTCTCCACTAGCTAACGGCCATGGGTACAAAGTGCCGTGGGAGCTGGTGCTAGTAATCGATGGCAGCGGGAAGGAAAGCAAAGACGCTGCCAGGAAGAAGCGAGCCAAGATCAAAGCGACTTTCTACAGCTTGTGTGGGCTGACCAAAGGCGACGGAACCGCCGTGGGCAATCGTCTCACCTATGAGGTGAATCCGACGCGGATCGATCTGAAACCCAGTGAATTCAAGCCTCACGGCTTGGGGGACGTTGATGCAGCGCAGAATGAGCGACGGATCACAGCTGACGACAACCTGCAGGAAGGCCAGCAGATGCTGCTGGATCAGGCGGTTTGCACGGTGGTGAAACGTCCTGAGCGTGTATGGGCTCCAGAGCTGGATAAGAAATCGAAGTATCAGCTTGAGGTAGACATCCCTGGTCGGGTTGAGTTGGCCGGTGGGCTGACAGACGACAACGGTGACGCCTATCCATGGGACCGGGCTCCAGTGCAGCAGTGCGCCATTGCGGTGATCAGTAACAACCGCAAGTGTCACGCCACGGAGATCGGCATCAAGTCTGAAGTATGGCGTCAAATGACAGGCGCTCCGAATTTCAATGGGCATCCAGGAGATGACACGGTTGAGGACTATGAAAAAGACGGCGCCAATATTAATTTGGGCACTGTTAGCAAATACATTAAGCGGCTTAGTTTCTTCCGTGTAGAGGCTAGACCGCAACAGACGCGTGCTGATATCACTGACGATTCATGGCTAGACATTACTGGCAACATACCGTTTTGCGTGCGCGGGACCACTCCGGTGGCCATGTACAACACAATCCATATTCTGCATCCAGACGCTGATACCAATCAATCTGAGCCGTCAGCGCATGAATATCGCTTTATTCCCGTTGGTGGCTATCAGATCATTGAAGCGATTAAAACCAAAGGAACAAAAACTGTCCGTATGTTGGATGGCACGCCGCTACAACGAAACACTGAGTATGGGTACAACCGCTCTAATTATTGGGTCTGGTACACAGGGCACCTAAAGGATCTGACGGCTTTCGATGCCAGCAATACCGAGTGGATCTGCAATCCCAGCAAACAGATGCTAGAAGCCACAGGCCCTGTCGGTTCATTAGAACCAACGCAGACAGCCACTGCTATTCCGCTTGTGAAAGCATTTAAGCAGGATGCGGACCGCTTTAGTGATACCAGCTATGTCCAGCAGAATACTGATGGCACTTATTACTATTTTTGGGAAGGCAAGTCGCTAAGAGTTACGCCAACCAATCGCGGAAACATTGACGCAGTGGTTGATGATCAAGAATACAATTTTAAGGTAGGCGATGAAGTAACGCCTTATGAGCCGGAAGGCTGGTTTGAACCAAAGTCGTCACCAGATTATGACGGCAACGGAAGAGAGAACGGCGTGCTTTATGACCAACCCTCTGGCCTTTATCTTTACTATTGGGGCGGGGAGCTGGTAGCCAGCTCAAGCGATCCGTTTAGTAATAATTGGCTGCCGGACCAAACAGGACAGGAACGGGAGGTTAAGCGCGGAGACCAGCGCAATGGTGCAGAAAAAATCTACGACGAGCGACGGAACAATGACATTGATTTTTACTCCAACGGCAGTTTGGAATATGGGGTTACAGAGGATCCAAACTCAGGAGTTCGCTATATCTACCGCCAAGGGCAAATTGTTAACCCTCTGGGCACTTATCGTGACACATGGGATGACAATGTTAATGACTGGCGTTATAAGGTTGGCAGTTTGCACACGCAGGGCCGTACGGCTCAATGGGAGCAGGTTGACAAAGATTACAAACAGAAGGATGACAAGGGAGGCGTTGCACGGCGCATGTATTCAGGGGTTGTGGTTTATAACAACGGCAGCGGTTTAGTTGAGTTCTTTCGCAATGGAAACATCATTAAGTCGCAGGGTGGTGGCGATACTACCTGGTCAGATGGCACCACACGATGGAAAGCTGATAAAGGTGATAAAAAAGAGCAGATTAAAGGTCATGATACTTACCCAATTATTAAGCAGCGATTGCGTGCGGCAGAACCAAATATTTATAGGTTGAGCCACGGAAAGCTAGTTTACAAGCCTTCGACCTGGGAAATCCGCAAGCGAAAGTTTGGCGACGGCAAACTAGGCTACCTGCGCATTCTTAGGCGATTTGAGTCTGAAGTGCCTGCACCACCTGATTATGAAGGGCTGGCCAACATCGTTGGTGCTGATGGTGCTGGCGGCACGGTTACGTTAAAGCGTTGGAACAATGGTGCAGCTGAATGGGTTATCAGAGATGACGGTGATGATTACGTGCAGGGCAAGAAAGCTGAAATTATCCAAGGCAGCACCAAAGTGGCTGATGTCACGATCGCAGCAATTAAGTCCAGCCAAGGCGAGTTTGCACACATGCCAGACACCGATGAAACCTACTTCCCGTTCAACGCTGCCTGTGACTATTTCTGGAATTCAACGGAGTCCAGCAGTCATCTGAATGGTCCAGAGCACCAGCTGACGTTTGTTAATGAGATTGTGCGCCAGGGCGTTGGCTCGCAGTACGAAAGGCTTTCGATGCAAGGCTTAAAGTTGCTGAACTCCCGCGAGTGGACATCCTTCAGCGATGTCAGCGGCTGGTTTAAGCAAGGCATTCAGGTGACCAAACCAGACGGCAGCACAGGTGCAACCAACCTGCTGCCAGAGATTGCGTATGCCCTGCTGACTGACGAGCGCCTGGGGGCCGGCAGCCTGATCGGCAAGGCTGCTGTGGACGCTGATGCCATGGCCAACGCTGCACGCTGGTGCGAGGCCAACGGTTTCTACTGGGACGGCGTCATCAGCAACCGCGTGAACTTGCGGGAGTTCATCTTTGAACAGGCTGGATTTTGCCTGCTGGATTTCTGCATCAAAGGCGGGCAGTTCGCGCTGCAGCCGTCATTCCCACAGGCCGGCAACGGCGGCTTAGACAAGAATGCCCAGGTCACGATCAGCGGCCTGTTCACCGACGGAAACATGAAAGACCTAGAGGTCACCTTCCTGTCGCCTGAGGAACAGCAGGGCTTCGTCGCAGTGGTGATCTACCGCATGGAGTCGGTCAACGGCTTCCCGGAGAACCGGACAATCAATGTCCGGCTCAATGGAACCACCGACGTGCTGCCGGTTGAGAAATTCGATATGACGCAGTTCTGCACTAGCCGGGCGCATGCGCTGCAGTTCGCCAAGGTTGCGTTAAAGATCCGAGAGCTGCAGGATCACGGGGTGAAGTTCAAGACCACGCCACAGGCAGCTATGGGCCTGGAGCCAGGGCAGTACGTGAAGATGGTCAGCCAGGCAACCCATACGGACCGCTGGCGCAATGGGTCCGTGGACGATCAGGGCCGGGTTAACAGCGCTCAAGTGATGACCAACTTTGGCGGCAACGTGGCCTATTGGACGCGTAACACCGAGCAAATTAAAGAAGGGTTTATGCGTACAGATGCCGATGGCGTCGTGCAAAGCCCTGAGTTCTATGGCTGCGTGTTCTCAGTTTTTGAGGACAATGAAGAATCACGAATCTATAAGATTGAATCGCTGAGCTACGACGACAACGGTTTTGTTGAAGTAGCTGCCAGCCATTCGCCGTTGACTGAACGCGGAACTTTGGCTGTCTTAGACTGGAGTGACTCAGATTTTGAGGTGGATGGCTGACTTTCCAGCAATGACGCCATCAGATCGCAAGTATGTGCCTGGTCAGATCGCTGAGAAGCGTTTCGTGGCTCAGAACGGTGCGACCACGTTCATTCAATACGGCTCTCGGCACGTCAATTCATCGCTGCAGCTGACTTTTGCCAACATCCCAGACACGAAGGCAAAGCAGCTGATCGATTTCTACGAATCCTGCACGCCGTCAACTGACGTTTTCTTTAATCAGCAACGTGGCTTGGGTGGTGCCGACTGGGACATTGACCAAACCCTTTCGTATCGATTTAATGAGCCGCCGCAGGTCAGTAGCGTTAGTAAAGGGCGTTCAACGGTTAGCTGCACGTTCACTGGTTACCTGAGAGGCACCTAATGTTTCATTCTGGATCCACTGGTCGCCTGTCAATCGGCGAGAACACGGCCATCGAGGTTGGGCGCATGCGCAACTGGTCCTATTCAATCAGCCAGTCTGTTCTAGACACCACCACGTTGGAAGATCTGGATTCCACAGCGGTGCCGGGTTTGCGGTCGTTGTCAGGATCTGGGACTTTGTTCTATTACAGCGACAGGACAGCTGGGGCAGTAAGCAATGCCGGTGGTCTGATTCGGCTGATTCAGCCTGATGCCGCCACGCAAGGCACTGAAGTGCTATTTGAGTTGATGGTAGACAGTGGCAAACAGGTTGCGTTCCGTGGGTTCATAACTAATTTCTCCATGACCTGTTCGGTTGGGGAAGTAGTTAGCGCTCAGATTCAATTCACTGGCTCTGGGCCTTTAACGGAGATTTCTTTATGACCATCTACATGGGTGGCGATGGTGCCATTGAGTTAAAACGCAAGGCAACGCACGAGATAGCTGAAACTCTGCAGCCTGGTGATGTATACGTCGCCGGACGGAGCTTTAGCGTTGGCTTGCGTATTGAACAGTCACTGTTCACAGGTGACCGGGTTGAGATCAGAACAGCCGATGGCAGCGACCTGGAGCTAGTTGATGGTGTAGTTGCTGATGGTTGGGGCGGCTGGATCCATGTTGATGCCGTTGGTGGTGTGCGACTTTATGAGAGTTTTCAAAGCTCCCTACGTGGAGAATATGGCAACGCCTTGGATTTGGTAGTCCCATCGAAGGTGCAGGATTTGATTCTGCACACACAAGATGCAACCTACCGATTTCTTGCTGCAATCTCTAACTTTACGTTTACCACTGAGCGTTCAACCGTAGACATCACGCAGCTTGGCGATGAGTTTCGCGGACAGTATGACGCAGGATTGATTAGTGGTCAGGGCACTATAGAGACGCAATGGGTTACACCATCGATGTGCGACGAATATTGTGACTCAGCTGAGTTTCCACGATATTTGGCGCAGCTTTGCATCAGGTTAGTGCAAGGTGCTGACTTCTTTGGCCGCTTTTACATTCATCGCGCATCAGACCCGTTAAGTGAATCGGTCTGGTACGAATCAGAGTGCATCGTCACTAATACGTCAGTCAATGTCACGCCTGGCGACATCATTCGATCCAATATCCAGTTTGTGACTACTGGTCGCATCCAGATGGATTATGGAGTCCCACGGTATCCGTTGCTATTGGAGCCAAGCCAAGCCGGGGCTGTCTTGACGGAGCTGGGTGATCAGATCATGCTCAAGGGTCTCGAATAGAATCTGGTTACCGCTACGCAGCCGAATGGCAGACACTGAGATCTCCAAGCTTGTTTCGTTGCCGCTTGCTGAGGTAGCGGAAACAGACCTGCTTCCCATTGTTGATGTCTCGGCATCGTTAACCAAGAACATCACTGCCAAGTCTCTGCTGGAGGCACCCTGGCGATTGCCCCCAACAATCCCAGCAGGGGCGATTGATAGCGCAGGCATGTTCGCGGCTGGTGTGGTGAGTCAAACCGCCATTGGCGCTGACGCGGTGGGTACTGATGAGTTGCTGGATGGCAGCGTTGATATAGATAAGTTGGCTGCCGATATTCCTGGCAGTTTCCTGCTGGATAACAGCGTTGCCGGAACCAAGCTGGCGCCTGCTGCGTTTAGCAACGGCCTGGTTCTGACGGCTGGCGTTGCTGGGATCGACAACACCATCACGGCCGGCACCGTCAGTGGGATCACTTACAGCACTCAGGGATTGATCACGGCAGCGGCAGCGCTTGCTGCAACTGATTTGCCCAAAGCTACTGCTGCCGCAATTGGTGGGGTCAGTGTTCCGGCGGCTGGCGGTCTTGACGTTGATCTGGCTGGTGCCATCACAATTAAGAACACGGCCACAGCTGGCACCGTTAGCGGCATCACGATCGACGCTCATGGCAGCGTCACCGCAATGGTTGACCTGGTGGGCTCTGACCTGCCAATAGCGGAAGCAGCGTCGTTGGGTGGCGTCATGGTGCCCACGGCTGGAGCCAACCCGCTCACGGTGTTAGCTGATGGCAGCCTGCAACATGCAAAGTCAGGCGTCACGCCCGATACCTATGTGCTTTGTGTCGTTGATGAATACGGCCACATCACGGCCGGCAGCCAAGTGCTGGGCGTTTCCAATGTGCCAGATCTGCCCGCCACCAAGATCACATCAGATGTTTTTCCGGTTGACGGCAACGGCCTGACCAATGCAATAGCTGATGCTTCTGTCGGCATGAAGCACCTGGCGGATTACAGCGTGACGCTGATTCAGGACACGCCGCCTGGTTCATCGGCGGATTATCACCTTGGCCAGCGGTGGATCAATCCGTTGACGCAGCAGGAGCACATGTATGCCCGTGGCTCGGCTGGTGACTACTGGATGCCTATCGGCCTGACGGCTTTGGTGGCAGACAATATCCGATGGCTGGGAACCGTTGACGCCAGCACGGGCCTGGTCAAAGTCCTAACTAATGCAGGTGTTTCCGAAGGCTATTCGCCGGGCAATAGCCCTGGCATTGTCACGCTTGATCGTGTTGGTGGGTATTTCATCGTTGATGTTGGCGGCGCCGCCATCAATGAACTATCGGTCGTGGGAACCACGCTTGACCCTGGTGACTGGCTGCTAGCCATGTCGCCCACTGATACAGGCGCAGGCACGGGCGGATGGACTCGCATCGATTCGATGTATGGCGGCAGTGGGGGTGGCAGTGAATATCTAGATGAGTTGCTAGACGTTGACGCTCCAACCGTAACGACAAAAGATAAGCAGGTTTTGGGCTTTGACAGCAGCACCAACGGATGGCGTGCTTATGACGCGGCTGACGCCATTGATTGGGCCGGGCTTGACTGGTCGGCCATTGACCTGAGCGGTTTGTGGCCTGAGCTGGATTGGAATTTGGCGCCACTGCCACCGATGGCGCTGGACGACCTAACGGACGTTGATCTAGCGACAACTGCACCAACGGATGGTCAGGCGCTTGTTTATGACGCCATAAACAGCAATTGGATCCCTGGAGCCGGTGGAGGTGGTGCCAGCATTCTCGATGAACTTGGCGATTGCGACACCACAACAGCAGCACCAACTGATGGCCAAGTATTGACCTGGAGCAATGCGGTCAGCAACTGGGTTCCCAAAACAGTTGCAGCAGGTGGGTCAGTTAATGTCACCAAACCGTTAGTTGACTCAGGGTCGCCAGGTTCGGCTGATCTATCATTCGACATAGGAACCTTGCCGACATTGGCATTAGCACCCTGAACTATGGCAAAACTACAGTCAGCTGACGCCTTCGTTATCAAACGCGATAGTGACGGTGATCATTATTCCGTCACCTATAAAGAGGTTGAGGAATCGATTGTTGCAGCGGTTCCGCTGACAGTAGGGACGCCGACATTGGTGGGAACTGCAGCTGTCGGCGAAACACTGACCTGTTCAACAGGCAACGGTTTTGCAGGTTTGCCGCCATACACGTTTCAATACAGCTTTTTGGCGGACGGTGTCGAGGTTCAAAGCGGGTTTACATCACCCAGGTACTCTGCTTCTACGACTTATGTCGTCCAGACAAGCGACTTAAACAAAACACTTACAGCAAAAATTAAGTGTACTGATAGCAATGGTGACGTTGTAGAAAGTGTTCTTAGCAACCCCATTGGCCCTATTGGCGTCACAGGGACTATCAACGACCCTGTAGTGCTTGCGCCTGATGATGGCGCTGGCGGTGGAGCGATTACATATGCTATTTCAGATGCCATCACAAGAGTTGAAGATGCAGGCGGCGGCAATACAAAGTTAACGCTTAGCGGAGGAAAAGATTTAAGCGATATGGCTGGTTCTGTTTTGATGACTGAAGGGGCAGGTAGTGGCCCTTATGTGCAGGCGGCTTATAAGTTGCAGACTTCTCAAATCGCGCATGTCGGATCAGGGGCTGATGTTGTCACTTATGACATCCGCAGAGTGCCTAGCAGCTATGCGGAGAGAAAGGGTCAGACGTCATCAGAGATGGAGAATGCTATTAATACATGGGCAATAAGTAACGGAAATGTATGGCTCAAGTCCACGGTGCTGCAACAAGGCATCGCTGTCGGCGAACAAGCCAATCCGAGGCTTGACTGGGAATCAAGCAAACAACTTATTTACAAATTTAGCGAACCTGTCAAAGCGACTTATAGTCGAATTTCTGCTTGGTCTGACATGCTAGGCAAAGGGACACTTTGGTGGCTAGCTGGCAGCAATGACGGCATTAACTGGAAAGTTTCGGCAATATCTGATAACAAGGGCTCAATCCCAGGCCCATATCCAGACAACTCTAACGGCGGCAGAAGGTATGCAGATGATGAATATGAGTACTACATTTTTTCATATACTTGGACTGAAGGATTCTCTAACACTGATACATATTGGCTTGATTCGGGAAATGTGGCGGAAGAGGCTATTCTTACGTTTGCCAGTCTAAATCCTGATCTGCAATACTTCAGGAAAGGCGATGTTGTCCAAACGGAGCAGCTTTGGGATCAATCGAAGATGTGGAGCAATGATCTGACCGCACCAGGCTGGCCGTCAGGTGATGGCCCAAAGCTTGCATTTAACGGCCTATTGAAAACGGCTACAGGCCACTATTCAGGCGATACATGCGCGTTTCCAAATGGCCTGGGCGTCTGGATGAACAGCGATGACATCCCATTCCATAAGTTAGTCATTCATGCTTTGGCACATGAGCACAACGGGTTCTGTGCATACCCTGCAACCACGCAGTGCTATGTCAAAGTTTCTAACAAGGCGTTGTTAGCATCAAATCAATGGATTGAAGTTCGTGGCTTTGTCGGTGAAGGCATGGACTTTAGTTTTAATCAAGTTGGTATTGCAACTGCTAATGATATTACGACGCAAGTTGGTGCGCTTAATGGCAAGTTCTGCGCAATTAGTTTTGAGGCTAATATTGCACGCGGTTGGGGATTATGGGGAATTGAGATTGATGGCCGGCTGCTGATTGATCAGGATTATTCACATGATGATGGCATCTATGAAGTGGTCAGTGTAGATGTGCCCCTCAACACCATGACTGTTGATGGTGGCAACTGGTTGGGAGCTGATGGCTCAAGTTCAGGGTCTGACCCAACCTTGCAAGAAACTTCTGTCAAATATCAAACTAACGGCGGCCAAGGAACAATCGTCTCAGTTGATGAACTCACCAAAACGATGATTGTCACGCCCACAGGCGATCGTGACAATCGCTGGATTAGTCAAGACAATAGCGGTGGTAATGATTTCTATGTAGCTGGCCCGCAGATCATTGATGCTCCGCTGTTAACAGCAGATGTCGAACTGGAAAGTTCTGTATTTGCTACAACGCCACCAGGCTCTGATACTTTGTCTGAAATTGTTTATGATCTGAACGGTACTGAGCAAAGCGCCGGGACGTCTTATAAATTCAAGCCTGTGTTGAACACCAGCACCACCTACACATGCAAGGTCAAGCACATTGGGTCCAGTCTGGGCAATTCCAACTGGTCCCGCAGCATTACGTTTACGACTGGTGTAACGCGCTCATTTAATGATTACGCACTGCAAGAGTATGTAGCAGGGCGTGAGTTGCCTGTGCAGCCACCACCGCTGAGGCCCGTTGGAGCGGAGCTGGTGTATTCTCCGTCGCCTGTTTTGGAGGAATCTAAAAACGCGGAGCCAACACCAAAGGCAAGCAAAGCAAAAGCCAACCGTAAGCGTGGTAGGAAGTCTGAGGATGGCTAGACCATCTCCCGTTGGCAGATCGTGTACTTGTAGCGGCGGTCTTCGATGCCATTCCAACCGCCGTTAATCCGTTTGCAGCAGGCATCAAAGCCTTGAGTGAGGCACACGTTGAGCAGGTCATTTTCCTTGATCCAAACTTTGGCCGATGTGAACGGATAAGCGTTTGCCACGTAGTCAACGCCATCCATGACTTTTTTGTCATCAATGCCTTGGCTCAGGCGTTCGTAGTTATATCGGCCTGTCAGCTGCAGGACGCCGGCACCTTTGTACTTTGGGCCATCACCAGGTGATGTGTTACCTAGATCGGTGCGGCCTTCGTATGCCCAGCCGTCAGCAATTTCCTTCATGTAGACAAAATCACAGGTCTCATGCATGAGGTTCGCCATTAACATGCGTGAGGCTTCAATGCTGGATGTAAAGCCAGTGTCATGCAGAAGGCGATTGCAGTCATCACAGAAGACGTTGTCAAACGAATTTGCTGGATGGCCTGTCAATCGGTGCATTAAATCTGGTGTGCAGATGCCTTTAGGTGCTTCCGGTTCAGGTGGTGCAGGAGGCTGTGCTCTGTACTGCCTAACCCAGTTGCTGGCATCACGCAGCAAGGTGTCAGGCATTTCATCCTCTAGCTGTTTAACTGCTTTTTCCTGTTCAGCAGTGCCCTGGTAATACTTGAAAAAATCGACGAGATTGATAGAAGCCATCAGATCACGGTTTTGTAGGTTTGCTTCTTCATAATTTTACAGACGGTGGAATCACTTACCCCGTACTGTTTGGCCACGCCCAGGATGGTCACTCCACCGTCTAGGTAGACTTTGTATAGGTTGCGAATCTCGCGGACCTGCTCATCCGTTAACGCTCTGTGTTTATAGAGCTGTGTTTCTACGATCTTTTCTTGAAACTGCGGCGGCAAGATCATGACTTGATTTGTGATGTAGTTATAGCGGCAATCGCGGTTCTGACATCTGCGATAACGAACAATTACGTTCTCTTCTTCTTCGCGGTGAACGGTGACAACTTTGGCTTGGCAGCCGCATTTAGGGCATTTCATGATCAACGAATGAAAGGGACAGGGCGGAGGTTGAGTTCAGGGCGCAACAGCTGGATCCAGAAAGCCTCTGCGTTGCGCAGTTCGCGTTCGGGCACGCCTTTGGCAAAGACGGCCAACAGCCGGACCCGTGTTGCCTGTTCGGCCCACTGATGGGCTGTGTTGACGCGTTGGCTCAAGTTGCGGGCTTTGCCCACATAGGACTGGTCGCCGATGAACAGCTGATAGATGCCGGGGTGGTGGCCCCACCAGTTCCGCGCGTTGATGCCGTAGTGGTCTGAGAAGTCGGTAGTTGGAGGCAGTGGAATTAGTGTAGGTGCCATGGTTGGCCAGTGGCTTAGGAAGGGTGTCTAAAGTACCCACACAGACAAGGTGCTTATGCGGGTTGGCTACGCAAGGGTTTCGACCACCAACAGGGAGCAGGACATCAGCATTGATGGCCAGATCCAGCAGCTAGAAAAAGCTGGTTGTGATCGGGTGATCCACGAGCGAGCCAGCGCCTACAAAGGCGAGCGCAGGGGGTACGAGGAGCTTTGGTCGCTCGTGGCCTCTGGACAAGTCAAAGAGGTTCTGGTGGTCGATCAGAGCCGGCTCAGCCGGTCCGGTGATGACCTTCAGTTTCTCGCTATCTGTGCAAACCACCGAACAAAGGTGAGGGCACTCAGCGGGGGGGAGATCGAGGCGGAGTCATATCAGGGGTTTGTGGTGACGGGAGTTCAGTCGATCTTCAATCAGGCCCAGAGCAAACTCACAGGAATCAAGGTCAAAGAGGGCCTGAACCGGCGGAAAGCGGCAGGTCATTACGGCTGTGGCCGGGTGCCGTACGGCTTCGCGTACGTGGACGGGCTGGTGGTGCCGCACCCAGAGAATTGGGACAAAGCTCGGCAGATGGTGCTGGAGCTGATCGCCTGCGAGATGAACGTGAACGGTTACATCAGGCGGACCCGTTGTAACTGGACGCCGGCCGGGATCCGTGGCTGGATCCGTAAACCGATGTTGCGGGGTGTTGTCCCGTATCAGGCAGAGGGCGTTAAACCGCTGATTTCGCCAGAGGAGTGGCAACAGCTGCAGCGGTTAATGGCGCTGCGGTCCAGGTCGCCTGTTCGCGTGAAAGGTCGAGATCGTCTCCTGACTGGTCTGGTTCGCTGTCAGTCATGCCAGAAGAACCTGAAGTACAAGTCAATTCAGCGGGGAGCTGAACGGTTGCATTGCGCGAATCCAAACTGCGATTGGTACGGACGGGGGGTCGCAATACCTTTGATTCGTGCTCAGGTATGCCAAGCCTTGATTGCGGCTGCCTTCCAGATGCAACAGGCAGTCCAGCAAGCCAGCGCTGCCACGGATCGTGCAGAGTCTTCGGAATGTATTGAAGAGAAGGCGAAACTCGCCCAGCTCGAACAGCTCCAGGAGAGCGGAGTGACTGACTTGGAAAGATCAATCGATACCCTCCGTCAGCAGATCGCTGCCATGACTGAGCCGGTGATTGGGCCTGACTGGGCTGGGCTTGCTGAGTTGCTTGCTGTTCCGGGAATGCTGGAGAGATTCCCCGATGCCGAACTGCGGCGGCTGCTGATCGAGTACGTCGAGCGCATGGAGTACACCGGGAGTCCTCGGCAGATCGAGATCATCCTCCGCTAACGCTGATTTAAGGCCTTGGATAATCGCGGTTTTTAAGTCCATTTAGAAGATGCTCATTTGCTTGATCGATTCGGATTCATCCAAAAATCGAGGTTGGCCACCGGGCAGCTGAAAGCAGCTGCAATCTTTGGCGGCTAATGATTTGGCGCCTCGGCACTCGCCAAAGCCCATAGAGCACTTCTCCTTAAAAAAGTGCTCGCATTGGCCGCAGCGTGGTGCTGAGGGTGCTGGCATCAGAAGGGAATCTCTCCAGACGCCTGCGCAGGGGCATTGGCGTCACGCGCAGTAATCTGCGGCAGATTCATGTTCCCAAAATCGCCATATTGACCGGTGCGACCCTTGCCGTTCAGGTAGAAGCCGGGCAGTTCGATCTCTTCCCGTGCGTTGTAGTCATAGACCTTGCCATTTTTCATGCGGTCCTTTTCGTGCTGCAGGCGCTGCAGGTATGCGATCAGTTCACCCATGCAAGCTTCAGGAATGAAGAAGCTCATGCGCCTTGCATCCTGTGGCCCTTTGGCGTAGCCGTTTTCTTTAACTTCCCATTTCAGGGGATAGGTTGTTGCTGCTTTGAAGTCGGAGTTCATTTGTTGCTGTTGAGAAGTTGATAGATCGCGAACTTGACGCCGCGTGAGATGGACCAGTCTTTTTGCTTCAGGAATTGAAAAAACTCCCGATGCATGTTTGCTGTTAATTTTGCCTGAACGTGGTACTGGTTGACAACACCAGTACCATGCTGCGCGGCATAGTCAGCTTTCATTCGTTCGTGGAATTCATCCTCCGCTGACTGGTTCGACACAGATGGGTAGCCAGTCGGCGTCTGATTTTGCATAAGTCACATGGACAATTTGGATTTCTGGGTGGAGGTGAAGGACTGAGTTACGGGCGCGGATCGCTGTTTCACACGTCACAAACTGGTGAGCGTGCTCAGGATGCCAAGTGTTGAACGGGGAGGGATCAGAAACGAGCGTGTGCTTCGCAATCAATCCTTCCTGGCAGAGCAGGCAGAAGCGGCTCATCAGGGGGGTGTTGATACTTACGCTCAAGCCCGTCAAGACAGAGACGGAGGCAAGCGGCGTACTCACAATCGGATCTAGTGCCTCGCCTGCGCAGTTCGGAAACTGCTTGGGCGATGCTTTTGGCTGCGATTGAGATGTAGGCATCAACTGCGTCATTTCGTTTCATAGCCTGTAATGAAGGTTTTGACCCATTCGATGTGTTCAGGGTGTGTGCAGTTCTCAAGGGTGGGTTTGTCGGCTGAGATCCCGAGCGGTTTATCGGCTGGGAAAGCCTTTTTTAGACCTGCCTGAAAGTCTGCAAGGATCTGCGGCTCCTGCTGATATTCAGCGAAGAGCATCTGACGCAGGGTGTCCCGGTCGGCTGCAAGCGGATCCGACTGCGCAGGCTGATTGCGCTTTGGCGCAGGAGTGGGCTGTGCTGGCGGCGTCAGGTCTTCGTTCTGGTACGGATCTTCGAGGGGATCTTTAGACCAGAGTTCAGAGAACAGGCCGAAGTGAGCGCTGGCAGCAGCAGCCCAGCCACGTTTGATGGTGTTGGTAACGGTCAGGGCATCGCACTTCTCCCACGGAACAGGCTTATTCGCCTTCAGGACCGGCTGGATGTAGTCAGGCGTGTCGAGGAATCCTGAGCCTTTAGGTGCACGGAAGTAAACACAGACGCTTGCTGTGCCGTCTGGAGCCTGGAAAGCGCAGTGTTCACGGCCATCAGCGTCAACCCATGAACGGTGCTGTGCTTGCCAACCTTTGGCGTGTTCCCTGAGGATGCGGAGAACTTTGGCCCAGTTTGCGTAGGTGGCGGCAAAATTGCCTTGGCCTTTGGTCTGTGTGTCAGCAGAAGTGCCAACCCCGTCCAATATTGGGTAGTCATCCCAATTCGGTTCGTCGCTAGGCCCCGGACGAGTTGAGGCAGTTGTCTGCGTCATTCAGTTGATGTGTACCATCTCAGTATACGCAATCCGCCCCCGTATGGCCAGCGTTCAGCCAGATATTGTCAACCCTTTCGTATATGGCGCACTTTTCGGACCATGACCAGGGGCACTAAACAGGTGGGGCGCCGTGATGACGTTGCGATCAAGCTCCGCCCGGTGCCCCCTGACCTTTCCCGACGAGTCCTCCTCGCAGAAGGAAACCAGGACATCAACGATCGGTGTCTTGCCTCTGTACTGCTCCAGCAGCCGGCCGCAGGCGTCGATCTCCGGCTCTTGCAAACCCGCCAGCATGTCCCGGATCCAGTCGGCGCTATCGGGGCAGACCTTCTGAATTGCAGGCCCTACCAGCCGCCAGCCCTCAGCTCGGTTGCACATGTGCTCCCGGCAAACCTGGTCGAATAGCCGCCGCAGCTCACTGGCCCATAGATCGCAGTCTTCTTGCGTCAGCTCTCGCCCTGCCTGCTCAAAGTACGGAGCGGCTTCCCCGACATACAGGCGGAAGAAATCCACGCCGGTAAACGGTTCCCCGTTTTCGTGAATCATCGGCTCCGCATCTTTCAGGCGATCTAGCAGGCGGCCATCAGTGACGCCCTTGAAATTTCGCTCGGTCACAGCGGCATTGAACTGACCCAGGGCCATGAACAGAGCTGGCTTGGGCTCCAACCGCCCACTCATGGCGATGCTGATCTGAGAGCCCCAAGGGCCGGTTTTGCATCCAGTGGCGCGTGCCCATAGTTCGGGCACGTTCTGGGGCCATTTATTTCGGGCGAACCAAGTTTTAAGGGCTTGCCCGAAGGCGGCAGTCATAAGGGCTCCAACTCTTAAAAAAAAGGTATACCCAGGGAAATGGCCGGTCAATCAGGCATGTTCAATTCGTATCATCGCCCCGGATGGCTCATCGCGAAGCGCAAACCGCTTATCCACACGCAGGCTGACGACAAGGCTGTCATCCTTCAGCACGCTGCCGCCAGAGCGCACAGCAAGGCTGTCCAGGACGGCGCGGGTCAGTTTGTCGATGTCGCCTCCAGACGTGCAGTGATGTCCTGGAGGCGCACTCGGCTTGAGCTGGTCTTCCTTGCCCTTGGCCGTTGACCAGTGATGCTTTGCGCGGGGCATGATGAATTCAATCTGCACCCGGACCGGATCGTTCAGCACCGGCCCGCTGTACTGCCAGGCAGCTTGGGCTGAAGCGGTGTCACGCCACGGCCCCACCTTGCTGCTGGCTTCCCGCATCCCATAGCGTGTGATCTGTTTCGATCCCTGCGGAGCGGGGATGCCCCGCAGGCGGATCTCAATCGCGGATCTCGATGCGCAGGCTGGTGGTGATATTTGGCTGAGCAGTGCCGTCATCCTTCTCCGCCTGGATCATTTCCTGAACTTTATTGGAATAACAGCTGATCGCATACGTCTTTCGTTCGCTCAGCCTGATGACTGCATTGTCAAAGATGTAGGCATTGCAGTCATCATCCCAGACGTTCTGCAGGTTGCCTGCAGCCTGTTCTTCCTTGATCTTCCGTTCAAGGGTGTTCTTCCGTTCGGTAGCGGTGCGGGCCTGTTCTTTGGCGATGAAATACTCATTCAGCAGACCTTCCATGGGGTTTAGGTTCCGCTGGCTCCAGGGCCCAGCAGTAACGGAGGAAGTCTCGGCAGCGTTCGGTGTTGGTGCGGTAGTCATTAGATGTCAGGGGGTAAGGGTTCAGAAGGTGTTGGCGATGGCGTCGGAATACTTTTGCCAGCAGTTGGCCCAGAGACTGGAACAGGTGTCGCACTTGTACGGTTCAGAGGTCAGCGGTTTTCGGTTGGGGAATGCGATGAGCGTTCGGCATTCGTCCACCCATGGAGCACCGCAACGGACCGCGTGATCACCCGCCTGCAGCAGTTCCAAATAGCCGCCGGCTTGTTTCATGTAGTCCTCTTTATTGCTATTGGGGACTGACTTCCATTTGCAGTTCTCCGATCGGGTCTTTAAGTCATACAGCTTCGTTTTGCCTTTGTGACGGATCAACAGGTCGAGCTGGCCGCCCAGAGATTTGCGTCTGTTCACCATCGTCAGTTCACTGGCTAACACCGTGCATTCGTCCCAGAGCGGCATAGCTCTGAGCCATTCGATCCAGGCGCTGCAGTCAATGCCCTCCGGGCTGACCGGATCGATCTCGGCTTGCCCGGTGAGGTGATGCTGCAACCAGAGGTGAATATGCGTGCCACGGGGGCCAGCTTCCGGCGGTCCGCTGTAAGGCGGCTTGCCGTGATCGATCACAGCAGTCACCGACGTGCGCATCTGTTCGCCAGTCGGCTCCCAGATGTAAACGTGCTCGGGCTCCTTCAGGACGCAGGGCCTGGGGGTGATGCGCGGGATGGCTACCGGTTCAGTTGTTGTCATTGCGCTGCCTCCGCACTGAAGTACACACGAGCGGTGCGGCCGCTGCTGGTGGGCCGGCGAATGACGTTGCCCTCCTGATCCACACCGACAACGATTAGCGGTGGTTCGCAAGTGGCCAGATCACGGATCCGGGCAGAAGCGGTCTGGTGCTTAAGCCCGGTGATCTGCTCCACCTGCTCACACGTCAGGCCGCCTGGCATGCCAGCGATGCAGTGCAGCACCTTGGCCGCCATGGCATTGACGTGAGGCTTGATTGATTCAGCGGCATCCCGTGAGGTCTCGGTACCGCAGTGCGGAGCCGTGGGTGTGTTGAAGAGATCGAACTGCATCACCAGCCCCCGTCGAGATAGGAGCCAGTGATATTGCGGCCGGTGGTCTCAGGGTGAACGCCGGCATTGCGCGGCAGCTTGATGAGTTTGAACTTGCCCTTAAAGGGCTTCCAGTCGTTGGGGTTTTTGCCTTTGGCTTTGCCAGCCCATTGGCGAGTGTTGTCGTGCATGAGTTCAGAAAGGGGAATCGGGCTGCGTAGGCGGATGCGGTTTGTCCGTGAAAAGCAGGGGCATTTCCTTGGCCAGCTGAGCCCGGAGCCGGGCGATGGCATCAGGTGCCTGCGGGCTGTTGGCGATCTTCTTCGCTTCGGACTGATGAGAGGTCGGGTTGATCAGGAACCCGTCCCGATCGCGTTTGATGTCAGCCATTAGAAGGAACCACCCATGGGGCCAGGTGAAGGCCAGTTCATGTCCTTGGCCGTGAAGACCTTGTGGGCTGGGTGTTTCATGTCGGGCTCAGGCTTTGCATATTTGCCCTGCGCAGGCTGATCAGGTTTGGGCTCCCAAAGATCCGCCCATTGGCCCATGTAAGCGGCTGTGAGCGCTTTTGCCTGGGTTTCTGTGTCCCAGGCCCTGAGCTTCTTTGCGTGGGCGTTCCAGGCTCTTGTGGATCGAGTGCCTTTTCGGACCCACCACCAATCCACGATCAGATCGCGCACATGGGCCAGGTCGTCAGGGACCAAAGAGGGATCGAGCTTTTTGAAGCTCCATGGATCTTTGGGCTTTGAAGCTTTGACGGGTTTCTGCTGGATCTCAACAGGTAACGCGCACGCGCGTTCTTCTTCTTCTTTATTAACTACAGAAGAAGAGGGAGGGCCCCCGAGGGCCCCTCCCATGATGCGAGGGCTGTCAAGGGCCTGAGTAGCCAAAAGCTGCAGATACGCTGCGGCAGATAGAAACTCAGGCTTTACAGCGTCTATGCGCTGAAGCAATCTGTTGCTCACCCTCACGGGTGTTGTCTCAATTGGCATGCGCCATCGAATCGGACTGCTTCATTATGCCGCTGTTTTGCTTCTCGTCAACCTGCTGCTCCGCAGGCTGATTGCTCTCGATCGAAACAAAAGGCCACGGGTCCGCCAGCAGGCAGACCGCGACACCGACGACCAGGGTGATCAGCTTCATTTGACCCTCTTGCACTCGCTGTTCTCCAGGACAAAGGCCATGGCGGCCGTGAACTGGCCCTCGGCATCTGTCGTCATCGTGATGCCATCAAGGCGGAGCACGTCGTTGATGACGTCCAAGGCCCGTTCAATGGCCATGGTGGCGGTGTCAGCGGTGGGGGTGATCGGGAGCTGTTTCCCGGGGATAGGCAGTGTCTGTTGGTTCATCGTGTGTAGGTGCAGGTTTGTTGGTCTTGGATGCGGCCACCAAAGGCATTGGTTGCCGTGTAGCGGACGAACATGGTCACGCTTGTGTCAGTCAGTTCGCTGACGCCTTCGCTGATGCGGCGGAAGCTGCCGGGATCTTTGAGAGCCGGCTTGATCTGGTTCTCGCAGGAAAGGGCGAGCATGCTCACGTTGTATTCCGTGGGCTGCCAGGGCTGAACAACAGCCTTAGCGATGCGTTCTGCTTTGGCCTTATCTGCTGCCGCCTGCTGTGCTGCCCGTTGCTCGGGTGTCGTGGTGGCTAGGTAGTGCGCGGTGGTGAGTGCAACAACGGCAGCGATACCGGCAAAGACTCTGTTGACTGTGATTTTCATGATGTTTGAGGTGAGAGTGACGGGCCTCCCCGTCGGTTCTTCCTCAGTATACGGCACCGGAATGGATATGGCAACAGGTGCGTATGAGGTGGGCACGTGCCCACTTTTCTGCCTGGCGCCGCTCCGGGTGGAAAAGGGAGCAGCTGCTCCCCGGC
>JACLAD010010829.1_pt1 | contig 51575 bp, 35 predicted proteins | sample 8027901 | NCBI WGS metagenome assembly JACLAD01 (sample SAMN15725071, study PRJNA655200) | protist metagenome | isolation source: fluorescence activated cell sorting (FACS) single amplified genomes of... | place: Spain: Blaines Bay Microbial Observatory, Mediterranean Sea | collected 2016-07-05 | reverse complement strand
TCGGACCCAAAGTTATTTGATTGGTATGTTTCTCGGCAGAGATATATGGTGACTTGTGGATCACGGTTTACAGAGTTGAAGTTTTTGTTAGTTGATGATCATGAGGCTGTGTCGGCGCTAAGGATGGGTAGGCAATCTTTGAGAGATGGAAAATTTTCTGAGGCCGCTGGGCATGCGAAAACTGTCCAAGCAGCTCTTGGAAAATTTGGTAAGACAATCAAAAAGCTTCGCGAGATGTACAATGATTCAAAAGCGATAGAAGCTACCTGGCAAGAGATAACAGCGTCACAAATAGAATTGGATACGACTTTCGAGATTGTCAGGGAAAAAAAAGTGACTCTTGAAGAATTGATCAAGCAAAATCCATCTCAAGTTCGCGTGTGCCTGCTCGAAAAGGTTAACCAGGACCTGCAAAAGATTGAGCAAATGCGATCAAGTCTCGAAAAACAGAAAGCAACTCTGCTAAAGCAGAAGGAGCGACTTCGCGAGCAGTCTGAACGTGACCAACCAGCAGTTACTACACAACCAGCCCAAGGAGTCCCGCCGAGACCTTACGACTACACCGATGCCGACATCTTGGAGTGGTACATGATGTACTAAGCCACATGTTTGTTAAACGCCGGAAGTTGTTGGGATTTTCATGTGTCATTTGTGTTTGACATGTTTCATTGTCTTGCGCGATTGCCAAAGTTTGATAGAATCGTAGATATTATATGTTTAGCAAAAACTGAAAACACATGGTCACCATATTCACTCTTTTCCATATTACGTTTCATTCAAGTTTCATATTGAGCTGGTGCTACATTGAATTTTTTTCTTGCGCAGAGCACGTTTTCTCTACAATACTACTTATTCCCTTTTTTTAGATTTCGTCAACAAATCTTACAATATCAACATAAAACATGGATTATCAGTCAAAGGGCGAGTTTGTTTTGAAGTTGATGGTACAAAATGGTGTTTGGCCAGGGGATCTGAATTTACGGCTAGTGAATAAACGGTTACATGATGCATCTGGCGAGATGCAATTTTTCAAAAGGGGCAAGAAGAAGAGCGATGCTCATTCCGGTTCGGTAGCCCTCGGTGTGATAGACGTTTTGCCTACCATGTCGGTCTGTAGCATCATAGATCATCCAAATGGACTTGATGATTACTACAAGAAATTAGAGAGAATATTATCGATTCCATCGTATAAACGCGCGTTGATGAAGAAAGGCGGGGCATTCTTTCGTGAAGGTCATAGGGCAGGGGTGTGGAATATTGTGATGAAGAGTGTGTTCCTTCTCACAGGAAATTACGGTGTAATTGGCGAAGAGGAACGTTTTATCCGTTTGGTGACATCGCATGGCATTCACCCTGATGTCAATATAGATCCAGCAGATGAGTTCAAACTTCAATGGGAATACGCCGGACTCGGCAAGCTTTCGATGTGGTACTTTCCTCATTATGAAAGCGTGCGGCTCATGCTGGAGGCGGGGGCCGATCTTAGAAAGCATAAACAGGCGAACGCGATGGTGTTGGAGCGTCTCTTCTTTGGGCCAAACAAAACACCGACGTTGGAGTTTATCAAATTTATTAAATTATTTGCATCTTACGGTTGGGATGTGAATCAGCATTTTGTCTACGGTAAAGCGGTCATGGCTGAAGGTGTGTTTCCCGATCTCCCGTTGCATTGCGCATACTATTTTGATTTAGACCCCTCCATCATTCAACTTCTAATGGACCTCGGGGCGGATGAAACCAAGAAGGACTTTTTTGATCGGACCGCTATTGACTACAAGCGAATGCAAGACGAGGAACGGGAATTCTTTTCCTTCCCTATAACTTAGAATTATCGGAACATACGTATATGTTTACATGGTAATTAATAACAAGCATTTAGACAAGTACTTAATTACAGACGGGATAATGCAACGAGCGCAATTACTATTTTTTCATGTTTGCTGACATTTTTATGGTAACTCGCGCAGTATTTTCTTTTTCGTCTGGATGGATTTTGGTTTACGACGATGCTCTTAGGCGTTCAATTTTTTGAACAATTTCATTATGGTGATTGGTTGTTGTACAGTTAGTATTTGTTTGATTTGGATTGAATTCCACTTGTTTGCACGTTTGTAAAAGTTTAGAGAACCAAATGACAGTAACTAATCAACCTAACAGTATTTATAATACACTACCCGCTATGTCCAGCTCCAGCGCGAGAAAAACACCTCCACCAATCCGAGCCCCAGCAAACGGTCGGCGCAGCCCGGGGATGGCGTATAACAAAAGCCCGTCGAGGGACAGCTTGAAAACGACCGTAAAAAAACTGCATGATGTAGATTTACACGCGGACAAAGAAGGTGCATATCTGGACAGATTTGATCAACTTTCAATCAGCGCTGGTGCAAATTCTTCACCAAAAGTAATTTCTAGAAGAGGGAAATCACCGAAAAAAGTTACACATGTTGATTCCAATCAAGAGTTCCAATCCGTCCCATCGGCAAGTACACAATTATCCTTGGAGTCACAGCGCGCGGCATGGGAGTTGCATGAAGCGCAACGCGAAGAGCAGGGAGGCGTTATCGCAGAAAAGATTATTGAAATGTTACACGACCCTGACTTAAGTGCAAGCAGCCGACGCAGCAGTCCACGGAATGGAATTGTGTTTTTTGAATGAAAACACGTGGATTCTTTATTTGTTTTTGGTTTCAGGTTCATCTGATCTTGCGTATGATATGATTAAGATGGCGTCGTTTCCGACCCATTGTGAAGAGGCCGTCAAACTATTCAACAGTGGTGCGATTCCCTTTTTGTAAATTTTCTCTTCCACCAACATTTTATTGCAATTTTGTAATGCTGAGGTTGCTTTCCTCCGACAGAGTCAGCAAAAAATCTGGTTACAAGTCTAACACGCTGGCTGCATAATGACAACAGCTCGGGGGGTACACCGAAGTTGCAGGTGCTGCAATTGTTAGCTTGCATGTGCGGAAGGGATGGAGCAGTTGATAATTTTGTATTGGATCGCGGTATTATGTCGATTTTTAATAGTCTGCTACCAAAGGCTGATTCACAGATTTGTGAAATAGCAATGAGAATGATTGCAGTGCTCAGTACGGTGCCGGATCGGGATAGTGATATTAACCGAAGTGGGATTGTTGGGACTATTGTTTCGGTGATTAACAGCTGTGGAAATGATCATCAGTTATTTGGAGAGGCGGTTACTTGTCTGGCTGTGATGTGTGCGCGAACCAGGCACAAGAACGCAGTTGTTAGTCAGAAGGCAGTACCACCGATTGTTTTTAATTTGAAGAAATTCATGGAAAGGAAAGAGATTCTAATTGCGATTTCACGGTTTGTAGCAGCGTTTGCAACAAAATCACAGTTTCGTACATTAATCCTCCACGAAGGCGGTATCGATGCGTTCATCGTTGCACTAGCAAATGACCCACGTGACCCGGATAAGGTGTGTGCGGTGTTACGTGCGATGTGGACATGCGCGATTGATAACGACGATGTCGCTAACAGTTTGGGTGTATCTGGTATGCTGATTTCGCTGTTAATGGTTCTGGAACAGCATCCTGAACATATTGAAACGCATGAATGCGCGATGGGTGTATTGCGTCGCATTGCCCAGCAGAAAACATTCCATGAGGAGATCATCAATTGCTGCTTTCTACCTCATATTGTGCGTGCGATTAAGCTTGGGAGTGAGCACCCGGAGCAGATTGATTTGTTGAAAGAATCTTTTGGCGTGATTGGAAATTTGGCCGCCGATGAATGGGTTCGTGAGCAATTAGGTGAGGAGGGCGTCGTTTCCGGTACAATCAATAGAAAATTGGTTTGAATATGACATTTCGTACAATATTTGTTTTGCAATTGAAGGTATTGTTGCAGCTTTGAAGCGATGTTACAGTAGAGAGGATAGGAAGGTCGTCAAATTAGCCCTGGCGTCGCTTTCTAATCTTGCCAATGCAGAGGCGAACCGTCATGCATTTGCTGAATGCGGTTGTGTAGAAACAATCCTCTCCGTTTCGCGCTATTATATGAAGTACGTTTTTTTCGATTTTACTCATGATGTTTGATTCCAAGAGTTTCATTTTTGTTTTGCTTAGTAATGAGCTGATTCTGGAGTATTTTATAGCCGTGCTGAGTCACCTATGTGCGCACCCAGGCTGCTACGAGCAGATCATCCGAGCCGGTGGAGTCATGGCGTTATTTCTCTATTTGGAAGAGCACAGGCAAGACTTACCTGTGACCAGTAGGTCGATTGTTGCGTTAAGAAGAGTACACATTTTTCAATTATATGACAGAAATGTGATAAAAATCATTTTTTTCGTTGGTCAGATTCTTATCCAGGGAGAGATATTTGAAAAAACAGGCCAGGTCAATAATGGGGATGACATTTCATGCACTCTGCGTTCTGTCGCCGGATTAATCGCCAGAGGAGGCCGCGACGCAGGGTATTCGCTTTTTTTCAAATATTTTTAGCACGATTTTGATATGTTTTTCTTTATATTTAGGCACCAGGGGCTGATTGATATAAAAGAAGCGATTGATAACTTTTCATATGATAGTAGCGTTGTAAAAGACGGTTGCCTCGCCTTACTAAAAATTGTGGAATTATACCCAGCCCTTGTAACTGTTGTATTCGAGCTGACGAATGAGTTACTGATGAGTCTGCTGCAAACACATAATGAGGAGCTGCAGGTCGTTGACGCAATTTCATCACTCCTTGCGGTGTTACCCTTAGAGGATGGGAACGTAACTTTGGATGAGCCTGTTGCGAGGAAAGTTGCTATCGGCACATTGAAAGGATTTTAGAACAATTATTGACTTTTTGATGAAAATAAAAGGTCATTTGCTAATGAAAACCAACATTTTCACACTCATTTCTGTTTGATGTCGTCTTGGATTTGTTAAACGTTTCATTCATCACAGTGAGGAAGGTTCAAAATTCAATCATCATGAAGAATAGAATATTTCTATTACAATTAAATCTAGCATCAGCATTTGAATTATGGGTGCTTGATTTCGATGATGCATTAAAAAAGTACGGCATCGGAGGGGATAATTTACCGCGGGGAGCGCTGCAGTTACTTGATGCAAATAGGAACGGCGCGTTGGATAGAGGAGAGATCGTCAAGCCGAAAATTCCAGAGTTTCAGTTTAAATATTACGATACGAATGATGATGATGTACTTCAATACGAAGAATTCATCCCATTCATCCGAGAGAGGCGAATCTTTGACGTCGCTCGCATCAAAAAGGAAATGGAAAACCCACCAAAGGGTCACCTCCAACCATTAGGCTCCCACCGCGATGCTGAAACCGATTTCAAAATATTCGACGGCCGCAACCCCATCTCACCTGAGGATTTCTGGCGGGATTACATTGAACAGCACCGACCAGCGATGTTCCGCGGTGTTGATGTTCACTCAAAAGCGTACCAACAATGGAACGATAAGTACCTAATGTACAACTACGGTGACATCGCATTAAAAGTCGAACCAAAAATTGAAAGCCGTGGTAATGAAACAGCATATAAAAGCATGCCAGCGCATAGAATCTTATTAAAAGATTTCATCAAGTCAATGAAGACGCATAATCAATACGCGGTCAGCATCCTTCCGCAAAAATTAGCATGGGACGTGACCGTACCACCAGCTTTATTATGTGGCAGCCGCTTGAAGCTAAAGAACTCGGAAGATGAAGAAGTTCCACACCCTTACCCGCACCCCTTCGAATATAAATGGATGACCCACTTCCTAGAAGCTGACTTCTGGCTCGCGCATGGTAGAACACGATCGCAATTACACTATGATAAAGAGCATAATTTTAATTGCCTATACCGCGGGACGAAGAAATGGATATTAATCGACACACGCAAACATCACAAGGACATCGAATGGGTCCGCGGCGGCCGTTACTCATCTGAAGACGATCTGATGAACGCAGGTACGGATTGGGTTGCCCTTGACCCCGATCGTGTTGATATGCTCGTCTATTCAAAGCTCAAAAACGTAACTTTTCACGAATTCACGCAAAACGCAGGGGATTGCGTCTACCTTCCATACTCCTACCTGCATTACGTAAACAAAACTGATGAAGGCATGCAGGTCGCTGCATCTTACATGTGGGAACCAAAAACCATCTTCGACGCAGTATTCAACCAAAAATTGAAGAAATATATGAAAAAATGTCAAATTGTTTTTTGAATGTTGACAGGATACTTGCAACCGTGCTCCAAGAGAAACGAATTTACCGCTCGCAGTGTTCGATACGCTCTGGTACTACAATGGTACAGGTGTCATCCCGCAAGGGTATCCAGATCCAGTTTCGATCTTTCAAGACATTCAGAATTTGATGGACCAAGAGAATTCAACGATTTTTACCTGGCAGTTGATGCAAGATTTTCTGGATGAAGGTGACAGCCCGCTTAGGACCGATACAAAGCGAGCAAGAAAATTTTGGAAGGTAATATTCAGTTTTTTGCATGTAATTTTGAAAGGAATTCATTAATTTTTGGTGTTTTTTTGAGAAATTTGCAAGCTATGGTGAGGACAAAAAGGGACCTACAGCTTGGGAAATGTTGTGGCCAAACACACCTGTCGAGCTCTGGCTCCGCTTTTGCGCCGAAGCCGACCCCGAAGGTACTACTTTTTTGAAAAGGTCGACTGCACAAAACCAAATCTAATCCAAATTTGTTGAGGTATGTTGCCGTGTGATCAAGGAGAAGTGTACAACCCGCGAAGTACATCTGAATGGATGCGCATGAAAAAGAGTCTCAAAGATATCTTAGCGAAAGAAGACATATCGAAGTGGAAGGATAAGTTATCATCATCTGATGATGAATTGTAATGAAGTCATGTTTTTTTATGAAGTAAGTAGTATCATATTATGGTGTGAAATGTAGATGTTGTCAAGATGCAAATGAATTAGTAAGGAATTAGATTTTCCGTTTTCACAAATTATTATTATTTTCCCAAACAATTGATAATCAAATGTGTTTCTTGTCTTGTCCAATTTTTCACCAAATCATTCCCAATTCACCACTTTTTTCTTCTTCTTTTGGCCATGAAACACTACTTATTTTTTCTGTGGCATATTATAGTCACAACCTAGAATTAGTTTTTCATATTGCACATTTCACTTTCCTGTGCATATTTTCTTACACTTATAAATCGGCTTTGATTTTAGCACTTTTCTACCAACCGCTAAATTCAATTTACTACTATACATTCATTCAGATTGTACAGTTTATTACTACTTATTATTTTTGACCAAACTACTACCAAATTATCTGTAAATACTAAACACACACAAAAAAGAAATCATGTCTAAATCACCTCAAAGTGGAGCCTTGAAGGCGCGAGTTTTTGGAGGCCGCAAGCAATCAGTCTTAAAAACGTACATTTCAAAAATTAATTCAAAAATTGAATTTTGTATGAATATTTCAGCGTTTTATCATGGCTTTTGTTGTTTTTGAAGGGATAATGAAGATGTGACGCTTACTATGGCGCACGTCTTTGCAGATGCAAGTAAAAGGTTAGGAAAGGACAACCCGTCTGATGACTTCCCATTCATTGGCGTGCATAATTCGATAGCTGTAGATGAAACAGAATTAGCTCTCTTCTGGAGGGCGGTCTGTGACTTTACTAGCGAGCAATTGAAAAGTACGGATAGCAGCATTAGTTGGAACATGGGAGGTGGAAAGCAATTTGCATCTTTCAAGAGGATCAAGGTTTTGGCTAGTGATGGAGTAAGGACGGAATCGACTCACCAGTGCAATTTCAGCCAGGAATTCTTGGATGAAAGTGGATTGAAGGAGGAGATTGATAAGTTTGGAAGCAATCTATTCAACGGCGCATGCAGGACATTAAACCTCGATCAGGTGAAGGCTAGTTTTCCGTTCTTTAGAGAGCATCACAAGCTTACACCGTTGAATCTGTTTGAATCGATGTTGCATAGAGTGATCGGGTATATCAGTGTCAGCAGTAGCGCGTTTGATGTGGATTTGCATTCATTGGGTAGGATCGTCGTCCCCGCTAGTGAGAAGGAGCGGTTTGTACGTTTTACGTGTGAACCCGCTATGAATCAAACCTTCGGCAGGAGGAAGCAGACCGTGCGTGATGTTCTAGCTGGTATGAGAAGCTTACCGCAGCTGACGCCGAATAAGTTTGATGATGCAGCTGCAGATAATATCGCGGAATTTGTGGAAACACCAAAGAAGGAAGCGAGCGAGGATGTCATTCACGTTGAGCACTCCCCCGATTCGCCGTTGATTCAATCCAGACAGATGGGTATCATACCAGACAGCCCTTTACTACACAATTCCATGGCGCCAAGTGCTGTTGATGTCACCAATATGTTCCCACCGATTTTGAATATGTTCAGCCGAACCCGCGCAGCGTGCTTCAAACCAGGATTGGGACAGAGCGGGCCGAGTCAAGCGATTGCTAGTAATTACAGCGAGACTGCTGGGTTATTGCAGGTCGGTGCCAACATGCAGGATAGCCAGTGTACCATGCGGTGGAGGCAAGATTTAATCGCGGGTATGAAGCAGCCGCAGAAGAAGGCTGTCCCAAGCAGCTCATCGAATCACGTGTGGGAATGGGGCCAGCACCTATGGAACGAAACCCACGCTAACGACAAGATGGGCCAGCATCCACCGAAGGTATGCATCGAGGATGATTCCCCCATTGATGAACTCATCAAGGAAACAGGTATGTCACGTGCTCAATTCTGCGAGGGGTTGATCCGATACCGGTACTACCGCACACAGGGCATCCCGACCGATCAAATCTCCCCGTTCAACACGGAGTGGTTGCGTGGCGCGCATAGTCTTTTGCATGAATATCCAAGTATCGACGCGCAAGCTATGATTGATGATATCAACCGTCAAGTCCTGCATGATTACATCCTAGCGATTAAGAAAGCAATCACCGACTACGCCCTCACCCTTCCGCGCGATCGTCAACGATTAGGTGTGCCATTCGTACCTGAGCCGCAGGCTGCATGGGGTAAGAACACGCTTACCATTCCAGACATCGGTACACAAGGCGGTCCTCCCGATGATTGGATTATGAGCATTGCTGAAAACCGAGAGAGGCTGAAGATGCAGATTACCAATTTCAGTATTAGTGGTCTTGCATTACTCGACCTCTGGGAGTCCAAGTATTCTCGTATTAGATTGACTAATTTCCCCGGCAGGTCTGCGGATTTGCTTGAAATTGATAGGATTAACGCTCAGCAGGTTGAGCATCAGAAGCAGGTTGTGAAACTAATGGAAGCGTGGTGCGGCGAATGTAGGGCGATTGTCCAGGAGGAGCTTGCTGTACCGAGTTATCATACATGCCCTGATGACGAGGTGGAGACGATCTACTTCAACCAGATCTGCGCATTGCTCTCCTGTCAGACTAGAAGTTTAGTTGAGAAAACCACCAGCGAGTTGGTCGACTACTTTGTTAGCCGGTTCGACGGTGAACCACTTACGTACAACGAGGTTGTTGCGCTTACCGATAATGACGAGAGGCAGGACGCGTTCTTGGTAAACACTCTCATCCCACATGGTGATGAAGTCGACTTCGAGGAAAAATTAGCCAAGTGCCAAGGCGTCCTCGATCGATTATTCAAGGAGTTTATCACATGCCTTAATGAATTGTATCGACCTGATCATTCAATGGGACGTGGTACCGGCAACCGCCCACCCACATTGTTGCCAATCCTCGAAGAGGAGCAGCATATGGAGGAAGCCCAACAACGAGTGCATGATGTTATCGCCAAGAATTTGGAGAACGTCAGCCACGTCGTTGAATTGTACGACCCGTACAAGTACCTCCTAACCGAGTCCAGCAACGTGCAGGAGTTCATCTCCAACCCGGAGAATGATCGTGAAGCGTACATGAAGTACATCGCGAAGCTGCGCAAGACTGAGGAGGAGATCCGAGCGAATTGCCCCGTTGTGATTCGCATGCAGATGATGTCGATCGAGTGCTCTCGCATCAATGAACATTTGTGCTCATTAGCAAAGGAGTACGTCCGCGAATTGCTGGCATCGATCTCTTCTAGAAATATTGAGCGCAACGCGAAATTGATCAAGCAGTACGAACAAATCGAAGCGAGGATCAAGAAGCACCCAACCAAGGAGCATGATCTCGTAGAGTTAGAGCAGTATCTTGATCACTGCAAGATGAACGATGTCCCCAACATGGGTCAAGAGTTCCTCGAAATCAAGGATTGGATGGAACTCGCCTGGGACATGGGACATGAACTTCGCGAGGAGGACTATGACTGGGTATACAAAACAAACATCTGGGTCCGTTGCATCGACAAAATGCTCGCCGACCGTGAAGAGAACCTCAAACTCGAGCGTAACGGCATCGAACTTAAGTTCTCCGAACGCCGCAACGCATTCATCGGTGACCTCGCAACCTACCTCAACCAAGTACGCAAATTCCAAGATTGCGGAAACATCCGCCAAACCGAGGAGTATATCGAGCGTATTGCTGGTCTTACTGAGAAATTAGAAAACGCCGGTAAGATGATCGAAGATATTCACGAAAAGGAATTGAAGCTCGGTTGGGAAGAGACTGAGTTTGAGAATTATGAGAAGTGTACTGAAGAATTGGCTCCGTACGAGAAGTTATGGACGCTTGCTTTCGAGCACTTGAAGGCGCAGTCCGAATGGATGAAGGGTCCGCTTTTCAAATTGGATGCCGAGAAGGTCGAGTCTCAAGCCATCCAGATGTCATCGCTTGCGTTTAAGCTTGCGGTTACATTTGGTGGTGAGGGATTAGTCGCTCCCGAGGCTGTCGCCGCGCAGATTAGAACGGAATTGGATGGTTTCAAGAAGAATTTACCGTTGGTGTCCGCGTTATGTAATGAAGGATTGAAGGATAGGCATTGGGACGAGATCAAAGATCTGGAAAACAACGGCCAGGCATTGGGATTCGATCTCAACCCCCGCGGTTCCGGCAAAGATATCACCCTCAAGCGTGTTTTGGATTACGGTATCCTCGATTTCGTCGAACAAATCGGAGAAATCGCAGACAACGCGTCCAAGGAATGGCAGATCGAGAAATCGCTCGGCGAGCAGAAGGAAGAGTGGGCGCCGATTATTTGCGAGTTTAAGGAGTGGAAGGATACTGGTACATACATCCTTGGTGGTGGTACAGTCGATGAGATCCAATCCTTGCTTGATGATCATGTGATCAAGACACAGACAATGAAAGGTTCCCCATACGCCAAGATCTTTTCCCAGCAGATCGGCACGTGGGAGGCGTTCCTCATCAATTGTCAGGACTGCTTGGATTGGTGGTTGAAGGTGCAGGCCGTCTGGCTTTACCTCGAACCGATTTTCTTCTCTGAGGATATCATGCGACAGCTGCCGACTGAGGGTGCGATGTTCAAACGTGTCGATACCACATGGAGAGAAATCATGAAGGACGGTGTCGCTGACCCGGCTGCGCTTGTTGTCTTCGCCACAAAGGAAGACGGCGAGGGAAGTCTTGTCGAGGCAATGAAAGTGATGCACAAGGATTTGGAACTTGTCCAGAAGGGTCTCAACGATTACCTGGAAACCAAGCGTCTCTACTTCCCCCGTTTCTTTTTCTTATCCAACGACAATCTTTTGGAAATCTTATCCGAGACCAAGGACCCAACCCGCGTGCAATCACATTTCAAGAAGGCCTTCGAAGGTATCAATGCGTGTGTGTTCCGTGATGATAAGAAGATCGAAGCGATGATCTCATCTGAAAAGGAGCAGGTACCATTGAAAAAGTACGTCGATCCCGTCGCCGCTCGTGGTGCTGTAGAAAAGTGGTTGGTCGAGCTTGAGGACGCGATGATCGAATCCATCCGCCATCAAACCTTCCTCTCTGCAGCTGATTACAAGAACAAGACATACTGTGATTGGCTGCAGATCTGGCCCGGGCAGTGCGTTATCGGTGTTGGTAACATTTACTGGACGGCAGAAGTGATGGAGGCGATGGAGGTGAATGGTAATGAAGGTCTTGGAAGCTATGGAGAGCAAATGGTTGATAGGTTGAACTCCATTGTAGATCTTGTACGTACCGGCCCCTCCGCACAGGTGAGAAATACGCTTGAAGCGAACATTGTCATTTTCGTGCACAACAAGGATACGGTCATTCAATTGTACAACATGGGTATCTCCATGGAAAAGGAGTTTGATTGGCAGGTGCAGCTTCGATACTTCATCGAGGACAACGCTGAAAAACCAGGACAGGAAGACGTCTTCGTTCGTATCACCAACTCTCATTTATCATACAACTACGAGTACCTCGGTAATTCCTCCCGTCTTGTTATCACACCATTGACCGATCGATGTTATCGTACGTGCTGCGGTGCTTTGCATTTGCTGTACGGTGCGGCGCCGGAAGGCCCTGCCGGTACGGGTAAGACGGAGACGGTGAAGGATCTTGCCAAGGCGTTGGCGCGTATGTGTATTGTGTTCAATTGCTCCGATGGTTTGGATTATATTGCTATGGGTAAGTTCTTCAAGGGTTTGGCTGCTACTGGTGGTTGGGCTTGTTTTGATGAGTTCAATCGTATCGAAGCTGAAGTGTTGTCTGTGGTCGCCCAGCAGATTTTGTCTATTCAAACCGCAATTAAAGCTAGATTACACGAGTTCGATTTCGAAGGTACGCATCTTCCCTTGAAGTGGTCTGCGAATGCATTCATCACGATGAATCCCGGTTACGCCGGTCGTGCTGAGTTGCCCGATAACTTGAAGGCGCTGTTCCGTACCGTGGCAATGATGGTTCCCGATTACGCGATGATCGCAGAGATTAAGTTGTACTCCTTCGGTTTCACCAATTCACGTCCTCTCTCCGTTAAGATTGTGACAACATACAAGTTATGTTCCGAACAATTGTCCTCGCAGAAGCATTATGATTATGGTATGCGTGCTGTATTCTCTGTGCTTGTCGCAGCTGGTAATTTGAAGCGTGATGATCCTGGTGTGCAAAAGGTTGACGAGGAAGGTAATTTGTGCGTTGATAGCAAGGGCAAGGCGATTATGGAGCCGACGCAAGAGGATATGCTCATGCTTCGCGCCATTAACGATGTAAATCTTGCCAAGTTTTTAGCCATGGATGTACCGCTGTTCAACGGTATCAAATCTGATTTGTTCCCTGGTGTTACCTTACCACCGCCGGACTACGGTCACCTTGATAACATGCTGAAGACAATCCTCGAAGAGCAGAACCAAACACCGCATCCGTATTTCATGGAGAAGGTCATTCAGTTTTACGATTGTCATATTGTACGTCACTCCGTTATGCTTGTCGGTATGCCCTTCTCTGGTAAGACATGCGCGTTGGAGTCGCTACGCGAGGCGCTTACCCGTCTTGCCAAGCAGCCGGAGTTGGGATGGCATCCAGGTGAGATCGTGCACACAGCTCGTTTGAACCCCAAGGCTATCCCTGCTGGCTGCTTGTATGGTGACTTCGATGAAGTATCGCATGAGTGGTCTGATGGTATCGTCGCTGTTCTTTTCCGTGATTTCGCTAGAAACCAAACCGACGAGCGTAAGTGGTTGATCTTCGATGGACCAGTTGATGCCGTTTGGATTGAGAATATGAACACTGTAATGGATGACAACAAGAAGCTATGCTTGAACAGTGGTGAAATCATTGGTATGTCGCCGAACATGCGTATCCTCCTCGAACCCATGGATGTCGAAGTGGCCTCCCCTGCTACCATTTCTCGTAACGGTATGGTGTTCTTCGAACCCCACCTTATGGGGTTTGATCATTTGGTCGGATATTTCATCAATCAGGGTAACTTCCCAGAACACATGGGAGCTGATGAGGTTGGAATCATCGAGGAATTGGCACGATGGATCTTACCTCCATTGGTGAAGTTTGTTGCTGGCGATCAGGGTAATTTGGTATCACCATGCCAGGGTCAGAACATGGTCAGCAGCTGTTTGACCATGGTTTTGAACATGATGAAGCACTTTGAAGAGAAGGAGACGTATGACAATTATGAGAAGAAGAACTTCAAGATTGTACTTGATGGATGCGTTATGTTCTCCGCCATTTGGTCGTTTGGTGCGGTTTGCAACACGGCTAAGAGGTTGGAGTTTGATGCGTTCTTCAAGAAGCTCGCAAAGGGTATGGCGGATGTTGAGAAGCAGTTCAATCGAATGATTTTGCCTGTCATCCCGGAGCGTGGTACCGTATTTGATCATTGTTTTGACATCGACAAGCACGCTTGGGTCAATTGGATGGATACGCGCAAGGAATCCCAATCCTTCCGCCCAGGTACCAAGCCAGAGACCATGCTCATTGAAACGCTTGATCACGTACGCTACTCCTGGCTTCTGCGTCATACCATTAAGCATGAACGCACGATCCTCTTCTGTGGCCCAACCGGTACGGGTAAGACGGCCTACATGCAAAACGTCATCTTGTCTTTGGATAAGGAGGAGTACATGAATTTGATGCTTGGTTTCTCCGCGCAGTCCAAATGTCATCAAGCCCAGGATCTCATTGATTCTCGTCTTGATCGCCGACGAAAGGGTATCTACGGACCTCCTTCCGGAAAGAAGATGGTTGTCATGGTTGACGATCTCAACATGCCCACCAAGGAGACCTACGGTGCGCAGCCCCCGATTGAAATTCTTCGTATGATGATCGACAAAGCAGCATATGCTCCCTACGGTGGTTGGTACGATAGAAAGGATGTCACCCATCCCTTCCGCATGATCACTGATGTGCTTCTTCTAGCAGCGATGGGACCTCCAGGTGGTGGCCGTACGTTCATTACGCCACGTTTCTTGGGTCTGATGCATCTTGTTGGATTCACCCTGCTTGATGATGATAACATGTGCAGGATCTTTGAAACCATTCTCGATTTCAATTTCAATAGCAAGTCTTACCCAACTGAAATCTGCCAGATGTCACGAAAACTCGTTATGGGTACCCTCGACATTTACAAATGGGCGGCGGAAGAACTTCTCCCAACCCCAGCGAAGGTGCATTATACATTTAATCTTCGTGATTTCAGTAAGGTCGTCATCGGTATCCTTATGATGGACAAAAAGGAGAGTGAGGACAAGCCACGTCATGTACGATTGTGGACCCATGAGGTGTTCCGTGTGTTTGGTGATCGTTTGATCGATGATAAGGATAGGACGATGATGCTTGACAATATTAGAGAAATTACCAAGAAGCAGTTCAGTTTGGATTTTGATAAGGTCTTCGAACATTTGAAAACACCGGAGAACAAGCAAGTCAACACAACCGAGCAGATGCGCAGTCTCTTCTTCACCGATCTCATGGGCATGCCGCAGGCGCCGAACCGCGCTTACAAGGAATGCCAGGACCCGGTTGAGTTGCAGCGAACTGTTGAGGAGCATCTTGTTCAGTATAACATGATGATGACTGCGAGGATGGATCTCGTACTCTTCTTATACGCGCTCGAGCATTTAAGTCGTGTTGCGAGGACGATTAGATTCCCTGGTGGTAACAGTCTTTGCGTAGGTGTCGGTGGTTCCGGACGACAGAGTTGTTCGAGATTGGCGGCGTTCCTTGCAGACTACAAGGTGTATCAAATTGAAATTGCAAAGGGGTACAACACTGAATCCTGGAAGGAGGATCTCCGTGCATTGTTGATGAAGACCGGTGCGGATAATTCTGATACCGTGTTCTTATTCACTGATACACAGATCAAGGATGAGTCATTCGTTGAAGATATCAATAACTTGCTGAACACCGGTGAAGTGCCGAATTTGTTCCCACAGGATCAGAAGGTTACGATTGCCGAGGAGGTGCGCGCTGCCGCCAGGCAGGCCGGCGAGGAAGGTGATGGTTCCATTGGAAAATTATTCGCATTCTTCATCCAGCGGTCGAAGGCTAGAATGAGTATTGTGCTCTGCTTCTCTCCGATTGGTGATGCTTGGCGAACCCGTCTGCGTCAGTTCCCATCCTTGGTGAATTGCTGCGGTATCGATTGGTACACACCATGGCCGGCGGATGCGCTCAACGCTGTGGCGACTAGATTCTTGCAGGAGGTTACATTTGAAAGCAATGCGGATCAGATGCGATTGAACTGCGTCGAGATGTGCACGCTCTTCCATTCTTCCGCCACCAGCCTTGGTCATCGCTTCCGTGACGAGGCCAAACGTTTCTATTACGCCACACCCACATCCTTTTTGGAATTGATTAGCACGTTCAAGGTGCTCCTTGCTGGGTGCCGTGATGAGCTCAAGACATTGAAATCCAAGTATGACAACGGTCTTGACACGCTTGAGCAAACTGAAAAGTCTGTAGATAAGATGCGTGGTGAGCTAGAAGCATTGCAGCCGCAATTGATCAAGAAGGGTACCGAAGTCGAGGCTATGACGGAAACCGTAAACGGCGAGAAGGCGAAGACATCCGTCATTGCCGAAGCCGTCGCAAAGGATGAGGCAGCTGCGCAGGAATCTGCTGATATTGCCAACGCGATCAAGGCTGATTGCGAAGCTGATCTCGCTGTCGCCATGCCCGCCTTGAACGACGCCTTGAAAGCGCTTGATACCCTTACATCAAAGGATATTAGTGAAGTCAAAGCAATGAAAAATCCTCCAGGCCCAGTCAAAACCGTTCTTCGCGCAGTTGCAATCCTCAAGGGATTGAAGCCCGTTCGTGAAAAGAATAAGGACACCAATAAGATGGAAGAGAACTACTGGCCAACTTGCGTAAAGATGATTGGTGAATCCAATTTCTTGCAGTCGCTTCAGGATTACGATAAGGATAACATCGAACCCGCTAGATTGAAACCGATCAAAGCGATGTGGGACGATGAGGATTTCCAACCCGCCCGTGCCGCGCAGGCGTCCAAGGCCGCCGCCGGTCTCTGTTCCTGGGCACGTGCTATGGAGATCTATGATCGCGTCGCTAAGGAAGTTGCACCGAAGAAAGCCAAGTTGGCCGAAGCCGAGGCTGAATACGCCACGGTGATGGTTGGTTTGAAGAAGAAGCAAGCTGAATTGAAAGAAGTTATGGACCAATTACAAGGATTGCAAGATCAGCTCGATGCGCTTGAAGCCGAAAAGAACCAGCTTGCATTCGATGTCGATCTTTGCGAGAAGAAATTGATGCGTGCCGATCAACTCATTACTTCCCTCGGTGGTGAGAAGACTCGTTGGGGTGAGCGATCTGTTGAACTCGCCGGTCAGCTGGTAAATCTCACCGGTGATATCCTCGTATCTTCTGGTATCATTTCATACCTTGGTGCGTTTACTCCCGAGTATCGTAACGACCAGACTGCCGACTGGGTAGCTGGATCGAAGGAACGTGAAATTCCAGGTTCTGACAAGTGTTCTGTTGAAGCTTGCTTAGGTGACCCAGTCGAGATTCGTGCCTGGACCATTGCTGGTCTACCGAACGATGCGTTCTCTATTGAAAATGGTATCATTGTCAAGAAGGCGCGACGTTGGCCGTTGTTTATCGATCCCCAGGGTCAAGCGAACAAGTGGATTAAAACATATGAAGCGAACAACAAGATCACCACAACCAAGTTCAGCGATCCTAATTGCTTGCGCAAGCTCGAATCATGTATCCAATACGGCTACCCTGTCCTCATCGAAAACATCGCAGAAGAGACCGACCCCGCGATCGAACCCATCCTACTCAAACAAACATTCAAGAAGGGTAACACCGTAATGATGAAACTCGGTGAATCAATCTTCGAATACTCTGCTAAATTTAGATTGTTCCTAACGACCAAGCTGCGTAATCCACATTACCTACCCGAAGTAGCAGTGAAGGTAACGCTACTCAATTTTATGATTACGCCAGTTGGTCTGCAGGATCAATTGCTCAACATCGTGGTCGCAATCGAAAAACCAGACTTAGCTGAGGAGAAAGCCAAACTGATTGTCCAGGGTGCGGCAAATAAGAAGCAATTAGCAGATGTAGAGGATCAGATTTTGAGGACGCTGGATGCGTGTGAGAATATTCTAGAGGATGAGAGTGCGATTAAGGTGCTTAGTGATGCGAAGGAGATTGGTAACAGGATTGCTGCGGAACAGGAAATCGCTGATGAAACGGAAATCAAGATCGATACCGCCCGTCAAGGGTACGTGCCGGTCGCGTTCCAAGGTAGTGTATGTTTTTTCTGCGTCGCGGATTTGTGCACGATCGATCCTATGTACCAGTATTCCTTACCATTCTTCATTGATTTGTACTCCACATGTATCACCAGAACACCAGCAGCCGATACGCTTGACGAGCGAATTATCAAATTGAACGACTTCTTCATGTTGTCGCTGTTTAGAAATATTTGCCGATCGCTGTTTGAGAGGAATAAGCTGCTATTCTCCTTCTTACTCTGTGTAAGATTGTTGATCGCAAAGGGCCAAGTACATCCCGATGATTATCGATTTTTGCTCACTGGTGGTGTATCGCTGGAGAAGCCGCCGCAGAAGCGCAGTCATTGGATTCCGGATAGGACGTGGAATGAGTTCTTCAAGTTGAATTTGAACACGACAGCTGGTGGGGGCGCGGGTTATGTCTTGCACACACATACACATCACACATTTTTACATTGGAACAAAAACATTTCAAAAGTGATTTTTATGCATATTTTCTTTCTCATTCTTTGTTTCTGTTGTGTTTTTAGATTTTGCTGACATCCATTTAGATGTTGATGAATACCTCACCTGGAAGGATGTGTACGATGCCAAGGACCCCCTTGCGTTGTTGCGCGATCCCGTTGATTCCCCGAAGTTTGTCCGTGATCGAGAGTTCAACCTCTTCCATTTGGTCATGATTCTTCGATGCATCCGACCTGACGCTGCGCTTGTCGCTGCTGCTACATTTATCGAAGAGAATTTTGGAAGGGATCTTGTCCAACCACCACCGTTTGATCTCCAAGCGTCATATGACGATAGTAAGAACACAATGCCATTGGTATTTGTTCTATCTGCCGGTTCTGATCCTCTTTCCCAATTGAATAAGTTTGCCAACGATAACGAAAAAACCATTGCAACTATTTCTATGGGTCAGGGTCAAGGCCCCAAGGCGCAGAAGTTGTTAGATGAAGGCGTGAAGATTGGTAACTGGACGGTCTTGCAGAATTGCCATTTTGCCGGTAAGTACATTTACGCTTTGGAACAATGGCTCGAAGTGCTCTCCCCGCACAAGACGCATAAGGACTTCCGTCTCTGGCTCACATCTATGCCGACAGCATCTTTCCCTGTAGCAATCCTTCAGAACTCCGTCAAGATGACTATGGAACCTCCAAAGGGTCTTAAGGCTAATCTTACCGGTTCATACAACAAGGATCCAATCAATAGTTTAGAATTCTACAACGGACACTCCCGACCAAACGAATTCAAACGCCTCACTTTCGGTCTCTGCTTCTTCCACGCGGTCATCCAAGAACGTCGTCTCTACGGTCCGCTCGGGTGGAACATTCCATACGAATTCACCGATTCCGATCTCAGAATTTCAGTACAGCAGCTGTACATGTTCTTAGAGGAAGCCGAGGAGGGTGAAGTTCCATGGAAAGCGCTGTTGTATTTGACGGGTGAATGCAACTATGGTGGTAGAGTTACTGATGATAAGGATCGTATCCTTTTGAACGTGTTGTTGCGTGATTACTTCGCGTTGCATATCTTCGATCCGGAGCATAAATTCGGAGGTGTCGAAGAATTCGGCCAGCCACAAGAATTGAATTATCATAAAGTTCTTGAGCACATCGGCGAATTTGCTTTGTTCGCACCTCCCGCGATCTTCGGTTTCCATGAAAACGCATCCTTCACCAAACAGATGAACGAAGCCTACGCGCTCTTCGATCAGATGCTCCTCACTGAAGCTGCCGGTGGAGGTGGCGGCGGCCGCTCTCCCGATGAAGTCGTCGGAGAAATCGCTACCGATATCCTCACGCGCATGCCCGACTGCTGGGATCTCGCCGCAGTCTCAAAGAAATACCCAATCAAGTATGAAGAATCGATGAACACCGTTCTGATCCAGGAGATGACTCGTTACAACGGTTTAATCGCTGTTGTATTATCCTCATTAAAAGACATCAAGAAAGCTATTCAAGGTTTGTTATTGATGAGTGAGCAGCTCGAGCAGGCGTACAATTTCTTATTCGACGGCCGCACGCCCGCGATGTGGATGGATAAATCATACCCAAGTTTGAAACCGCTCGGTTCGTACGTGAATGATCTCGTCGAGCGACTTAAATTCTTTGAAAAGTGGAATCAGCAAGGCATCCCGATTATCTTTTGGTTCTCTGGTATCTTCTTCACGCAAGCGTTTACCACTGGTACATCACAGAATTACGCGAGAAAGCATGGTGTCGCTATCGATCTCTTAGCATTTGATTTCTACTATCCCAAACTCCAACGCCCAGACGCCAAACCTGACGATGGTACATTCTTTCAAAAACATCTTGATTTGAAATTTGAAAACGATCACGTCAAATATGTGCAAAATACACAATATTTTCAAATATCAAATAAAATTTTTGTGTTCAGCTTGTTACGAAGGTTTTGTTGTAGACAGACCAAAAGAAGGTCATTTTGCACACACAGGCACACATCACATTTCCTTTTTCTCTTTGTAATTTATATTTTTTTTTTTGAAGGTGCGTTCACAATGGGTCTCTTCCTGGAAGGGGCCCGCTGGTGCAAGGACGAACAAGTCCTCCGTGAAAGTGAACCTAAGATTCTCTTCACCCCTATGGCAACTATTTTGATTGTTCCAAATAAAGCTGACGAGCTCAAGGAATATCCGTCTTACATGTGCCCATGTTATAAGATTTCATCCAGACGCGGAACATTGTCCACTACAGGTCACTCCACCAACTTTGTTATGTTTATCAAGACGCCCTCTGATATTGAAAGCGGTCATTGGACCAAGCGTGGAGTCGCCTTCCTAACCCAACTTGACACCTAAATCAAAATCATATTTAATTTACGTGTTTTTGCCATGATAATTTATTTTATGGTAACTAGATTTAAATTTTTATGTTTTTGTATTTTTTGTGTTTAAGTTTTTAGATTGTATTTTTCTAATTCGTTTTTATTAGCATCACGTCATATCTATTGACTAATGCAACTGATTGATTTTATTTTCTTTGAATCCGATTCAGAGATTTTATTTTTTGTGGTTGAAATAAATTTCGCCAAAACAAGCCTTCACAATTTGATGTGATAACGATTTTCTTTTTCTTACTATTTACAGATAAACACTCACATAATTTGGTCAAAAATACACACACAACCTATATATTATTCCCTACCGTTTCTTCACTGAGTATATTTTCATTGTGAGAATTAATTTACGATGTACAATTTCATTCTGTGAAGTTTCTCTATGTTCTTAAATCAAAGCCGTGATTTAAATTCGAAAGCTAGGGGGGGCGCGGACCCTAGTCAACTGACACGTTGTGCTGGTTGTAAAACTATTCTTAATTTGTTATTCTCGGCACGCGCGGGAGAAGGCGGGCGCGTGGAGAATTTGTTCTAATTTATTCATTATATTATTATTTTATTTAATCGGAGTCAAAATGTACATAGCAAAAAACAAAAAAATATAATGTACAAGCAAATGAGAATTTAACGTAGGTTTTTTGATACTGTTTTTTGGAACTTTTTATATGCAGTATGAAACATTCTCATAACACATTCTGCATCTTTATATATTATTCTGGATAGAGTTTTTATAGAGGTGTAATCCCAAAAATGTATCTAAAACTTTCATTGGCTCAAACATCATCTTTTGTTGAATGTGTTTTTTTGTGTCGTTTGTATCTAGATATAGAACAGTCGTTACGTATTAATATTTACATTTTTTATATTTGAATTCAATATTTGCGTTTCAATTTTTTGTTCAAACAAATTCACAATGTGATGTTCAAGAAACACCCCATTTCAAATTTCAATTTTAGTTGTTGAAGGAGACACATTTAACATATCCACATTTTTCTTACTTGCAGTTTGTTCAACTATTCAATAAACAGCAGCATTTCATCTATTTTTACTTTATTCAAAAGCAGTAAGCATGAGTTGTAAATCTACTTTCTTTTTTGGTACAGTGATAATATGTACACTATCAATATCAGTAAAACGGGCGATAGCCGCTGTGGAGCATACAAGGATACGAAGTTCAACGGAAGTAAGGGTTGGTCCAGATCAGCTACAGCAGCCGTTAATCAAAAGGGAGGGGGAGGAGCTTCCTCCAGAGATGCTATTGGCGTTTGAAATGCGGCAGCGAGTTAAATCGGCCTCGCAATATAACGAAGAAATTGAAAACATTTTTTGGCTAGAAGACCCAGAGCAACTAGACCAATGGGCCACCACACAAACACATCGGTCATTGAAAAGAATTTTCATTTTTTCGATGGTATCTACCAAGTTTTTATTTTGAAAACCACGTTTTTTGGATTGAATTTCATTTGTTAGTCGCTTTTATGTTTCAGGTTGGCGAATTACGCCTCTCCAATGTCGCGAGCGAAGTTGCTTGATCATCTGATCATGAAATATTTAGAAGAAAATGGGTATACTGAAGAAACGCCAGGTAGTTATTACCGAATGAATGATGTAACGGAAGAAAGCGATGGGAGTGAGGAGTCAAATAATTATTTATTACGTGATGGTGAGCTTGCTGAATTAATTTTAAAGCGAGTGAGCGAGTGCTCCCTTTTTGGTAAAAAGATGAAACACATATTTTACAGTGATAAACTACGTTTGGTTGATTGGGCGAAACATCAAACAAACAAGGTTTCAAAATTTCCGACTAATAGAAATATTATGCTTGATTTTCTGATTCAGAAATATTTGGATGACGAAATTGGATACGGAGAATACGAGGGTGGTGTCAAGGGAGAAGATGAAATCAAAGGTGAGGGTGAATTTGAGCCGGAGTATGATGCACTTTATGAGGGTGAGCTTGGAGAGTTGATGCGGGAACGTGTAAATATTTTAGAGAAGGGACACGGAGAAACGTATGATAAATTTAACGGGCGAAATGAAGATTTATTTACTGGTTGGGCACAGCAGAAAGAGCATGAAATAAGTTTCCGCTCCCCACACAACCAAGAGCAGAAGATTAAATTCCTCGACAACCTCATCTGGGAATACATCGATGAATTCGAAGCAGATTTCAAAATCCAACACATCAATCAAGAACCAGTGAACCTCTACCCACTCATAATCGCTCGCGCCATGGATAGAAACCTAGCAATACAACAGTTTGAAGGGGAAAATGAACCAATATTACGCAGATTCCTATCCGATAAGAAGAAGTATGCAATTGAATATAATGATGCAGTGTTGGATCATTTTATTGATGAGTATCTAAACCAATATGAAGATATCTATCGCTTGTACTCAAAAGTAACAATGGCATCACTTATAAAGAAGTTGACCGATCAAATCATATCCCTGTATGAAACGCACGGCGCACCTGTCATCAAAGTATTGACGTGGGATACCATCGCTGAAGAGTTGGCATCAAAAGTTGGCAGACGCGGACGGTACAAAAAATATCAATTTGCATAGCAAAACAAACAAAATCCTTCATATTTTTATGATTTTATTTCCATTTGTAGAAACAATCCGTTGCGAAATCATGTCGAGAGGGGTAGTGGGTTGGAGCTGGATGTTATTGCAAGGCAAATGGTGGAAGCGTACATGGATTTTCGAGGGAAAGTATTAGCGCATTTATTGGATACACTACCTGCAGAAAGGTTGGATGCGTTTGATATTTTCCTTTCCGAGCAGACATTCGTGGACAAGGTCAGTGAGAAGCGCGCCCGTGATATTTACTCAGATTTCAGTACATCGTTTGACGCCGCTTTAAGTCATAAAAAAGTTTGAATTTTGATGCGCGCGCGGCAGGCACATGGCTCAAGCCTTGGTAGGAAACAAATTCTTCATTCACGTGCATTTCCATTCAGCCAGGGCCGGGCGCTTGGGCTCTTCCCCATTCAGCCAGGGCCGGGTTGCTTGGACTCTTTTTGCGGTCTTCCACTTTGTTGTTTTTTTCATTTTGTTCTTTTTTGTATGGATTTTCAGAAAATTTCACGATAGTTTGGCATTCCAGCGAGTTATGCTTTTGGTTTGAGCATGGCCTCGCCTCTGACGGAAAACACCGATGTCTCAGCACCCGTTCCGTATACCTTTCACGGCAGCGGCATTTGCGCGTTGTATGAAATTCATGGTCGCGGCGTCCCTGGCTGCCCCGACCAACCGCCGCGAGTCCCAGTAAGCCTGGCTACCAGCCTGCGAACGGCACTGGGCCTCTCCTTTTCTCCAAAATAAATAAAGTTTTTCATCAGTTTTTCTTTATTTTTGGGTATCTGGAACCATATTGCGGCGATTTCGATGTTGGCGATTGTTATTTTTAGAATGGATTTTTCTTTTTGTTCTGCAGATAAGGGATGTTTTGCAAGTTGCTGCTCCTCCTGCTGGACCTGTCTCAAGCGGTGCTGGCGGCAACCCGTTTCTCCCAGACCTTAATTTTTTCTTTTTCAAATTTTTACATGTCTGTTGTTCATTGTGTCGTAGTTGTTCATGGATTTTCTTTAAAGAAGATTTGTTTTCTAAATGATGTGGTTCATACAGTGATGAAAAATAAATATCATATAACATGTGGAGAATTTCAAGGATACGAAAGGCATTTCTACCAGATGGCAAAACCGTCGATCGAGCACTATCCCAGTCTGAAATCTTATGTAATGAACTAAAAACAAAGTTCTCACCTACCGGTCGATATGACAAACACAAAGTATCGGAGAAGGATCTATACACAATATTTGCTTCTGTCCGAACCGCAAGCAAGGAAGATTTTGCAGCATGCTGCTACGGTACATTTTTAAATTATATTTTCAACCATATATTATTTGTTTTCAGCGTCAAAATCGTTTTGAACATTTTTGAATTGTTTGTTGAGGTATGAATTTGTTTTACAATTTTGGAAGGAAGATTCAATGTAGAGATTTCACAGACCAATTCATGAAGGTGATAATGAAAACGCAACAATACGACGAAGGATTAGATCTCATGAAATACTACCGCGCATGGTTAAACGACCCACCAAAACGGCGAACCGTCTATTCCCTAGCCACCCATTTTATGGAGCAAAAAGAATATATGAAGGTGCGAGAGTTGGTTGAGGCATACCGAAATAACTGGCAACTGAAATTAACCCCAAGCATTTACAAGTAATTATTTTCTTTTTTCTTATGCTGTACATCACGTGTATAATTCTGAAAATGTTTTTTGAACAGGTTTGGAATCGAAGCGATGTTGCAGCTTGAGGAGGATGCTTGTTACGAAGCGCTGAAAGTTTATGACGATTCACAAACATGCAAAATCGAACTACCTCTTCCTCTGCACATCAGCGTGCTAGAAGCATCCCTTGTCGAAAACGATATCGAATCCGCTACACGCATCACACACCGCATGCTCAATGAGGTGAATTTCACTGACTCCACGCCAACTTGCCGCGACCTATTCATCCTATCATGGTCCAAGTACAAAAACCTCCCAACCCCATACAACAAATCATACCAAGAACTATTCAACGAAGCATTATCAGCTTACACGCCAGACATATTTGTACCAGCAAAATATTTTTTAGCGCTGCATGAAAATGAAAAGGAAGTTAGCAAGCAATTATTTGTAAGAGCAAGAGAAGTTTTAGGGGACGCATTCCCGGATTTACCTGAAGAGGAAGTTGAAGAAGAGGCAGAAGAAAAAAATGAGGATGGTGATGGTGAAAACACGGCTGAAACAGAGGATAAACCAACAGAAGAATCACCACCTGAAGAAAAAAGCGAGTAACATCCTCATGAAATATTTTGACACCATTCATATCCTTGTCGATTGTATTCAGTAATCACTAGAAAATTTAGCACCACAAAAATATAATTTCACATAAATTACGTAACCTTATTTGTGTATGTTTGGTATCGTTACTTAAATCACGATCAAGTTTTGAATAATTAATTATCAACAATATGGAATAATGTCAATACCAGCAAGGAATAGTAATGGGGTCTGCGCAATATGCAAGTTACCAACCAGTTTGGGGGAGTTGATTTTTCCTTTCTGTGAAGATGCAAACAAGCGATTGAAAGTGTCATGGGCGCATCTCACATGTAAAGATGCAGGAACAAGTTACATAAAACCACACTGCACCAAATGGGTAAAAACAGGCCAATGCTCACCAGATTCATGCGTCTTCGACCACCCACCAGACCTCTGCGGTAGCCAAAACATCTGCAAATTCTACATCACCAAAACCTGCCCCCGTGGGGATCAATGTTTTTTTAAGCATACCGATGACCCTATAGAAATTGCAGATTATCTCAAAAAGTGTGAGGATGAGAAGATAGATAAATCCAAGAAAAAGAAGGTAAGGAAGGATGATGTACATGGCCCAGCGGATAAGACGAGGAGGAATGAAATCTTTTCCAGATGGGTGGTGAGTACGTTTGGTGGTAGCGAAAAGTTATCAAACGGTGGAATAATAGATGTAGCTGGTGGTAGAGGTGAGTTATCATTTGAACTATGTTACCGGCATGGGGTTGGGAAGTTGGTTTTGGTTGAACCACGTTTTGCAAATATGATGGATAGAGTGAGTAATAAGCAGCGAGCATTATCTGAGCGATTAATGAAAGAGCGGATAGAAAGAGGGGAGTGTACTCCTGTAATAGATCGACAGCATATAAAAGCATATTTCAACGATCAATTTGCAATTGACCATCCAGATATCCTAAAGTCCGCAGCAGTTGTGCTAGGCATGCACCCAGACGGCGCGACAGAATACATTGTTGACACCTGCGTGAAGCACAACAAACCATTCGCAGTAATACCATGTTGCGTTTTTCCTAAGGATCCAAACATGAAATTCAGTTTTGAAGGATGGGTTGATCATCTGATGAGCAAGAGTAAATGGATTAAGAAGGTGAAATTGGATTTTATTGGACGGAATGAGGTTTTGTATTATATGGGGGAAAATGGCCCAGCGCCATGAATGATATTTATGTTTGAGATAAAAATATTGTTGTTGTGATTGTTGTATTTGTATGATATAATCTGAAAATTAACCCGTTTTCAATTTCTGGTGCGTAATATGTTCTATGAATAGCATTTTTATTTTTAATTCGAATTAAATTATGATCAGCGAAACGGCCGCTATCATAATTCTGGTGGTTGCAATTAGCATAGTTTTTATTTTTCTTGTTGTGACATTGATTTATACGTACTACCGATCCAAGAATAGCAAGCTGGCGCAGAAGTATGATTTGGATTACGATAAAGTATGGATGTTACGAAGACAGCATCTGAGGTATATATTTCCGGTGAAGCCGCCGGAAGTGCATTTTTCAAGGTTCGCGCAGGCAGTTTGTGAGAAGGAGAATTGTGCTGAAAAGATTGAAGCGTTGGAGTTCGAGCAGATATACTGCTCGCAGCCGTTTCATCAATTGCAGTTGAGCGGGCACAGGCGAAATATATTCCATTTTGAAGACGGCGTGGAGTGGTATAAACAATTTTTCAAAGTAGGAGCACTGGGAGATGACGAAGAGCATTGGAACGAGTGGACCCCAACTTCAACGTACATATTTTGCGTTCACACCACATACTTTTCTACCATCATGCACGAAGTACACCAGTAGTTTTCGGCAACGGCCATACTTCGTCGAATGCACCCGATCCCATCCGAACTCGGAAGTTAAGCGGCGAAAGGCCCGGTCAGTACTGGGGTGGGGGACCGCCCGGGAAGCCCTTAGGGTGCTGTTGGCTTTTTACCTTTGTTTGAAATGTTTGGAGATTGATTTTTTGTTTGCAGGCGGCACAGCAGTCCCGCTCAACGTAATATGACCCCGCTTGAATCGCCGATGTCCAGTATTGCAGTGCGGCGCGCAAACCCAGTTTCACCTGGAACCGTTTCGCGGGTTATGAAAGACACGCCTCCGTCTTCCCCTGGTGACCGACATCCGAATCAGATTCTTTCACCGATGACAGCATCTGCTGTGGACATTGAGTCGCCGCTGTCGCCGGCAGCAATGTCCACGACGGTGATTGATTCGCCTCCAGTAAATTTTGCCGCGAGGTACTTTTTCAAATCTTTCAAAAGTCAGATTTGGTCAATTTTGTTTTGTGTGCGAGATTATCACCAGAAGCAGTGTTCAACCCCGTTGAAATGGAAGCGATTCAACCAACACTTGTTGAGCAGCCCGAATCACCCGTGTCACCCTCGGCAGTACAAGCGACAGTAGTCGGATCCCCGCGCTCACCAAAGTTTGTACAGGCGGCGAAGGAGAGTGCAACGGTGATCAAGTGGGTTGCGAGGACGACAATTGGTCATTGAAATCGTGATTATCATATTTGTCGTGGTGTTTGTTTGCAGTTGATTTTGTGGTTGACCTAGTGATTGTAGTTGAACATTAATTCTAAGTTGTAGTAAAATAGTTTAAACATTAATATTTTGGTTTTATTATGGTGTGGATTTGGTTTAGCTTTGCTCGCTTGTGGTTCGCTTCAATTTATTCAATACAAATTATGGTTGTACGATTGGGATTTGATTTGTTTCGCTGAAAAACAAATGTTTTATCTTTGTTTTATGGTGGGAGAAATTATGTTTCAGTTGTGCAACAATAATTTATGTTGGGTAAGGGATGTTTAGATGTAGTTTGTCGTTAGATTAGATGATCGTCGTTGAAAAGTAATCAAAATGGTTCAGTCTGTCAAGAAAATAAGGTAAAATAATAGAGAGTAATTAGACTAGTGCACGATCTTATATATTTAAGTAACAGAAGATAAATCATATTGCCTGTGCCAGCTAAAACATATCATGTACACATATTGCGTACGTTTATTACGTCATAACGTGCGATACCAAAATATATCTTCAAGTTTTTTGTTAAAAAGTTGGTTTTTTGAATGTTTTTTCGCATGGTTTCGATGAAGGAAGATATTTTTTGAATTCAAGTTTATATTTAATTGTGTATTTATTTACTTTTAGCTCTGCTGTTTGCTTGCGATCTTACCCCACCTCCCATTTCTTTAATTCAAGACATTAATATTTCAATTGTTTGAGAAAGTAACAGTTGGAATGTTGATGTTTCTTGAAGTTTTTCTAAGGGGGTGAGATGGCAATAGGTAAATATGCGGTGTATATTTATTTATTTGTTTTTGTCACACACAATTCAATCACATTCTCACATTAATTACACATATTACGTTTACATTATGGGGTTGTCTAGATTTGGTTTGAAAATAGTCTAACTGATGAAATACAATTTTTCTATGGTGGAATATTGCGTATGCAATGTCATTGCTGTAGAGAAGTTGTGTTTCATTAGTTAGAATATTTTTAGCCATTGAAAAATAGTTTGGGTTGTCAAACAATTGCTTCAAAATAAATCAACAGATGCGGACGAATATTTCTTGTGGTAGAAATATTCAGATGTATTAGTTGTATATATTTTGCGGCGTATTCAGGGTTGTGCATTCTTTCTTTCGTATGAAATGTAAGTTTGTGAAAAGAGTATTAGTCAGAAAAAATTAGATCTTGGATTCCTTTTCAATAATTATGTTGTACAATATAAGTTAAGTTTAATTACAAAGAAAGGTTGAAACCAAGTTAGCACTAGAGAGTTTTTAGACTAGGTTCATGACGTACGTATCATAATGTTCGTGATTATTATTTCAATAAGGATATGAACTGATAACACGCGGGGATTACATCTGTATGGGTATTTATCTTATGACATTGCAACAGGTTTCGAACAAATGAAATCTTTATCGTTTACAATTATGTCTTGCGATTCATAGGATTAAATACTTATACAGTTGTTCTATTCCTTTTTTAGAACAGTCATCATTTTTTTTTACGTAACACAGAAAAATATTATAAAGAATGTAAAATATAAGAAAGGATTATAAAAACGAAGGAAGTTGGTAGTAGCATAAGACCGGGGCTTGTAAGTTGTTTGAAGCGCTGTCTTTCTCCCGACGGAATTTGTTGATATGGTAACCCCCCTCCCCATCACATCTTTTGGTTTATTCTTGCGGGCAATATAAGATTTCATTTTCAATTCAAACAGTTTGAACGCATAACGATGAAATTAATTCAATTTTTGATGAAAAAAATTTATTTTGTATTGAAGAAAAAATATTTAGATTCATTTTGTAGAGGGTAGACAATTTTGACGATCAAAGAAAACGTTCAAAAGATTTGAATTTGTTGAGTTTGCACTTCAAAATTAGTATTGTTCGTCTTGAAAACGTTGTAATATAAATTAATCAAAGATGTGTTGGTGGAAAGGTACCAATGTATAGCGCTAGGCTGTCTTCTCTCACTTGTTTTAAAAATGCAACCCCCTCAACATGCGAGGCTCGGGAGCAGGTGGCGGAGGATAAAAGTTTAGTTGTTGTACAAATTTGAATTGAAGTTGATGTGATTGCAGATGTTTCAATTGCAATTCATATCATCTCAGTTTGAAATCAAATCGCTTTGCTTGAATGATTATCTATATTATTGAAACAATGGTTTCACTTCCCTCAAATGCTTTAAAAGGTGTCACCCCCATCTACGCGATGGCTCGGGAGCATTTGACAGGAGGACAGGGTTTGGTTTGTTATTGTTACATCATTTTCATAAGCTTCATCATGATGATATGTTTCAATTTCAATCTACATCAGAATTTTACTTTTTGTTGTCATATTCATTTGAAAGGGTTTTGAAGATGTTTGTTCGTTTTCAGATTATGTTTAGAGTTTAGTTGTCACATCTCATTTCCAAAATGCAATGACAAAAGCAATCTCTCTTCATGCATACATTTCTCAAGCTTCATGGGAACGCCTCTCCAGCTACAGCAGAGGATGAACGCATTTGGTGAAGTGACGGTTGTTTGAAGCCCTTGACCAAGTTTGATTGGTGAGTGTTTTCTTCAGCCCTTGCAGCGTTGGCTCATCTACATTATATTATAAACAAATTTTTCATCTGTTGCATGAAACTTTTTTTGATTTTTGCGTTGGCAGAAATTGAGAAGTACTTATGTAGCAGATGAGAAATTAGTTTAGATTGTAGCGATTTGAAATTGCAGATGTTTGAAGGGTGTGTGAATTTGATTTTGCATCACTTGTACATCGGCAAAGAAAATGTAGTGTAGAAAAAATATCTTGCAGGTGTTTCGGGTTCTAAATTTTGTATTTTCCAACCTATTGTAGCATAAACCTCGCTAAAATAAATTTAGTTACCCGGACCGTGTATTCGGCCGGCTAGCGCTTTTCTTTCCTTAGTCGATTGGGTCCATTGATGTATGGTCACAGTCTAGAGGGATCGAGACACGATCTATTCTCTTTCAAATTTAAAAGTTTAAACATTGACAATGATGAGGGTATGCATTTGTCGTATTGGCTCTTGAAAGTCGCTGACGATATGTATTTTTTGGTCTTCTTTCCCCTGAGTCACATTTTTCCAAATCAAAAAATAATTTCAATTTTTTTCAACGATGAAGATACAAAAATCAAGAACCAACATCCTTTATCGGAATTTTATTGACGATAAATTGTTTCGCGAGTAGTATTGTCCGAGTTGAAAATTCGAAAATATTTTTCTCAAGCAAAAATTGAGATTGTAAGTCAAGTGATGATTCACATACCATAGTTCACTCCTATATTTTTGAGGAAAAATCTTCATCTTTCGCTCCTATCTGATGATTCACAATCTGAAAAAATGTTTCAAGACGAAGAAAATGTTTTTTGAATTTTTTTATGAAATTTTCCGCACCACCTTCCTGGGCACGTTTCTAATATGAAATGAATGACCCGATAAGTGTTGCGAGAATGATTCTACTTCTTTTCACTTGCCAGTTCTCTGTGGATTGGGGAGTTGTACTGTTGTCGTACATTTCATTCTGCAATATTTCATTTAAAATTTAAGTGACTAGGAAAAAAATAATTTCAAATGTTTCATCGATGAAGATTCAAAAATCAAGAACCAACATCCTTTATCGGAATTTCATTGACGATAAATTGTTTTGCGAGTAGTATTGTCCGAGGTGAATTTTGAAATTAAATTCTTTTAAATAAAAGTTTGCGTCTATCCAATTACAATAATCGTCTTATGATGTTAAGTGGTTATCGACTTACGGACGCAAGAGTAACGGTGCATTCTTTTTCAGATTTCTTTCACCTGTTGAAGGTAATCTGCGCCGTTTGCTTACATATTTTATTTTGTAAGTCTTAGAAAGATGATTTGTCTCTGCTTGATTTCGTCACTGACATGCTGGGTCCAAAATTTTCTTTGTAAATTTTGTTGATCTAGAATTGTTGTGTGTAGTCGCAGTCGTTGTAACATTGGTATCACAGTTGAAATTTTTTGTATTCGTTTGTTCTCCCGTTTGTTTCCTACATCAATCTTAGTTTTCACTCATCACAATTTATTATCTCAGAATTTTCAGTATTAATCACAGACCATGACCACCATGATGACAGAAAGTTGACAGACAGCTTGCTTGTAGTTGTTTTGTCGAGATTAAATTTTACTTCAAGACAGAAAGGAGGATGTGAATTTCCCGTTGCAACTATTCCAGCTGGAGCTCGTTTCTTGTAACGTTTTACCTTCCTGATGTTTGCAAGATTAGGATTCATCATGTTGACCGTTTGAGCCGTCACATTTTTTGTTATGTACCGGTATAGATTTCAACAGACAAATCATTTTGTAAAGAAATATGGCAGTGAGGACAAAAAGCTTAAAATTCTGACACCTCTTGTTTGAGTTTCGACGCTGAACACTTTATAGTTATCCCTGTCTGAGCCACAATATTTCTAAAACAATTTATTCGTTTCATTTTTGAAAAAATCATTTTGCGATTTATAAAAATTTCTCGATGAGGACAACTTACACTGCTGATGCCATTCTACTAATGTCACGTGGTGCCCCTCTTCCATCAGGTTACCAGAGGATCAATGCGCTTGCGCAAGTGAACCTTACGGTGGAGCAATATTTTCTTAGTACTGGGGGTGTGGTTGAGATGTGTTGTGATGGAAGTCGCAAGATGGAAATCATGTTAGTCACACTGAGGTCACATCCTGAAGAAAGGACAATCTTGTCGGAGGGGTTACCCGCTTTTTTCAATCGATACGATTTCTAGAGATTGTAGGTGGTAAAACACCCAAAATTGAGGAAGGATTTCAACTTTTTGTCGGTTTGATTAACAAATTTATTTTTGGAAGCAGCGCGGTGTTGGTAGAACCTTGATGGGCAATGGATTATGAGAGCTGAGAGACATTTTTATCATTTCGCAAAATTTCGATTTTTTTATTTTTAAAAAAGAAGATTGAATTGTGGGGATGATGACAAAAAATTAGAACTCCAACGCAGAATTTTGTTGATGAGTACCCATTTCCGAGCTTTTTAACCCTGACTCACAATTCATCTTTTTAAAACATTTTCAAAATCAATATGTGAACTCAAAATTTCACCAAACATTTGTTTTTGTTTTGTTTTCGATTCAATTTTTCAATTTTTGACCTCAAAAACAATTTACCTGTGATGAGAATTAATGCTTTTGGAATTCTTCGTTTCAGTCAGGACACTCCCTAGTGCTCGATGCTGGTTGCTTTATTTCTCTGAGGTAGAATTTACATATCATTTGTTTATTTTTTCAAAAAAATAATTGAAAAGAGGAGGGAATGATGATAAAATCTCGACGTGAAATATCGATTTCTAAGAGGTTCGCCTCGATGCATACAAGCACTGGGCACTGACTCTACTCTTTTCAAAAAAATATTCTTAAAAAAGTTTTCCGGCTATGATGATAATCTCGCTTTGGTTTCGTTATTTCTTAACTGGTGGAGACATCAGATCAAGTGTAGATATACCGCGTTGGCTGTGGTTCTGAGCCATTTTCATCAAATAAAAAAAAACATTTTGAATGAATTATTTTGTGATTGGGTGTGATGACTAACCTTATTGGATCAACCATCGGACGCGTCACTTAGCGATGACTCCTTTATTTTATACAAGCATATGTCTGACCCATTTTCAAAATATTTTTTTCAAATTTAAAATGTTAAATTTAGTTTCTACGCATCCTTCACCCTTATTGCATACATCTATTATGTAACGAGGAGTCGTGATAGCGAAGAGCAATTGAGTATTGATCATTACTCTGCTAATTTTTCAATAATTTGCAGAGAGTAGTCTCTAGCACATAATTTTCAAATGTTTATTACAAAAATATTGAGATTGGAAAAGGTTTTGCTAATGATGCATAAAATGTATTTACCAAATAACACGTAATATTATTGACGATACCAAACATCGCCAGTTCTGGCTGAAGCAATCTTTTCCCTAATAATTTCAATCGTTTAAAAAAAAGAAGTGAATGGATATATATTTCTCGATGATTTTATCAATCGATTAGTCTTGCTGACATTCTGTGAACAGAAAAACATACCTCTTTGATGCTGAGAGAATTATATGTTTCATTTTCACTTTTGCTCGATCTTGTGTTTTTTGTAACGTTTTTCACATTTCTAGTCAAGTTTTTTTGTGGGGAATGGTGATAATTATAAAAACCAAGTGAGGACAAATCAAAAGGCCGAGTCGCTTAGTTCCAATCCGAGCAATGGCGAATAACCCATATCGGCGAAGGTAAAATTTTCTGATGGTTTTTGCACCTTCCTTAATACATCGTTTCGATTTTTGAAATGTTTTTTGCATCCCCTGGGCAAACCAGTTTTTGTTTGTAAACCAAAGGTTAATCAAAGGATATGCAAAACTAAACTACGAGGTTTAATCCCCGGTTGATCTATTTGTTAGACAAGCGGTTTCATGCCCTCGCAACAATTTTCTTATTTTTTAACGGCGGGTGCTTTATGAGCCTTGCGATGGCGCCAGGGCAGCACGGGTGCGCCCCCTATCTTGAAGGGTGAAGTTGTGGGCGCAACTTGCAAAGCGTGTCAGTTGCGGACATAGCAAGGTTCTGAGGCATGGGCGCTCCGCACATCGGGTTCGGGCCACGCCGTCGTCGCCCCCTACACTCCGTGTCAAGCTTTGAAAGCCGCCTGGCAGCGCGCAGAAGAAATTTTTTTGGAATTAAGCAAGTCTCTAACTGCAAGTATGCAGACTGGCTAGCCAAGGAAGGAATCCGTGCCAAATTCCAAATCGCGCCATCAAATTATTGAAGCCGGCTCAAGAAGAGTTTGACAGCGGCGCAACGATACCATCGCCACTTCTTAACGAGTGTTGGGCTTCTTCTTCCGTGCGCCTTCGCGAGCGTATATTTTTCGCGATTTTTTTGTTTTTCTTTTGGTAAAAATGGTGGAAATGTTTTTTTATTTTTTTGTGTCGAAATTGAAATATAATTTTCCGGTGAGGATAAACATTTTTTGTATTCACACTCAGAGTAAATTCTTTGACGATACAAATCTCTATAGTTTCAGCCTTGTCTGAGGAGCCATAATTATATTTCATATTTCAAAAATTTTTTTTGAAAGAAGAAGCATTTCTGTTGTCCAAATGCACATTTTTTCAAAATTTCATACATTTCTCGCGGTGTGAGGACCATTTTTTCAAAGGCTGAAAAAACAATGTGTGTCCTTACGACAAGCATATGTCTGACCGCTTTTCATCTTTTGATTAAAATTTAAATGAAATCATGTTGAGGATGACGATTAATTCCCCGCTGATCTGACATTAATTTGGATGCTGATCACGGTAATCCTACGTCAAGCTCAACAGATCTGACTCATCTTTCATTTTAAAACATACATTAATTTTGATTGCATTCTGCCGATGATTGAACCCAATCATTTTAAATGAATATCTAAGGGTCTGAGACAGCTCCTGCTGTCCTGCTGTTAATTTTTTCGGTGATGAGGCAGTGCAATCTTTTTTTGATTTAAAAAATTCAAAAATGATGTGAAAATGCAATGTTTGTGAAGATTCTCTTGGCGTCAGATGGGTTTGTCATCGGAGACATTCTCAAATTTCTGTTGATTCCATTTCCAGCTACTAGACCTGAGACATTGCGCCAGTTCACATCATTATTTTTCAAAATTTTTTTGTTTCACACTCGAAATGTTTTTTTTCGAGTCATGTCTCGGTTCAATTGCTACTCCTAAATTGGGTCGTAAGTAGTACATCGGAGACTGACGTGAGGATTAATCCCCGGTTCATCTTTTTACGTAAGAGAAGCGGTTTCATGACCTCATTACATTGTTTTCATTGATTTTTTATATTTGTTTTGTTGTGGGGGTGATGACGAACAATGGTTTTCTCAACCGTTCGCAGTTGCGTTTCCGAGAGACAGGTTTTCATCAACGATGGAAATCTCTGACGGACACATTGTCTTATCCTTAGATGTCTGACCCACTTTTTATCAACCATCATTTCATTTTTCATGGATGATGTTCGACATTCAGAGTTAGGTTTTTCATTTTTATTGAATTGCCTTTAGTTAAATGTCGTAAACTAATACTTGCACAACCGCTTCGCGTTTTGTGATTTGGGCGTGCGTTTTGGTTCCTATTAAAGCATTCGAGATCTTTCGTAATTTTGGGTGTGTCGGAAGGTTCCTACATTTTTCTTACATCTTGATGAAAATACACCGTTTTGAGTATGTTTTATGAATTTTGTTTTGTTCATTTTCATTTTTCAGATAAAAAAGTTTGTCGGTGATGACATTGGATTTTCGAACTAGAGTCTCTTAACCGCAAGGTCATGCTGGAGAACTATTTTCCTTTTTTGTCTGAGACACATTTTTTAGAGTTAGTAGAGGTAGAATGCATGTTTTTGGTCATCGCTCCCCCATCGTATATCAATTTTTCAATGTCATGGAACAGAAAATAAAAATTGTCTCAGTGACGATAAATTTGGTTAACGGATGGTTTCATTGCTTGGAGGCTTTGACTCCAACCTAATGGCGACAGTTACCAGCTACTCCTGAGAGACGATTTATAATTTTTCACGCGATTTTGCTTCATTTCATAGCAAATATCGCACAATTTGAAAAAAATTGGGGATGATGTTAAAACTTTGGTTCGTGTTCTTGACCGGCCTCGAGTTGGATTGATGACACAACAATTATGCGTATGAACTACTGACCCATTTTTTCAAAACCCTTTCTGAAAAATTGAAATTTTTGAGTTTACTTTTCATTTTAAATTGTTTTTCAAAAAATTGAATGAAATGTCGTAAGGATGAGAGTTCCTAACACACACTCCCGAGGGCCTCGACTCCGGTTGTTGTCTCTGCCGACTTCCAATAGAGAATTAACTTAGCGGATTTCTCTGAGCGACATTTTTTCATTAAAAATTGAAAAAAAAAAATGAAAGAGAGAATATGTTTGGATGATGAAGATATTTCACGACGGTCTTATGAATACAATGATTCAATTTTTTATTTTGATGAAATACTGACAAACATTTATTCTCCTCTACCCATTCGATTTCACTTCATTTTATAGTGTTTATCGCGTGGAAAATATTTTTCATTTCACAAAAATTGAAGAAGTGATGATAAGATTACGCAGGGGTTCAGACGGAATTCTTTCTTTAGACGGTTTGAATTTCATTTTCTTGTGTTGATTTGTGTTGCACGTCAGTCTGATCTTCAATTTTTCTATCAAATTTTGTTTTTGAAGCTTTTTGCGTCAATTACAGCCATATTTTTCTCTCCGGCAGTGAGGACAAAAAGCTTAAAATTCTGACACCTCTTGTTTGAGTTTCGACGCTGAACACTTTATAGTTATCCCTGTCTGAGCCATGATTATCATTTTTTCTTTTTTGAAAATTTTGATGAACTTGTTTGATTTGATTAGCAATTTTCATCGTTTTCATTCAACATTTTGGATTTAAATTGAAAGAAAAAGACAGTGATGACCACAGTCAATCCATTCCGAGACCCGAACTTCAACACCTTCCGTACCCTCTCCTCCATATAGCCATTCTCTCTCCGACGTTATCCTGCCGTTTTGGCACCTAATTGACGATTGAGTTTGGTGGCGGGGTTGTGTAGTGGTGGGCTAATCCTTTTCAAATTTATAGTTTACTATTTTTTGAAGTAGGTAATTTTTATGTTGGTTTGGGATTGATCTCAAATGCTGCTGCTGAGTCTTCTTTCTTTCAAAAGCAATTTGAAAAAATGATGGGGATGACGATTAATTCCCCGCTGATCTGACATTAATTTGGATGCTGATCACGGTAATCCTACGTCAAGCTCAACAGATCTGACCCATTTATTTTTTCAAAAAAATATTTTTTCCACGCGATTTTTCTTGTTTTTGTAGAAAATATCGCGTGGAAAACATTTTTTTATTCATTTTTTCAAAAAAATTAAAAAAAGAAAAACGAGTCGAGGATGGAGAACACACCCAGGGTCGGAGCGCTCGCGTGTTGATGGCTAACCTATCACCATCTTTCGACTGAGACTCATTATTTTCTTTTTTTAATTCAACAATCAGCATTTTTAGCACGTTTTGGACGGTCTGTCCTCTAAATTTTACAAGATGGGGGTGATGACGAACAATGGTTTTCTCAACCGTTCGCAGTTGCGTTTCCGAGAGACAGGTTTTCATCAACGATGGAAATCTCTGACGGACAATTGTCTTATCCTTAGATGTCTGACCCATACTTTATATTTCATCTTACCGGCCGTGATGAGAACAGTTGTTTTGATTATAATGAAATAAAAAACCTTATATTCATCCTTCATCGCTCTGAGCCATTATTATCTTTTACAAATTATTATTTATTATTTGTGAAAAATCTGATTTGTATTTTGCCGTGTCCTAGAGGCGTTGCTCACTTGATTCATGTTTTCTCTGTGGGTGTCAGATGCGGCAGAGAGCGCTTAAGCCAGGCATAAACAAGTGGCAAATTTTTTGTAATTGTTACTCACCTGTCGTCTGGCACATTTTAACTCTGCAAATGAAAACAATATTTCATTTTTTGTTTTGCCATTTTCTTTTTGACGTAATTCTATAAATCCTTCAGCCAATCGTCTTCACATAGATTTTTGGTTTTTCAATTTACTAGTAATCATACACCACTATTATTACCATTCAACCATTAAATTCTATTGATTTGACGAATAATTCATTTGAATTATTTCGATTCTTGATTAAATTATTGTGGGATTGTTAATGTTTTGGCGATGACGAAAACAAATTGTTTGCAGGTGAGTTGTCTGACCGTCTTTCACCACAGGTTTTTGTGACTGGCGGTATGTTTACGAAGCAATTTGACCACCCGAGTCAAATAACCATTTTTCTTTTTGAAATTTGGTTTGTACATCCCATTTATATCAATATTCTTGGTTGAATTGAATGTATTTGTTTCAGTTTTCAAATGTAAGATTCTATGATGATTTTTTTTATTCACACTGTATGAAATTTTTGATTATAAAAATAATTCTGCTTACCAAATCTGAGAATCTACATTTTTTATATACATTGCATTGTTTTTCATGTTCGAGTGATGATATCTAGAGGCGGAATCACTATTTGTTGTGCGGCAATTTTTCAAACCTAATCTGCCGCAGCCATTTCAGTGGCTGAGCGTCTCGAGGTTAGATAGCTGACGAACTTTTTTGTATATTTTTTTCAACGTTTGGAAGAAAAATTGTTTCGATGATGATTCAAAAATGTCAGCTATCCCTGATAATAAGTGATCGATAAAACTTTTTTGGAGACCTGAACTGAGAAACATTCTTTCATTTTTTAAGATGTTATTGATGACAATGTTGTGGTGATGACCAACATAATCCCAGCTCTCTTTGAGTAAATTCGGTGAAGCGAAACCATTGTTCCTTATACCCATATGTCCACTTCGGTGTTGACGGGTTTTGTCTGAGCAACATTTTCATTTTTGAATTGATTCTTTTCATATTTTTTAATTTAAAGGATATTGGACTTCTCTGCTGCTTGAAGTCATGTTCGCGACACAAGCGCCTCTTCTCTTATCAATGTCTGTTTCATCAGTTCATTTTGTTGAAGGCTTATGGCGTATAATTGTAAGCGTGCGTATCCTAAACCATTCGCTTCCAAGTTGAGTGTTCGCGCTCCTTGGCGTATGATATTTCAGCTTGCTGTTTATCATGCGACCGCGATTTTTCCATATTCCGAAGCGTTGGTAAGGGATTTGTTTCTCGATTATACCGGGGCTAAACCATGGAAAACCCATCTATTTACAACATTACAAAAATGAATTTCGATTTTGAATTTTTCCGGATGTCAGCTTGTGGCATATTTTTCAAAATTGAATTGATCAAAAAATATTGCATTTTCTTTTTGAAATTCAATGGTTGTGGTGATGACTCAGCATAATCCCAGCTCTCTTTGAGTAAAAACGGTGAAGCGAAACCATTGTTCCTTATACCCATATGTCCACTTCGGTGTTGACGGGTTCTGTCTGAGCAACCTTTTTCAATTAAAATTTGCATAATTCTTGATTCAAAGTTCATTTTTTCATTTTTTGGTATTGGCTCTCTCTGCTGCTTGAGAGCATGTTCGCGACTGAAGCATCTTCTCTCTTACAACGTCATCTTGTATGTTCGTTTTGCTGAGGACTTATGATGTATATTTCAAAGCGTGCGTACCATAAACCACTTGCTTCCAAGTTGAGTGTTCGCGCTCCTTGGCGCATGCAATTTCAAATTTTATATTTGTTTTGTATGTGACCGCGATTTTTGCATATTCCGAAGCGTTGACAAGAGATTTGTTTCTCTATTATGTCGGGGCTAAACCATGCGAAAACCATCTTTTTCACTAATTCAAACCAAATCAAATTTTTGCGTTGTTTAAATCGTTTCAAAAATTTCAAAAAATAAAAATTAACATTTTTCACAACCAACAAATGGGAAGAAAAATTGGATTTTTGTCGATGAAGATACAACAAAAAGAACCAACATCCTTTGCCTGATTATAGTGATGTCAACCTTTTTGCGAGTAGTACTTTCCGAGGCACTATTTATCATTCGATCCCTTACCAATAAAGAGATCGTTCCGCGGTGTTTTTATTTTATATGTCCGCATGATGTTTGTTATTTTGCGTTGACCCCATTGCATCCGCCAAATTAAACAGAAGCGCTCAGCTATTGGTTACGTACATTTAGTTATGATCTCCAATCGTTCGCGTAGTCAACATTTTCATTCTGATCTTTTTTTAGTTTAAATCCGCCTATGATGACAATTATGATGTTGAGTGAAAAGCTTAACAAACTTTTCAGTCTAAAATGCGATTATTTAACATCCGACACTTTGCCTGAGGCACAACATTCTCTGGACAAGTATCAATCCAAAATGAACATAGCAAGATTTGAAAGTGATGCATATCAACTTTGGTTCGTGTTCTCGATTGTCCTCGAGGCGAGGTGACGACTTACCAATGCGTATGAATTCTGATTCATTTCTTTACATGTATTATTTTTGAAATTAATTAATTTGGGGTTATCTCCGTAAAGGGAACGTATTAGTGCCGCAAACACTTCAAGCGTTTCACTTTCCCGTTTATATTGGTCCCAAGAAAAACTAGGGCGACTCCAAGTGGCTTGCGATTTTCATTTGCTCTGCCATATTTCACCCTCCCTACAATTTTTCAAAGATTTTCTTTTGCGAAATGTGTGCTGTTTTCAAAATGTTTTCTAATCCAAGTGATGAATTCATATGCCGCCCCAGTCTAATTGTCAGTGGCGATATCGCATTTTTACCAGTTCTGCTTCTGATGGATCATTTATCTTTTTTCTCAAATAAAATAATTGAAAGAATGAAAATCAAGTGAGGATAATTCCAATCGGGAAAGCGTTCGCGCTATCTTTGGATGCGGCGAAGTGCAATGTGTCTATTTATGTCATAGTTACTCTGATGATTACTTCATTCTTTCAATTTTTTTTATTAAATTGCGTATGATGACTAAGCTTTCTTAGGACACCTTCCTAGACTTCGGTCGATGAGAACTCACAAAGTTATCCCTGTCTGAAGCAATTTTTTTCAACATGTTTTATATTAAATATTTTTGACTCGGCATTTTTTCAGACAAAAAATGTCGACGAGTGTTATCCGTCTTACTGGCTCTCTTCACAAATTTAGAGATGAAATCAGTACAAAACTCACTCAAGACTAACGGAGAGAGGTATTTACCATGAAAATTTATTTACGGTTGGATTTTCTACGCCGATCTCCTACTTACTTTTTAAACCGTCAATGAGGAAAAGTGAATGCCCCCAGCTGAATGCCAGTGAGGAAAGCATTTAAAATCTCTTCATCAATTTTTCTGAGACACATTCATCTTTACGGCATATATTTTTAAACACAAAGCATGTTTTGTTTTGTGATAAAATTTTGTGCTAGATTTTTAATTTATTTTTTCAATTTTAGAAAAACGTGGCGGTGATGAAAGAACACGTCCCAGCCAATCAGAATATAATGATTGAAAATAGACTGTTACCACTTTTTCTGAGCCACATTTTTCAAAATGAATTTCAATTTTTAAAAGAACTCGTGATGACGACAACAGGAAAGAGCCGTATGATGTTCTACTGATTATTTTTCTTCCGGTGCATTTTCAAGAATCACCTGGCTCCGAACGAGATTAAATTTTTCTACAGAAAATTGTGATGCGGATAACAGAAAAATTGTTGTCCATTTCATATTTTTGCATCCCATTTTTATTTTTTCAAACTTTTTAAATCACAAAATGATTGAAAGATAAATTTCCTCCGATGATGAACTTGAAATTCAGCGGTCTCAGCTCCTGCGATGATGATCAATTTTTTGATGTCCTTTGCTTATTTTCAGAGGTGGAATTTTATCTTCTCAACAAAAAAATATATGAAAAAATTAGAATTCTTGTCGATGATGATAGATATGTACACCACAGATCTGTTCCAAACGCATCCTTGCGAAATTGAGGACACACCCATGCACCACACTGAGACAGAATTTCATTTTTTATTTTTTAAATTTTTTCAGAAACAGTTTTTTTATTTTTCACTCAAAATTATTTTTTTCAAACAGTGTGCCAATGAGGATGATTCGGTAACGCATGTATTTTCGGACTGTTAGTGCTGATCAAAACCTTTGCTCTAGAATTATACTGAGGCACATTTTTTATTTTTCAAAATTTTTAAGTAAAGTGATGCAGATTTGTTGTTTTTTTGAATTGAAAGAGAGAATTTGATGTGGTGCAATCCATTTTGAATGAAAGAAATTTTTGTGAAAATAATTATGGTAGCCCTTCAGCCTTTTTGTACCAAAACCATTTTTACTCTCGCAACAATTTCATTCATTTGAAATAATTCTGCATTTACTTCATTTTCTCGTCAAACTCATTCGAAATTGCATTTTCTGCAACATTTTTTAAAATTTTAAAATCAGAAAGTTGAATTTTGTTGGCAATGAAGATAAATGATAGGGACATCCGATTAAAGTGAGGATAGAAATATCATGATAGGAAGAGACTGAGCCACATTTTTCATTTTTTTCAAAAATTGAAATTTGAGAATATTTTGATGCAAAAATTTGTTTTTTTAATCAAAATATTTTTATTTCAAATTCTGGAAAAATGTTTTTTCGAGGATGAGAACTTTCATGTAGATCCGGAAATATAATGACGGTTCTAAATAACTTTCGTTCTACTGAGAAAAAATAAATTGCATCTTGGATTGAAAACGAGAATTCGATTGAAACATACATGAAATTCTTTATTCTGGAGAGAAAAAAATGTGACAGTGGTCAATTTCTGAATTCATGAAATTTTGATTTTTGAATTTTTGGTTTGTGCAATATTTTGAAAAACAATTTTTAAGTTTTCGGAATTCATCGATGTCATGTTTTTTTCATTCAAATTTAATGTTTTTCTATTGAATTTGATGTTTTCTTTCAAAAATATTTTTTGTCCGAGTGATGACTCAAACAGTTCCTTAGCTACCTTTACAGATGGTCAAACAACGTTTGGTTTAAGTGAAGTTGAACACGTTATGCTATTCTGACGGACCATTCATCATTTTATTTTTTAAGATTCAAAAATTATTTGAAATTTTGAAAAATATTTGCACGGCCATCGCTCCGCTTTTCTGTCATAAGACAATAGAAATCCAGGTGTTTCTAGCCATGCGAGATTGAATTCCAGTCGAAATTTTATTACATGTGAGATTTGATGTAATTTTTCATGCTATGCTGTTTTGACACATCTTCATTTTTTTATTCAAAAACATTTTTTGAAATGTGCAAAATTTTAACAACTGAAATTTAAAAAACGTGATTTTGTGGAAAATTTAGTTGAATTTCGACCGCCGTGCTTGTTTTTTTATATGAAATATATATTTCTGCCGATGATGAGAAAATCGCTTTTGACTTCTCCTTCTTCTGAACCCCATTGACGATAACCTGCGACGGGCGATCTGAGGTAGAAATATATTATTTAAAATTTTATTTTTCTCAACAAATGTTTCTCACATTTTGTTGATTGGACGTATCGAAGGCTTCGTACGCTGATCAGTGCGTGCGTCGTTCAATATTATTGCCGGTCCAAGAACAACGGTTTCCGGGTGTCGTCACAGTTTTTTGTACTGGAGAGGTCAATCAGGATTCCAACATCTTTATTATTAGATTGACTATTGGATGCGATATTGCTTGAATTCGACTTTTCTTATGCAATACATTTTTTGATTTGTTTTTTCACGCCATGAAATTTTTCAATCACCTTCTTTCATTCCATAGAATGTGTGAGAAATTTTTCTGCGCTTCACGGTCTGGGATTAGAGCTGCTTGAATCTCAAATTCTTTTCAAACCAGAAGTGCAAGATTGATTTTATTCCGTGGTAAAAGCACCGATTTCATTTCTATATGTTATTGGCCGTCAAAAACGGAACACTTCTTCAATGCAACTTAAAAAATATTTTTTCATTTGTTTTGTGTGAAATGTTTTCTCCTCCAATGTGTCAGAGGCCCGTTTGTTTCACATGCATTTGTGCCCTTGGAATGGCAGGTAGAAAAACTTCGGGACAGCTGGCGGCCTTTCTCATTTGTAGAAAGTAACCCCTTACCATCCACGATACATACTCAAACCAACATATATGCTAATTTTTTTTCGACCAATGAAGACAAATTTTGTGAAGCTTAGAAATCTCTCCATTGTGAAGAGACATTTTTTCACAGACGTCAACAGAGGTCAATTTTTTAAGACGAGAGAAAGAAAATGAATTGCGTATGATGACTAAGCTTTCTTAGGACACCTTCCTAGACTTCGGTCGATGAGAACTCACAAAGTTATCCCTGTCTGAAGCAATTATTTTTTCCGTTTCGAAAAATCGTGAAAAAATAGCCGAGGATAAATTGCAAGTGGCATCTCGTCCTGTATATTTCAAAATTTATTTTGCTTATGCAGCGGCAGAGGGTATATGTATGCTTCTTGTCCAGACACCTCGGTAAAGGAATGGATCGCTTCACTTTTATCTGCGTTTTGTAGATTGTGATTTGATCGGCACGTGCTCTTAAGATCCTTGACTTCCAACCTTGAGTTGGCTACCGGTTGCCGCCGTTAGACATAGTTAAAGTTCGAGTCATACATGTGCTACACTTCTATCTAAACCAAAAATCAAAAATGTTTATTTTTTTGAAAAATATTTTTCGGTTGATGTCGCTATACTGACGTGTCTTGATGTAGGCAATAAGCCAGTACGCTATCCAGCCGAATAATGATTCAGATGCCAGGAACCAGAAGCTTAGCATTCGTGCGATGATGCTTCTGGGCCGCGCAGACTGTACATACTCATTCTTCTTATCAAAAATTCCTAATGTTTTCACACGGGTTTCAAATTGCTCGCTCGCAGTCGAATCTGCTGGTGAGTGCCGCATATGCCCGCAAAGAGACGTCCGGACAGCTGGCGGTCCCGCTTGATGTAGCGGAAGGCCCCTTACCATCTAGGATACATATTTATTTTTGTTCTCTTGTTGCGCGCGCGGCATATTAATACAATCTGTAGCTTCAAAGAGAATAATTTTTGACTCCGAGGAGGACAATTCTTCGACGCGGATATCGTTTGTGAAATTTAAGAACCTCCCTAGGTGATTACTTTTTACTGATAATGATGGCAAGTCAAACCTCTAAGAAGCGCTGAGGAGCATTAGTTATTCTCTTGCAGTCAGATGAAGAGTATACGTCAGCCCGGCAAGAATGGATTTGCGCCGAATGGTGACGAGTGCTTGAGGAGAAAAATAAAGGCCGATCCATTGAAAATCGCTCCTATCACATCTGCATGAGCATCGCCAATGAAAAATCTCGCGACGGCGTGCATCGTGTCGCAGGCGCTGGCTCTTTTATTTTCCGTCTTTTTTTTAATTTCAAGTTTTGGGTATTTTATTTCATTTGAGATAATATCGGAATGGATTGTCAAATTTTTGCGGGATGATGATACTCCAAAAACCCAAGTCTCAATGATAGATCCGATTCTCAATTGACGACAAACCGCCGGGTACTGACCGCTTTTTACCACAATTGCAAATTAATACAGAAAACAGCACCTTACGGAGGTAAAATTTTTATTGAAATCGAAAAAGTTGATATGGCAATGATGATAAAACCTATTCAAAGTACAAATCCTGTTACAGAATTATATTTGGTGATAAACATACCTTTCCCTTATTCTGAGCCATTTCAACAATCTTTTTTTGAATAAAACACAAAAAATGTAAAATTTGTAGCGGGTTTTGATTATGATGAGTAATCTTTTCATATGTACAAATCCTGCTGAATTTTTTGATGTGAAATATCTATTGCCTGAATCACATCCTGCTCATTTTTTACACATATTTTTCAATGTAGCGATGCGAGACGTAGATCATCGTACTTTTATTATGGTGAGCTATGATTTTATTTTGCAGACGCAAGAATAATGATGTCTTTATAGCAGGGACACATCATACCAAGATTTGTTCCGTTCGCAGGGCAACGACATTTTTTCAAAATAAAATCAAAAACTTAAAATCATTTTTTAGAAAATAAAACTGTCTACATGATGAAGTGTATGCCGCCCCAGTCTTAATGTTAGTGATGAGACCGCATATTTACCAGTTCTGCTTCTGATAGACATTCCATTTTCAAAATTTGATTGAAACACCCGCGTATCAAAGTACTGAGAATGGTATCTGGTTATTGTTTTCGGAGTCTATTGCGCGCAGATTATTTTTCGGGACAGCTGGCAATCCCATTTGATGTAGTGGACGATTCCTTACCATCCACGATACATTTTCTCTCTTTTTTTGTATCAAAATTATTTGGAAAATATATTTTTTGCAGTTTCATAGTACCCGCGCTAGTTTGTAAGATAACTTCGTGGGCCTCCTAACTCTGCGAGAATAAATTATGGGTCAATGTGTGTATGGCTACTCGCGGCGATCCTCCGGACGGACGGTCAGGACTCATATTTATTTTTGTGGTATGAGTTGACTGTCCACGTGACATCTTTATTTTGATTTTTTTGTTTTCAACATTTCAAAAAATATTTTGGATGCATTTCAAAATATTGTCCAAAAATATGTATGTTTATGAAAATACGATGCAAGAATAAAATATTTGTGGAGATGATGATAAAGGATTCCCCTTCTCGAGAGCTTCGGCTATTGCGGTCAAACCATCTTTCCGCTCTTAGACTGATCCACATATGTTTTTATTCCCGCAATATGTATTTTATTTTTTATGAAATTGTTTTGTCTTTTCAATTTCAATAAAAAAGAAGGCGATGACGACACTATATTTGTGCTCATGACAAGGACGCGATATTGTTCCTTTCTGATTATTAAATAAACCAATCGATACTCCTGAGCCTTCATAAACATACATTTTTTATTGAACAATATTGTTTTTCATTAAAGACAAATTTTGTGCTTGTGACGAATCGTGGCTCCCTCTTCCCATTTAAGGAACTGACGAGAATTCACGGACCGGAAATCATTCTTTCTGAAGCACCATTTATCATATATAAAATTTGTCGACAATTACCAAACTTGGCGACTTGCTGTAGTTGACCAAGCACGGAGTTCGACATAAACAAATCAGTAACACCCACCTCCTATAGGTTCTTTTTGTGGATTTGTAGGCCTTGGTGAGACGTTCAGTTTTATTCCGATTTCAAATTGTGAAGTGAAAATTTTCAAGTGATGAATCATCAATCAAAACGATATTTGTTGCATCAAAAAAGTATTTTCTTTCTCGCGCGAGTGATGATCAAATTAGATGACGAGTCCGAAAGTTTCGCCTTACCGAACGTTCTGTTTTGTTAAATGAGACTACTATTTGATGAACTCCGAGGCATTTGTCTGACGTGCTATTTATCATAATTACATTTTTGGAAAAATGAAAAGAGCAGATGATGATTCAACATGTTGCCTTCCTCATGATAGGAATGATTCTAAAAACATTTTGCCCACATTGCGCGTGGGTACCTGATGCTCTCTTCAAATTATTTTAAAAAAGATTTATTTCGCCCTTTGTGCCTTATTAGCCTGTCTGTGGCGATATAAGTTTGATCCTGAGCGGAGAATGATGGCAGTTGTCCTTCCGAAAGTTCATATTTTCTTCCTCCTGGGAGATGCCTTTGAGCTTTGGACGGCTGTTTCGATAAGCGTTCTACGGTGCTTGACCTTAGTTACTTGTCTTGTACAACCTTGGCGCCAGTACATCTCATTTAATTAATTTCAAAATATTTTTCAAAGATTTCAAATATTTTTTGAAATATTTTCGGTAATTGTCACCCGGCTGTTCTCGACGTAGAACTTTGACCGGCCTCTTATTAGAAAAACCGGAGAATGACTGAGGTCCACTCGACGGCCATTGTTTCTGTAGCATGAGTCGTCTTCAGACCTTCCCACATTTTTAAATCTTTTCTCAACATTAATCATTTTACAATGATAATTTTGCAATGATGAAATCTTTTTCACTCTACCAACGCTGACAGGAATGATGCAAAACTTTTTTTCCAACTATCCCTTTCTGAGCAAAATTTTTTTTTCATCTTTTGGAAGAAATTATTCTTCCCGCGGTGTTTTTTATTTTATATGTCCGCATGATGTTTGTTATTTTGCGTTGACCCCATCGCATCCGCCAAATTGAACAGAAGCGCTCAGCTATTGGTTACGTACATTTAGTTATGATCTCCAATCGTTCGCGTAGTCAACATTATCTTCTCTCTTTGGTAACTGATGCAAGCCAAAACATTCGATTCGCTCTATTCCATTTGTACAAATTATATAAACCGCCGATGATGGTATTTACTTTAATATACGCTCTGTAGCGACACTTCGGTGTAAATGCGGAAAGCATACTTTTTCCCTGAGGCAAAATTATCACACATAATGAATATTTTTGAATTGAAAATATTATTTTAGGCGCCTCCTCGATTGCATTTGATGAGGTTTAAGCAATCCTTTCAGGTGTCCGTTTGGTTTAGCGCCACGATCAAATTTCATTGGAGTCCCAAGGAATTGAAAATTGTTTGCCTCCTGGCTCTTTGTCATTTTTTGATTTTCGTAGATTCCAAACATTTTTTTCTGTAAAACAAAAACACATGGTTTGATGAAAATTTGAAAAAATTATCCGCCTTCTATATCAGCCCGTCTTGATGCTTATTCGTAGCCTTGGCAGGGGGAAATGAACGCGATACCATTTTAGTTTGAGATTTGCTTTGGACCGATAATTGTTTTTCGGTTGCAACACCGTCTCAAACCTTCCATTCATTCAAAAATACGTGAAAAACCAAATCGAAAAAATAAATCTGGCGTTCGTATCAAACAGCTCGTTTCCTTTTTGCGTAGGTCGGGTTGTGGGAAACGTTCGCAAAAGCAAACTGCCAACTTACGTCCCATTGCCATGTAATTATTTTTGTTTTTTACTGGATAAGTTAACGTATGAATATTTTTCACAAAAAATCAATGAAAATGATGATAAAAAGTTTGGATGGTTGTCGATGACGATACAACAAAAAGAACCAACATCCTTTGCCTGATTGTAGTGATGTCAACCTTTTTGCGAGTAGTACTTTCCGAGGCAAACCATTCCACATTTTATGAAATCGAAAAAATTGAAAATTTGCATTTTACCAGCAGGATTGTACTCTTTTAATCGGGTCAATTCCCTAGAGTAGTGCGATATTAAACAACAGTTCTACTCGCCGTGAAACTGTCGGAGGTGGATCGGATTCACGTGTAGAAATCGGCGGTTTTGCACGCGATATGTTTTTCCCAGTATTGCGTCTGATTCCCGCTGTACATATAATCTGGAGCATGAAGCAGCGTGAAAAAGATTTTGATTTTTTGATTGAACATATTTGTGGTCTTTTGTCAGTTGTAGTTTGACTGTATTTGATTTGTTAGATTAGAGCAGAATTGTAATCGTTCGGTGATGGTGCAATCATCCGCACTTTTTTTGATGCTATTTGCATTTTTGTCATGGTCTATTCTTACGCTTTCTTGCGTAGTTGTGTATTTTGTCGAAATTTGTCGTGCCGTTGCATGCATCCATCAATATGACCGGCTCATCATTTGTCGTGTCAACTTATAAAAATCCATCACAGTTATAGAATTCGATTGGAGAAATGTGCAGATAAGGAGGGAAATGCTTGTTCACGCATAATTCATCCATGAGCAAATGAAATGCAGCGATTTTTTATCCCCCCGAACAGGCAAGCCACGTCGAAAAGAAATTACGCCCTAAACCCAAAACGATTTGTGTATACGTGAAACAAATTCTTTAAAATTCAAAGCAAAGATTCTTTCTTCAAATAATATCTAGCAAATCTTACCTTTCAAACATTCAATTTTACATTATTTTTTGCAAAAAAAGCTAATCTACTTTGTTTTGTTTTTCGCGCCATGTCTAATTCTGTTTTGTCAAAAATGTGTTTGCTTGCGATGCTTATGGTGCATCGTGCCGATGCCTTGGTTGTAATGAGTCACTCGGAGTTCGTCAGGAACAAGAGAAAGACACTTGGCAGAGGTGCTTGTGGTGAAGTTATTGAGACAGAGGGGCCTGATGGTCAACCTGTTGCCTACAAGACCATGGGACAAGGAGCATTGGAAGTAGAAGTTGACGCTGCGACGCTTTTTCAGCATGCACCGGGTGTCATTCACGCTGTTGCACGATCTTCTCAAGGCATTGCGTATGACAAGTACGATTTCGACTGTGAGCGTGCGGAACATCCTGCGCTCAAAACTAATTTGCTTGCTATCACCAAAGATTTTGTCCAAGGTTTGGCAAGCATCCATAGCAAGAACCATCATCATGGAGATATCAAATTGGCAAACGTGCTGTTCAGAGAAAACGATGCTTTTGAAGCGGTAGTCGCTGACCTCGGTTTGGTGGCTCCGGAGAATGGTCCTTGCTCTGAAAGCGAATCGATTCCAGGTGATTTGGTGAATCTAGGGGCAGTGTTGTTCGATCTGACGCTCCGGGCCGTTGACCCTACGGCGTATAAGAATCATTCCTTGCTTCCTCGTGCAGGGCGTTGGTACGATACTCAAGGAAACGGACACCCAGATGAAAATGACCGTCGGAAGACAAATTTTCTGGCGTGGAAAAGGGACCCTGTTGACTTCACGCAGTCGAAGTTGAAGTTTTTACG
>JACLAD010002977.1_pt1 | contig 51655 bp, 45 predicted proteins | sample 8027901 | NCBI WGS metagenome assembly JACLAD01 (sample SAMN15725071, study PRJNA655200) | protist metagenome | isolation source: fluorescence activated cell sorting (FACS) single amplified genomes of... | place: Spain: Blaines Bay Microbial Observatory, Mediterranean Sea | collected 2016-07-05 | reverse complement strand
CGTATCTTGATTCAGAAGAGCGAAAAGTAGCCCCACTCCTTTACCAAACATTGCAGCAGGCCGCAGCAATCATTCAAAATAAACCAAAGCAAAATCTAGAGGTACTTTCCCAAACCCTTAAAAGCCAACTGAATGCGGTACCTCAAATCAAGATCGATTACCTCAGCTTCGTTGATGCAGAATCACTTCAACCGGTTTCACAATTTAACGGAAATGTCTGCTTGATGGTTGCAGCGTTTGTAGGTAATACTCGTTTGATCGACAATCTGCTTATTCAAACCTAGTGAACTCGCCTCAGGCCCTCACCAAATCTGGCGAAAGCCCTGATTTCTTGTCTTGGTGTTTCGCACATTTAGGAAGCCATGAAACTGATCCAAAAGATCTTCGGTAGCGAAAACGATCGCACCCTCAAACGCTACCGCCGTCTGGTGGTCCGCATCAATGAACTGGAACCACAGATGGAGCAGTTGCAAGATGCTGATTTCCCAAATAAGACCGAGGAATATCAAAAAAGACACAAAGATGGAGAAGCACTTGACGACTTGCTCCCAGAAGCCTTTGCCTTGGTCCGTGAAGCAGCTAGGCGAGTCATCGGGGAACGACATTATGATGTTCAGTTGATTGGGGGAATTGCTCTACATGAAGGCAACATTGCTGAGATGCAGACTGGAGAAGGAAAAACCCTCGCATCAACTTGCCCCGTCTACTTGAACGCTTTGACCGGACTTGGCGTGCATGTGATCACGCCAAATGACTACCTTGCACGTCGTGATTCCAACTGGATGGGGCAAATTTATCGATTCCTCGGAATGAATACAGGCCTGATCCAGCATGGGTATAGTGACCAAAGTCGCCGTGACAACTATGGATGTGACATCACGTACGGAACAAATAACGAATTCGGCTTTGACTATCTACGTGACAACATGAAGTTCGCTCTGACAGATTACGTTCAGCGGGGGTTTAATTTTGGCGTTGTTGATGAGGTGGACAGTATTCTGATTGATGAAGCCCGAACTCCTCTGATCATCAGTGGACCAACAGAAGACAATGTCGAAAAATACTACGTCATCAACAAACTGGTCCATGGACTGAACCGTGAAATCCGCCGTGAAGAAGTACCCAAACTTCCAACCCATGAACAACACGATATCGATCCAAATTGGCAGGAGAAAGAGGACAATGAGACGGTCCGTGAGGGTGATTATGGATTAGATGAGCGATCCCGCGGTATTAACCTCACAGAAAAAGGTTCGGAGTTGATGGAGGAGCGTGTGAAACACTTACTTCAACCTGACACTAGCCTATTCGATTATGAGAATATGGAGGTGCTGCACCATATCAATCAGGCACTGAAAGCACATTATGTTTTCCGCCGTGACGTCGATTACGTAGTTCAAAAGGGACAGGTTGTGATCGTCGATGAGTTCACTGGTCGCCTAATGCCAGGGCGTCGCTTCAGTGATGGTTTGCATCAATCCTTGGAAGCCAAGGAAGGAGTTCGGATTGAGCGTGAAAATCAAACTCTTGCAACCATCACCTTCCAAAATTATTTCCGTCTGTACGACAAACTCTCCGGAATGACCGGAACGGCTGAAACAGAAAAAGACGAGTTCAAAAAAATCTACAACTTGGGTGTAGTTGTTATTCCAACAAACCGAGTCGTGACGAGAAAAGATCTACCTGATGTGATCTTCAAAACGGTAGAAGCGAAATATCGTGCAGTGGTCAGTACCATCAAAGAACTTCACGAAAAAGGACAACCTGTATTGGTGGGTACCGTATCCATTGAAGTCTCAGAAGCAATCAGCAAACTACTAAGCCAAGCCAAGATCCCACATGAAGTTTTGAACGCCAAAAATCATGAACGTGAAGCAGAAATCATTGCCAAAGCAGGTCAAGTTAAGTCTGTCACCATAGCAACGAATATGGCGGGGCGGGGAACCGATATTAAACCCTCCTCGGAAGCACTTCAGGAAGGTGGACTCTTCGTTTTGGGGACGGGGCGTCACGATAGTCGAAGGATTGACAATCAGCTACGAGGAAGATCCGGACGCCAAGGTGACGCAGGTTCCTCTCAATTCATGCTCTCCCTAGAAGACAATCTGCTCAGGGTATTTGGAGGCGAACGAATCTCCAAAATGATGGATCGGCTTCAAATTGATGAGGATGAGCCGATTGAGCATGTCTTCATTACCAAGGCCATTGGCAATGCCCAGAAAAAGGTGGAAGGGTACCACTTTGACATCCGAAAACATGTTCTGCAGTTCGACGATGTGATGGAAAAGCAAAGATCCATCATTTACTCGCGTAGAAAAGAAATCCTGGGAGATTCTGTACAGGAACTGATGCTAGAAATGTCTGGTGATGTCGTGGATGAGTTATTTGATCAGCACTGTAGTGAAAAGTACGTAGATCAGTGGGATGCATCAGGATTTAATCAGGCGTTCTCCAATATTTTTGGCAAACTACCCAAGGAAAATTGGCACGAACAAGAGTTTGATGCTGAGGAATTCAGGGAACAGTTCCATCAGCAAGTCGAGGATCTTTACCGAGAAAAACTGACGTATTTCCACAGCGAACTAGGTCAAAACCTTGCTGCTGAACAAGCCGCTGCTGGGGTTAATGAAGAAGAAAAAGATCAGCCTGCTCGGTTCGATGCGATGGTAGTTGATCTTGAACGTCAGATTCTTCTCAAGATCAATGATGGACTCTGGAAAGACCACCTGCTTTCAATGGACCACCTCCGCGAGGGTATCAGCCTAGTTGGTTACGCTCAAAAGAAGCCTTTGGACGAATATAAGCGTCAGGCTTTCGACATGTTCTCAGACCTGATGGCTCGAATCAGCCGAGAAGCCGTCAGCCTCTTCTACAAAATTCAGGTTGGTCCAAGTCCGGTGCGGCCAATTCAGGAAACCATGCCTGAGCAAAAGATGACGATGGTGCATGGAGAAAGTCCTGATACAAAGCCAGAGGAACTGAAACCGACTCCCATCCAGAAAGTGCATATTGGCCGGAACGATCCCTGTCCCTGTGGCAGTGGAAAAAAATACAAGCAGTGTCATGGGAAAACCCAGGCCGCTGAGGCCGCTGAAGAAGAGGACAATAACTAGTGCCCGCTGCCTCCTCGGCAGTGAGGAGTTAGATGAATCTGTTCGCCTAACTCTGACCACTGGGTTGGAGTGTGGCAACGGAGCGAGAGGGCATGAACCCCGCCTTGTAATTCTTCCTGCAACACACGGTAGACCTGTTGATGCCTCTTGACAGAATTAATTCCTTCAAAAGCAGCAGAGACGATTGTCACCTTAAAATGAGATTCCGATCCTGAGGGAACGTTGTGTTGATGGCTCTCATTCTCCACTTGAAGAAACTCGGGTTCCAATTGATTATGAAGTTTGTTTTCGATGCTTTGTTGGATTCGCATAGCTCTCTTGAATAGATGAAGTCGAAGGATTATCAATCCATCAGAATATAATTTCCAAGAATACGATCATACCGAAAAGGGATAAAAATGGGCGATAGTTTTGGTCACACCTTTCGAATCACAACTTGGGGTGAGTCTCATGGTGGCGGTGTGGGTGTCGTGATTGATGGCTGCCCAGCAGGGTTGCAGATTGATTTGGAAGACATTCAAGGTGAACTGGATCGGAGAAAACCGGGGCAGAGCAAGATTACAACACAGCGTAAGGAATCCGATACCGCTAAAATTCTTTCAGGTATTTTTGAAGGAAAAACTACTGGAACTGCCATCTCCATCATGGTGGATAACCAAGACGCCCGCCCACAAGCTTATGATCATCTAAAAGAGATCTATCGTCCAAGTCATGCTGATTTTACCTACGATCAAAAGTATGGTTTCCGGAATTGGCAAGGTGGTGGTCGAGCCAGTGCACGTGAAACAATAGGTCGGGTTGCAGCCGGTGCCATCGCCCGCAAGTTGCTGCAACAACTGGGAGGTATCGAAACCTTGGCATGGGTTGAACAAATCCATGACCTCCGAACCACTATGGATCCTGCGAGTGTGACCTTGGAACAAGTCGAAGCCAGTATGGTTCGCTGCCCAGATCAAGAGATCACTGAGCAAATGATCGCTTGTATCGACAAAGCTCGGATGTCTGGAGATAGCGTCGGTGGTCTGATCCGAGCCCAGATCAGAAATGCTCCTCCTGGACTAGGCGAGCCTGTTTTTGACAAACTGACTTCAGATTTGGCGAAAGCAATGATGTCGCTCCCAGCGACTCGTGGTGTGGAATTTGGCCTTGGGTTCGATTCTGTCCTGATGCGTGGATCAGAACACAATGATCGTTTTCACACAGAAGATGGGCGTATTCGAACTGATACGAACCGATCTGGTGGTATTCAGGGCGGCATTAGTAATGGCGAAGCTATCGACCTGAGAGTAGCTTTTAAACCCACAGCAACGATCAATTTTGCCCAAGAGACTGTTACTCGTGAAGGCGAGAGTACTGAATTGAGAGCTAAAGGCCGTCATGATCCTTGTGTCTTGCCCAGAGCCGTACCCATGGTTGAAGCAATGATAAATCTTGTTCTGCTGGATCATTGGTTGCGCAATCGCAACAAAAAACTTGCAGACCTTGAAGGATAAATCCTTCAAAATGCAGGTTCAAAATGCTTGGCTTTTCTTTTGCAGAATATATCTAAACTGAGTCTGCTAAGACAAATTCACTCGATTTGCAAATAGGATTTGCCAGCAAGGTCCCATGAATCAGCAAAGAAAGTTTCAGGACACCCACCATTCTTCAGATTCCCTCAGCCAACGGATGATTGTCCGTCGTTACCAACCGGCATCACGGCGCGGCTGGAATCCCTACCAACCGGCAATGTTTGTTGCAATGGGCGTAGTCTGTTTCGCCTGCTCGCTAGCGGTACAGATACTCATCTTAAGCTAGCGACAAATGCCTTATGATGTCTTCAACGGGGATGCTGACGGGCTCTGTGCCCTGCAGCAGTTGAGGCTTCATCAACCTTTAGAACATTCTCACCTAGTCACTGGTCCCAAACGGGAGACCTCTCTTCTTCGCAAGATTCCTTTAGTTGATCCCACGGAAATTACTGTCCTGGATATTTCACTGCGTGCCAATCGTAGTGATGCAGAACGTCTCCTCCAAGACGGCCATCGACTGACCTACATTGACCATCACAACTCCGGCCCCATTCCTGAGCACAAGAATTTTATTAGTTGTATTGATACTGATCCTGCAGTGTGCACAAGTGTCATAGTGGATCAAATGCTCGAGGGCAAATACAGAGATTGGGCGATTACAGCAGCCTTCGGAGATAACCTGATAGATACCGCAAAAACACTAGCCCAGAAGACTAATCTAAGTTCATCCCAAGTTGAAAAACTTCAGGAGTTGGGCGAACTGCTGAACTACAACGGTTATGGTCGAAAAGTCGACGATCTCTGGTTTTCTCCCGAAGAGCTGTTTTGGAAAATGCAAGGATACCAGAGTCCACTGGATTTCTATGGAGAAGCCCCGGAATTCTTGGCTCTAAGAGAAGGATATGCAGAGGACTTACGACGCGCTGAAGAAGCACCAACCATTTTTGAAAACTCAAACCTACGCATCTATCAGTTGCCTGATGCGGCTTGGAGTCATCGAATTGTCGGAGCATTCAGTAATTTGAAGGCAAGAAATCATCCTGAACAAGCTCAGGTTGTGATGGTGGAAAAACCCGAAAGGGCTCAGCTAGTCAGTGTTCGTTCCCCGAAAATACACCCTGTTGGGGCTGATGAGATATGTCTTCGGTTTGAGGGAGGTGGCAGACCAGCCGCTGCTGGGATCAGTGATCTGCCAATGACAAAATTCGTGGATTTTAAGCAGGCTTTAATTCAGCGATTTTGCGTCTGATTCTTCAGGGACCTCATTATACATCCGATTTGGCTGTCCTGTTGAAAACAGAACCTGTCTCCAGAAATCTCCATTAGGATCAATTCGTTTTTTCTGCTGCACCACAGCTTCCAGCGGAACATGGGTGAAATGACTGTTCCAGTAACCTATCATAACGTCTGTACGGCCAGCCATTCCTGCGTGAACAGCGTGATCAGCAAGGTGATAACAGAAAATCGCATCATGGGGATTAGCGGGCAAGGATCGAATTAAATAGCTTGGTTCGATCAGTCGAACGCTAACAGGCATCTTCCCTTCAAAATGCTTCTGAATACTCTCTTTTAGGAATAACCCAATATCACTGTAACGAATGTTGCCCGAGGGATCTCTCTTTTCTATTCTATTCGACATCAAGTATTGACCGGCACCTTCTGCAACGACGATCACAGAATGCGGATGCTGTCCTCTCTTCTGTTTCTCATCAAAACTATTTTCCATGGCCGCCATCATTCCTTCTGGGCCATGCAGGTCAAAGCGAACTTCTGGGATTAGGACAAAATTCACATCAGGACAGGCCAAAGAGGTATTTGCTGCAATAAACCCAGAATCACGACCCATCAACTTGATCACAACGACTCCGTAGTTAGCCCCATAAGCTTCGACATGTGCTGATTGAACGGCTTCTACTGCCTTAGAAAAAGCCGTTTCAAATCCAAAGGTTTTTGAGCAGTAAGAAATGTCATTGTCGATCGTCTTTGGCACACCAATTACAGCAATCTTGAGATCTCTAGCTTTGACTTCCTGGGCAATTGCATGTGCGCCTCGCAAAGTTCCATCCCCGCCAATACAAAACAGTATTTTAATTGTATGCCGATCTAGGCAGTCTACAATTTCTCCAATATCTTGAGGCCCTCTTGAGCTGGAGAGTATACTGCCTCCTTGGTGATGGATGTTCACAACGGAGTCCGGCGTCAATTCCGTAATGTCATGTCGATATTTTGGAATAAATCCCTGAAAACCATAGCGGAAGCCATAGATCTTACGCACACCATAGTTGTGATACATCTGCATCACCAGAGCTCTGATCACATTGTTGATTCCAGGGCAGAGTCCTCCACAAGTCACAATGCCCGCTCTGACCTTGGAAGCATCAAAAAACGTCATCGCTCTTGGACCGGCAGCTTCAAAGCTTACGGGAGACTCTCCTCCAAATAATTCATGTTGATCAAGATTATTAAAGGTAGCTTGATATAGAATCCTCTGTGAGTCCTCAACAAATCGAAAGTTGTCCTCCTTAGAGCTTGTACTAAGTGGTAAAGGTGATTGGATGCGACAATTGCCCAGACTTGGGACAACAAACTGCTCATTCATTTCTTTCCTTTGGTGATCCTTTAAAAGTTTTGACAGCCCATGCCTACCAGTTTATGAACGATTACGCAAAATTATTAGAAATTTCGTATCCTCCAATATTATAATAGTTTTTTTAACTTACTTTTCATAATTATCAGGCTTACTAAATAGTCTTTCAAAAACTGACTTTTTTGAGATTACACCATGAGTACCAATGTCCTGTCCATGATCCTAGCTGGCGGAGAGGGAACTCGATTACATCCTTTGACAGCTGTGCGCGCAAAGCCCTCCGTACCTTTTGGTGGAAACTATAGAATCATTGATTTTGTACTAAGCAACTTCATCAATTCTGGACTGATGCAGGTTTTTGTACTAACGCAGTTCAAATCTCACTCGTTGATGGAACATCTGCGGCAAGGCTGGAGGATTTCTGGTATTCCGAATTTCTTCATTGATCCGATTCCCGCCCAGATGCAAACTGGTAAGAAGTGGTACGAAGGAACAGCCGATGCAATTTACCAGAACCTAAATCTGATTTATGACAGTGATCCCGATCTGGTCTGTGTCTTTGGAGGAGATCACATCTATAAGATGGAAATCAGCCAGATGTTACGCTTCCACACCAAGCGTCACGCTGAATTAACTGTGGCAGCTATTCCCGTGCCGCTTCACGAAGCAAAACATTTTGGGATCATTGAGGTTGATGATGAATGGCGGATGACAGGCTTTGTGGAAAAGCCGATCATCCCTCCAAAGCCGATGCCAAATGATCCACACCATGTACTTGCCTCGATGGGCAATTACGTATTTGAACGAAATGCCTTGGTGAATGAACTCATCTTAGATGCTCAGTTCGCTGACTCTGATCATGATTTCGGAAAAAATATCATCCCAAGAATGTTTCCACGCGGCCAAGTCTTCGTGTATGACTTTTCTCAAAATAGAGTCCCTGGTGCTGTCGAAGAAGAGGTTGGCTACTGGCGTGACGTAGGAACCTTGGACGCTTATTGGGAATCAAACATGGATCTGGTCGGTATCAAACCAGAATTCGACCTCTATAACCAGAAGTGGCCAGTTCGAAGCCACACTCCTCCTTTGCCTCCCGCAAAATTTGTACACTTCAGCGATCTGCGAACGGGCCATGCGATCAATGCGATTATTTCTGCTGGATCCATCATCAGTGGCGCCTTAGTGATCAATAGTGTTTTGGGATACAACGTCCGAGTCCATAGCTACTCCCACATTAGTGAATCAGTCATCATGAATGACGTTGAAATTGCCAGAAATTGTCGAATTAAGCGGACTATCATCGACAAGCAGGTCAAGATTGGCCCAGATACTGTGATTGGCTATGATTTGGAAGCTGATCGCCAGCGCTACCATGTGACTGACTCTGGGATTGTGGTAATTCCAAAAGGTTCTACAATCAACTAAGCATGAATATTCTCTTCTTGTCCTCTGAAGCTACCGGACTCATCAAGACTGGTGGCTTGGCTGATGTTGCTCGAGCTCTTCCCCTGGCGCTTCGTCAGAAAGGCCACGACGTAAGACTTGTTCTTCCTAATTATCTTTCCATTGCAAGAACTAAAAATTACTCAACTGCAGTCTCCTCACTGGGGGTTCCAATGGGAGACACAGAGCTTTTCTGTGCAGTTCAACAGACAGAGCTAGAGCGGTTAACTGGTTATCTGATTGAATACAATGATTTTTTCTTACGTAGCCATCCCTACGAAGATGTAGGCGGCAATCCCCATCCAGATAACGGAGAACGCTTTGGATTCTTTTGCAAAGCTGCGCTTCAACTCTGTCTAGCTGAAAATTTCATTCCAGACATCATTCATGTTAATGACTGGCAAGGAGCGTTAGCATGCTTTTATCTGCGCAAATATCGTACAACCTATCCCGAATTTGCTAAGACACGCTCTCTGCTGACCATTCATAATGGCGGCTATCAGGGGCATTGCTCAGCCTCTGCAAAATCCTTTTTGGAGATCGGGGATGATTGGTTTCATCCAGCGGGGTTTGAAGATCATGGACAAATCAATTTATTGAAAGGCGGGCTTAGAGCTGCGGATCAATTGAATGCAGTGAGTGTTGGTTATGCTGAAGAACTAAAAACTCCACTGGGAGGTCATGGTCTACATGAGTCTTACGAGGCACGCAAAGAAGTTTTCAGTGGAATTTTAAATGGCTGTGAATACGAGGTATGGAATCCTGCAAATGATCCCTATCTTACTTCCAACTATGATCTAGGAAACTTATCAGGAAAATTTGAATGTAAGTCGGCATTGCAAGCTGAGATGGGACTACCAGAAGCTCCCGAAGTTCCTTTGATTGGAATTGTTAGTAGGTTGACAGGACAAAAGGGATTTGATTTCTCTTTACCGGCGATTGCCAAAGTTCTGAGTGAGCAAGTTCAGTTTGCAATTCTAGGTAGCGGAGAGCGCTGGATTGTTGAGGAAATCACCAGATTGAGTGAGATGAATCCAGAGAAATTGCAGTTTCACGATGGTTATAATGAGTCCTTAGCTCATCGAATTGAAGCCGGAAGTGACTTCTTCCTGATGCCCTCGCTCTATGAACCCTGTGGACTCAATCAGATGTATAGTCTTCGCTACGGCACGCTTCCGATCGTTAGAGCCGTAGGCGGTCTCCGAGATACGGTTTGGGAGAACGACACATCCGGTGGGAACGGAACAGGGTTCGTATTTACAGAGCCCAATGCGGATGATACTCTTGGTGCTATAAAGAGAGGGATTGATTGTTTTACCAACGACCACGCTTCATTCGAAAACAGAATTAAATTGGGTATGCGCCAAAGATTTTCTTGGGAAAACACCGTCACCCAATATGAAAACATCTATACTAAAGCTCTGAAAACTCCTATCAACTAACCCAACTCCCCACGAAACAAGCGATCCACCTCATTGTTCCATGATTCTGTTTCTTGTAAATTTGGTGGATTTGGACTTTCTGGCATCACCAAACCTTCTCGATTTTGAGCTTCTAGCAAACGGCGAATAGCTTTCAGTTCTGAATTGTTTTCCTGTACAGCTTGTAAAAGTGCTTTTAGGAGTTCTACTTCCATTGAGTGTACTCAGTTACTTTGACTTCAAAGAGTCATTAACGGGTGATCTCCCCAAGGCAGGATTCGACTGACTGCGTATAACTGTTACCGAAGAGATTGAAGTGATTCAGTAGGTGATAGAGTTGATAGACTTTTTGTCTTCGAGCAAAGCCCTCCCTTTTTGGGCGTATTTCTTGGTAGGCCTGATAGAACGTGGTAGGGAAGCCTCCGAAAAGATAAGTCAACGACAGATCTGCTTCTGCATCACCATAATAGACAGCTGGGTCAATCACTACTGGCTCACCATTTTTGCTTACCAAAACATTTCCGCTCCACAGATCTCCATGAAGCAAAGAAGCCTGCGCTGATGAGCCGTCCAACGGTGCTGGCCAAAAACTCTCCAACTGCTGCCAAAGTAGTTTTATTTTGTTTGGGATATCACGCTGCATTGCCATTTCCCATTGGGGTAACAGCCTGCTTTGCCAGAAAAACTCTTTCCAGTTTGCTGTGCAGTGATTTTTCTGTGGACTCCGGCCGATGAAATTATCTTGATGGAATCCAGGGATTTTCTCGGAATAAGCATGTAAATTAGCCAACTGCCGACCCAACTTGGACCAAAAATCTGAAGGGGGATTGATGGCGGTTGGTATAAATTCCAGAATGAGAAAATTTTCTGTCAACCTGATGACTTCAGGAACACGGATCGCACCTGATTTTGCTAACTCATTGAGACCCTCTGCCTCTGCTGCAAGCATTCCTGGCAATAAGCCCGTTGACAACTTAACGAATACAGTTTCCTGCGCTGTTCTGACTTGCCATGCTTCACTAATACAACCACCTGAAACCGGCAACCAATCTAGAATAGGTTGTTCCAGAACCGCTTGTAGACTTTCACGGAGACCTGCATTCATTCAGCTTTTAACCTCTCCATCAATCCTGCACAAGCATCTTCCAAAATATCAATCACTAGTTCAAAGCCTGCATCTCCACCATAGTAAGGGTCTGGGACTTCATTTACCTTCATCAATTGGCAGAAATCAGTCATCCTTCGGATTTTAGATGCATATTCTCGAGAAGAGTCCAAACCTATTACATCTTGGTAGTTACGATCATCCATAACCAGAATCCAGTCATAGTAAGGAAAGTCACTCACTGGATGAAGTTTACGGGAACGGCTTGGTAAATCATATCCTCGTATCTGAGCATGCTTCAGCATTCTTGAATCAGCTGGCTCTCCAACATGATATCCGTGCGTCCCGGCAGAATCACATTCAATCAACTCTTCTAGCCCATCTTTTCGGATCAGGTGGAGCATGATTCCCTCAGCTGTCGGGGAGCGACAGATATTGCCCATGCACACAAAAAGCAACCGCGACTGCTTATTCATCGTTTCTTGCCACTTTGGAAAATGAACACATAACGTCCCACAGCGATTTCATCTCCATCATGAAGGTCCTTTTGCTCAACACGTCTTGAATTCAGATAAGTCCCTTCTGTACTTAGGTTTTGGAGCTTGTAAACTGTCCCCGACCGAAAGATGCGCGCGTGTCTGAGGTGAACACTTGAATCCTCAAGTACCATGTCGCATGTCTCAGATCTACCTAGTATCATAATGTTGCGTACTAATGGAAAATCCTGACGGTTACCGAGAAAGCGCAGAGAGGCCGTTGAAGAGGGTAAGGGGCCTTTCGGAGTTAACGATCGCCGTGGATAGAGCAACGGGTTCCCTTCTTCAGCAGAGGGAAGCACAAAGGCAGGTAATCGATTTCTGAAAAGCAGAGTTAACTCACCGATATCCAGCACGTCCTCGTTTTGCAACAAAACTTTGTTCATGCGGCGACGATTCACCAACAAAGCGTTCTTACTATTCCGGTCTTCCAAGTAAAATGAATTCTGCTTTGGAGTCAGTGCAACCTTCTCTAAATTCGCTGACAATCTGAGCTTATTTTTTGTTTCAATATCGTTCAGATAATCCAAGGTGTAGTTCTTTAGCTCCAAGGGTAGAAATCGACTATTCTCTCCAGGAGTAATGATTTCAAAACCAAGTTCCACTTCGGTTTTGCGTACAGGTTGGCTGCGCGATCGCCAAAACCAGAAAAGGCAACCGGCTAAGGTCAACATTAAACCGATCAGGATTCCAAATTGTAAGGGGTCGATTGGTTCCAGCGGGGGCGAGATTTTGTTCGGATCAACAGAAGACGAGGTGGGTTCGTGCAGAACAAATTGTACACTTGGGGATTGCATATCCGCATTAGCATGCGTTGGCACCAGCCCCATCACTAGCAACACTCCTATGAGAAGTCGTTGCCAGTTACGAATTGAATCAGGCATTGCTATTTGGTGAACTGCAGCAGCGCCGTTCCGATCTTGATAAGGTCTCCTGACTGGAGTTCTTGCTGCACAACAGGCCTGTAATTCAACAGTACTTCCTGGGAATCACCATAATTCTTTAAAAAAATTTGACCCCGATCTCGCTCGATACAAGCTTGTTCTCCACGTACTTCTCGAAAGGGATGTAGGATCAGATTGTTTTGAAGGCTATACCCTAGTGAACTATAAAACGGATGGAGCCAGTAAACATGTCCTTCACGCTCCCCGGTTAGTAGATGTAATCGGGAACGATTGAACAGTGCTTCTGGCAGTCCCAATAGCAGGGAAATACCAAAACCTATTGACAACAGCGGAATCCAACTAGCAAATCCTTGAATCAGAAAAACCGACTGCAATGTTGATAAAATATAGAGAGCTCCTCCGCCACCCACAGCCGCTAAGAGCCCAAGTTGTATGCGGACCTTCCAAGCATTACATCCTCTCGAAGTTTGAATTCCGATGCCACCTCCCAATAAAACCGCATAGAGCAGTCCTCCAAATTGGTACTGTGGAAATCTTTCAGAAAATGTCACAGAGAGTAGAGTCACACCTAAGCCTAGTAACAAACCATCAAACAAACCATTGACTCCTTGTTTGACCAAGGATTCAATTTCACTTCCTTGAAAGTATATCTCACGGATTTGGAGTGCCATCCCCAAGCCTGCTCCAAATAACGCTCCTTCCAAAATGTGATGTAATAATGGAAGTGTCGTTTCTGGCAAAATAAGAAGACTCTCAGCGAGAATTGAAACAAATTGCGCCACAATCCAAGCTAACAAGCTACCAAGTAGCCCAAGACTCAATACACTTGGTAAATATAAATGTCTCATTGCAGGATTGAAACGCTGAGGAAAATTGACTTTCAGGGATGCATCGAGGGAAGGAGCATCACCTTGTTCAAAGAAAACTGCAAAAGATTTCTTTGAACGTCAATTTCTTTGGATCAGTTACTGGGCGGTGAGAGTTTTTTACGAATGAAAGTCGGAATGTCTAAATTTTTGTGAAAGTCCCTGCGGTTTTGAAACCCCCGAATAGTCGGTTGCGCAGTTAGTGTTGGATTAGCAGCCGAGATAGTAGTCTTCTCCGTCACATCAACTTTATTTGTAATGTTTTCAGTAGTTTTGGGCATCTCCCTGAGTTCCTGAGATCGCCGCTGATGAGCATCCGTCAACTTCTTAGCCGCAGACGAGTTAAAAATTTCCCTTGGGGCTGTCTCAATTTCTACCCCTTCTGGTCTCCTTATCCTTGCTCCTGAAGCACTTGCTACTGCAATTACTGGTTCCACCGTTTCAACGATAACAGAGTCTTCCGTTCTATCAGGTGGAGTGTTTGATTTTTGGATTGTTGGTATAACTTCAACCTGGCCCACCGCTTCGGTTGGTTCTTCTAGCGGAACCCTTTCCTCTAGAAAATGATTTGTCGGTGCAGCAACATACATTACAGGTTCAACCTCTTCATCGCCAACCTCACTTCCTCCTAGAGAATAAAAGGCAGGTTCTTCCGATTCATCATCTGCAATCACTGGGATTTCTTCCTCTGCCGCATCTGGACTTTGAGTAGACATTGGTTCGGGTTGAATTTCATCCATTTCAGGGTGAGGCTCCTCCTGTTCGGTTTCAGCTACTAGAGTGATTCTAGGCTCTTCCAATGGCGCAAATGATGATTCCTCTTCTTCAATCTCTTCTGGTTCTAGGGCGAAAACAATCCCTGGAGTGTTTTCTTCATTTACTTCGCCTACCTCTACTTCTTCCTCTTTTTCAATCACTGCAGCGACTGTAGGCTTTGGCGGCTCAAATCTGACCATCCTCTCCGGCTCAACTTCTACCTTTTTTACATCCGGTATTTGCTCTTCAGCAATTGGCAGTTCTGCAACCTCTTCGGTAATTTCTTGAGCGGGACTCTTCGTTGAAACAGATGGTTGATTATCAAATCCTGTTGCAATTACCGTAATCAGAATCTCATCACCCAGACCTGGATTAATTGAAGCACCCCAAATGATGACGGCATCTTCATGACCTTGTTCTTCAATGAACGATGAAGCCTCATGAACCTCATGAAGTGTCATAGACTCGCTGCCGACAACATTCATCAGAATGCCTCGAGCCCCTCTGATATTACAATCACTGAGAAGTGGGCTATGGATGGCTCTTTCTGCGGCTCTTCTAGCACGCTTGTCACCAGAGGCTCGGCCTGTACCCATCACTGCTTTGCCCTTGTTTTCCATGACTGTACGGACATCGGCAAAGTCCAAATTGACGATGCCGTCTAACGTGATCAGATCTGAAATTCCCTGAATTCCTTGCCGAAGGACATCATCAGCAAAACTGAACGCTTCCACCAAGGAAGTTCGTTGGTCAATAATTCCCAACAGATTGTTGTTGGGAATTATAATCAGCGTATCAACGTGCTTTTGGAGTTCTTCAATGCCTTCTTCTGCTAAACGACGACGTTTGCTCGCTTCAAAATTGAATGGAAGAGTAACTACACCAACTGTCAGCGCGCGTGATTCCCGGGCTATCCTTGAGATGACTGGGGCTCCCCCAGTTCCAGTTCCACCCCCCATCCCAGCAGTGATGAAGACCATGTCAGCCCCATCAATGCTCTCCCGGATTTGAGCTTCACTTTCCATTGCAGCTGCACGACCTACTTCTGGTTTCGCACCTGCACCAAGGCCTCTTGTACTAGAGCGCCCAAGCTGAAGTTTGTAGGTGGCTTTAGACTTGTTGAGATCCTGCAGGTCTGTATTTGCAGCAATGAATTCGACACCGCTTATCCCTGCATCAACCATTCGATTGATGGCATTGCCACCCCCACCACCAATCCCAATGACCTTGATGTTGGGAGTGTCACTTTGCACCGGTTGGATGTTAGCAAATCCTAAATCAAGCACCGTATGCTCCTTCTGATCTTTGCATTCACCCTAGATAGGTGAGGTAATGTGTGTTTAGAAAAATTCATGCAACCATTCCTTCATTCTTCGGGCGACTTTGTGGAACATATTGGTGTCGTCACCACTGAAGTTCAGTTTGCCTTGATTACTATTGATTCCATAGCGGACCAAGCCAACACTGGTAGCATATTTTGGAGAGTAGATTAACTCCTGTAGACCTGCAACATTCTCGGGGAAGCCAACCCTTACTGGAAGATTTAAGACCTGTGAAGCCAGGCCATCTGCACCGGGCATGATGCAGGTTCCACCTGTAATCACGACCCCAGATGCCATCACACTGCGATATTCTGATTTCTCAATTTCTTGGGCGATGAATTCGAAGATCTCACGGAAACGGGCTTCAATGATTTCAGACAAAACCTGCTTTTGAACGCTACGGTTGTTTCGTCCTCCAACACTAGGGACATGAATTGTTTCTTCACTCCCTACAAGATCAACCATTGCAACTCCATGCTCATGTTTGATCTCTTCTGCTTCCGCTAGGGGTGTACTTAAGCCTATTGCAATATCGTGGGTGAGGTGGTTTCCTCCTAATGCTAGCACGGCTGTATGGACGATGCTGCCTTCTGAATAAATTGTGATATCAGTTGTGCCACCCCCTATGTCTACCAAGACGACCCCAACTTCTTGCTCATCAGGGCTCAGCACAGCCTGACTGGAAGCCAATGGCTCTAACACAATATCATCAACTTCCAGACCAGCTTGATTACAGCACTTTACGATATTTTGAGCTGAAGTAACCGATCCCGTGACAATATGGACTTTTACTTCCAGGAGGGCTGCTGCCATTTCAAGGGGATTTTGTACCCCATCTTGTTCGTCAACAATGAACTCTTGCGGCAAAATATGGAGCACCTCACGATCATTTGGAATCAAGACTTGCGCAGCATCAATCACTCTTCGAATATCTTCTTCAGAGACAGTACGATTGTGTACCGTAACCATTCCCCGGCTATTTTGCCCCTTGATATGATGCCCAGCAATGCCAGCATATACAGAATTGATCTGCTGACCACACATCAATTCGCATTCTTCAATGGCTTTCTTGATTGAATTGACAGTCTTTTCAATGTTAACGACGACGCCCTTGCGCAAACCTTCTGATTTGGCAGTTCCTACACCGACAACATGTAATTGTTCTTTACTATTGGCATCGACAGCAATTGCGCAAATCTTGGTAGTGCCGATATCTAAACCAACAACCAGATTAGTGCTTTTGCTCTTAGAAGGCATCCATGCTCCTCTCCGGGGGGACCGGCAGTGTAGATAAGGTGACAAGCTATGTTAACAGCAACGACTCACTCAGTCTTCTTCCATGTAGCTCAAAGTGCGTTTAGAAACGGTGCAAAAACCGTGAAAAGTTCTAAAACCTTTCATTTGGGAAGCGAAAATGATTATGGCCCACTCAAAATTTGAGTTCATTACAAAATTATCGAGCAAAGGCGCAGGTCGTCCCATCTAAGTTACTCGTTTTTCCTTTAGAGCAAGGGACTTGCCTATCATCAAAGGCTCCACAGAAATATCCTCCAGGTGCCAGATCTGTTTGGACTTCCGGCAAGACTCCACTTCCTGCAGCCTGCAAAGGGATTACCGCATGCTGATCATTGACCATGAACCGACGAGTACCCCGTTGCATCACATGCAAACAGACATATTCTAGCTCATTGGAGTAATCGGAAGGATAAACATAGTACGAATCTGAACCGACACAAGCTGCCAAGCTCGAAGCTACCAACGCGATGACAACCGCCAGTTGTTTCATTGAAACAGTCTACGGACATCATTCAAATTCAACGAGGGACATACCGCAATCACACGATCTCCTGGTTGAATATGAGTATCACCAACGGGCACCTGCCACTCACCTCCTGATTCAACACCTCCAACGAGGATTCGATGATCCTGCATGTAATTCGCTAATTTTCGGAGCGGTTTTTTTGTAATCAAGGAACCGGATGGTGCGAGCAACTCCAAAACTTCAGCGTCCACTCCATGCAAGTGTGCCACTGACAACAATTCGCTCCGGCGGATAAATTTTAAGATTTCGTTAGCCGCAGAAATCTTCGTATTCAGTGCTATGTCCAAACCAATTGTAGAGGCCAGCACAAGGTAATCCTCCTTATTGACTAGCGCAATTGTTTTCCCCACACTTCCGTTTGGATCCCGATTTTGCTTATTCATCAGGTGCTTGGCCAGAAGACAACTGATAATGTTGGTCTCATTCTCTCCGGTTGTCGCAATGAAAGTATCCATTTCATCAAGATTGGCGGTAATCAATGTATTGGCATCTGTACCATCCCCATGAATCACCTGAGTATTCCTCAACATCCCTGCCAATTCTTCTGCTATATGAATATCTTTTTCAACCAGCACCACACTCATCGAACCTTCTAGCAGTTGGGCCACGCGACGACCAATTCGCCCACCTCCTAGAATCATCACTCTTTGAAGAGTCCTCTGCTGCACTCCCATCTCACGCATGATACGAGGGATGTCTTGTTCAAGAGCAAACAAGAAGACCTGGTCAAAAGGTCTTACGACCTCATTGGCTCCAGGAATCATCGTAGTGATGCCCCTAGCGATTGCAACCAAGCGAAATGGAAAAGGATATACAGCAGCAAGTTCTCTGGGAGTTTTCCAAACGATAGGAGTTTGCTCAGTCACACGTAGACCAAGCACTTTCATTCGTCCCTCACAGACATCAATCATGTCATTTCCCGAAGCCCTCAATACTAATCGCTCGATTTCCTTTGCGACCAGTTCCTCTGGATGAACCATCAGATCAATCTTGAGTTCTTCTGCCGGCAGTAGGCTACCTTTTTCAAAATCCAGTGAACGTACCCGAGCAATCTTCCTTCTGATTCCAAATTTATCCGCAATCAAACCAGCCATCATGTTTGTGGCGTCATCATTTGTGACAGCCAGCATCAAGTCCATTTGCTTCGCCTGGGCATGCTCCCAAAGTTGCAATTGCATGGAGTTGCCTGAAACAATCCGAACATCAAGTTGTTCACTGGCTTGACGGATCAGATGGGGATCTGTTTCAATTACCGTGACGGCGTGTCCTTCATTACTCAATCTCTTGGTCAGATGCATGCCAACCCCACCCAGCCCAAGAATTAGGACGTTTTCATTTTCCATGATGTCAGATCATCATCTCGTATTGACCAAGTTGAGAGCGGTCAGAAATCGGATTCTTGGAAGAAATGTCTACGGCATAGAATCCATCCGCATGCCCAACACTGGAAGCATCATAGATTTCATCTGGGTTTTCTCCATACTCCAGGCAATGTTGAACAGCATGGCCGATCCAGGGTTCCAACTTCAGCACAACAGTCTTTTTTCTTAGTCTACCCTGATCGTCCCGGTTAAGAACATTTGGAATGGTGTTGGTTGTGATGAATTGTGTCAGGTAGGGAGAATTGAGATTCTCTCGTGCCTCTGGACAGATGTAGGTGTGGGTGCTGTAGAAGAATATTTTCTCTGGGGCACATGATGGATTTTCGGCCAACATTTTCACACTGGCTGCAATGGTACCTCCGGTACGGACCATATCATCTAGAATGAAGACATCCCGATTTTTGAGAAGGCTCACATCATTAGAAGCATCAATCTCCACATCTCGTTGACCATGGCGTGTCTTCTTCATCGTGACAAGTACAGAGTTACGCAACCCAGAAAATTCTTGAACCTTCCTCACAAAATCAACAGCTCCATCATCTGGGGCAACAAAGCCTACGTGCTCACCATAATTCCATAGCCGAACCAAGCCGGATCTCAACACATAATTTGCGACAATATGAGCGATATCCAAATTAATATATCGTGGTTTCCCGGTCGATGGCTCACTTGCAAAAACATTTTGATAAATCTCTTTCACTATCTCTGGCTTGTGATTGTGAACAGTCATCACTAAATCGACTCCAGCAGCCTTTAACATCCGTGCGTAGAGTTCTGCAGAGCAAGGTTGCCCAACAAATTTCACCTTGGAAGTGAAATCTAAAGCTTGTGGATGGTTACGAGTTCTTGGCCCTCGGTCCTGGGCGGAATAGAAAAGATCTGGTTCGACCAAGGCAACAAACTCAGCTCCATTTTCTTTGGCAGCTGAAGCGAGTAGACAATTGCGCATCGCCAATTCATTGCGAGTGTAGTGTGCGGAACTGGTGGAGAGGATATATACGGACTTGCCCTGTAGCCCAAAACCAAGATTCTCCTCGGTGGGATCATCCAGCAGGAAGCGAGGACAAAACTCACTGTTGACAAAGGTTTTTAGACCAACAATATCAGAGATATCAATTTTTTGAGAGCGGGCGTGGGCGACACCGATTGCAAATGAGGCGTCACTCACATTTGAGACAAGCAGATAATTGCTGTGATAATCCATCAAAGTTCTTGCTCGCAGAAGGACCTGCCTGATCCCTCACAGATCAAGGCAGGCTGAAAGTTGAAGAACGTGGTCAGTCCCCCTGCAAAAAGATATATTGAGAACCTTGTTGAGTTCTCACCAGCAGCAAGATTCCATCTTGCAGGGAAAGTTCGCTGCCCACACGCCGAAAATCAACTAGATTAGCTATATTCTGGCGGTCCATTTCCACCACCAGCATTCCAGCCCTCAGCCCAGCTTCAGAGGCTGAAGAATCTGGTTCTACTTCAGTAATGACAACACCGCCTTGTACCTGTGCATAGCCCAGTCGTTCTGCCATCTCTGGGGTCAATTCTTGAACTGAGAAACCAAGTTGTGGAGTTGGTGTAGGGGGTTCCTGAGGAATTGCCATTCTTGATGGCTGCTTCGGTCGCTCATCCAAAGTCACCATCATTCGCATTGGGGTACCATCACGAACCAACTCCAACTCAACGATTGCATCTGCTCGGGCGTCTGCGATCTCATTTCTGAGGTCATTGCTGTTCTCAACAACTTCACCGTTGAGTTTCAGAACCACGTCTCCCTTTTGAAGACCTGCTTTTTCGGCAGGTGTCCCGGGCATAACCCCCGTGATCAGTGTCCCTTTGTTATCCTTCAGTCGGAAGGCTTTGGCTAGCTCAGCAGTAACATCTTGAATCCCAACACCTAACCATCCCCTGGAAACTCGACCCTCATCAATCAAATCATTCATAATTCGGCGAGCCATGTTAATCGGAACCGCAAAGCCAATCCCTTGATAGCCACCGCTTCTGGTGAAGATCGCTGTATTCACTCCGACAATTTTGCCCTCCAAGTTAATCAAGGGACCACCACTATTTCCAGGATTGATCGCAGCATCTGTTTGAATGAAATCTTCGTATTCGGTAATTCCGATTCCGGTGCGGCCCTTGGCACTGACAATTCCAAAAGTCACCGTCTGTGTGAGACCGAATGGATTTCCTACAGCTATGACGGACTCTCCTACCAAAATTTCTTTTGAGTCGCCCATCACAAGTGTGGGCATTCCTTCCTCATCAACTTTTATAACTGAGATGTCAGACTCGGGATCAGTACCAATTAACTTGGCATCAAGTTCCCTGCCATCAAACAATTGAACAGTGATCTTGTCCGCTTCTCCAACAACATGATGATTGGTGAGAATATAGCCATCTGAACGGACAATTGAACCCGATCCCATGCCTTCCTGACGGAATCGATCATTTCCTCGACCTCTTGGGGGTCGCATACCCGGGAAGAATCGCTCAAAGAACTCATCATTATATAGATCGAGAGGATTGTTCGGAGTATTTCTGCCAGTGTTTGCAATCTCTTTCCTAACCTTGATGTGCACGACAGCTTGCTGAACAATCTGTACTAGGGCAGCTCGCGTCTTCGAAGCCCGAATCAAAGCTTGCAGGTCATCTTTTGATTGTGCCTGCACAAAGCCTACTGAAACAGCGGCCGCAACAGCAATGATGAGTAAGAGTAAGAAAGTCTTAGGAAGCGAAATGGGGGAGGATGGAAAGAGTTTCTGATGAGAGTAGCTAATCATTTACGACCTCAAATTGGATGAAGATAGAATGATTTTCATGACACCCAAATATTGTAACTGCTTCTCTTCGGTTGTCAGTAGGCAATTGCAAAAATTACTTCTTGCTTGGAGGGTTCCCCAGTCAAAATGCACTTACCGGCTTCGGGCTGATCGTTCAGAGGGATACATCGAATCGTTGCCTTGGTCTCATTTTTGATCTGATCCTCGACTTCTCTCGAACCATTCCAGTGCGCCCTGATAAATCCACCTTCCTGCTCGAGAATCTCTTTAAATTCTCCGTAATTCTTGGCTGTTCGGGTATTTGCCTCGCGGAAATCAAGAGCTCGCAGGTAAAGATCCTGCTGGATTTGCTGCAAAAGCCTCATAACATGATCTGCAATCTCATCCAAGGGCACTAATTTTTTATCACGCACATCTCTTCGTGCCACCATTGCAGACTGCTGCTTGACATCTCTTGGACCAATCTCCAACCTCACCGGCACACCTTGCTGAATCCAATGGAAGAACTTATCTCCAGGTCGAAGATTGTCTCGATCATCAATTTGAATTCTCAAGTGATCTAAATGTTCTGCTAAACGTTGCTTGATCTTCTCGGCAAACTCAAGCGTCTGAGTCCGTTCCTGATCGTTTGAAAAGATGGGAACTAGAGCAACTGCCACCGGGGCTATACGAGGTGGTAGGATAAGACCGTCATCATCAGAGTGGGTCATGATCAGTCCCCCAATCATACGTGTGGAACTTCCCCAGCTAGTAGTCCAAGCCAGTGATTGCTGGTTGTTTCGATCCAAGAACTGAATTTCGAAAGCCTTGGCAAAATTTTGCCCAAGATTATGGGAAGTCGCACTCTGAAGAGCTTTACCATCCTGCATCATCGCTTCCACAGTGTAAGTAGACAGAGCACCGGGAAACTTCTCAGCCTCTGATTTCTGGCCAGGAATTACAGGGATTGCCAGATCGTCCTCCTGAAAGCTTCGATACACCTCCAGCATCTTGAGTGTCTCTTCCTGAGCTTCCTCGTAGGTTTCATGGGCAGTATGCCCTTCTTGCCAAAGAAACTCGGAAGTCCTCAAAAAAAGTCGGGTTCGCTTTTCCCAACGCATCACGTTAGCCCACTGGTTGATCAAAACCGGCAGATCTCGGTAGCTATTTATCCACTGCGCATACATGTGGCCAATCACTGTTTCGGAAGTTGGACGAATGACCAATGGCTCTTCCAACTCTTTACCTCCCCCAATGGTCACCACCGCACACTCTGGGCTGAATCCCTCAACATGCTCAGCTTCTCGGTTCAGGAACTCTTGTGGAATCAACAATGGGAAGTAGGCATTTACATGTCCCGTTTCTTTGAACATTCTGTCCAGCCGAGCCTGCATCGCTTCCCAGATCGCAAATCCGCTCGGGCGAATGACCATACATCCCTTGACAGGAGCGTAATCAGCCAGCTGTCCTGCTTTGATAACATCTAGATACCACTGGGAGTAGTTTTCACTTCGTGGGGTAATATTCTTGGCCATGAGAAGACTTCTCTATCACTTTAATTACAAATCTTTTTTGAAAACCCTAAATACCGCATCTACAGAAGACTGACAAGCACAACTAGGAAAAATGTTAGAAGAATCCAATTTGCCAAAGCAACATTGCCATTAAATAGGAGGCCACCAAGCCAATCCCACTAATCAACGCACCAATTTGCAGAAGTTGTTGATTTTCAAGAAGTCCTGTCGCATAAGCCATCGCATTTGGAGGTGTGCTGACTGGTAACGCCATCGCGAGTGAACAAGAAAAGGTGACCAGCAAAACTAGCAACTTTGAACCACCAATTTCGCCGAGCGTACTCATTGTTGCCCCAAGAGTAGCCATGATCGACAGTAATAAATTTGCTGTTGCGGTATTGGAGATGAAAGTCGACATCAAGAGACCCATCACTGTTGCCATCACTACAATCATCAGTGGAGACAATTCAGCGAAAGGAATATTGGTAACGAGAGTTTGGCTTAGTCCTGTTGACTCCAGACCAAGCCCCAGGGCGATTCCACCAGAAATCAGCCATAAGACATCCCAACTCAAATTTTTGAGGTCTTGCTTCCCAATTACTCCGCTGACAAGAAAAACAGCTACAGGAATCATCGCAACAACATAAGAATTCATCCCATGCAAGGAACCTGTAAGCCAGAGCAGGATGGTCATGGCAAAACAAATATAAACAACCCATGCGCGAGGAGTACGGCGAAACTCACTCTCAATTACTAGCTTAATCCGTTCTTGTCTAGAAGGCAGTAGAGCCACTAACAAGGTCCAAGCAATGGCAAGTAAGCAGATTGAAAAGGGCACCCCGAAAGCCATCCATCCACCAAAACTTATAGCTTGCTCACCTACCAGATACTTCATGGCAACCGCATTAGGTGGTGAACCAATTGGTGTTCCAATTCCTCCGATGTTTGCAGCTAATGGAATGCACAGAACCAGCGCTGTCCTGCCTAAGTCATCATTTGGAAACAGTCGGAGAACAAGAGTTACAATCGTGATCATCAAAGCTGTGGTCGCCGTATTGCTCATGAACATCGAAAAAACCGCTGTAATGATCATCATCCCAAGCATGACAAATTTTGGGGATTCACCGAAAGGCCGGAGAAATACCCGAGCGAGATTTACGTCCAGATGATACTTTGTCGCAGCCATCGCCAAAAAGAAGCCTCCCCAAAAAAGCATGATGATGGGAGAAGCGAATGTAGTAAGTATATCTTGGTAGGGAAGTAACTTTCCCATCTCCTCAATACTACTGGGATCCCTAAACCAGATAGACCCTTTGTTGGAAATCAGCAACAATTCTAGTCCGATCAGTAAAGCAGAAGTCGCAAAGATGGGGATAGGTTCAAGGATCTAACAGAGAACTGTCAGGGTGAAGATGGCAAGCATTCGTACTTGTACGACGTCAATTTCTTGAAGCACTTGATTCATGGGTAACCAGAGCACTAACAGAGGTACTGCCACACAGATCAAGGCTTTTGTCATCTAAAATCTAAATGGGTGGGGTTCTGGTTTCGCAGGTGTTGCAGAATGATGCCTTCGTCCAGTACAAAGGCGTAGGGCAGGGGATGTTCCACAAAGCGGACGACATATTCGCTGAGGATCTTGATCACGGTTTTGGCAAAGTCACCGATCTGCCAGGGTGCTAGTTGGCAGTAGTCCAAGCCACCGTGATTCAGAGCTCTAAGGATTTTTTCAGAGTCTAGCTTTTCGCAAACAAGAATTTTTCGCGCATTGGTTGTGTGAGAGTTTTCATGTAGACGAACAATTAGGTCTACACCATCTGCTTCCGAAAAAGCATCACTGGAAATCAACAAGGACAGAGATGTTTCTTCACGCAGAGTCGAATTCAAGAATTCCTCCGCCTCTTTAGCAGTCCCGACACATTTTAAGTGGAAGTGGCTTTCCAGAAATGACAGTTCCTGCTTGACCGCATCCAGTAATGCCGTCTGTTCTAGACAGATCAATATATGCAGATGCGTCTTCATCAAGAATTTGGTTTATAATGAGTATTGTTGCTTACTCAGCCTCTAGTGTACTAGGGCGAGATCTTGATGAGAGATTTCTAAGGGATCAACGGAAGGGTATCTTGAAGGGAGAGAGCGGTCTCAGAAGGACCGCACTCATGATCAGCTTATGTCTAGTCTGCCTCGAACTCAAAAACCTCACCTTCTTCACGATATTCATTCAGCTTGTTTCGTAAAGTACGAATGCTGATGCCCAAAATTCGTGAGGCATGGGTTCGATTTCCGCTGGTTTCCTTTAGGGTTTCAAAAATAAGCTTCTTCTCTGCTTCCTTCATTGACATCCCTACCTCAATCCCAAGAGGCCCATTCACTGGATTTGCATTTGACTCAACGATGGACTCTGTTGCTACCACAGCAGGTGCAGAGACTTTTGATGTTATCGAAGCTGTTGCAGAAGCTAGGTCTTCATTAATGGTACGATTGCCCATTTGTGAATGCATCAAGAGATGGTGTGGCAAGATTTCGTTTCCGTTGCAAAGCAACATTGCGCGTTCCACCACGTTTTCTAACTCTCGGACGTTGCCACGCCAGTTGTAGTTCGTTAAGACATCTAGAGCATCCTGAACAATCTTAGGCCTTTCACGACCATTAAGCTGTGCATGCTTAGTCAGGAAATGTTCTACCAGAAGAGGGATATCATCCTTCCGCTCCCGCAAAGCGGGCAAGGAAAGAGGAATAACATTCAATCTGAAATAGAGGTCTTCTCTGAACTTGCCTGACTCGACACACTCCAGCATATGACGATTTGTGGTTGCTACTACTCGAACATCCACTTTGATTGGGTCCTTGCCCCCGACTTTATCAATTTCCTGCTCTTGAAGAACACGCAAAAGCTTAGCTTGTAGCGGAAGAGCCATCTCGCTGATTTCATCCAATAGAATCGTTCCGGTGTGAGCTTGCTCAAACTTTCCACGATGATCTTGGTTTGCACCAGTGAAAGAACCCTTCTTGTGTCCGAAGAGCTCGCTTTCAAGCAGCGTATCTGGCATTGCTGCACAGTTCACAGCTACAAAAGGTTTGTTCACACGTTCAGAGTTATTGTGGATATATTGAGCCAACAATTCCTTACCAGTTCCACTCTCGCTCTGGATGAGAATCGTCGCCTTACTACGGGAAACGTTGCGTGCAACTTCCAGCAGTGATTTCATCGCAGCATTTTGGGTGACGATTTCCTTTGGATCACCGTTCGTTTGCTTACGGGCACCCCCACTAGTAGGAGCAGCAGATCCCTTATCTTCTGTGGGACGCAACATGATGGGTCCCTTGTTGTCCTGATAAGCCAGCGCTCGTTCAACAATGAAAATAAAATTCTCAAAGTTGAAGGGCTTCACGATGTAGTCGAAGGCACCATGCTTCATTGCTTCCACAGCAGTCTCAATCGTACCGTAGGCGGTGGCCATGATCACTGGTTTGTAGGGCTCCAAGCCTTTGATATCCTTAAGCAACTCCAAGCCACTGCGCTTAGGCATCGTCATGTCTGTGATGACCAGCGAGTATTCGTTGTTCTTGAATTTCTTGAGGGCATCGATTGCATTGTGCGAAAGCTCAACAGGATACCCACAGTGTTTGAGGGTCTCCGACATAGCTATCCGCATTTCGACTTCGTCGTCTACAATCAGGATGGGATGCGAAACCATATTGCTTCCTTTCAATAATGGACTCGTTCTTTGGGAAGGATTGACGTGGGTTCATCCACTGGGATTTCTTCATCATCGTGGGCCACTGGAAACAACAAGGTGAAGCAGGTTCCCTGATCTACTTCACTTTCCACGTCGATGATCGCTCCATGCGATTCAATGATGTTATGAACAATTGCAAGGCCCAATCCGGTGCCTCTTTCCTTAGTGCTGAAGAAGGGATCGAAAATGCGCTTGCGCACTTCTTGCGACATGCCCGTGCCAGTGTCTTCAATGGACACCTGCAACAAAGACATACCATGTCGGCGTTGGGAGAGCGGAACATGAGTGAATCGCTCTAGCATCTTGCGGTTATCAGTCAGTACATTTCTGGTTGTCAGGCGAATTTCACCTTCTTCAACCATTGCCTGGATCGCGTTAATCAGTATGTTATGAAAGACTTGTTTGAGAAGCTCAACTTCACCGCGAATCTTGGTGTTGGTCGCCAGGAAATCGGTCCGCATTTCGACATCATTGTACTCGACCAACTGTTCAAAAAAACTTAGATTTTCTCGTAGAAATTTGTGAAGGTCAATCACTTCTCTAGCAACTGGCCTTGGTTTGGTGTACTCCAACAAGTTCGAGATGATGTGATTCATACTCTGAACCGCTGAAGAAATATGATGAACCAGTTGTTGTGAAGACTCGCTTTGAACTTCCTTGCGAAGTAAAGAGGTGAACAACTCAATGCTTCCCAGAGGATTACGAATCTCATGCGCAATGCTGGCGGCCATTTGACCCATTCCTGTGAAGCGATTTTTTCTCTCCGCCTCTTCTTCCAATTTCCGCAGGTCTGTAATGTCCTGAATATTGACGATCAAGCCGAGCCATTCGTTTTGATCACTTTTCATCAAAGACAGATGCAGCCGCAATTGACGAGAGAGACCAGCGCCCCCTCGTAATGTCATCTCCTGCTCTTGACCCTGCTGTAAGCTTTGCATGAACTCCGGAGTCAACCTCAACGGAAGAACCCGTTCTCCCAAGATTTCGTTCAACCGGAGACCCCTTACTTCCTCCGCCATCTTATCAAGCAGTCGCAGTGCTTTCTGATTCACAGAAAGAATCTCACCCTGAAGGTCAGTGACAACTATTCCGAGGGCAGAACTCTCAAAAATATTATTCAGGTGACTCTTGACCCGATCTTTTTCGAGGAGATTTTGCTCTAGCTCTCGATTCTTCCGAGCTAACTCAGAGTTCAGTTCATCAACCTTTTGCTCAATACCCCTGTAATAATCCTGAAGCTTTTGAGTAGCCTGATTGAATGCCTCAAAGCCCTGCACCAGTAATTGGGCATCGAGAGTCTCCTCTTCCGGGTCCAGTACCAAGAATTGGGAAGGATCTGGCAATTCATAAGTCAGGGGTGCCAACTGGCGCTTCTCATTACCCATATACGAAGCTCTCTAGACACCATGTTCCCAAGGAGGACTCGGCCATCCTCAAATTGCATTTAAAGAAGATTGTTCTACTCCAGTGATTTCCTGAACTCAGGGCTTTTTTGGGTTAAACATAAACCTACCAGATGCAGAAATTGTGCAAGATCACATACTCCACTATTCAAGTCAAGTCACCACAATAATTTAAATCTGTAAACATGACATTGACAGTTACACAAGCTTATTTTCATGAGTTTTGGGAGATTTCAGAAATTCAACTCAAATGGCATCAACATAAATTTACATCAAAAAATATCTGAAATTTGATCGAGCAAATTCGATTTTCAATAGAAAATTGATAATTTGTAGCCTTTTTATAATTTTATGTATAATTTTTAATCAAAAATTTAAATTCTAATCACGAATTTTCAGTGATTTTCTAAATTTAACTGATTATATTTTATTCATTAATAATGATTTCAGTATTTAAGAACAAATTTTAATTAAATTATTTTCTGGCATTCTGGCTGCAGAATGATTTGTGCCTTTTTATAAGGCGCTCACCTTGAACTTTAACCTTCACCCCCAAGGTAATTATGATTTGGAAGAAGCATTCTTTGTTTGCAAAGCGCCTCCTGTTGACCGGATTGGCAGGATTGGTAGTTGGTTTGGCAAATGCTGCGGACACTATAAAAGTAGGGGTTCTGCACTCATTATCAGGAACTTTGGCAATCAGCGAAACTACTCTTAAAGATGTTGTGCTGATGCTCGTTGATGAACAGAACAAAAAAGGTGGCTTATTGGGCAAACAATTGGAAGCCGTTGTCGTCGATCCCGCCTCCGACTGGCCATTATTTGCTGAGAAAGCACGCGAACTAATAAGTGTAGAGGAGACAGACGTCATTTTTGGTTGTTGGACTTCGGTTTCCAGAAAATCAGTTTTGCCGGTTTTTGAAGAATTAAATGGGTTGCTATTCTACCCAGTCCAATATGAAGGCGAAGAATCTTCAAAAAACGTGTTCTACACGGGCGCTGCGCCCAATCAGCAAGCAATCCCTGCGGTCAACTACCTGATGGAAGATCTCGGAGTAGAACGATGGGTACTAGCAGGTACAGATTACGTCTATCCTCGAACAACTAACAAAATTCTTGAACAATATCTGAAAGATAGTGGAGTCGCTGCATCAGATATAATGATCAATTACACCCCTTTCGGCCATGCTGACTGGCAAACCATTGTCTCTGACATCAAGAAATTTGGTTCTGAAGGAAAAAAGACTGCAGTGGTCTCCACAATTAATGGAGACGCAAATGTGCCATTTTACAAAGAACTTGGTAACCAGGGAATCTCAGCAGAAGATATTCCCGTAGTAGCTTTCTCTGTGGGTGAAGAGGAACTTTCTGGAATTGACACTGAACCTCTAGTCGGCCATCTAGCTGCTTGGAATTATTTCATGAGTGCTGACGCGGATGTCAACTATGACTTCATCGAAAAATGGCACGCTTTCATTGGCAATGAGGAACGTGTAACCAATGATCCAATGGAAGCTCACTACATCGGTTTCAACATGTGGGTTCAGGCGGTCGAGAAAGCAGGTACCACAGATGTTGATGCAGTCCGTGAGTCGATGTATGGGCTCACTTACCCAAATTTGACAGGAGGAACCGCAGTGATGAATACAAATCATCACCTAACGAAACCTGTTTTGATTGGAGAGATTCAAGCAGATGGTCAATTTGAGACAGTGTGGCAGACCCCTGGGGGAGTCATTGGAGATGCATGGTCAGATTTTTTACCGGATAGTAAGTCAATTGTAGCAGACTGGACGGCTCCAATTTCCTGTGGAAACTACAACCTCAGCAATGGAAAGTGCTCCGGCCAAAACTATTGATTCCCTAAAAAGTGACTCACTGATCAAACTGATCAATGAGTCATCCCTCCCCAATCCAGCTGTCATACCTAATGACCGCTACTAATAGTTACCAAACCGATGAGCCGGGTCACCTTCCTCATTCTTCTGCTTCTTCCTCTTCATGTTCTGCATGTGGAAGGATCAGAATGGGAAAATATTCTACAACAATTGACCCAAAAAAAGTTTTCCGTCGTAGAGACAGCTGTCAAAGCTTTAGGACAATCTGGTGATCAACGAGCCCAACCCTTGTTGGAGGCTATGCTTGCAAACGAATTGTATCAACGAAAGAGTGATAAACAATTGGTGAGAGCGGTTGGTAGCCGTAATGATTATACCCTTTACGACATCTTTTCAGGTTCTGAATTAGCTAAGGAGGTTTCTTCTCGTCAACTCAATCGCATTCGTGTCAACAACAAAATACGTTCTACACTACGTAACGCCCTTGCCCGCCTAGCGCTCTCCGATCCGGATCCTAAGGCAAGGAGTGAAGCTGCTCGTAAGCTACGAGATGGCCAAGCGGAAGAAATTTTGCCCCTCCTTCAACAAGCACTAGCCGATGAAAAGGTGGAATCTGTTCGAGAAGTTCTGCGGTTTAGTTTGGCCACCCTTCAACTGAAGCATCCAGACCCAGAGATCCGCCGCCAATCTGTCGCACTACTGAGCGGATCTCTTGACCCAGACGTTAGGAATCTTCTGACCGAGCTACTACAGAAGGATCTCTCAGGTAATTGGAATGAACCTGAGTTAGATATCAGAGAAAAAATCACAGCAACTCTGAAGCAAATTCAGTTTTGGGAAGATATCTATGGTGGAGTTGAGACGTTATTTTTTGGGGTAAGTTTGGGGTCTGTGTTGCTGTTAGCAGCAATCGGCCTAGCTGTCACCTTTGGTGTAATGGGCGTAATCAATATGGCTCATGGTGAGATGATCATGCTGGGTGCCTACACGACCTATGTTATCCAGAGGGCACTACCAAACCTTGTGGAGTACTCACTTTTCATCTCTATTCCAGCAGCTTTTCTCGTCGCAGGTACAGTCGGAATTATTCTCGAGCGTACTGTCATCCGATTACTCTATGGACGACCACTCGAGACACTGCTGGCAACTTTCGGAGTGAGCCTTTTTCTTCAGCAAGCTGTCAGGAGTATTTTTGGGCCTCTCAACCAAAACGTAATGACCCCAAGTTGGATGCAGGGAGCCTTGGAAATCAATCCACTTCTATCAATCACCTACAATCGAATGACCATCATCCTGTTTGTTCCATTCGTACTGCTGACGTTATTCGCTCTTCTAAAAAGAAGTCATTTCGGCTTGGAAATGCGTGCAGTCACCCAAAATCGGCGGATGGCTAATGCAATGGGAATCAGAGCCGACCAAGTTGACGCCCTCACCTTTGGCTTGGGTTCAGGTATCGCTGGAATTGCTGGGGTAGCTCTCAGTCAACTAACTAATGTGGGCCCAAATTTGGGGCAGTCTTATATCATCGACTCTTTCATGGTCGTAGTCTTCGGAGGAGTGGGCAATCTTTGGGGGACTTTCTTTGGGGCCATGAGCCTGGGCTTGGCCAATAAGCTTTTGGAGCCTTTCGCTGGAGCAGTTGCAGCAAAAATCATTGTGCTCGTTTTGATCATTCTCTTCCTTCAGAAGAGACCTCGCGGCATGTTTGCACTCAAGGGACGATTTGTTGAAAACTAGCATCTCAAGAAATGGCTGACACAAATAACGAACCTCAATCATGCAAACAAACTCATTTTTCAACACCTTACTAGCTGATTCGGGTGCTCGATGGTTCCTTGGATGCCTCCTGGCTCTGGTCACTCTAGTTCCCATACTGAACGGTCTTGTTAGTCAAGACTCGGTACTTCACATCCCAACTTATGCTGTAAGCCTGATGGGCAAGTATCTTTGTTTCGCTTTACTTGCTCTCTCGCTGGATTTGGTCTGGGGATATTGTGGAATTCTCAGCCTTGGACACGGTGCTTTTTTTGCGCTGGGTGGCTACGCATTTGGGATGCATTTGATGCGGGAAATTGGAGAACGTGGAGTCTATGGGCATCCAGTTCTGCCTGATTTTATGGTGTTTTTGAACTGGGAAAACTTACCTTGGTATTGGTGGGGCTTTGACTCATTTATTTTTTCGATCCTGATGGTTCTTCTGATTCCAGGACTTTTGGCTCTTGTGTTTGGTTGGTTTGCCTTCCGTTCCAGGGTTACTGGTGTCTACCTTTCGATCATCACTCAGGCACTGACCTATGCTTTGATGCTTGCTTTTTTCCTTAACGAACTTGGCTTTGGTGGGAACAATGGGCTGACTGATTTCAAAGATGTTTTAGGGATTGAAATACAGGCGGATCCTACTCGGCGGGGACTCTTCATCATTTCAGCATTAGCTCTGGCTGGGGGCTTTGTTTTATGCCGCTGGCTGCTCAAAACTCACTATGGAAAAGTTTTGTTGGCGGTCAGAGATGCAGAGAGTCGGAGTCGTTTCCTTGGATATCGCACAGCAAATTATAAACTATTTGCATTTGTTGTTGCGGCTATGCTCGCAGGATTAGCGGGGGCCTTGTATGTACCTCAGGTTGGTATCATCAATCCTGGTGAATTTTCTCCACTGAATTCAATTGAGATCGTTATCTGGGTCGCTGTTGGGGGAAGAGGAACCCTCTATGGTGCTGCCTTGGGAGCAATCGTCGTCAATTTAGCAAAAACTTGGTTTACCGGAGCAATGCCAGAACTTTGGCTTTTTGTTCTGGGTGGAATGTTTGTTGTTGTGACTGTTTTGTTGCCTAGGGGCATCGTGGGCATTCAATTTTATCGAGACAAACTTTTTCAACACAGACTGAAGACTCCACTCAAACCATCCGGTTCAGGGTCAAGCTCGTGAACCAGCCTGTTCTAGCCTACGGAGAAAAGATTCTCAATGAAAGTATCCTCTATCTAGATGGTGTAACCGTCACCTTTGATGGCTTTCGGGCACTGAATAATTTATCGATCCTGCTGGAACACGGAGAATTACGAGCGATCATCGGACCAAACGGAGCAGGAAAAACTACGATGATGGATGTGATAACTGGCAAAATCCGCCCTGATCAAGGAGATGTCTTCTACCACAACCAAACGATCAATCTAGCTACATTGGATGAAAGTGAAATTGCCCAGCTTGGGATTGGCAGAAAATTCCAAAAACCAACTGTTTTTGAGCAGCAAAGTATCTCTGACAATCTTTACTTGGCTCTCAAGGCAAACAGAGGAATCTGGGCCGCTTTGTCTTTCAAACCTTCAAGAACACAACAAGAGCTTGTGGAACAGGTGCTCGAGAGAATTCGCTTGATTGAACGTCAGAATGATCCCGCTGGCTCCCTCTCGCACGGTCAAAAGCAGTGGTTAGAAATTGGAATGCTGCTTGTTCAGGACGCTCAACTACTGCTAGTTGATGAACCAGCTGCTGGAATGACCGATTCAGAAACGGAACAGACTGCTGAATTACTTCAGGAAATTTCTGGTACTAAGTCCGTAATGGTGGTGGAGCACGATATGGAATTTGTCAAGGCTTTAGATTGTAGAGTTTCGGTCTTACACGAAGGGAGTGTTCTGGCCGAAGGTACTCACTCAGAAGTGCAGTCCAATGCTACCGTGATCGAAGTCTACCTAGGGAGGTAAGTATGTTACAGGTGGAACAAGCCGATCTTTACTACGGAGCGAGCCAAGCACTCCGCAAGGTTAACCTGAGGGCAGCGATTGGCAGTGTAACTTGTCTTCTCGGAAGAAATGGCGTTGGCAAAACCTCTTTGCTTCGAGCCATTGTTGGCCAGCAACCACTCCGTGAAGGTTCCATTCATTGGGCAGGAAAAGATATTACAAACTGGCCTCCTTTCAAAAGAGCACGCTCTGGCATTGCCTACGTACCCCAAGGACGAGAAATTTTCCCCCAACTCACAGTTGAAGAAAATCTAAGATCAGGATACGCCTGCTTGGCAAGAGAGAAAAAACGTCTTGATGAGGAGGTTTTCTCACTATTTCCAGTACTTCAACAAATGCTAGGCCGACGTGGTGGAGACCTCTCTGGAGGACAGCAACAACAACTGGCAATCGCCCGTGCTCTGGTGACCCAACCAAAGCTATTGGTACTTGATGAACCGACCGAAGGAATTCAACCCTCCATTATTCAAGACATTGGTCGAGTCATTCAAACACTGCGGGAACGGGGTGAAATGGCAATATTGTTGGTTGAACAATACTTTGATTTTGCTCGTGAGTTGGCCGATGAATATGTAGTCATGGATCGTGGTGAAGTTGTTCTTGCAGGCAGCGAAAAGGAGGTTCAACCTAATGAAGTTCGACGCTGGCTGACTGTCTAAATTACTGACTTAAATGTGAGTTAGTGGAAATCCCACATTCTTCAAAGCATCAATTCCGTTCTGGCAACTATAATAAGAGTTTGCCTTCGAGCATAAATTAGCTATCTTGCCTGTCGTTTTTGAAAAAGCTGCTTCAACAACGTCATGGCCAATATTCTTTAAAATTTGGCTTTTTGAACCGTCAACATCTTCTGCCGGTACTTCGCAGAACTCACCAAGATTTCGAATCTATTATCAAATAATGGGTTGCCATGAACCTAACTCCCCGAGAACTAGAAAAACTTACTATCTTCACTGCAGGCGAATTGGCTCGCAAGCGTCGTGCTCGCGGACTCAAGCTTAATCACCCTGAAGCTGTGGCCTTGATCACCTCCGAACTGCTCGAAGCAATTAGGGATGGACGTTCCGTGACAGATGTCATGGCTTTCGGTCGTACAATCCTTAGAGCCGAGGAAGTCATGGAGGGTGTTCCAGAAATGATTCCAGAAATTCAGGTCGAAGGAACTTTTCCAGATGGGACTAAGCTGGTTACCGTCCACGACCCGATCCAATAACTAAATCTAAATATCCAAGCGGAGGATGATCATGATCCCCGGAGAATACCAACTATCGAAGTCTCCAATCGAAATCAATGCAGGTCGCCGAATAAACACTGTTCGTGTTGAGAACATAGGAGACCGTCCAATCCAGGTTGGTTCGCACTGCCATTTTTTCGAAAGTAACGCTTCGTTACGCTTCACACGGGAAGAAGCCTACGGGATGCGACTCAACATACCAGCAGGGACTGCTGTCCGCTTTGAGCCGGGAGATACCCGTGAAGTTGAACTTGTGGAACTGGGAGGAAATCGAGAAGTCATCGGTCTTAATCGGCTGGTGGAGGGAATTCTGGACACGACTGAGGTCCGCCAGGCCGCCCTTCAACGATCCACCAACTTCGTACGCTGAGGGAGAAACATCATGCACATGGAAAGACATCACTACGCTGAACACTTCGGTCCCACCGTTGGGGATAAGATTCGACTAGGTGACACCGAATTGTTTGCAGAAATTGAGGAAGACCACACTGTTTACGGTGATGAAGCCATTTTCGGAGGTGGCAAAGTGCTACGAGATGGGATGGGTCAGTCTCCTACAGCTACTAGAGGGCAAGGTACTCCTGACGTTGTGATCACGAATGTAGTCATTGTAGATTACACTGGCATCGTCAAAGCAGATGTTGCGATTCGAGATGGACGCATTACGGGCATCGGCAAGTCAGGGAACCCAGGCATCATGGGTGGTGTCACTCCTGGAATGGAAGTAGGAGTTTCAACAGAGATCATCGCCGGGGAGGGAATGATCCTAACCGCTGGAGCAATTGATGCCCATGTTCACTTCATCTCACCCAATCAGATTCCAGAGGCCTTCTATTCGGGAATCACAACACTGATTGGCGGAGGAACCGGACCGGCTACAGGTGCCAAAGCTACGACTTGTACTCCAGGAGCATGGAACATCCGTAAGATGTATGAAGCCATCGAGAGCTTTCCACTGAATTTTGGTTTTCTTGGGAAAGGTAATTCCTCAAGTCCAGCTGGACTAAGAGAGCAGCTGGATGCTGGGGCTTTGGGATTAAAGTTACACGAGGATTGGGGGACCACTCCAGCGGCAATTGACCAATGTCTGAGTGTCGCTGAAGAATACGATGTGCAAGTTGCAATTCATACTGACACTCTCAATGAATGTGGTTTTGTGGAGGACACCATCGCTGCTTTCAAGGATCGAACAATCCACACCTATCACACGGAGGGTGCTGGAGGAGGCCACGCTCCAGATATCATGAAGTTGTGTGGTGAAGCAAACGTGCTCCCATCGTCTACAAACCCAACGATGCCCTACACTGTCAACACGATGGCTGAGCATCTCGACATGTTGATGGTCTGTCACCATCTTTCTCCCTCGATTCCAGAAGACGTTGCCTTCGCTGAATCCAGAATCCGAGCGGAGACTATTGCTGCCGAAGATATTCTCCATGATCTTGGAGCCTTCAGCATTCTCTCTTCTGATTCTCAGGCAATGGGCCGTATTGGAGAGGTCATTTGCAGAACCTGGCAAACCGCCAGCAAGATGAAGCAGCAGCGAGGGGCTCTAACCGATGACAAAAGCGGCAACGACAACTTACGTATCCGACGTTACGTTGCGAAATATACTATCAACCCAGCGTTGACTCATGGTGTTTCTCATGAGATCGGTTCTGTAGAAGTCGGCAAAATGGCCGATCTCGTACTTTGGAGCCCCGCTTTCTTTGGGATCAAGCCCTCGCTGATCATCAAGGGTGGTTTCATTGCCGGTGCGCTGATGGGAGATGGAAACGCCTCAATCCCCACCCCAGAACCGAATTTCTATCGAGGGATGTTTGGATCTTACGGGCAAGCTACCAATGCGACTAGCGTTCACTTCGCCTCAAAAGCAGGTCTAAACAGTGGAGCCTTGCAGGGCCTCAACCGTCGTTGTGTTGCTGTAAGTGGTTGTCGTAACTTACGGAAGCAGGACCTACCACTGAATAGTTACTTACCAAAAATGGAAATCAATCCAGAGACTTACGAGGTGCGTGCTGATGGGCAGCATCTTCGTTGCGAGCCCGCAAAAGTGTTACCGCTGGCTCAGCGTTATTTTCTATTTTAACACCCCTGGGAGATCACATGATCATCGTTGAAGAAGTCCAGCCCGCTGGTTTGGGGGCTATTATCCAAGATTGGGAAATCGACACTCTCACTCTTCCCTGGGAGGAGCGCTGTCGCAGTCATGGAAGGCGAAAGACTGACCGAGGTCGCGAGTTTGCCTTGGCCCTGCCTTCAGGAAGCATCCTCCGACAAGGAGACCAACTTCTACTATCTTCAGAACGCTGCCAAGTTCAGGTTCAGGAAGCTCAAGAGCCAGTCTTGGTTTTACGTCCGCTTAGTCCTCCGGAGTGGGCTTGGCTCGCCTACCAAATTGGTAATCGTCACTTGCCACTGATGATCACGGATTTCGAACTGATTTGCCCCCATGAACCTGCTGCAGAGCATCTCTTTCAGCAACTGGGAATCAACTACGAAGTCAGTGAACGCCCCTTCACCCCAGCCATCCCACAGAGTGGACACACCCACTGAGAATGCCGGGCTGGAGCAGTGGCTGAGTGTGCTGCATCTGAGTGATAGCGCTTTGCCCATTGGGGCCTTCGCTTACTCAGAGGGTCTGGAGTCGGCAATTCAACTTGATGCTCTTCGCACTCCTGAAGACCTTGGCACCTGGTGGGAACTGTGGCGAACAGAGACCTTCCGCTGGCAAGAGGGTCCGGCTCTCTGTCAACTGATGCAAGCAAGCAAGCGAGATGATTGGCGACGTGTTCAAGTTCTCAATCAGGAACTGACGGCACTCAAGCCAGCAGCTTCGCTAAGAGATGGAAGTCACATCTTGGGAAAACGTTTGTTGACGACTTGCGCAGATCTCTACCTAGATCTTCCTGCAAATCGTCTTGAAGAACTATTGCCAACAATCAACGTGCTGACAGTCCAAGCAACCTTACTCGCAACCCTGAACGTCTCCCAAGATGTTGCGCTGGCAAGCTACGCCTTCGGTCGCTTGAATCAATCACTTTCTGCAGCGCTGCGTTTGTTCGCCTTAGGACAGCAAGCTGGACAAGTTTTGCTTCGAAAGCAATTAAGGTTGATTCCAAAAACTGTGACTGAAATCCTTGAGGATGCGAATTCTCCATTACGCTCATTCACCCCATGTGCCGACTTGCTACAGATGAAGCACACAGGTCTTTATACCCGTCTGTTTCGCTCTTGAAAAACACCTAAGAATCCGGAGAAATCATGAAAAAAGTTGTCAAAATCGGCATTGGTGGTCCTGTTGGTTCAGGGAAAACAGCATTGCTGGACCGCCTCTGCAAGGCAATGCGTAACCACTACCGAATGGCGGTTGTCACAAATGATATTTTCACTCGTGAAGACATGGAATTTTTGATTCGCAGTGAGGCATTGTCTGAAGACCGGATCTATGGTGTTCAAACAGGAGGATGTCCTCACACCGCAATTCGAGAGGATGCCTCACTAAATTTCGAGGCGATTGATCAAGCCTTGAGTGATCACCCAGACCTGGAACTAATCTTCGTGGAGAGTGGTGGAGACAACCTAGCTGCGAGTTTCAGTCCAGAGCTCGTTGATGCGTCAATCTATGTGATCGATGTCTCCGGAGGCGACAAGGTCCCTCGTAAAGGAGGGCCAGGCGTTACTCGTTCGGATTTATTGATCATCAATAAAATTGATGTTGCGCCGCTTGTCGGAGCTTCTCTAGAGGTGATGGATCGCGATTCCAAAAAGATGCGAGGTGATCGACCCTTTGTCTTCACGAACCTCAAAGACAAAACAGGGCTCAATACTGTCATCCGCTGGATTCAAACCGAAGTGTTACTGGAGAGTGAGCCCAACTCCATCGCTGTCTGATGCATTCCAAACTTAACTTAACTTTCGGTTATCGCCGAGGTCAAACTCGACTGATAGATGTTCAGGCCGATAGTGTTTTCAAAGTGACCAGACCCGTATCGCTTCCTGACGGTTCAGGGTTACAGTTGATTTTGATGAGTCCTGCTCCGGGCATCTTCGGTGGAGACTTGTGGGAGATCAATATTCATGCGGAACCTGGCACACAGGTTCATTTGACGACTCAGGGAGCTCTACGTATACATCCCTCTCAGAATGATGACATCGCGAAACAAAAGTTACGTTACATCTTGCAAGCTGAGTCCAATCTCACGATTTATAGTGATCCTGTAATTCCTTTTGCTGCGTCTCAATTCAATCAGCAAACTGTACTGGAGGTAGAAGCTGGGGCTCAGCTTGGCTTTTGGGAAGCCTATATGGCAGGTCGTCTGGCCCATGGGGAAGCTTGGTGTTTTCAACTCCTGCAAAGTGAAACAAAGTTATTCGCTGGCAGCGAGTTGCACTATCTGGATCGCTCCCGAATCTGTCCAACTGAACAAAGTTTTAGCAATCCATTCCAGCTAGGTAACTATCCGATCTGGGGGAGCGCTCTGGCATTTGTGCCTGATGACTATATCGTTCCAACCGAATGGCCTAAAAACTGCGAAGTTGCTGTTGACCAAATAGCACCAAACTTACACCTCCTGCGTTGTCTTGCCGCAGATGGTCAGGTGCTCAGGCAGATTCAGCATCTCTGGTTAAAATCATTACCACAAAGTGTTTCTCAAGCGGTAAGGGCCCTAGCTTAATTTTTCAATTCTCAGGACGAATCTGTCTCAGCGCTTGCAAGAGATCTTCACGTGTAATTGGGCTCATTCGTTTGAGTTCTCCATGCACCGCTCTTTGAACTGCCAACAACGCAGCTCGATTACAAGCTGCCGAGAGTTCTGCTCCACTCCAGCCCTCCGTTAGACCTGCCAAGTAATTTGCATCAACCTCGTCACTCAGTGGTTTTTGCTTTAAGTGGATCTTCAAAATCTCTTCGCGCTCCATTGCGTCAGGTGGTGCAAATTTAACGATCTCGTCAAAGCGCCCTGGCCTTAGAATCGCTTCGTCAAGTCGATCCACACGATTCGTAGCTCCGAGTACAAGCACCCCCTTAAGTTCCTCAATACCGTCCATTTCAACCAGGAATTGAGCGAGGATACGCTCAGACACCGCCGCATCCAAACCCATCATCCCACGGGCAGGTAAAAATGCGTCCAGTTCATCAAAAAATAGAATACAAGGTGCCGCTTGCCTTGCTCTCCGGAAAATATCCCGCAGACGTTGTTCTGACTCTCCGACATACTTCGAATGTAAATCTGCACCTTTCATCGCCACGAAGTTGGCCTGACTTTCGGTTGCCAAGGCCTTTGCCAGCAGAGTTTTTCCACAACCAGGGGGTCCCACCAACAGGATTCCTCGGGATGGCCTCAAACCTGCCTGGGCAAACAAATGCCCATACCGCAAAGGCCACTCGACTGCTTCGATCAGACGTGATTTGACTGTTGAAAGCCCACCAACCTCTTCCCATTTCACATTTGGCACGCTGATTACAGTTTCCCGAAGGGCCGAAGGTTCAACTTCCCGAAAAGCGGCTGCAAAGTCTGGCAATCCAACCTTGATAGAACCCGAATCCAGCTGGGTAACTGGTGTTTTCTTGAGTACTCTCCTCAGAGCCTGCAAGGCAGCCTCTCGACAAAGTGACGCCAGATCAGCTCCTACAAAGCCATGTGTTCGACGAGCCATATCATCTAAATCCACTCCCTTAGTCAGAGGCATTGGCTGGGTGTGAATTTCTAAAATTTCTCTGCGTCCTTGTTGGTCCGGAACTGGAATCTCAATCTCTCGATCAAAGCGACCGGGTCTGCGGAGAGCAGGGTCAAGAGCATTCGGCCGATTCGTTGCACCAATAACAATAACTTGGCCCCGATCGTCCAGACCATCCATCAGGGTCAGTAACTGAGCAACGACTCTTTTCTCCAGATCACCAAAAGACTGATCACGTTTTGGAGCGAGCGCATCAATTTCATCGATAAAGAGTATCGCTGGGGCCTCCCGTTGAGCCTGGTCGAAGAGCTTGCGCAGTCGGGCTTCACTTTCACCATAGTATTTGTTAATGATCTCTGGGCCACTGATACTAAAAAAACGAACCCCTGCAATCTTGGCTAAAGTTCTTGCGATTAGGGTCTTGCCACATCCTGGTGGACCGTGGAGCAACACTCCAGTGGGAGGACTGATGCCCAAACGTTCAAACAATTCTGGTTTCCGTAATGGCAGTTCAACCAACTCAAGAATGCGTTCCATTCTCTCTCCTAAGCCCCCGATGGCTTGGTCATATTTTGTGTTGTCCTGAGGGGGGGAATCTGAGCTCGGTTCAGAAGAAGAATGTCGATTATTTTGATTATTTGAATTGTAAGTAAAATTTGTACGATTAGCTTGGTTGCGAAAACTTTTTTCCCACTCTTCGGGAGATGCATCCCCTAACTGTGAGAGGTTTTCCACCAACTCAGAAAAACCCTGAAAGAGCATTTCAAATGGATCATCGGGTGGTCTTCTTTGGTTATTGTCCTTACTCATTTTGAAACCTTTGATCCTTAGCAACTGAAATTAAAAATTGTTGAACCAGGACTCTAGCCGAAGAAAGCCTGTTCAACACAAAACACAACAAGTTCCGGAACAAAAATGAAATATTCAATCATGTTGAAAATAGCTATTGCAATGACGTACTTTGCGCTACTTGGCGCATGTTCTAATAGTAACCCCACTCCTCAAGTTGCTGAGGAAAAACCTCCGAAGTTGATTCCCAAGTCTGCCATCCAGGAGTGCGCTTACATCGAGGAATTTCTGGAAATGCGTCGCTGCGAAGTCGCATATAACAACCGGTATTATAGCGTGAAAGCAGGTTTTACAACCATTGACGTCGTACTTCAACCCAATCGGTCTATCGAAAAGCCACAATTTGAAAAATGAGATTGCCCAAAAGTGCTCATTCGATTGCCGCATTCAGTTCATTACAAGCAGAGCATCTGAATCAACACAATCTGACTCGCCAAGCGAAAGCATTGTAGACAGTCCCATCGCTTCTTTTCATGTTTTTGAAATGAGGCAACTGTGACTGTAACCCTACAGTAGTTAATCGGAATTTAACACCCGACTAGCATCTCGCCTGATCAGGATTCTATATCAATTCTTCAAATCATTGAAAATCTTCCTCCATAGGTTTTCAGAAACTTCACATAACACCTTACAACATTTCATAGTTTGAGAACATAGTGTTAGACTATGTTTCACATAGCAATCTCTCTCATTTCCGTTCTTCACTTCTCAAACATCGATGCTTGACACCAGTTCCCGAGCAAAAAGCAAACAACTCTCCAACTTTCTGCCAGCCTTCCGTTTCTTACGACCCTATAAATGGCGAATCCTCCTCGCAGGGATCGCCCTAGTCACTACCGCTGGTGTCTCCCTTTCCCTTGGACAAGGATTGCGCTTATTAATTGATCAGGGTTTCGTAGCTGGATCCTCGGAGGCTCTAACCCAGACGTTGTTATTGTTTCTTGTACTCGTAACCCTTCTAGCACTTGGAACTTTTCTAAGATTTTACTTGGTTTCCTGGCTGGGAGAACGTGTCAGCGCAGATTTACGCAAGGCTGTCTTTCGACATTTGTTACAGTTACACCCAGGCTTTTTTGAAACCAATCTCAGTGGAGAAATCCAGGCACGGATCACAGCCGACACTACGGTTCTGCAAACGGTGATCGGATCATCTCTATCCGTAGCCCTGAGGAACGTATTGCTCTTTTTGGGTGGCATTGCCTGGCTTTTCTGGACCAATCCCAAGCTAACATCCATCGTGTTGATTGCGGTACCCCTGCTTGTTTCCCCAGTTGTCATCTTTGGACGTCGAGTACGAAGGCTCTCAAGGACCAGCCAGGATAAAGTAGCTTCAGTAGGAGCTTACGTGGGTGAGGCCTTACAGCACATCAAGATTGTTCAGGGCATGAATCATCAGCAGGTAGACGAGAAGTCCTTTTCACAACACGTTGAGTCTGCGTTTGATGCTGGAATTCAACGCATCCGACAGCGAGCTTTTCTGATCGCTATCGTGATGTTGTTAGTCCTTGGATCCATCGGAGGCATGCTATGGGTGGGTGGTCAGGATGTTTTGGCAGGTAGAGTAACACCTGGGGAATTGGCAGCGTTTGTCTTCTATGCGTTAATTGTCGCAAGCTCTCTGGGTTTTCTCAGTGAGGTCATAGGAGATCTCCAAAGAGCTGCCGGAGCAACAGAACGCTTGATGGAACTTCTGGAGGCAAAAAGCGAGATAACAGACCCTATCTCCCCACAGTCGCTACCCTCTTTGGTGCGTGGCTCTTTGGAGATAAATGATCTGCATTTTTGTTATCCCTCTCGTGCTGATTCTTTTGCATTACAAGCCGTCAACTTAAACATTGAACCAGGGATGACGATGGCTCTTGTTGGCCCCTCTGGGGCTGGGAAGTCAACGCTGTTGGAGTTACTATTGCGCTTCTACGATCCTCTCCAGGGTTCCATACACTTTGAGGGAATTGATCTGCGCTACTTAGCCTTGCAGGAGTTTCGACGACATATCGCTTTTGTCCCTCAACAACCAACGCTCTTCAGCGCTAATGTTTGGGAAAATCTTTGTTACGGGCAACCCGATGCGTCCAAGGAGGAGATGCTTGCGGCAACAAGGGATGCCAATGCTGAAGAATTTTTGGACAAGCTGCCTCAGGGCTTTGATAGTTTTCTAGGGGAGCAGGGAGTGAGACTCTCAGGCGGACAACGTCAACGTCTAGCGATTGCTCGCGCAATTCTTCGAGATCCCAAGTTGTTACTACTTGATGAGGCCACCAGTGCGTTGGATGCGGAGAGTGAACGAATGGTGCAGGAAGCCTTGTTAAGATTGATGCAGGAGAGAACAACAATTGTCATTGCACATCGACTGGCAACCGTGATTCATGCAGATCAAATCGCAGTCATGGACCAAGGTAGAGTGGTTGCCCTCGGCACTCATCAGCAATTATTGCACAGCTCCCTCCTCTACAGCCGACTAGCAGAACTCCAGTTTCGACAAGAAGCCGTCCAAGCTGCCTAGGGCCAACCCAACAGATGTGGTTGCAATTCCATCTTACGATGTCTCTGCACCAAGGATTAAGATTTCTTGAACAACCCACTTGACAAGTACGGCCAATCACTAATAATCTTTTGAGTTCCGCGAGAGTAGCTCAGTTGGTAGAGCGTCAGCCTTCCAAGCTGAAAGTCGCGGGTTCGAGACCCGTCTCTCGCTCCAGCTTTCTCCTTCAGGAGGGGAGAATCTGACAATGCCGCACTCCTGACACCACATCGCGGGGTGGAGCAGCCAGGTAGCTCATCGGGCTCATAACCCGAAGGTCGCAGGTTCAAATCCTGCCCCCGCCACCATACTTTTCCTCAGTAAAATCATAATCTTAAACAAATCAGAAGGCTGCCCTGCAGACACCTGTATTTTTTCTGCCCAGCCACCTGCCCAGCCACCAAGAGAGAAAATCTAGGTAACCCAGCCACCTGCCCAGCCGATCATCACAAAACTTTTTTCCATTGTTGATCTGCACTCTTACCCAATCTGATTTCGTACCTCTGAACCTACTTACCATCTAGACTGAAATACGAACAAATCTACCCAGAACGGTAGGCGTTGAAAATCGACTGGACATGCGCAACCTGTTGGCGATTTCCGCACCAGCTAGTTATTTTTGCTTTTGAGGAAAATTTGAAGATACTATGGTTTTTAAGCCATTTCCGAATGTAAATCTGCAAAAGGTTGTGCAGGAAAAACCGAAGACATTATGGGGTACGGACCAAGGGTAGCAAAGATTTAAGCTATCCTAACTGGGTCAGGAAGGTGTGCTCACCAACCATGCAGTAAAAACTCTTGAGGCCACAAAAACAGGTTAAATCTTGCCAAGTTTTTTGAAGCCAGCATGTAGGACCTCGTCGGTTGCCACAGAAAGTGGCCAGTTGTTTTCACCGGCAACTTCCTGCAACAATTGCAGGAGGTCGGGATGAATTCTTGTTGATAGTGACGGCCGTTGGCTTCGCCATACCTGGCGTTCTAGTTTGGCTGGTTCGTTTCTCATTTTACCTTATCGAATTGGGGTTGGATTGCTAAGCTTAGAGTAATTGCTATCGTGACGATGTTGCCCTTGAATTTGTACAATCGGGTTTTTCCCTGGCAATCTTTCCACAAGGATCAGACCGCTATCTTCTAATTCCCTCAAAGCTTTGGCTTTCTGATTCTTGGAAATCTGACTATCTTTCAGTTTCATTGAAGTAACTGAAATTGTATCGGATCTCTCTAAAACTGACCAGTATCGGATCAACATACCCACCACAATGGCGATGCGGCTACATTTGAACAACCTGTAAACCCAGTCTGTTGGAATATCCCGATGCAGGAAGAAGGCAGTACGGTTTTTCCTGGCCAGTTCCTTGGTGCGTTTGCGCAGAAGAGCTGAGGTGGGTTCCAACTTTACTTCTACAATTTTTTCCAACGGCTTTACCAAGGTTAGAATTCCTAAAGATATATAAAAAACTAAAAGATGGACCGGGTTCACAACGGGTGGGAACCAACCTTCACTACCCCCGGTAACCCTGTACCTTTAGCAAAACTTAGTACGATTCAATTCAGCCATCACCAGATCCCAGAATTTCCTGCCGCGATCTTCATCACAGTATCGCTCTGGGAATCGGAACTCCTCAACGTCAGTCCCCAGTTCAAAGCCATTCAGCACATCCCTGCTGGCTTGGGCCATCAAAGCCCTTGCCAGAGTAATCTGCTCATCTAAAACTTCTAGCGGGGCTTCAATCAGGACAGCATCATGTACAGGGGCGCAGACGCTAATCCCAGCCTCTGTCATGTAACAACAAGCCAGGCGGAGGATTTCAGCACCGTTAGCCTGCATTGGAAAATTTGCCAGGCTGCGAGCGTTCGCCTTCCCTTCGAGATGCAGGTACCAACCAAAGACCGTCCAGAGTGTCAAGTGGAGCATCGCGTAGCTAACAACAGCATCTGACCATTGCCAGAAGTCAGGAAACGTTCGCCGATGATTGGCCAAAAGTTCTCTGCCCATCTGCAACGGTTGGTTAATCCTGATTGCCAGCGACTCAGCCCCCATTCCATACTGAACGGCTAGGACAGCTGCCTTACAGAGCTTGCGTTGCTCCGGGTGGCTTTTCTTCGTCGCATCAGCCGGAACCAGCTTTGCCAGTTTTGCAAACTCAAGGTAGGGGTCCCCAGAATGATAGGCAGCCTGCATGGCCTTGTCACCCGAGAGAGCGGCAGCAATCCCGATTTCTTGTTGAGACCAGTCAATGTAAGCTACACCAAATCCTCTCTTAGGTTTAATCAAGCCTCGCAGCCAAATTGAACTACCAAAGATGTAACTCGCCGTACTCGGCTGGTTACGCCCAGTCTTACTACGAAAAGGTCTCAAGTTGGTCCGGGCTCTGCTGTCATTACCAACCTCGAACTTGTTGAGCCGCATCTGCCCAAGCGCGTGTCGCAATTCGCGCAATGGTGACAGCTGAGAATGAGTTCTAGCCATCTGGCGGAAAGTATCATCTTTTAGATCAAGTGACCCGGAAGGGAGAAGAGGCCATGGGATTTGTTGACGGCGCAGGTAATCAGCAAAGCGATCCTTTTTGAAAGTATTTCCATCGAAGACACCATAATCAACGTCTACCCGTTGAATTAGTGCATCCTTGATCACCTCCCAGTTATTTTGGAGGCAGTTCAAAGTGCCAACATCAATCGGGATGCCGTTATTTTCCATCTGGGCAACCGCCTTCATGTAGCGACCTCGGAGAAGTGCCTGCACCAGATTCAGATTTTTTGTCAGGTAAGGCAACAGTTCAACCAAGGCGTCGACATCACCCTGACAGTAGTCCGTCAGTTCACAACGTTCACAAATGCTGAACGGGCCACCTCGGATGGCAAGATTACGCATTGCCTCTTTTTCAGTGTAAGCAATGGCCGATAGCCCAAAATATATCAGTGCCCCTAACAACCCATTGCCGGAGGGAAGAAGCTTTCCATTCGTCTGGCAACGAAATTCTACGAAAAGATCCAGTACGTTCGTTGGTAAAAGCCACCCCAGCGCTAGGTGGCATTTCAGTTCGGCTGTCGCATAGTAGGCAACATAGAGGATGTCCTTGCCCAAGGGTATCGGGCAAGGGGTGCTTAACTCCCCAGAGATCCAGGTACGAATGAGTTGCCCACTGAATAGTTCTCGAGCAACCATGCAGTGGACCTCCGGAAGGTTGCCGTTGACTTCCCTGAACTCGAAATCAACGGCCCAGACTTGCTCAAATTCTTCTGCAAGAGTTGACTTCACAGTTCTCCACGCAACTTTTGCAGAACAATGTGATCATGGGTGTCGATGATTTTGCCCTTGAAGGCAACGTGCACCAACTTTTGCCAGGACTCCTCCGGCCAGACGGGATCGGTTAACTCTCCTTGTGCTTCGTACACCTCATAAGCACCAAGAGCCTGGTTAGACTGAACCCGCACCCAATGTTGCTGAGCAGCATTATCGGCCTCCATTGCAGATAGGTGCCAGGCATTCGGTCTTTCGGGGTCTGGAAGGGCCAGAGGCCAGATGAATGAGGTTCCCAGGCGATCCACTGCAAGGACAAGTCGATAGGCTTTTGCCAACTGGAGAACTTCTCCCAGTACACCCTTGGTGACAATATACGAATCATCTGTTTCCCCGTATTTCAGCAAGTGAACATCGAGCCGATAATCGGCGTGTGTGCGGCAGAATTGAGTTCGATTGGGCTTGCGCACCGGGACTGTTGTCAACAACTTCCGCACCTCGCTTTGTGCACCAAAACTTTGCGACATGCGAATCGCCTCCAGGTCAATCAGTTCTTCGGAGCCAGGATTGTTTGGAACTGGTTCTTCTGTTGCGGGGGTGGCCAAGTTTTCAATGTCGTTCATTGGTTCCTTTTTTGATCGGGTATTTTTAGTTAGCTGACTCTTGGCAGCAGACTTACTTTTCACATTTTCCATCATTTCCTTAAGTAGGAGGTAGGGGGCCCTGCCGCGGATAACACCGCGTGCAGAAAGGCGGATTTAGATGCAGTCACTGCTAGTGGGAAACCTTCTGGCCTGCCATCCAGTTTTGGAGATCCTGCACACTGTAGCGAATAAGGTGTCGAAGTTTGACGTAGGGTGGGCCTGATCGTTGGTAGCGCCAACGGCGCAGAGACTTCACACTGACACCGAGTATGTCAGCAGCTTTTCGTTCGCTGAGGAACGACAAAGGGTTGGTAGGATTGTGATCGGGGTTTGGTAACATGGCTTCTCCTGAATTAAGGATTGGTTCGGCTGGCCGCGAATGGCCAACTACCTCAGGAGTGTTCCATACCTTTTTGGGACATTTGAATGACTGTCCGAGAATGTCAGGATTTTCTTGCTAAACGACGGGAAAATGATTTTTGGAATGTGTTGCTGGTCAGGCCATACTCTAGTCCATCATCCGATTCAACAGCTAAGGAACCGCGTGAATATTTGAGGTGCCCTTTGCTAACCTGAAAGGTAAATTCGCCATACTGGTGCCACCTATTGTCATCGAGGTTTTTAAACTCACTCCAGGCTTTTTTCCATGAAAGGCAGCCGTCTTTGATTAATTGATCAATGAAAATGGTGTGCGGCTTATTGGGACCTGACCGGGAGTGGCTCTCTTTGGATTCAGAGGGAGTGTGTTGTGACAACAACCTTAGGTGAGGACCAAGAACGTTCAGTATCTCCCGGCTAAGGAGTAGTGGTGAGAGGTTATCGGTTCGAATTTCAAATGCGGGGTGGATTTGAAAGAATTCTTTGCTCCCCTCCCATTGCAACCAATTCTCAGCTCCCCGCAAGAATTCATCTGATAAAACATCTCTCCAATAAAGAATTGGTTCCACCGAACTTCCAATCGCTGCCCATATTTCGGGAGGTAGCTGAAAGTAATGTCTTGTCACCATTTCAGGAGAATCTTGAAGACCGATCGGTTTAAGATCATCCTCAACATCCTCATCTAACTCTTCGAATGGTTGCCCACGATTGGGAGAAACTTCGACCCCAAACACTCCGACCCGTCTCGCATAACTGTGCGAGATAATTTCCTCTCCAAAAATGAGTGGGCTGATGTTTAGCTTCGAACACAGTTCCAGTAGGTTAGCTACACTAACTCGATGGGTGCTCAGCAACGTTGTGATTGCTTCGAGTTTTGGTTGGAAGGCTGTCGTCGGAATGTGAACCCCTTTATTTTAAATCAAATCTAACATCGTCAACCTCACCAAGCTTAGATTACTGACCAATGATCTGCTGGATTTCGCTCTCAGAGAGGGCGCGGTTGTAAAATCTCAGTTCATCAATTTTCCACTTACCATTTGAAATGTCACCTGAATTTCCGATTAACCAGGAAGTAACATCGTTATTGATAATGCCATCCCAAATCACTTCAGTTCTCTCAGCGCCATCAATGTAAAGTGTTAAAGACTTCCCAGCACGAGAAAAAATCGCGGCAATATGTTTGTATTGTAAAGTATTATTCGTATTCCAATGGGCATTTGAGCTTTGTGGATAATCACCTACATGAAACCAACTGTTGAACCTCCCCCCCTCGTAGTAGTGATAACTAATCCCAAAGGGCCAACCTGAAGATGAGAGTCCAACTAACAGATTTGTTATACTGTTAACATTCCCATCAGAGTGCATGATCAAATCAGGGACTCTATCGACTTTTGCAATCATGCTGATAGTAAAGGAGCCCTTTTCCAGTGCTAGCTTGGAAACTGAGTCAATTTGAATCCAATGCGACTGAGATTGCTCAAAAGACTCAAAAGAGTAACTCCTGTTTAAATGCCCATCCCGGTCAGTCGTCAGAACAGCCCCATTCACTACCCCGTGCAGCCCATTTCCCGAAGTGTCATTCGCATTGCCAAAAAAGGGATAGTAAGCCACTAAGCCATCGCAAACATCCTCACAGTATTCTGTGGTTGGTTTCATCTCTATTGCACTCAGTGGTTCAATCGTACAACTCGAGTAGGGGTAACTTCCGGACAGCACCCCATTTTCACAACTTCTCGTCTGGGACTCACAAACACTTCCGTAAGGCAGGCTTTTCGCCTGATAGGCACCCACGCTGCTGCCATGCTCTACCGTCTGACCGTCCAAGATACAGTTACTTGCCGCTCTCACCGTACAGGCACTGAAGGCATAGGTCCCTGACAAAGCCCCTGCACTACAGAGCCGATTCTCTGCCTGACAACTCTCTCCATAAGCCACACTCGCGCTCTGATATGCCTGCACTGAAGTGTTGTTCAGCAACTCTACTCCATCAAAAAAGCAGGACTCATTGCTCACCAGCAGCTTCTCCAACGTTGCAGCCTCGCCAACCTGGCTGGCTCGTCCTTCCGTCTGCAGGGTGCTGTGCAAATGATCCAGAGCTGCTTTCCCAGCCACTAGGTCCCTACCGGTGCCGGCACTACTTAGAGTCGTGTTGGCCTCTGAAGCAAACACTTCTGGAGACTGCTCAAAGTTGAAACTACGTCCTTGCAGGGCATTGCGGAAGCTACTGCTGATGAAGATCCCATTAGCTGGATCCAGATCACTATCAAGCGTCTGCAGCAGTCGGCTCAGGTTGACTACTCGCTGATCAGCAGTCGTGGTGGCACCCGTCAATTCCAGTGGAGTGATGATCGAAGAACCGTTGGCTTTACCCAGCAGGACACTGCCGATAGTAAAGCTCACCTGATCGCCTTCGCGGTAGCTGAACTCACCGTTGGCATTGGTGGTGCCACTGAGACCACTGGTGCTGCTGTAGGAAGCTCCGGCAACGGCGCTGTCCAGCAAGCGGCCGATGAGAGTAGGGGTTGTTGGTGTGCTGCCAGGGTTGTTGTTGGAGGAATCAGTCGTATCTGTGCTGGAAGAGCCACCACCTCCTGAACCACCTCCTCCACCTGCCAGTGCACCCAGAACCACGACTCCAGCCCCAATCCCACCAGCAGAGGCCCAGTTGGTCTTCGTCTCCGTGGTGGTTTCACAGGAGCTTTGAGTTTCACACTGCTCGGCTAGTTGAGCTTCGTCACTGCAGGAGCCGGAAAGCAAAAGTGGGATGCTGAGGAGGAGGATCGGAAGTCTGAAGGCTAGTTTCATTGCAATGGGCTCAGTGAAGATTACTGACCAATGATCTGCTGGATTTCACTCTCAGAGAGGGCACGGTTGTAGATGCGGAGTTCATCAAGCTTAATCTCACCGTTCGAACTATGTATACTCCCAACATGCCATCTAGTTACATCTCCTTCGATTATTCCATGCCAAGGTTGCTCACTTCTCTTAACCCCATTCAGATAAAATCTTAAAGTACTGTCTTCACGCGAAGCTACACAAGTAATATGATCGTATTGTAAGGTATTCATTGAATTCCAAACAGCACTCGGCTCCCCAGGATAATTTCCAACAGAAAACCATCTATTAAAATTATCACCTTCGTAGTAATGATAATTTATCCAAAAAAGTCTTGACCAGACGTCTTCTGTTTCAGTACCAACGATAAGATCTATTATACTGAGTTTGTCATAACTATTAGGTATTGTTTTCAAATCTGGAATTTTATCTACTTTTGCAATCATGCTGATAGTAAATGAGCCCTTCTCCAGCGCCAGTTCTGCAACGGAAGCAATTTTGATGTAGGTTGAT
>JACLAD010015390.1_pt1 | contig 51978 bp, 73 predicted proteins | sample 8027901 | NCBI WGS metagenome assembly JACLAD01 (sample SAMN15725071, study PRJNA655200) | protist metagenome | isolation source: fluorescence activated cell sorting (FACS) single amplified genomes of... | place: Spain: Blaines Bay Microbial Observatory, Mediterranean Sea | collected 2016-07-05 | reverse complement strand
GGTAGAAAAATACAGACCAACAGATATCAGTACGTATGTATTTCGTGATGAAGCACAACGAAAGCAGGTACAAAACTGGATAGATGATGGTGGTATTCCACATTTGCTTTTTAGTGGTAGCCCAGGTACAGGTAAAACTACATTGGCCAAAGTTCTTATCAACGAACTTAAAGTAGAAAAGAACGATGTACTGTATATCAATGCTAGTAGAGACAACGGTGTTGAAATGATTCGTAAACGTATCAGTGCATTCAGTGAAACTATGCCTTGGGGTGAATTTAAAGTTATTCTGCTTGATGAGGCAGATCATATCAGCCCAGAAGGTCAAGCGGCCCTACGTGGTGTTATGGAACAGTATCATGCTAGTGTAAGATTTATTTTGACTTGTAACTATCCTAACATGATTATTCCTGCACTTCATAGTAGATGTCAAGGATTTCATATTGAACAACTTGATCAAAATGATTTTACTTTGCGTGTTGGAGAAATACTTGCTGATAACAAAGTAACGTTTGACATTGAAACACTAGACGCGATGGTTAGAGCTAACTATCCTGATTTACGTAAAACTATTAATACTGTACAAATGACGATTGTGGATAACAATCTTGTTATGCCAGATGATAATGCAAACACAAGTGAATGGCGTATAAAAATGGTAGAACTATTTAAAGCAGGTAAGATTCAAGAAGCACGTAAACTGATTATTAAGAGTGCTAGAGCAGATGAGTACAATGACATTTTTACTTGGCTGTATAAAAACTTAGACTTGTATACTAAAGATGACTTTCAATATGATTCTTGTGTATTAGCAATTCGAGAAGGTATGATAAAACATACCCAAGTAGCAGATCCTGAAATAAATTTAAGTGCCACAATGATTGAAATATCAAGGACACTTAATGACAATAAGTAATCTAATATTAAACGTAAATTATAAAGGAGCGGTAGGGCAATCTACTATTGTTGATCACCTTATCACATATTCAGAAGAAACAGGTTGTTTACCTCAGCAACTAGAAGACATACATAAAACTCCTATTTACTTACACAAAGAAAATGAAGATATTCTAAGACTACCACACATAAATTCTGACTTTCATGCTATGATGAAGAAAGATAACTTCATAGATATACTCAAAGAAAGTCTAGAAGATTTTAAAGACATAGAACGTAATCCAATACTAGAAAGTAATTTTACTTTTATGTTGCCAGGAAGTGTATCTTCTGGATCATGGATGAATAATAAAGAACAACGTAAGTTTTTTGTTAAACAATCAGGACCTTACTATGTATGGGATTTTAATAAAAGGTTTAGAGGCAACGAATTAAAACAAATGACAAAAGAATTTGAGAAAGATTTTTTTAATGTAGAAACAGTAGAAGATCTTTCTCCAATACACGATATAATAATTGATACAGATAAGTTATTAGTCAATGACAAATCAGCCAGTATAGATTATTATAAATATATGTGTAAACAGTTAGACATTACTAGTAATCTTGATCTTTATGATCAGTTCCATGACTACTTTATTAATACTGACGATTATACAAGATTGAATATGATTACTAATAGTGATTACATAACAGACTTATTACACAATGGCTTTAAAGATAGAGACTAACTTAAAGTTTATAGGCGAATATGTTGCATACCAGGTATGCGGTTATGTAAAAGAGATCTCACAATTAGCAAACAAATACAATCCACAAAAAATAATATTTACAGGCAACTGTAAAGAACAATCCATAGAGTCGTATGAACCAGATGCGTTTCTAACAGTATATATCCTGCTTAATCAGGAGCAGGCCATGCTTTTTCGTTTATCTAATAATTTAGATAAATAATTACATAGAGGGAAATTAAATGACACAAAAATTCTTGATCTGGTGGTTGGTTGCCGTAGTGCAAGTGATCGCAGTAGGTATTGGTATTCACTATGGCGCAATACCTTTTCTAATTGAAAACGATATAACAAAATTAAGCTTCGTAATATTTACGATGTGGTTGTGCTCAACTGCATTAGTAGGTTACAAAGTATGGAAACAAGAAGAAGACTTTGACAAGCCTTGGTTTGTAGCAGAGTCATGTATGACAGTAGGTATGATAGGTACTGTGATTGGATTTATTCTTATGCTAGGTAGTAGCTTTCAAGAAATTGATCCAAGCAATATTGAAAGTATGAGAAAAGTTATAGTAGACATGGCGGCAGGAATGAGTACTGCTTTGTTAACAACTTTATGTGGATTACTTGCTGGCCTATTTATTAAAGTACAGATTGTGATGCAAGAGCAAGACGATGTCTAAAAAATTATCTAAAAGAACAATTATAGGTTCTAATCTCGCCTTCAACGATTTATTATTCAATGTACTTGTTGGTTTTGTAATGCTATTCGTAATAGCATTTCTACTTATTAATCCTATTACAAAAAAAAGCGATATACCAGTTAAGGCTGAATTCTTAATTGTATTAAGTTGGCCTGCTGATGCCGCTGACGATCTTGATTTATGGGTACAACGTGATGACGAAAAACCCGTAGGTTTTAGTAATAGAGAAAATACACCACTACATTTGGACAGAGATGATCTTGGTAAAGTTAATGATAAAGTTATTATAGATGGACGAGCTAAAGTTATTAATTCTAATAGAGAAACAACCACAATAAGAGGTATCATTGCTGGAGATTATTTTGTTGGAGTTCATTATTATAGTATGACCAGTATAGATAATGTTCCATATACAGTAACCGTAATGAAAGTAAATCCATATAGAGAGTTATATTCTATTACTGGAGAACTGACAACAAAAAGAGAACAACACAGATTACCAGCTTTCTCAATTGACGCAAATGGCAATGTTATTGAGATATTTCAACATTTTAAAAATATAGTACCAAAAAAGGTAGGAAATTAATATGATTTACGTAGCATCAGTTTTATTATTTTTATTAGCAGTAGTTTCAATATATGCATTAATAAAATCTAGAAGCAATTTAATATTGTTATTCTTTTTAATTCCAATTATCTTATCTTCAAGCATTTATACTGGTTACTCAATATATGTCTTGCAAGGAACTCCTATAAATAATCTACCTGAAGGAAAAGTAGAATTAATATGGGCAGAAATGCAAAAGCCAGATATTGTATTTTTAGTAAGACATGAAGATGAGACTATACCAAAATACTACAGAATACCCTATACCAAAAACAATGCAAAACTACTTGCTGGATTAAATAAAATGGCAGAAGCAGGACATCCACAAGAAGGAGAGTTCAAGCCAAAGGAAACTGGAGGCATTAATATAGATAACCAAGACATCTCGTTTGACAAAATTAAGCGAGAACCACTGCCCCCAAAGAAAAAAGCCCTCCAATTACAGGGCGTTGACCAAGGAATCATAAATAGCATTGATAACAATGATGGTTTTGTCCGAGGCGAAGCACCGTTGAGCTACAACTCACCTAGATAATGAAAAAATACGATCACTATACTGTATCTGATAAAGTTGACGCACATCTACACGACAATGATATACATTATCTTACTGGAGATATTGCCAACGAAAATATAACTGAAGCTATCAAATGGATACTGTCAGCCAACTTAAATAAAAAACCAAAACGTACATTAAAATTATACATCAACTCTTATGGTGGAGATTTATATGAAGCATTTGCATTAATTGACATTATGAAAAACAGTTATCATCATGTCAGCACTATTGGTATTGGTGCCGTAATGAGTGCTGGGTTATTAGTATTTGCTTGTGGTAAACAAGGCGAAAGATATATTGCTAAAAATACTGGTATTATGAATCACCAACATTCTGATACAATGGAATCAAAAATGCATGATATGAGATCACAGATGAAAGAAAATAATAACTGTGAAATGAGATGTTTAAATCTTTTACGTGAAGCAACAGGAATGAGTTTAGCCGATGTACGTAAGAAACTAAACACACCAAGTGATCAATACTTTACAGCCAAGCAAATGATTGATAATAAACTGGCTGATCACATACTTTAATTAAAAAAAAATTAAAAAAAATTCTAAACCCTTGTTCTGCAAGGGTTTTTTCTTGACTAAAAAGGTTGACTTTTCGATCAAGATGTCTTATTATATAAGTATAGTTAGAAACAAGGAGATGCATATGTTTAGAATTCCAAACTTTAATAAAATGGAAATGACTTTTGAAGAAGCAGTTGGTATCATTGAAATTAACGGTTCAGTTCTTAAAGGTATGGAACATATTAATGAACATTGGGATCGTTATTGTAAAGGTGAAGCCAATGATATGTATGAGACTGATGAAGAATTTTTTGATGTTTGGAGTCATGAAGCCAATGCATATAATATAGTTTATGCTAAAATGCAACCTTTGTTCGCAGGAGAGTAATTATGGGTTATTATATTTTACCTACATTAGATCGAGTAAAGTACCAGGAACGTCCTGGTCTTGAAGGACCATTTCAAACTAAATCTGGTCAGCCAGTTTATTACGATCCTAAAGAAGGAAAGTATTATAATCCTGATCAAGACACTTACCTCACTTATGAAGAGTGGAAGGCATTAGATAATGAATAATATTGAAGTAACAGGTGGAATAAAAAGTCAACGTGATAAGGTTGAAAGTATAGTTCATTTCTGTATTGAGAAACTAATGCCACGTATGCAAACACTTGACATAGAAGTTCGTCTTACAAGTATAGATGATGCAAATGGCTATTGTACAAAATTAGTTGAAAAGAAAAATCCACGTGACTTTGAAATAGAAGTAGACTATAAATTAAATATGCGACAGATACTTGAAACTGTATGTCACGAAATGGTACACGTTAAACAATATGCTCGTAATGAGATGTGTGATGCAGATAATTCTAGTACTAACAAAACATCTTGGAAATCAAATAGTGTATGTACTAAATCAACTGAATATTGGGATCTTCCTTGGGAAATAGAAGCACACGGTCGTGAAGTTGGTTTATTTGTACGTTGGGCTCAAGCCAATGGTTATGCTAACACAAAGTGGGCTAACGTTTAAAGGTTTCATCACCAGGCCATAATGGCATTTTAGTTCCAGGTGCTCTTTTTGGTATTTTACTATCTGCACTACTAACACAACTACCAGTAATACATTTTGTAGGTTTGTCAAACAGTTTAAATCCTGTTTCAATATTTCCTAAAGGCTGGTCGTGACAACTATAACTTCTTTTGATACTACCATCTGGTTCACGTATAATAATTGATCTATATCCACTACTACATTCCCAACCTTCAAAGTTATTAAAGTTAAAAGCATTAAATCTTTCAGCTTGATCCATATACCACGGGTCACCTTTTTTATCTCTAAATTCAATCTGCATATGCCAAGGTACATCAGCACTTTGTTTTCTGTAATGATCATCCTTATCAATTTTAAATGTTGGCTTAGGTCTTGTTACTAACTGTCGTTGTTGGGCTTTAGCTTCTGTATATGCTCTTTGTGGCATTCCGTTATAAAGTCTTCGTTTCATTTCATCAGTATATCCATCTACAATTTTACTTGCCGTAGGATCTGATTGAGGTTTTAATGTAACATTAATTCCTTGTTCATGAAAGAACATAGCATTATCCCAATCACGTTCAAACCATTCAGGAACCATAACTTGATTAATTGTTATTTGTACATCATGCTCTTGACAAAATATAAGTTTGTCGGCAAATGCCTGCATTTTTTCTTTTGAGTCAACGTGTTCAGTATGTAGACTTGCAGTGATACTTGCTCTATGAAATTTACTCGCATAGTCAACATATGTTCCAAACCATTTCATATTACGACTACAATTACTTGTCATGTGTACACTTGTATAATTTGTATTGTGTGCATCATCACTTAAATGTTTCATTATATCTAAGTAACCAGGATGGAATGTTGGTTCTCCTCCACTTAAACTAAAGTGAAAACTGTTGAACCCATTGTGTCTTGCTTGACGTTTTATTTCGTCTACTGTTTTTAGACAAAGTTCTGTGGGTCTGTGATCTTTACGATCTGATCTTGCATAAGGCCAACAGTAAGAACATCTATAATTACAAAATCTTCCTAACAGCCAACTTACAGAAAACATATCTCTATACAACATTGTACGTTGACCAACTCTAACTAGGTCATTATACGGTGTTGCAGTAAAGTCGTATTCACTCCATTTTAAATCTTTATTCTTACTATGTTTCATCTATTTCATCCAACTTGTTATTGAACTTACAGTATTGTTCATATTTTTCATCATGCTTATTATTTTTAATAGCAGTTTCTAACCAACTAATAGCTCCGTTGATATGAGTTTCTAACATAAACCTTCTAGGAGTATTGCGTCTATCATGGTGGTTTAAGCTGTCAAATACCCGTTTTAAGCCGTCTATTCCTGTTTGGAGCTCTGTAGGGTGCTGAACGTTTGCATGAAGGAAATCCGGCCATTGTAGACGGCTAGTGTGCCAATGAATACCAAGTTCAAATACAATAGCTTCAGCAGTTTTACCAAGTTCAGCGGCATTCATGCCACTAATACAAGTAGTACCTTTTATAACATCTAGGTTATCTAATTCTGATTTGCATAGTTCTATATTTGATTTTAGTAAATCCCAATCGCTTTCTCTTCTTATACGTTCATTTAATTCTTTGTATCCATCTATACTAATAGTTAGTTTAATGTTTTTAAACTTTTTCCATATATCAATAACGTGTTTTTTACCTAATTTCATAATACTTAAATTAGTACTATATTTTAATGTAACTTTTTCTGGATTAGGTACTGCTTCTAAAACTCTATAATGAATAGGATCCATAAGTGGCTCACCACCTGCAAATTCTAATTCTTCAACGTGTTCCATTAATCCTATTAACTGTGAAATAAACTTTTCATCTCTTTCATACAAATTCATAACACGTCTTTTATGCATATCATTTTTTTCTACAATATCGCCTATATATTCTTGATCACCTTCGCCGTAAAATTCTTTAACCTTATCCCAATCTTGCATCCATTTAGAACTATCTTTTGGCCAACACATTCTACATTTAAAGTTACATACATTTGAAAGTTTTAATTCTAATAATGGTATATTAAAGTCAACTTCCCTATGCTCTAAATATTGTATTACATTTTTCCTTGTTGTTTCCTGATCCATTGTATCTGTAAGTCTATTCAATCTTAAACTAACAATTTCTTGTGCTTCCATTTTCCAGCAATTTCTACATTGTGGTATTTTTTCTCCTAGCAATAATGAATCTCTAACTTCATTCATATACTCACCTTGCCAGTATTCTTTTAAATCAAATCCTTCATCACTTACATTTGGATTTCTACCATCACGTGGTGGTTGCCCTCTACAACATAGTTTTATTTCTCCTTGTGGCATAGTGCTTATATGGTTAAAAGGTAATGGACAGAATGTAGATTTATCAACAGGAAGTTTTCCTATTTTACTTATAGCTCTTTCATAAAATTTTATATAATTACTTTTCATCTTTGTAATCCTTTAAAAGAGAATCTAATTCATTATCAATAGATTTGTTAGAATGTTTTGATTCATGTCCTACTCTCAATTTATCAACATGACTTGGTTTTGCTTTACTTAATTGAACGTCTGCCGCACATACACAACTTGGCTTAGAACATATAATAGTTTCTTTTGGCATTTCGAATCCATCATATATATTTCCCAATTTTCCACCCACTTTACATATAGCTCTATATACATCACCTGTATTGCTTATGGTAATATTTTGTACACCTGCCCAGCATTCCCAACCACGGAAATCGTTTAGTTCTTTGGCCATAACATTATTAACATTATCTTCTTCACTTGTTCCATCTTTGTAATGTACTATAATGTTTTTAAAGTTATTAATTGCCATCTATAAGTTCTCCAGCTCTACCGTATCCTTTGTTTGTTTCTTTATAACCTGTGCCTGGTGTAGTATTATTTTTCTTACATAATTCTAAACATGGGCTTGGCAAATCTAATGTTTCATGCCCATCTAATATTGCTTTAAATACATCTGAATCGTATATTTCTTGCATCGTACTAATTTTTATATTTAACTTTGCAAGATTCAGTCCTTTTTGTTCACACCATTTTTGTAATTTTTGCCAATTCATACGAGAACCATAAAAGTTACAAGGTCTTACATCACCAGTAGCACCTAATTGAATATTGTTTTTAATCATATTATCATTGTGTGTACATCTTGGTTCTAGGGCTGGGTTAATCTTATACATATGGATTGTCCTCGCCTTTTTCAATTCCATAATTATCTTCGCCTCGTAAACTTACTACAGGATTAAATCTATCAAATCCCAAATCCATTGCCATTTGTCTAGCAGTTTCTATCTGATGTTCGTTGTATTTAAAAATTAACATTTTCCATTCTAGTCTGGGTCTTCTTTCTTTTGGTATACTAGTCATCCATTTTACGCCAGTCATTATTTGTTTCCACTTTGCATTTATCCTATAGATATGATTAGTGTCTTCTAACCCATCTATATTAAAAACAAACTCACAACGTTTCCAAGATTGTTCAGAGGCTTTTTGCCAAAACTTTTCTGGTTTAGCACTACCATTTGTATGTACTTGTGTCCACTTATTTCTTTCAACAAAATAATTCATAATTTCTAAAAAATCTGGATGATATATTGCATCGCCATAACAACCACAAAATGTATATCTTTTAAAATTTGTAGTATCTGCTATATTAAATAATAACTCTTTGTCTAAGTGTCCTGCGTCCCATATACCACCATGATTTATATCTTTCATTCTTGAACAAGCTGGACATTGTAGTACACATTTACTAGTTATTTCAATTTCTAATTTATCATCTGGTTGATTATGCATTTTCTCTCAACCAACTTTCTTCTTCAGAACTATAATACTGTCCTGCAAATTTAATAGTTTCTTCGTGTAAAGGATGTTGTCCTAACATACCATCACTGTGTGGTTTGTTCCAACCTGTTCTATCCATATTGACTCTTGGTCTTATTTTACGAATAGTATATTCAACGCCCATATCTTTTAATTCGTCTGTTATCTCAATCCATTTATCTTTCATTCCAGGTAATGCCATAATATGAACGTGCATACCTTTCCATTGATCTTGTTCTCTATACTTTTTAATTTCTTCCCACATTCCTCTTACATTGTTAATTACTTTTTCGTGATAAGCAAATTCAAAATGATAGCTTATAATCATATAATGTAAATATGGTAATGCTTTTTTATATATCTTTGGTGGAGGACTTCCATTGGTTGTTACACTACATCTATATACACCATTTTCTTTGGCGTATTTTAACATATCAACAAATCTTGGATTAACAAATGGCTCACCACCAGTAAAACTTATTTTTATTTTTTTACCTTTTGATGCTTCTACAAGTTTATCTATAGTGGAAGTATATACTTCCCAAGGCATAGCATCACTTGTAGCATCATGTAATTCGTTTCCGCAATAACTACAATTATAGTTACAACGTTTACCTATATTCCATTCAACTCTTAGAAGTTCGTCTTTAGCTGGAAAGTTATCTTCAATACCTACTAACATACAAAGTATTCCTTTAGTTCTGGAACAGCTTCAACTACATTGTCGCCACGTAGTTTATCTAGGTCTTTTGTATAATTAATGAAGATGTCCCATTGTTCTTCATTAAATGTTCTTTTGTTCATGCTTCTTACTAACTTTTTAAAATCATCATACAATGATAATCTTTCTACTGCCTGATCTCTTAAACTGTCTGGTAAATTCATTGGACTCAAATAAGCAGGTTGATTACAAATAGTAGTAAAACTATTATTAGCACTTACTCTTGGGTATTTATCTTCTAATTGGTTAAGGAAGTTATGCAACTCTGGTAGATTGAATACATTGTAGTTTTGTAATGTTACATTAAACATTATTTGCACGTTTTCTAATTTGCTATATTCAGCCAATGTTTCTTCCAACTGTTCTATATTATATTTGCCACCTCTTATATAAGAATAAAGTTTTCCAGTACCTTCAATACTAAAACATATACTAACACGTTTAAATTGTTTTAGCAAGTTTAAAATTTTAGGATTTTGTACTGTTCCGTTTGTTGTATAAAATAATTCTATGTCTGTCATGCCTTCTTCAATAAGCCATTCTAAAAATTGATTATGATGTTTTGCCATCATAGGCTCACCACCCTTAAAATCAATTCTCATAACATCTCTTAGATGTGGTAACAAGTTTCTTAAATCTTCTAAACTGTATTGCAATAAAGGAACTTCATTAATATTTTTTTGATATCTTTTATCAATCTTTGCTAATGCTATTTCTTCTTTAAACCAACTGTTACTTGCCCAACTTCCACACATACGACATTTTAAGTTACACACATTTGATAAGTTAATATCTGCTTGATACATTTTAGGAAACTCTACAATATTTGTATCTGGAATAATTCCTTCTTTGAATTCTTTTTTATTCTTCATAAACTTCTTGTTGAACCAAAGACGTCTACTTTCACCTACTAAATCTTCTCTCTCCCAACAACTCTTACAAGCATCAGGTTGTTTACCATCTCTAAAATCTTGTCTTAATTGTTGCATACGTTCACTATTAAAATTTTCCATAATAGTAGGATGTTCTGTGTTAGGTCTCCTACCTCTATTAGTGAATTGACAGCAAGGTTTAATATCACCGTTTGCACTTAAAGTAATGGCGTGCCAGGGCATATAACAAAATCTACTCATTAAGGCCAATCCTTCTGTATTGGGTCAACACTTAATTCATTGACATTTAAGTGCCAAGGCATATTAATTGCATATTCTATACAATCTACTGCTTCTGATAATTTCATAACTTTTCTATCTGGGTGTTTGTGTGCATTGTTTTCTAGTGTACCAAATGTCACATATGTTACCTTTGGACCACCTGTCCATATGCTTTTTAAACCCAATGCATTGCTGGTTGAACGCAATGCTTTCTTTTCTTGTTGATACTGCCAATCAGAACCTTTGCTGGTCCTATCGGTCGTACTGCCTAAACTCACAATATGTAGTCGTTTTAGGCTCTTTAAAGCGTTCTTATAGACTGTATCTAGTACCAGAGTTTGATGATACTGCCATAGTGCGGAACAGTTAATAAAAACGTCATAATTAAGAGTCTTTTCTGCTAACTTGTTTTTAAAGCCATTTTCAGTTAAATCGTAACCCCAACCAGTTCTACTTACAAATGTAGTTTCTGGCCAACGGTGTGCTATTTCTTTTGCAACTCCAAATTCTGGATTACCTGTACAGATTATTCTCATTTACTCTTTCCTGGCTTATTTGTTCTATAGTCAATTTTACCTTTGCGTTTCTTTTTGTGTTTTTGTTTTCTTGTTTCTCTCTTATCATCAGTAAATAACTTCTTAAGTTTCTGATATGACTCTTCATCCATACCAGCAAATATCCCTCTAGGGTTTGGTCTTCTTGTATTCTTCATTAGATATACTCCTTAAATTCGGGGCATACATCTATTAGGTTTCCTTTTTGTAATTCATCAGTTACTTTATTAAAATCAATAAATTCCTTCCATCGTCTTTCGTGCCAATCTTCTGCCCACATATAATTAATTGTATCTTGCACTTTTGGTATATGCAAGTAGTCTTGTAAATTCTTTTCTGCTAGTTCTTTTAACTGTTTTGGTAAAATTCTTATGTTCATATTTTCTGGGTGATTTAAAATATTCAGATATATCTGATCTTCTAAACGTAAATTTTTAGTTGATATCCAATCAAATAATTCACTCATAGCAACCATGTTCAATGCTTGTACCGTACAATGCAACTGAATATACACATTTGGTAATGCATTTAGTTTATCAAAGTTTTCTTCTACCTTTGCCCAATTACTAGGATATCTAATATATCTATCCCTAGCACCTGTGGCATCTATACTTGTATTAAGTTGAACACCTTTAAAGTGATGCCAATAGTCTACCATTTTTTGTGGAATGTTTGTAAGGTTAGTATTATACTTTAGTTTTATTTTCTTTGCTATTCCTTTTTCTATGCAATAATCAAACAATGCATATTGACTTGTTGCTAGTGTAGGTTCACCACCTGTTAAATAAATCTCTTCTATTGTTTCTGCTATTTCAACAAAGTTAACTCCAGTTTGTTTTCTATCTGGCCATTCTTTCATAACTTCCATATAATCAAATTGCTCTTTGCTTAAAGGTTCGTTTGGTGTTAGTCCAGTTTGTCCTGGTACAACTTTATTCCAATCTTTAACCCACATACTAGAACTCCATGGATTACACATTCTACATTTTAAATTACATAAGTTACCTAGCCTTAAGTCAACATATCTAACGTCTAAAGGTATCTCTTTTTCTATTTTAACATCTTCTTTTAGCCATTTTTCATTGTATCCAATACGTGGACTACGAACACCTGCATCTTCTTCACGGAAACATCTTTGACAAGTTTCTGGTCTTTTACCATCAATAAATTCTTGTCTTATATCTTGCATCCATTTACTATTCCACATTTCGTTAACGTCGTCTTTGAATATTCTGTATGCTTTACCACTACCGTCATCTTTTAGTACTTTATTATTAGCAGGGTTACTGTTACAACATACACGGAATCCTCCACCTGGATTTACCGCGACGTGCATAAACGGAAGTACACAAAATGTTTTACTTATTTTTTTCATTCAAAGAACTCCGGACAGGCAAGTTTAAAATTTGTACCCATTAATTTATCTTTTATAGCCATATGTTTTAATAATTCGTTATATACACTTTCGTTGTATTCATATTTTGTTTTTATTTCGTATCTTTCTCGTAAACTATTATTCAAACTACGATATGTTAAGTAGTTTGGTCTAAATATTTCTACACTTTTAGAAAATATTATTCCTTCGCTTTTAGCCCATTGTTCAGCTAGTTTATCCTGTGCCGCATTTATTGACATAGGCAAATAGTTTATGTTCAAATCAAAATTGTTATTATGCATTGCAATTTTTTGAAAGTGTTTTAAGTTTGCAGAAACTTCTTTCCAACTAGCACCTGCTCTAATATATTCAAATCTATCTTCAATTCCATCTATGCTTACTAATAGTATAACGTGCTTAAATGATAATAACATTTTCAGCATCTCATCGTCAAGTGGTATAGTTCCGTTAGTAATAATACTTAAACGTACTGCTGGTGATACTTCATCTTCATACAACTTTTTAATAATTTTTCTTACGTGTGGAATCATAAAAGGCTCACCACCTGTAAATTTTAAAAATTTAGTATCATATAAATTTTCCATCATCAGTGGTAGTATATCTTTGTGCCACCCAGTTCTAAGTTTAGCTTCATTTTTAACTACATTTAACCATCCTTCATCTGGATTTTGATTTACTAGATTATGCCACTTACTACTACTTGTAGGGTTACACATTACACAGGTTAGGTTACAAGTGTTATGTAATTTTAAATCCCAATATTGAATTCCTTCTGCACCTTCAAACCATTCATTAGCTTCCATTCGTAAACTTGTTTTACCTCTGTCTTCTTCTGCTTTACACTCATAACAATTAGGTAACCATTTGTCAAGACTCTTATCATATAGCTCATCAAATTTTTCTCTCCAACCTGACTCGTTATATCTTTGATCTATATCTTCGTTCATATACATACAACAAGGTCGTACGTTACCCACTGGTCCTATTGTCATACCATGCTTAAACATTAAACATTTTGGCATAATTTTCGTTTACTTTCTTTTTAAATTCCACACCCTGATCACCGTCAAATATCATATGCACTCTTGGTTCGTCGCTACGATTCCAGACTGCGTGTCTATATCCAGTATTTATTTTAAAAACTGTTCCTGGTTCAAAAGGCATAGTTCCGTATTCTTCCATTACTAGATTACACTTATCTGGATTATTAATAGCTACATTTGTTGCTCCTAATCCAGGTATAAGATCTACATCTGCGTGTGGTGCTATATAACCGCCGGGCAGTAATAGCATAAATCTTACTCTTGTAAATTTATCGTATAACATTTCATCTTGCATCCATTCTTTTGTAAGTGGGCAAAATTTTGCAATATCTGTCCAACCACTCAAATCTCTTTCTGCTCTATCTGGCATATTATAATCTTCTGGATTATTTGTATGCACACTACTCATACCATGAATACACAAGCTCATCCATCCTCCAGAACCTGATGCTCTATGATCTGTAAAGCATTCTGTTTCCATTAAGTGATACGCTTCTCTTTTAATATCTCCCCATGGTACATTTATATCATGTAATCTTACCCATGGAACTCTTGTATTATCTATAATATTATCTATGTCTTGTGAAGCATCTAACTGAACCTCATCTGCTAATGCAGGATTCTTTTCAAAGTTTTCCCATATGTCAAAATGTTCTTGAGTTTCATCATTAACTCTTTCCCACCATCCACTTTGAAAGCCAGTTTTTTTACTCCAATATCTGTCAAATTTTATCATATCCAGGTCCTTCTTCCTATGTCTACCATATCTTTATATTGTCCTCCAACGTCTCCACTGAAGTATAATTTCTTTGATTTAGCTAATAATTTATGTATATAATCAATTAATGCAAAATACACATTAATTCCACTATCAAAGTAATTTGCTTCATAACTCCAAATATTGCTTACTTGCAATAAAATTGTTTTGTCAGGATTTACTATAGATATTATATCATCATAAGACTGTGTAATATCTACTATGATAAATCTATGTTCTAATTCTTTAATTTTATACCATAATTCTAGCCATTTTTGCTGACTTTCAAAACTGTTAAAAAACTCATCAACTTTGCTCTCATCATATATTATATTTACTTTTTCTGGTTTATTATTTTCATAATATTCTTTAAAATTTATTCCATTCCAATTACGAATTAAACTTTGTAACCAATCCATTTGAGGTTTACTAAAATCAACCCATATGACTTGTTCCATAGTTTCTATATTATTTGCTATATGTTTAAATTGTGATAATCCACTTGCAGGACATATTAATATTTCAATATTCTTATTATTTTCATGGGGTACCATTTCAGTATTTGTAACGTATATCGTATCATTCTGTAATCTTAAAAAATCAAATAGAGGACGCTTATCTGGATTATCTTCTTTTAACACATACACAAAATCTTCTTGATTCTTTTTAGTTAACGAGTTCCAGTATTTTCTATTAGCATATAGTTGAGTCCATTGTTGTTCATCTTCAGGGTATACACATACTTTCTTATTTCTTATATCAAAGTCAATGTTTAAAACTGTATAACCTTCTTTCAATGATATCCATAAAAATCTATCAAATATGTTAGCTGGTGAAATAGAGCCATCATTTCCTTCTGTAGGCTTTATCCAAAACGGTGTATAGTCGTCATGTATATTTTCTTCACTTACCCTAAACTTCTTTTTAAGTACTTCGTCGTTATATAGCCATTTAATATTATCAATTTCTTTTAAATTAACAATTACACATTGTTCGTGAAATTTAGGATCTTTGTCTTTAAAGTTTAATATATGTCCAGCCACTAACCATCTATCATGCGTAGAAAAAGTTTTTATAATAGCTTCGTCTATTTTTGTATCTGTTGGCCAACTACCTTCTGCCCACAATACTGCATACTTGTAATCTAACTTTTTTAATTTTTTTAACATTGGAAACAGCCCATCAGCTTTTGTTTCTAATATAGATGAACTTTCCATAAAGTTTATATTTACATTGGTAAAATTTTTTAAAGTAGACACATACGAGTCTTTTGTATCTTCAGCATAATTAATAATAGCCTTGTCAAATGAAATATGACATACTGGAATATCGTTATATTCATTTATTTTTATTCTCATTATATTGCTTTCCCTATACTGTCATTTGTACTAAAACCAATTATTGATTTTACATCACAGTTTAATTCATTGTCGTCTACATCAGTTCCTAAAAACCAACATCTGTTTATTGTTTGTAAGTTTGTAATTAAATCAGCAAAACTCTTTTCTAATGTAAATGGTTCACTTCTCACTTTTAATAATACATAACTGTATATGTTACTAGCCCAGAAAAATGTACTCTTATCCTTATCTAATACATTGGTAATTTTATGGTAATCCTTTATTAAATCAGCTTCTATGTATTCATGTTCACATAGCTTAACCTGAGTCCAAAAATCTAACCAACTATGTTCACCACCAAATGCTTCAATAATATTTAACCATTCTTTGTCCACATTTTTCAATAGGTCTGTATTAGCTTCTGGGTTATCTTTACAGAACTGTTTTACGAACTCTGGATAGTTAGATCCGTCCCAATTTTCCACCATTAGACGCTTAAATTTGAGGCTACAAGCGTCGAAATCGAACCAGACGTACTTTGTACTGTCTATATCAAAACCGTACTTAAAAGCGAGATATAACAGCTTAAAACCTGCGGTTGTACCTACATATTGTTGGAAGTTTTCATGCTTTAACCTACTAGAAATACCAGAATCTACTGGCTCAGTATTAACAAAATATATAGGACTAGTTGGTATATTTTTACGTTTAATTACCACTCTAGCACCACGTGTTATTGTATGGTCTGTATATTTTTTACCCATAAGTCCTTTAAGGAAATTTGTAGGATCCGTCTTTGGAGCACATACAACTATGTTTCTTAATATTGTTGGATTTAGTTCAACTGTTTGTTCGCCTAGCCACCTTTCTGCCCAGAAATCATAACTACCAAAGTTAGGTGCTTTGGGTGGCCAGGCATTGAACTCGTCTATGTTTAGCAACATTAGACTATCAGTAAAGTTTGGATGTACTGCCGTAATCCATTCCTTATCCAAATTCTTTATAAAATTTAATATCTTTTTTTCTATTCCATCTGATTTAGGCCAACAGCCATCAAACCAGAAAGCCGCATATTTGTGTCCCATTTTTCTAACAGACTGTACCCATTCAATATTTCTATCGTTATATAAATTTACTATACTTGAATTAATATGATTGTCAATCTCTACCTGTTGTAACAACTGCATTTTTTGTTTTAGTTCCTCCCAATTAGCCAAATGAGTATTCTTAGGTATAAAAACATTTACTATTTCACTATCGCTTATCCATTGATAGTCCCAATCTTTATCACCTTTTTTCATTTATTATCCTTTCATTAACTATATCCATACCTTCAAGTTTAACACCTAAATGACTTCTTACTAATGATTTTAAATCTATATCTAGTTTATAACGACCTTCGATATCTCTGGTATACTTTCTCATCTTCGCATAATCTCTTATTACAGTATCATTGCTTTTCATATATGTTATAAACTTTTTCATTGCAGGAAACTCTTGTTCAGCTTCTTCTAATTTTTTTATTATTAATTCTCTATATTCGTCTGGCCATAAATTTGGTCTTAAATATTTTGGTGTCTGTAATATATTGGCTGTAATAAATTGTAAGAATACTGGACTCTCTTTCCAAAATTTGTAAAACTCTGGCATATGAAATATATTGTGAGATTGTACTGTAATACCAACTGCAAGATTAATAGTTGGTTCGTTGTTTAACACTTTCATATTATTATACACATTATCCCAATCACCATCTCGTCTTATATAATTATATACATCGCCTACACCGTCCATACTTACTTTGATATTAACACTTTTAAATTCGTTCCATATTTTTATTAAATCATATTGTTTAAATTTTATATAACTTAAATTACTAGCATATCGTAAATTAATTCTTCTTTTTATTTCTGTTGGTATACTTTCTAATAATTCATAATGTTCTTTGTTTATTATTGGCTCACCGCCTGTAAATTGTAGTGTATGAACTGTATCCCATAGACTAGGCCATTTACCTAAACTTTCAAACAATGTAGTTGGTCTTAGCAATCTAGTTTCATATCCATCTGTAGTATATTTTGATATTATATCTAAATCTTGTACACGTTTATATGAACTATGAGTACTGCACATAATACATTTTAAATTACAAAAATTACTTACTTTTAATTCTATCCAGTAAGGTTTATTGTTTACACTATAATCATCATTTACATCAATCATATTAGAGAATGTATTCCAGTTATCTTTTTCCCATTGTAGTCTATTACTAATAATTCCTGAATCTTCATTGTGCCAACATACATCACAACGTGCTGGCCTTTCTCCATTAGCCAATGCTCTACGTAATTCTTTATAGTTTGTATTATTCCAAGATTGTATTGCAGTTTCGCCTTTTTCATTTAGAGGTATTTCCTGTGCTTCACAACAAGGTACAAGGTCTCCACCTGCACTTCCGTAGACGTGCATAAATGGTAACATACAAAAAGTTTTACTTTTCTTTAATTTTTCTTTATCTATCATTGTATTTTAATATACTGGCAAACTTTGGTGCCATGCTTATATCTTGTCCTCTGTGTTTTAAAACCTTGTTTAGCTCTGCTATATACTTCTCACTATTGTCGCTTTTTGATTCTGTATTAATAAGTCTTTTAATCATTTTATAAGAACTTTTAAATTTACCTGCATTTTTATTAAACCCACCGTATTGTGATTCTACCATAAAATCAAGTGTCTTTTTGTACCATTCAGGCCAATGCCTAATGCTCATATAATGAGGTTCTTCTACAGTTTGTAACATAACATCAATGCCTTTATGCACTCTAGCCCAATGTATAAATTCGTGTAACTGTGGAGCATTAATTACACTTAAAGTGGTGGCTGTAGCTATTTTTAAGCGTCCTGTAGCGTCTTTAAACTCTATCCACTTGTCAAGTGTTGCTTCTATCTTATCCCACTTACTAGGGTAACGTAGAAGCTCATTTGTAGTTCCCACTCCATCAATACTAGGACTTAGATCTATTTGTTTAAACTTTAATAATGCGTCATATTCTAATTTTGCTGGAAACCATGTACAGTTTGTAAATATTTCTAAATGTATTTGTTCTGCTATTCCGTGATCAGCTAATCTTACAATTAAGTTTAAAAATTGTTTATGTAAAAATGGTTCACCACCTGTTACTTTAATATACTTTACGTGTTTTAAATCATCAATATCAATACCGTCTAAATCATATTCTTGTACTTCTTTTAATTTAGTAATTTTTTCCTGACTACTGATACCTAATGCTAGTTCGTCTTTATCCCAATTATGACTATACTCACTGCCACAACTTAAACAGGCTAGATTACATAATCTACCTACTGTAATTTCTAAATACTCAAGCCTTACAGTATCATCAAAGTCATTGAAGAATTGATCTGCTTCTGTTCTCATACTTGACCCATTATTAGCTTCATCTATTTTACATTTATAACAACCAGGATGCCATTTGTTTTGCATCATTAGTTTTCTAATATCTTCAAAATTATTATGATCGTTTGGTCCCAAAAATCTATTGTGAAATCTACAACAAGGTGTATTTGGTACACCATGCATAAGCATCTTACCCTTGAATGGATAAGCACAAGCATATTCTGGAAGTCTAGTCATTACTCAGTAAATTTCCCTTTCTTCTTGTGTTGTCTTACTTCTTTACCAATATTAACTCTGTTGTATAATCCATCTCTATGATACTCGTCCCACTTTGGTCCTTTAGGTGCTAGTCCAATATGAACTGTATTTGTGGCTTCAAATCCATAGTGTTCGCATACTGCTAACTGACTGCTCATATAATTATTTGGGTGTGTATCAGGACTAAACTCACTCATTAATCTATTTCCAATAGCAATGTTTAAATGATTTAAATGGTTCCATTCATTTTGTGTAGGAATAGTACCTTCGTTAATATTTGAGAAAGCTATTCCAGTTCTCCAGTTACCACAACTTAAACCCTTTGTGGTACTGAACACCACCATCTTAATACAGGGTTCAGTTAGATCAATTTCAATATCATAACAAGTACCAAACCAAGCACAATCAATTAATACAGGAACATCTTTTTCATTACATTGTTTTATTACATCATAATATTGTTCAGGTACTCTACCTGTTCCACTAAAAGGTACAGATATTAAAATTGCATCACCTGATTGTATACCAGTATCATCAATACTATCGTGCCATTCCATAGGATGATTAATTTGTGCATCTCTATTGTAGGGAAACTCACCACGGAACATTTTTAAATTATATCCATTTACTTGAGTCCAATGATGCCACCAAGCTAATGATTGTATTGTACCATCTGTGACATATCTATTTTTAAATGTTTCTACTCCTGTAAAACTATTCAACTTACTACTAGCTATCCATTTAGGATAATTCTCTAATAGTTTACTGCCTTCATGTGTTAGTGTACTAGGATCTATTGTAGGAAAGTACTCTTTCTCTAAAAAATCCATATATGGTTGGTGCCATATACTATTTCCAGTTTTACCAAAATTTGGATTACTCATAATATTTTAACTCCTTAACTAATTTAAAGGTATCGGTACCTCTTAAACGATCAAGGTCTTTTGTGTATCTCATAAACCATTCCCAATATTTCTCTTGATCTTTTTCATTTACACCTTCTAACTGTAGTCCATCTCTTATTGCATGAATACCTGTCTGATAGTGTATTTCTTGTGCATGATAACTTCCTTTAGGCCAGATACTTCTATCTGGTATTTGTAAAAGTTTATCATACATTACATACTTTAATTCTTCTGGCAGGTATGCTATGTTTAAGTAACCTGGATTAACAACTACATTACTCATACTGATACTTGCTCTATGTTCGTGTTTTTCTTTAAACCATTTCCATACTTTATCTAAGCCAAATATATTAGTTGACATTACTGTTACTGCAAATACAACTTCAATATTATCATATGTATAAAATTTTTCTATGTTTGCTTCTAGTTCTTTAAACGTGTATTTTCCGCCACGTATAACACTATACAATTCATCTACTGCCTCTATACTAATAAGCAATTCTATATGCTTAAAGTGTTTAAATATTTCTTGAAAGTCTTTATCAAATACTGTAGCATTAGTTGATATATCCAACATAATATTCTTTGCTAGTCCTTGATCAATAAACCATTGTAATATTGCTTTACAACTTTCATCATACAAAGGTTCACCACCTCTTAATGCTACCCATTGTAGATTTCTAAAGTAGTCTGGATCAGCAAATAGGTTATCAAGAAACTGCATATCGTTTACTCCATGGTATCCTATCTTTGCTTGTTCCCAATAATCTGGTGCTTCTTTGTTTAGCTTCTTCCCGTCTTTGGTCCAGCCTGTACTTACAAATGGGTTACAATGTAAACAAGCTAGGTTGCATTTATTGCTTATTGTAAAGTCTAAATAACGTATGTCTGGTTTACTAGTAGCATTGTTCTTAATTGATCCACGTTTTACATCTTCATCAAGTTTATCCCAAAAATACATTCTACGACTTTTACCACTTTGTTCTTTCTTCTGACAAGCTACACAAGCTGGTGGTATATTTCTACCTGCGTGAGCTTTTCTTAATTCTACTGCTTCTTTACTGTTTAATATTTCTGGTAATGTTTGCTTTGTAATATTGCCAAATTTTCCCTGATAGATAATGTCTGGTAATACATTACCTCCCCACTTGATTGTTAAGGCATTCCATGGTGCAAGGCACGTAGGAAACCTAGTATCTTTTAACATTGGATTTACATACATATTATTCGCATACTCCGCAAGTTCTTTTACAAACTTCCCATTTGGCTTTCCTAACTACACTATCAAGGTGGTTAGTATACCATTGATCTTTCAATATTTCCTGTAGGCTATGTTTAGTTAAACTGTTTTCAGTTCTTCTTTCAAATATAGTTTCATCTACTTCTTCTAATATTCTTGTATGTTTATCTAATTTAATTCCAAATAAACTTACATGACAACAAGGCCATACAACACCCCACGGGTCAATTTGTACTTCACCTTCATTGTACCACGGGCATTTAGTTTCGTTTAACCACGGAGAGTCATTTAAAAAATCGTTAATTTTTATCCAATAACTTGGATTCTTCTGATCACTTAATGACCAATCATTGTTGTCAAATCTCTCACTTACTGTTGGTATAGTAGATGCTTTTATAGTATAATCTTCACCTTCATCAATTATTCTCATATTTTCTGAATGACTATGTCTAGCTACAAATTCTCTACATTTTAATGTCTTAGCTATATGCTTTAGTTCATTTACTTGATGTTTGTTATGTTCAAACAATGTCATAATCATTCTAGCACTACCGCCGGCATCTGTAAAACTTTTAATATTTTCTATAATCTTATCAAAATCAGTTTTTCTACGGTAGATACTATGAGTATCTTTTAATCCATCTACTGAAAAATTAACTTGATGGCTATGGTATTGTCTTAATTCTTTTGCTAAATCTGCCCAGAACTGTTTACCTCGCATACTACCATTTGTATGTATAGTCATAAATGTTTCTGGATGATATTGAGCCCATAACTTAACCATATCAACCATTTTTGGATGCATCATAGGATCACCCCAATTTCCATTTAATGCTAGTTGACGTATATACCAGCCTCTTGTATCTTCTTCACATATTCTTTTCCATATATCAAAGTTAAAATGATTAAGATGTAATTGAGGTTCTGTTATTCCACCATTTTGATTTCTTACGCAGGCACCGCATCTAGCATTACAATGACTGGTTATATCAAATTGTAACTTGCTGACCTTTTTGTGCCATTCCATCATGTATTAAGACCACCTCCAAGGCAACATACTTAAACCTAGTAAGTTTAATAAAAATTCTGCCACAACAACAAATACTAAACCACCTACTATTTGCCATGCCCACCATTTCCAACCAGTAAGACTATCTGCCCATTTTCTAAATTTTGAATTTCTTGCGTTATCGTATACACCAGATTTTTCTCCTATTTTATTTGCCCAGTAATTAGGATCTAAAATATTTTTAAACATTATTAGTGGCCATAATATAATTTTAAATATACGTTTCACAATCGCCCTCTCTAACTATATCACTTGTTAAGCAATGTATGCCACCGTCCCAAAAATACTGATGTCTAAAATTCCAGTAAATTGGTTCAATACCATGTGCTTCCATTTCTGCAAAGGCCGCTTCGTTTTTACCTGTACATATAACAGTACTCTCATCTACAGAAAGAACGTTTACATCAAATACACTTTCGTCTGGACAACCTACCCAATGTTCTAACCATTTGCTTACATACTCTTTATGAAATCTTTGTTTACGAGTTTTTTGAAAATCTTCTGGCATATCAAAATCATCAGCCACTTCTATTATAGTCCAATTCTTCATTTCTTCTGGTACCCAGTTTTTATTCCAGGTCATTAGTACACCAGGTTTTAGCAATGCAATTTTGCCATCGATATGTCCTCCGACTGGTATGTCCAAAAATTGTGTCTTGGGATATCGCAACTTTATTTCACGTTGAATCCATTCACGGCCCAGTTCCGTACCTTTACCTCGCTTATTGTCTCCCTCATATGGTTGACTAAACAATACACGGTCCCCACACTTTATCATGTTAGCCGCATGATAAAGTAAGCGATGGTTCTCTACAAAGTAGTCATACTTCTTACCACTCTCAATCATTGCTCCTGGCATACTAACCCAATCAGCACCTTCACGAAACCATTTACTACAATGGTCGTAGTATGCTAAATTCTCAAAATATCTATTATCGCTACCTGTATAAATTTCAAATATTGTATTACCATAAGGCATTAATGTATCACGTGGCATAAGTGGATGGTTAGGAAATTTACAATGCATCCAAGGTAGCTGAATTTGTTCCTCGCCAGTAATAGTGAATATGTCTTTTGGTCTTACAACCTCAACACCTTTGTTTTTTAATATTGTTTCTAATACGGATAAATCTTCGGCAGTTTCCCTGAATATTTGTTCCATGACAGTTTTAGTCTCTTCATCTTTGTGCCATTGAAATGTTTCTGGAGGAAACGGAGCACCTAATATAACCCGTTTGAGCGGTTGAAACTCGCTCCATACATTAACTGATTTCATTATGTTCCTTTGGTAGTTTTCTACTTAATTATGCTTGTTGGTAGATTTCTGTTGCATAAATATATTTATCCGTATATAATATATGCATTGGAGCAAAAATCATGACAAGAATCGCTAAAGACATTATAGCAAAGGATGACTTTGTAGTCAACGTATTTGATTATAATAATGACAAAGTATTTGATACAGACGAACTATATGCCGCTTTTGAGAGCGGTTGGCCAGTAGTAATACAGAATTTACCAATAGAGGGGCTAGATTATCAATACTATGATGATTTACCTGATTGGACTATTAAAGATAATAAGTGGATTATGCCTTGGTATAACAGCCACATAAAGAACCGTGATAGATTACGCGAAGAACGTAGTTGGTCTGAAGAGCAAATTGATGTATTTCATAAGAAACATAAGCAGGCAAATAATGCTTGGAATGAACTATTTGATAAAATGTTTCCAAAATACAATACCACAGAACGTATGCTCAGCCACAGATATAATACATTGGTTGAAAATAAATTACACTTAGATGAGCTAGATGAACAACACACAGGTAACGAACAACAGATCCGTATGTTTGTACAACTAGATAAAAAACGTCCTAGAGTATTAACATTTGGTCCTGACTTGGAACAGATGTATAGAAAATACAAAGACGAATTTAATTTAGATGAAATAGATAAAAATAATGTACACGGATTTATAAGTGAAATGAGAAATCGTTGTGTATGGAATGAGAAGAAATGGGATCAATTTCATCACCCATTACATTATATTACTTTTAATCCAGGTGATATTTGGTTTTTTAATGCACAATGGATTACACACCAAATAGTATATGGAACAAAACTGCAATGTTTTGAAGCTGATATTCTAAATGATAGTTTAATTTATCCTGAATTGTGTATGGCTGAACGTATTAAAAAATTATAACTTTAATCTATATACGTCTTCAAAATTAGGTTCTTCATAAGGTCTATAATCATATGGATATGGGATAGTTCTATGTAAACCTGTTCTAGGATCTTTATATCTTGGATAGGTAGTTTCTTTTCCAGTAACTGAATCTATTCTATTTTCTCTACCAACACCAATTATTAAATCTGCTTTTCCATGAGTTCCTAATATTCTTGCCGCTTCGCTTCTACTTCTTAAGCATTGACATAAGGCAGTATTCCAACCTCTGGCAGTAAGTGCATGAATAAAAGAAAGAGCAACCATACCAAGTTCAATGTTATCAGTATTAGCTACTCCTTCAGAGACTCTATGTTCTATTTGTTGATATTTAGTTTCTGCTTTGTGTACATCACGTTTACTGAATACAATTAATGTAGGAGCAAGTACCTGAGGATTACCTCTGTCTTCTTCAATAGATCTATCTGTGTTTCTATGACTGTTTAAGTGTAATTGTTTTCTAGTTTCTTCATCTGTTGGACCTCTTATAATATCAATAATGTAAGGCATTTTTCTATTTTTACTAGGACAGTATTTGTATACTTCCCTAGCCACTTCTTCCATAACTTCAGCAGGAATTAGTTCATCAGTCCAACTAAACGTTGTCCATCTATTTGATATAATATCAGTCCATTTTTCGTATTTAAATTCAGCCATAATAGTTTTCCTGTTATAGTATTATTTATGAGTATCTTGGTCTTCTTTTAATCTAAATTTAATATTGCAATATCCACATACTGCTTCTCCACCATCTGGTATATTATAATATACTTTAGGATGATCATCATCTTCTCCGGTACATGATACCTGCTTACTGCTTACATATATTATTGTTTCTTTTATTGCGTCTTCCATTACCTTCGTAGCTCTTTATTGCCCCATAATCTACCAAATTCAATTCCTTGATCACCACGTTCTGGAAAATAATCTTCGCATTCTCCTTCTCGTTCTAAATCACTTGTAGCACAATGCAATCCACCGTCCCAGAAGAATCTGTGTCTCATATTACAAGTAACAACATCTACTTTGTGTTTACCTAGTCTATCTTCAAGTTCTTTAGCCGGTCCACTAGCAATTACTGTATTCTCATTAACACTCAAACAGTTTACATCAAAGTTAGTCTCCCAACAAGCACCTACACTAGGGTGCATATATAAATCAATAAATTTATGCAATGCTTCGTTTTGTTCTTCTCCAGCAACCCAATAATCTGCTACTGGTGTTTTCTTATTTTTTCGCCATTCATCTTTTACTGCTACTCTATACTCTTGCCAAGCAGATGTATGATCATTGTGTTTTCTGTTTATTTTAATAACATCCCAACCTGGATATGTTTCTTCATATCTGTTTACATTAATATGGCTAATAAGTAAACCAGGCCTTACTAGAGCCAATACTGCATCAGTATGACCTCCCATAACTGTAGTATTAATTCTAAAATTATATCCATACTTTTCATTAAACTTTTTAAACCAAGGAACCAATGCTCTAGTAGGACCATTAAAATCATGCAAGTCTATCATAATATCTCTGCCAGTTCTCATAATGCTAGGCCAAGCTATAGCAAATCCTTTGTTAGGAGACATCGATGTAGCTTCTTTTATTATATTTAATTCATGATTTTCATCTGCTAAATCTATATAATCATCACAATCTGCCCATGGTGCAAATTCATTTTCTTTAAATATACTATAAGTATCAACTGATTTTTTATTCCATCTTTTAAAAACATTATCAGTTTTTCCTGTTATTAACTTTTCGCCAAATATAATTTGATCATCTCTAGGTGTGTTAAATGGTTTTGGTATATATCCTTCTTCTTCTACAAATTCTGTTACACTTTCATATCTTTTAAATTTTGTTACACAAGTATCAGGCATTCTATGAACTTCTACGCCATAGCTTTCAGTTAATACTTTACAAAAATAGTCCAAGTCTTCTCTGGTTTCTTCATTAATCTTTGTCATAACATCTGCTACTTTTTTATCTTGATAGTCTTCAAAGAAGCCTTTGGGAAATACATTTCCCACCATTACCTTTGTCAGTTTATCCCAACTGTTATAACTTTTAAATCCAAAATTATTCATTATTTACTCCATAAATTGCTGAACCACAATTCCCATTTACATGACCAAGTGATATTATCTCTGATATGTTCTGCGTTAATTGAGTTCATTTCTAATTCGTTCAAATTCGGGCGACACTTTGGTAACAGTTTGTTCTCTGAATCTGTCGTAGTTTTCAGTGACCTTGACGTACTGACGCATGATGTCAGGATTATACTTATGCTTACTATCAAGACTAAAGTTAACCACTTCCATGAGTGGTTCTTCATACTGTTTGAAGTGTGGACTGTTTCCGATACCTTTGAGAAATTCCAATATTTGTTCACGTTGTCTCTCTTTCAACCAATCTGGAGCATGAGCCATACTATAATATTGAGGTTCAATAAGTTGATTAGTGCTCATTCCTATACCTCTATTACTAGTCATTTGGTAGTCATGCATAAACTTCCAAAACTTGGTTATGTGAAGTGCATTAGTCATCTGGTTAACTGTAGTAACTCTTACCTTAATACGTTTACCTTGTTTAGTATCTGCGAACTTAACTAGTTTGTCAAAGTTCTTCCAAACACTAGCCCACTTAGATGGCGGTCTTAAATAATCGTTCATATCTTCCATACCTTCTAGTGAACAGTTAACTATAACACGTTCAAATTTACTTAATTGCTCTAACCATTTGTCTTGCATATTTGTAATATTTGTATAAAAACTTAATTCAATATGTTTTGAATGTCCTGTTTCTACTGCAAGGTCTAATAGTTTAAACATATCTTTGGCTACTGTAGGTTCACCTCCAATTAATTTTATCTTACGAGCATACTGTAACATTGGTGTAAAACTTTCCCAATCTATTCCAGGCTGTAATAATGCTTTTTTCTTTTCTGCAATCATTCCTTTCCAATCCTTGTGATCTAACCCAAGTCCTTGTTCTATCATTTTTGCACGTTCTATACTTACTAGATGTGATGCTTCTTTATTACACATTTGACATTGTAGATTACATAAGTTTCCAAGTCTAAAATCAAATTGCAAAGGTTGTTCAACTTCCCAATCGTTAGCTGAAGCATCAGCTACTACATCGTCAATTACATCTTTCCATTGTTCATTTTCCCATTGTCTTGAACTCATAATACCATTACGTTCAAGATGTTGGCATTCACCACATTCTGGTAACCATTCACCAGCGGTCATTTTACGTCGTACTTCTTTTATATAATCATGATTCCAAGTACCTTCTATACCTAGTTCTTCTTGATTAACTAGTTTTTTAGGTTCTTTGGCCATACAACATAGTCTATAACGTCCACCGTTATATGTACTATATTGAACAAAAGGTAAAGAACAAAATCCACTCATATTATTTGCACATCTCTAAAAATGCATCTGCTCCTTTTGCTTGATTGCTTTCCCATTCGTTGGCCGCATTCTCATCAGCAAAATCTGTTACATATTTATAGCAAATAAATGGTTTGTTAAAATGTTTACAAACCTTTGCTATACCATATGATTCCATGTCAACTACATCACTTTCAAGTTCCGGTGGTGCTTGTACAAAATTATCACCACTACTACAACTCCATGCACTATTTGATATTCTAATATCTCCTGCAAAATCAGTTTCTTCAAAAGGTGTTACACCTAAATCAGCTTGTGGTCTTGTATCCATATCACGTTGTTTAACTGTTCCAATTTGAACTAATTGTTCTGCTAGTTCTGTATTTAATGCACCAGCAGTTCCGTAATTAATTACTGCTTCGCAATCAGATTGTATACAAGCCATAGTAGCAAACATTGTAGCATTTACTTTTCCAACTCCATGATACCAGACTTTATATTCTTCTGGATTTAAATTATGCTCTGGAAGTTCACCTTTCAGAGCTACTAACACATACTTCATTATTTTTCCTCAATATCTAAATTTGCTAAATCTTCACCAAAATGTTTCCAGTTCCGATTTAATCGATGTTTCTTTAACATCAATTCTTTTGTTAAATGCTGATCTAAATTTCCAGTTTCATCTATATGAAATCTAGCTACATCAAGCATTCTGCCCATAGGACTTTTTCTTGCTGGTGAGTTGCTATTTTCCCAATCGTTCCACTTCTTTTTAATTCTATCTTTTGTTTCTTTACTAAGATTTCTAAAATCTATATAGTCATCTAATCCTTTTGTAATTGGATTGACATTAAACCAATCATTATCAGCAATATGATTTCCAATCTTTTTATATAACCAATCTATTAGGTCTGTTATTTGTCCTATGTTTAATGCTGTCATAACTGTATTACTAGAAAATTGTATTTCTACTTCATTTGTTAATTCAACATATTTGTCTACAGTATCTTCTATCATTTGCCAATTATATTTTCCTGGTCGTTGTAGTGTAGCATTTTCTCCTGCACCATCAATACTAAAAATAATATTTACTTTTTTAATCTTTTTCCAGCACTCTATTACTCTATTACTAGGAAAATGACTAGCATTAGTATGATATTCCATTGATAGTTTTTCTGGTGTATGATTGAGCTGAATAACTTTTTCTAATAAATCATCATGTTTGTGTTCCAGCATAGGTTCTCCACCTACAAATTTTAGATAACGTAATTCTGATAAATCATCATCTATGTTATCATTAGATTCGTGAAATCCTTTTGGTATTTTCTTTTTAGGAAATTTAATACTGTAGATTGTACTACTAGCATAAGGGCTACACATAACACAAGCCATATTACAAAGACTGCTTATACCTGTTTCTAAATATTTTATTTTTGCAGGTCCTATTGTAGTCTGTCTTGTTCTATCTGTTTTTTCATCAATGTTTAATCTAGGAAGACTTCCTCTAACTAATTTGTCTCCAGCATCTTCTGCTTTTAATAAAGAGTCTTCCATACCCCAACATTTTCCACATTGATATGGCCTCTTCCCTTCAATCATTTGTTTTCTTAAACCAGTAAAGTATTCACCTTCTCTGGCTTTTTTTATTCCGTCTCTAATATGAGGAGCATCATCGTCTTTTGTTCTAGGACCAAAAAATCTACAACACGGCATAACTTCACCACCAGGTCCAACTGCGGCACCTGCCCAAAGATATGAACAATAACTTTTAGTAGGTAATTGTGCCAATCTAGTTTTAATAGATGGATGAGTTTTATTCTGTTCCATCATTAGGCTCATCAAGTAAATAAGCCATTTCAGGAAATGTTGCACGAAAATCTGTGCCACGAAGTTTATCTAGTTTTTTAATGTATTCTCTGAATTCAGGAAGTCTACGAGTCCAATCTTCACTCTTGGCAAACTTAATCATTCCTCTAAGTCTTTTGATTCCATAACTAGCTTCTTCCCATTTCTCATAAGGTACTTTACCTTTGTGCCAGCTAGGAACACCTAGTTCCCAATTTTCTTTCCACCATTCAATAAACTCTTCATACTTGGCTTCAGTCTTATCTAAAAACTCTCTTGGTAATACTTTAACATTCAAGTGTCCAGGCCAGTATACAAAGTGATAGTTAATACCACCTGCACCAAATGGCCACATATTAGTTTTCTTTAGTCCGCTTTCCTGAAGTTTCCATTTAAGGAAATCTGGAATATAATGAATGTTTAAGGCATTAACTGCACAGGCAATAGTTACTTCTACATTGTTTGATGTCATTGTATCCAAACGTTTGAACTGTTTTAAATTATGTTCCCACTCACTTGGATATCTTATATAATCATTCATAGCACCAATACTATCTACACTATAATGCATACGAACTTTTTGAAAGTGTTTCCATTGCTCAAGTAATCTATCTGGTAACTCAATACAGTTTGAATTGTAACGCACTTCAATTTGGTGTGCGTAACCCATTTCAATAACTTTATCTAAGATTTCATAATGTTCTTCAATTACTGTAGATTCACCACCTGCAAAATATAATTGTCTTATGTACGGTATTTGTTTCCAAAACTGATCCCAAAAATTTGGATTGTCTTTGTGCCAATTATAACTTGCATCAAATTCTCTACCTTTTTTCTCCCATACCATAGTATCTTTGAGTGTTTTATTTTCAATTTGTGGGTGTAATGCTTTCCAGTCTTTAACCCAACCACTTGAGTCATGTGGGCTACACATAACACAGGCTAGTTGACATTTGGTTCCCATACGTATATCAATATAACGAAGTTTACTATCTGTACTTCCATCTTCGTATGTTTCTTTTCTTAATTGTTCTATGTCAATCCCGTCTTTAATCCAGTAGTCCGTTTCCCATTGTCGCTTACTTCTATGTCCTGCGGCTTCTTCCTTGTAGCACTTTAAACAACTTGCCGGTTTTTCGCCATTCATCATCATCTTACGTACACTTCGCATATAAGAATTATTCCAGCTACTATCTAAATCTGAATTATTTAAGTTGGCAGGTCTGCCATCTTCCAGTTTCAAAACTCCAACACGACCTCCGTGTAATTTATCGTTTGTAGCACCTACAGAACTTGCATTTGCAGTACAACACACTCTCATACTTCCGTCTGGTCTTGTTGATAAATGAATCCATGGTAGGATACAAAATGTATCCGAGGGTAGTTTATTATCTGACATTATTTTTCCTTATGTGCAAGTTCGTCTGCACCTTACTGTGTATTTATCATTAGATTGTATATGTTTTGTCTATTGATCCGTTGTTTACTATATCCCAAGTTTCTTCTGTAGCATTGCCTGTTAACTGTAAACAAGGACGTTTACGCCAGCTTCCATTCCAGGTTGCGTGTGGTAGTGTACTCCATTCCCACGTAAATATAGTACCTGCTTTCCATTGTGTATATACTTTACTACCAAACTGAAATATTTGTCCTGGTTCCCAATCTTCCATAGGAATAAGGAATCTTATCTTATTGTCATTTTGATATTTGAAATCTGGGTTATCTAATACACGTTCTGCACGTGGATTGCCTGGTAAATTATCTATATGCCACATAAGCTGATCATTAGGATATTGATCGTTAAACTTACAGGTTAGTTTATCGTTTTTGTTAAATTTTAAAAATTCTGTGATTTTGGTAAATTGTGGGAACTCGTCTGGATATTTGTCAAAGTTTACCTTACGGAACATTGTGGCTTCTGGTTTGCCATCTGGGTTCTCTTTATCTTCTTTTGTGTGATTTTCACTTTTTTTGTTAGCGGCGTGTTCGTATCTTTGCTCGTTGTATGCCTGATTTTGTACACCTTTTGATCTAGCTAACTCTATTTCATCAGTCCAGTCGCCTATAAAACGACCTACTATTTTTACATATTCGCCTTCTTGGTCTTCTCTGAACTTATCAAAGTGCCAAGGCCTTTTGAAAGGTGATGTCATTTATCTCTCCGGAATTGTTGCTGATGCAATATAAACATCTGAATGCTTATGTTTATTTACCTCATCATACTCCTTTGATTTATCAAAATTAAATGTATCCCACTCTTTGAATAAGTCTAAATTGTATTGTTTAAATTCTAATCCTTTACGTATTGTAAAGTCTGTGATTTTTACACTCTCAGTCCACAATAAATTACGCATAGTGTTATAATCTGTATACCCTGGTCTGTAATCTGGATAATGATCTGGTGCTAAATCCATAACTTCGCTCCACCAAGCAAATGATTTCTGTGGTTCTCTATATATTAGGATAATTTTATCACCTGGAAAGTTATTCCAGATGTAATCTAAATTAAATTTACGAGCAAGAAAATGACTTTTAATAATGCGATATCCTTCTCCGGAAAATACGTTATTAATGTCTGTTTGTAGTTTATCTTTAGTTAAGAAGTTAAAGTCAGTCCAATCTTCTCCACATCCCATGCCTGGTCCCCAATAACTTCCACGATGCCCATTGTTAGTATCATTAGGATCAAATGCTCTATGATACATAGTTCTGTTTGGAGTTTCATCTGTACGATCACAAGACAAGACAGAGCGAAGTTGAATATCTATTCCGCTCCATCTAGATCCTGGTATACCGCATAGCCATACATTAATATTATTTGTCAAAGTGTTTTCCTAAAAAACCTGTAACGCCGTTCATCACGTCTGATTTAATTGCGTCATAATCTAGTTTAAGATTTATATTTGACCTAGAGTCAACTGTTAATGCTTTTAAGATATCATCTTTTGGAGATTCTTCTTTAATTTTCCTTAGATCTTCTTGAGTCAGTATGATCTTATCACCAGTAGCTAGGTTTATTTGGACCTCTTTAATATACTCAGCTGGTATATGATCCATAGATACCTGATCAAAGATTAGATCAAAAGATCTATCTTTTCTTTCAATTGGCATTTTGCCCTGCCTTCTTTAATTATTCAGCTGGTTCAGTAGTCTTAACATCAGTCTTTTTTGGACCTGGTTTTAAACCTGGTGCCATTTCATATGCCTGAGCTTTTAAGTTTTTAGCTTCAGTCTCAAATGATTTAGCTTGAGCTAATAAATTTTTAGCCATCTGTGTATCATCAAGAGTTTCAGCTTTTGCTGGATTTGCATCTACAATTGGTGCAGGTGCGGCTTGGTCAGCTTTAACTTCTTTACCTGCCATTGGAGTCTCATCCGTTGGAGGTGCTACTACTGGTGCGTTCTTAGTTTCTTCACGAACAATGTTATTAATTTCAGTTAAGCCTACTGCAACTTCTGCATTAGGTGTCATTAACACATTATCAGTAGACTGTTTCATAAGTCTTCCTGTCTTGTGAAGTGTTTGAAGCATATTAGTACCGTCTGCCATTACAGTTCTCTCTGCATATTCGTAGAAGTTAGGACTTGCTTGAGCACCTGGTGCCTCTACTGCATTGATTACATCATCATGCATCCAGTCTGCTAGTGCATCAGTATCTACAACCAAACAACTTTTTGGATCATCTGGTAGTTCTCTGAATACAACTACAACTTTTTTCTGTGTGTTGGCTAATTTACCAACGTGTTTCGTATTTCTCATATTATTACTCCTTTGCCGGAGCCTCTGCTTTTGCATCAGCTTTATCTTCTTTAGCCTTTGCATCGTCAGGTTGTTCCGGTGTATTAGCTTTTATGAAAGCTACTAGTTTTTCAAAACATTTTCCTACTTGACCTGCTTCAGCGGCTTTGAATGCACCACGTTGTGTAGCAAGGTCAATAATGTTAGCTGAAAGAACAATGTCTTGAATAGACAATGTTACTGCTTCAGCATTTTTATTTTCTTCTGCCATCTTAATCTCCTTTGATTAATTAATTAACTACTATGTTTATTTATGCCGGCTCGTGTGCGGTATCTGCTAATCTGCTAACATAAAGGTTTTTTTCGAACTGTTTAATGTCTTCGGGTAGTTCAAACCATAGTTGATATATATGTTTCACCTTATCTAAAGGCTTAATATGATACAGCCCAGAAATATTATCTACTAATAATTTCCAGGAAATATCTTCATTGTTGGTAACAATTACTATTCTATTTCTAACCATCTTTTCTAGCAATAGAGTACCTTTCAGTAACTCCATATCTGAAGCACTTAAACTGTTACCATTTGATACTAGTTTTATTTTGCTGTCAGTCTTAGTTTGTTTATTAACTAATCCCATTAACTAGTACCTTATACTTTTTTTATTTGAACAGCCACTAAACCTTTGTTACCATCTTCAACTTCAAATTCAACATTATCACCTTCATTAAGCTGATCAATGCCTGAATCTTTTACTGCTGAAATATGTACAAAGATATCTTTTTCGTCGCCTTCAACGGCAATAAAACCAAAACCTTTAGTTCCATTAAACCATTTTACTTTTCCTATTTTACTCATATTTTCCTTTTCTTTATGTTGCTTCGTAATGTACTGTGACACCAAATGGTGCTTTAATTCTTCTTTGCTTATCACTATGGATTACAAATAATGAATCACAGTAGTCTGGGTTACCCCAACTTTCCCAAGGGTATCCGTCTGTGAACATGACTAACTGATCTGGATTGATGTCGTTCAATTCCATATAGTTATAAACTGCATCAAAGTCAGTTCCACCACCACCTTCAAGTCGGTAGTCGCTCATAGTTCGTCCATCATCACTATGGAATTCTTCAACACCATAAACCTTAGTGTCAAATTGCATAATAGTAACTTTATAGCTATTATACTGATCCATAATACCCTGTACTTCAGATAGGAAGTCACGAAGCATATCTTGACTTATACTTCCTGAAGTATCTAATGCAATCGCTATATTCAATTGCTCGTCCTTATTCATACCAGGAAAAATAACTTCTCCTGACCTTTTACTCGGACGCATAAAAGTAAAATCGTTTTTAAGAGAACTTTCTAATTGTGTTCTTAGTATATCTCTCCAATCCATTTTAGGAGCAACTAATTCATTAATCATTCTCTTAATGGAATCAGGCACATCCATACCAGCATTTTGTGCCGCTTGGATTGCCGCCTGTTTAATTTCATCTGCTAGTGCTTTCTTTTCTTCTTCACTTAATTCAGCACCTAAACCTTTGCCACCTTTACCATCTTCGTCACCTGGCTTAATTTCTTCCAAGTGTACATCCATACCTTTAGCATCTTTTTTATTTGCTTTAAGATGGTCATAAATCTCATAACTGTTCCAACCTTGATATTTCCAATCAAGACAAATCTTGCCACCACCTAGTTTATCTTCTGTAATTGGTTCACCTACATTTTGTTCAACTAGTGTCATATTAATATTATAATCAGCGGCCGCATTATACAACTGTGGCTCTCTGTCTCCTCTTGCCTGCATATGATCAAATACACAATGCAGAACTTCATGACCTACTAAAAAGTCCAACATAGGATCAGTTAAACTATTTACAAAGTCACGATTAAAAAGAAACTTTCTTCCATCTGTTGCCGCAGTAGGAAGATAATCAGCTTCTTCAATCTTCAATCTAACAGCCAATTGCCCAAAAAATGGTTTTGTTAAAAGCAATCTAACTCTAGATTGTGTAATTCTTTCTTCAGCAGTTTTATTCATCTTTGTGTCCCTTATTTAACTTATACTTATATAATACTATCATTACTTATATATGTCAACCTTTATATGCAAGTTTAAATACCATTGCATCTTGTGGATTTTTGAAGAAAATAATGTCGTTTTTTTGAAATTCCATATGAAAATTTTGATGGTTAAAGTTTTTTCTGCAGAATTTTCTTGCCCAAACTCTATTACCTCTATTGGTTAAATCAACTTTTTCGCAATCTTTCATCCATTCTTCTTTATACCTAGCAATATCCATTGCAGTAAAATCTTTAAATTCCAAACCATATAGCCTAATATTAGTTCTTTGTCTTGGAGTAAATAGGGAGAGATTAATTGTCTCTCCCTCTTTTAAATTAGGCGTCAAGTACGAGTCTACCATATCGGTTAAAGTACTCATCAAACCTCTCAATTTTTTGTTGCTTAGGTACCAACTTGTATTGTTGCATTGCAATCCTAGAAGCCATAACAACCATTTCAGTTTCAAAGTTATCCATCATAAAGCTGATAAAGTTTGAGAAACTCTTATGGTACTTGTCCATCTGCTTACTATTAGCACCTGCTTTTTCACCATTGATAAATCTATCACGTAGTTCGTAACATAGTGATGTAGCAAGAGCATACATTGCTGATACTTCAGTATTACTAACTTTCTTAACTTTAGCATCTAACACATCTTCTGGAACAGGAAGGTCACCTGCTATTTTTCTATGTGCCATAAACTTGACAGCAACACCTTCTCCTACACAACCTGCAACCATATCAGTTTGTAGGCTTTCAGAAAGCTCATCACCATCTTCAAGTAACTCTGAAGTAAATGTCCAAGCTCTTGGTGTAGCAAATCCACGTGAACTTGATTGTGGATCAAAGTTATAAAGATCGCCTTTAGCAAATGAAAGGTAACCAACTACATCTGGGTTAACATTATTATGAACTGCCCAATTCAACCAATCTGTAAAATCAACACGTAGTTCAAAATGTACAAACCTATTCTCAAGTGGCTTAGGCATTCTATAAGTAACACCTTTGTCAGTCTCTCTATTACCAGCGGCAATTAAAACTACATTGTCTGGCAACACATACTGACCAATTCGTCTATTAAGGATTAACTGATAACCTGCGGCCTGTACACTAGGAGCGGCAGAGTTCATCTCGTCTAAGAAAACGATAACAGTATCAAACTGTTTCGCAAATTCTTCTGAAGGTAAATCAGCTGGTGGTAACCAAACCATTTTACCATTTTTTAAATCTGGAGCTGGGTAACCTCTAAGGTCAGTTGGCTCAAATAAAGCAAGTCTCATATCAACAACGTGAGTCTTACCTAATGCACCAGAATCACCAATACCTTGGATTAATTCTGATTTACCAATTCCTGGAGGACCCCATAAAAATACGGGTCTCTTCTTTTTAAAAGCCCTAGTAATCAACGTAGTGGCTTCGCTAATTTTTACAGTTCTTGTATCTGATATCGCAGTTTGCATTTTTTGTCCTTCTTCTAAGTTTGCTTTCTTTGGCATATAATATTATAATAAGATATCTTACTTATTTTGTCAACCTATAAATTAATTATTTTCTGTTAAAGTTTTATCTGTCATAAGTGCCCAGATACCTAGCACGATTCCAGTGATTGCAAAAAGAAAACATCCTAACCAGTTATTTGATTCATAACCTGTTGGACCGTCAATACAACCTACTGCTAAAATTAAACATAAAATTGAAAGTGTTATTCTAATCATTTATATTTCTCCTTTGTTTCTAACTATACTATTATAATACAGTAAGACGTCTTGATTGTCAACCTTTTATACAAAAAAAAGATCATAAAAAAACCCTTATATTACAAGGGTTTTTAAATTAATTTAAATTATTTTTGTATTAATTCATACACTTTGGCTCAAATCCAAAGTTTCTGTCTACAAAATAAGCTGATTTTTTAGATTTCCACATTCCATCATCTGCAACTATAGTATGATCTCTGTCTGTGTAATTCTCAATTAACCAGTCTAATGATATAGCCATCTGGTGTGTATGATATGCGGCATCTTTTTGTTTTTTTGTATGATTCTGCATTCCTGATGGATCCTTACGTTTTCTGTAAGTTTTAACGTCTGTAAGACCCAAGTTAAGTATATCTACACTTTTGTCTATTCTTTTCTTTAAATCTTTTGGAAACTGCTTATAACCCCATAATTCAGCTATAGCATAAAGTCCAAGCAAATTGTTTACACCTTGTGAATGATACCATACATCTTTAACCCCTCTAAAACTATTGTTATGAATATACCCATCTTTGTATAAAATATGATCAGCTTTAGCAATTCCTTTTTCAATCCACTTTACTACTTGTTCTGGTTTATCTTTCCAAGCCAAATATGATAGTGCAGAAATAGTTCCATCAGCCATTTGTGTAAAGCCTCTGGTGTGTTTGTTTATAATCAATGATTTTGTAGCCCACGGTCCAGCATATTTTTTCCATAGTTGATCAATATACTTGTCAACAATTTTAAACTGTTTTTCAGTAAATTGATCTTTCATCAAATATGCTTGTTGCATATAAGTGACTCCGTATAGGTGAGCTTCATGTGGTCTGTGTGTAATACAAGGTTTATCGCCTTGGCCTGTTCCAGCACCATAACAAGTCCTATCAGCTTTACCTTCGTCTTTTAGTTTATTGATTTCTTTAGAAGTTATAGTATTTAACATCACACCTGCTTCTGCCCAAGCTACCATAACTTCTGCAATAATTGGACCATGTTCATCCATTTTGTTGTTTACGATTGCATAAACAATAGTTCCATGTAATAGTGCTAATCTATTAGTATGTTTTTCGTGCTTAACGTATACACTATTTGATCTAGCTTCGTGATCCTTGTTCCAATCATACTCAGTAAGTTTCATTAGGTGATCATAGTTATTACCTTGAAGTTCAGGATTTTTTGCCTTGCTCACGTGTGTTATAGCAAGATCCATTTCCCAATGAGTTTTGCCCCAACTTCCGTGGCCGTGAACACCTTCTAGTGAACAAGTTTCTTTTGTAAGTTCATTTGCAAAGAAATATTTTGGAATAACAATGTCATTCTTTGGTGTTGACGACATTGCTTGTACTGTAGTTTGACAGCCTACTAGTGCTAATACAAGTAGTATAAAAAGAATACCTTTAAAGAAAGATACCCAATAGATAGCATAATGTGACATACCTAATCTTTTTCTAACTGATTCAGATAGATCCTTGTGCCATTTAATAATTTGATCCATAATATTTTCTCCGTTTATTATCATTAATAATACGTATATTATAAGACATCTTGGCTAGTTTGTCAATGATTATTATCGTGCTATATTTGCGATTGATTTAATGATTTTTTTGTGGTCAAACTCTTTTAGTGCAATTTTTACTGAAATTAGCTCATCTCCACGTTGAACTGTAACATCCCATATATCTTCTGGAAATGATTGTAAAGTAAGTCTCATAACGCCAAAACTGTTTTCTATTTTTTCACCGTTTATACTTACTATAATATCACCCTGTAATAATCCAGACAATTCACCTACTGTTTTTTCAGGTGCTTCTTTACCTTCTTCTAGCTCAGGATAATTTATGTATGCCATATGTCTTTCGTTAACAGGAATGTCTTTGACATCTTCTAATTCAAGTGTTCCTAAATTAAAAGGAAACTCAGAATAAGGAACATATTGTTTTGAAGCATAAAGTGGACTCATTATGTATTCATATGATCTTAGTGCTTGATATGCTGATATTGCTACTCCTACTCCATCCCAACCAGGAATTCTTCTACCTGGACTGTATATAGCTTGGGCTACACCTACAACGTCACCTTCTAAGTTTATAATAGGTCCTCCACTATTTCCCTGGTTAATTACTGCGTCAGTTTGTAGCATCAATGAATAAGGTCTTAAACCAAATCTGTTTGAGTGTGTAATATGTCCTTGTGATGTAGTCCAAGGCATACCCATTCCATGTCCTATGACAACTACCGGGTCACCTGTGTTATAATCATCACGATCAGCAAACTTTAAAGTTTTCCACTCTTCGTTATCTTGTTTAGTTATTTTGATTACGGCTATGTCAGCTACTTGATCCCAACCTACTATTTCAGCATCATATGTCCAATAATCTTCTGCTGTCTGAACTTTGATATCTGTATTTTCGTTGTCTATAGCTTTAGAAATAACGTGATGATTTGTAATGATATAACCTTCTGTATCTGTTACTTTAACAAAGAAACCTGTTCCTCTGCCACTAAATGCACTATTTTCAGGTGCTGATTCGTTAACTACGTTAACTATAACAATACGAGTATAATTCTCATATATTACAAACTTTTGACTACGTTCTGTATCAAAGTGTTTTCCATTTAAAAGGAATCCATTTAGGTCATATAATGCTTCACCAATTGTGTTATTGTATTCATACACATTTGCTATACCTTTGTGAATTGTTTGTTGGATTGGTCTGTAGTATGATGTAATCACTACTGCGACAGACACTACGATAAGTAGTCTGGCAAGATTACCTAGAACTTTCTTTACTTGTTTCAACATAAAGTTTTTTACCTTTTCTATACACGTATTTACCTTTAAAACTCTATGTATTAAAGGACTGTTTTGTCCATTCACTGTAATATCTATTGCCCCATCTTACATCTTTGTCATTCTCATCGTGGTCCCAACTTATATCATTAACAGTACATTTAACTTTACTTGCAATGTCATTAATATATTCTTTTGACCAGTCAAAGAAGTCAACCCACTTGGCGTGTTCGTTATCGTGTGTAATGCCAGGATTGCATCTCCAAAATATCTTTCCACCGGGTTTTGTTAAGCTGACAACATTCATTACTTGTTTATCTATTTCTATTTTATCACCAAAGTTAATACTGCCTAATGCTAGTACAATATCATATTTTCCTTGATGTTCTTTCAGACTTGCGAATTCGTTAATACCCATTTTTATATCTGCATTAGGGTGATATGGATCTATCCCAAGCAATCTTCCGCCTAGTTTAGGCTTCCATTCATTTTCACCACAACCCACATCAAGTATCTTTAATGGCTGATCTGGTGTTTGATCTTGTATACTATTAATTTTATCTAATAACTTTTGTCCACTTTGACGTGTTTGCCATTTTAATTGCTGAGTCCAATATGTTCCTTCTTCTTCTGCATTGTTATTAGGCCCAAAATATCTTGCTAACACTATATCATCTAACCAATATTGCATTCTCATAAAAGTTTTAAAAAGCTCAGGAGTATCTTCGTTATGTTTAGTTACATCAACTCCGTATCTCATCTCTATAAATTTTGCAAGATCCTGTAATATTTTTTTGTTTATTCTCATTTTAACTCCCTAATCAATGGAAATATTTCTGCAATAACATCTGCACAAGCACGAGCTATTTCCATATGCTCTTTTTGTGTGCCATTTGCTCCTCGTAATTCTATATAGTGTACCCAACTTCTTAACGTGCCATTTGCATATAGTCTACTTGAAGTAAGTCCTTCTGGTAGTACTGCTCTAGCTTGTTCTTTAGCAATGCCATTTTCAATAGCCCAATTATATACTTCCTTACAATTATTTATTACTCCGTGTTGCTTTCTTTGCCAATTTGTAATTAGTTCTTGATCTTTTATATTTAATTGTAACTCAGGATTGTTTTCAATTTCAATTGAGTTTTGTCTATTAGTAAGATCTTGTTTACGTGTTTCTCTAATTTTAAATTGCATTCCTTGCTCGTTAACATCAGCATAACGTTGACTAAATTCTTGGAAACTAAAACTACGATGCCTTAGTATTTGTCTGGCTATATCTCTGGTTGTTTCAATTTCTAAACAAGCACTGACCATTTCTAACGGTGACCAGTGCTTGTGTTTAATTAGGTATGATATTAACTTACTGCTAGTCTTCTTATTAATCTGTGCAGTAGGGTTACTTACTTTAGCACAGAATGCAATAAGGTCTTGGGCGTTCTCTAAACCTTCTGCTTCAAAATGTTCTGTTGGCTTACTATAACTTACCAAACGGACTTCCATTTTTATTCCTCTTCTTTTGTATTTAACACTTTTATTTTTAACGTTTTGCCACCACCGTGACTATCTTCTGTTTCTATTTCAATCTCATCTACATTTACATCTACATTAAAAATACCATTTTCATCTGATATTTGTAAATTAGATAAATTGTTTAGAGTATCATCTTCTTCTAACTTTTCTGCTAGTTCTTTATATCCACATTCAATACCTGCATCGTACATATCTGCACCAAATTTGAATACGTTATATAACGAATCTCTATAGTTATTATTTTCTTGTATTTCTGCTTTATGCATTCTGCTTATTACTGCATAGAATGCTTTTTGTTTATCCTCAAGACTTAAATTATACCACCACTTGGCATTGTCTTTTGAATTGATTTTTATCTTTTTGATTTTTGTTTCCATTTCTATCTTTTCTAATTGCCTTACAAAACGGCTAAATTCACTTTCCATAAATTTACTTTCGTTGTCTAATGATCATTAAATTTTTTAATTAATTTAGAAAGATCTAGCTTTGGTTTTTGTATTTCACCAATAGTAACTTTATGTGATGCTTTCTTCTTCTTAATTTTAATTAAAAATGCTCCTGTATTTTTTGGTTGTCTGATAATAGTTTTACAGTTTGTATTTGAGTGTACCCAAGCAATTATTTCTTCTGCTATTGCACCGTGTCCTGTTATTATTTCTGTTTCTTTGATTTCATTACAGTAACAATCAGATATGTGCTTGGTAAATTCTTTCCAAGCATCATGTACTCTGTATCCGTGCAGATCTAATTTAATCATAGATACATTACAAACTCTTTACCACGCCAATTGGCTACGTAAAGGTTACGTTTTAAATGAACGAAATTTAAGGGGACTCCGTGTAGAGCTGTTCGTATTGAGTTTTGAGTATTTGAAATATAATCAACTTCATATGTTTCATCATTGTCAGTACATACAACTTTTAATTTATCTGTTAGTTCGAAATTATTAATCTTTGCCATCTAACCAACCTTGGGTTCCTGCTAGTTTAGCAAGAAATGCATCTTTTTCTGTGAATAAAACCATTTTCTTTTTATCTATGTAGTAAGGATACTTCATCTTTCTTAATAGTTGAATTAGATTACCAGCACTAAGAGCCGGAGGGTCAACTGACCATTTATCATATTCTTTACTTAATAGTTTCAAACCTACTTTTGTTAATCTTAAGGTTTGTGTATTTTTAAAAACTGATTTGATGTGTAACTTTTTATCATCAGTAACAAGGTTCAGAATCTTAGTCTGAATCTTTTGCATTTCTACTGATCGTTTTTCCATCAACTAGTTTTACCACACTAAACTTATCTGTATTAAACTTTTTATTCAGCCTATCCGCTAAATTAAAAGCATGACCGCTATTAGAGAAACTCACCTTTTTATACTTTGGACCTGGATAGTTTACTAACGTATTCATAGTCCGTAGATTGATAGGTTTGTTTTCATAATACACCGCATAAATTGCAACGGCGTCAAGAATTTGTTCACTATTATATTGCTTATCAACTGAGTCAAGTATAATTGTCGGTTTTGGTCTAGCCATTAAATGTTTCTCCTTATTACTTGTATTTACCATACAAGTCAGAAAAAACATCAGTTAATGGCCTATTTTTGTTCGCTTTCGAGCTTATCCTGCTCTTTTTGGAGTTTGTCTATAATGTCTTGTGTTGTTTGTATAGACGTTCCCATTTGTACGATACAAGTAAGACCTGTGCTAACTTGTACTAACAATAACATATATTCGCCTGTCATTGGGTTCTGAGTGATGATCAATCCATCAAAAGGATCACCAGGTAAGTAGCCAGGTTGTTTAAAACCAGATAAAATTATAACTTGGCCACGTGCTGACGTATATGCTCTGACATTCATCATATTATGACAAGTCATTATCCTATTATGTTGCACCCAGCCCTCAGTATCCCATAATTTCTCTTCAGTTTTTTCAGCTTCATCTTTAGTACTTTCTTTTGTACTTTTATCTTCATCTGCCTCTGGAGAATTTATTATAGGAGGTGAGCTATTCAATAAGCTATCTGGATTAACTGTTTGTGCATATGATGTACTCATAACAAACAATAATACAAATAATGTTATTATATAGTTTCTCATTCTTTTCTAGCCTTCTTTAAGTTTAAATTCATATCCCACTCTGTGAGATAGGGGCCTCGGTGTTCATATTTGTCCAATGTTTCTAATTTAGGACAAAATGCGTGTTGCCACCCCATACCATCATACTTTAAAATATAATAGCCTGCAACAAATATTGTTTTTCCATCTTTTGCTTTTTTAAACAAAGCTCTAGTTTCATCTTCAACTGCAAATAATATAGGAGTATTCGTAGGATATCCTTTATACTCTTGATTTGCATTAGTAGTTTGTGCTACTACTGTTTCTTTAAAACTATCCAAGTTTGGAAGTAATTCTTTTGTATTATTGTCTTGATTAAAATATTCAAATCCATTGTCAAGTTTTCTAACTGTGCCTACTTTACCATAGCCACTTTCAACTATCCAATACTTGTCTTTGATTATTTGTTTAATCTTTAGCATCTTCAACGTTAATAATCCTGTCTATTCTGAATCCACGCCATCCGTTGGCTTTGGTGTCCCACACATTTAATACTTCTGGATTAATATTTCTAATCTTTTTTTGACTTAATGGATCTTCTTTTTTAGCTGGTGGTAATATATTTTCTTGCAACGTGCAAGTCATCTCTCTATAGTCACCATTTAATTTATTAAACTTTACAACTAGTTTACCCTTTTTTAAACGATTTGTCAAGTCTTCTCTTATTGTATCTATTTCTATATTTTCCATTATCTTTATTTTCTCCAGTCTGTTAATTACAAATTCCATTAATCTTTATCCTTGTGACCTGGATAGTCTTTCCAAAATTCTGTTATTGGATTATTTTTATCCAGTTCGTTATCATCTTTGTTTTTATATGTTGCGACTTTGTAAGCAATAAAAAATCCTATTACAGTAATTATTATTCCACTGAATCCCATCAGTATTCCAAAATCAGATGTCATATAAATCTTTCTATTTAAGATACCTGTACTGCAATATAGATACAGAGACCAAGTATAACTAACTTACCCCAATCTAAATCAAAATCTGTACCTTCACCGTACTTTTTTCTAAATTCACTTAACTTCATTTTACTAATCCTTTTAATAAACTAAATGTTCCTCGCCAGTCACCTACATGATAACAGACATCGTTTTTATTTTTACGTTCTATAATAGCATCTTTGAGTGGAGCATCGTTTCCTCCAGGTTGCATCATATCTCCAAAAAACTTTACATCTTTATCAGCAAAGTCTTTTAGGATTTGTCTTTTATCTGATCCTACCTGCATTATGTCCACACCAGTTGAGCCTGCTACTTGAGCTCTCACACCTTTATGTTCAAATTGCTTATTGAACTTTTTACAGATGTATTCTCTCTCATTAGTTTTCTTATCAAATTCTTGATATTCTTTTCTATCATTATTATATTGTTCTTTATTTTCTTTACTGGATTCGGTACCTCTTCCTAGTATACTAAAATTACATAAACCTACACGTTCATCTATGTGAAGTCCTATTCTCTTTTTAAAATCAGATTCTTCTAACATTTCTTCCAAGAACTGTCTCACTTCGTCACTAATTTTCCAATCGTTTGACCGCACTATCTTGCCTTGTTGCCAAACTTCATTGCCACTGCATTGGTAAACTCTATCACAAAAATTGTATACAATAGGACCTACTTGCTCATAGGTCTTAAGTTGATCACTGCCAGTGACCATGTATGTAAAGTTTTTTTCTTGAAATTGCGTAAACCATTTTTGAAACTCTTTGTCCATTTCTTGTCTACTTGGAGTAAGTGTTCCGTCTACGTCAAATATAAATGCTGTCTGTCTAGGCATTTGCACTCCCATAACTTGAATTTAAATACTGCGAATGATCTTGTGCCTTTTTAGATACTCTTTGCATATCCCACTTGCCACAGAACTTCATAAAATGAATACCTACTTGTGACTTAGGTTGTTTTTGCACTTGTTCAACAATAGCACTATCTAGCTTTTGTTTAATCTCTTCTGGTTGTGCATTAAGATCAATTAACTGCATATTACGTTGATAGTCATCAAGTACTCTGTGTTCTACATTCTCATGATCAACCCATCTTTGTAACATGAAGTTATTCCAATTAAAACCTTTTGCGTCTTTATCTGCAAAGGCTTCTTGCATACCTACTTTATTCTTAGTACCTTTTTTACGAGCACCAGGAAATGCACTAAAGATATTATCACTTGTATCTCCACGTATACATTTCTCAAATAGTAAGTATTCTGGATTACCTAGTACTTTAGGTTCTTTAGTTTTCTTATCTATGATAGCTTTTCCACTATCATCAAATATTCCATCTGTAGTAATTAATTGTCCCATAATGCCATTGTATTGTGTTACATTCTCTTTAATAAGCTGATAGAAGTCACTATCGCTACTTACTATACAATGTTTGTCATTAGGGTGATTGTGTATCCAACGTGCAATAAAATCATCTGCTTCACAGTCTTTATTTTGTAATACTGTACAGTTTGTTTTATTTTTAAAGAAATCTTGTAGTTCATCAAACGCCTGCCAAAACTCTTCATCTTCAGTTTTCTCTTGATCAGTTAAAGCAGATCTTGCTTCTGCTCTATTACGTTTGTAAGGCTCGTATGCATCTTTACGCCAACTACGACCCTCTAAACATAATACAACGTGTGTGCCTTTTTGCTCACGCCATACTTTGTTAATACTATTAAATATAATATGATATGACATACCAATCTTAGTTTTCATATCACTTCCTCTTACAACGTGCCTTGCTCTAAAAAACATATTAGCGGCATCAACTAAAATATAACTCAACATTCAGTTCCTTTTGATTAAATTAATTAACGTCTTCTGCAATTCCTCTGCATAGTGTAGTAAACCATGCGTCAACTGTTTCGTTTTCATCTTTGCCACTATAACCTGCTTCTTCTAGTTTAGTTACAAAGTGTTTATTCCATTCTAATTCAAAGTAACCATCGCCAGGATTCTTTTCATCAAACTTAACGTCAATTACTCTTACAAAAGGTTTGCCTTCGGCTGTTGCTTTTTCTTTGTCAGACATATGTTGTTCTCTACTTTTACTTCCGCCTGACATTAGATTTTTTAGTTTTTTAAACATTTATTATCCTATAAGTTTTGCTATCGAATCTTCTGAATATTCTCTAGCACCTTCATCATCACCATCACATTCATGCCTATCCGCAATACGTGTGGCTCCTAATGCTTCCATTCGTGCATCTATCTTTTTACCTGCACCACAGAAATTTGTATGAGAACTATCACCTAATGCACATACTGCATATTTTGTTTTACTTAGATCAAGTTCTGCTTTTTCTAGTTCACTATAAAAGTTTTCACCATTAGTAGGTACATCACCTTGTCCTGTACTACTAGAAACAAATACAACGTTTTCCATTGCTTGGAAGTCTTCCATTGAAACATCATTCATTTCAAATATTTCTACGCCTTTATCTTTTACTTTTTCATGTACGTCATTTGCAACATCTTCAGCGGTTCCAAACATTGACGCCCATAATATATTTACTTTTGCCATCCTATTTTCTCCCACGGTACATCTTTATTTCCAAAGTGTCCAAATGTACAATTCTTACTATACATATAATACTTGAATAAATTGAATTTGTCAATGATTCCTTTTGGTGTTAGATCAATATTTTCCTTAATGAACTTTTCAATACTTTTGTTATGCCCATTACTATCAACATATATACTTGTTGGTTCTTTAACACCAATAGCATAACTTAATTGTATGCTACACCAATCAGCCATATTATCTGCTACAACATTTTTTGCTAACCAACGTGCCATATAAGCCGCACTTCTATCTACTTTCGTAGGGTCCTTTCCGCTAAAAGCGCCACCACCGTGAGGAGCAAAGCCCCCATATGTATCAACGATAATCTTTCTGCCTGTAAGACCAGAATCACCGTCAGGACCGCCGATAACAAAGTTACCGGTTGGATTAAGATGCCATACAGTATTTTCATCAACTAAATCTCCTAATACTTTCATACTTGCTAACTTACATATATTTTGTGCTTGTTCTATTTGTCCTTCGCCATGCTGACTACTAACCACTACTTGATCTACTCTTTTAGGCATTCCACCCACATATTCAATACTTACTTGTGATTTACTGTCTGGTCCTAATACGTGTTGTCTTTGTTCTTTAATCTCTTTTAGTATTTCGTGTGCATAATATATTGGTGCAGGTAAGTATGCGTCATTGTTATCACAAGCATAACCAAACATAATTCCTTGATCTCCTGCTCCAAAGTTATCTGTACCTAATCCAATATCTGCACTTTGTGAATGTATTTCATTATAGATTTTAAGTTTATTCCAATGAAAGCCATCTTGTTCATATCCTATTTCTTTTACCTTGTTTCTAATAATTTGTTCTACTTCTTCATTAGTTACATTAAAGTTTTTAACTTCTCCTGCAACTGTAACAAGGTTTGTTGTTACTAGAGTTTCTACTGCTACTCTTGTGGTATCATCTCCTGCTTTAAGACCTGCATCAACTAGAGCATCACTGATTTGATCTGCTACTTTGTCTGGGTGCCCATCACTTACACTTTCACTAGTAAAGATATAGTTACCTACATTAGTCATATTATTTTTTTCCTTTATTAAGCATCATTTCTATCATTTGATAGAAACCTGTTTGTCTATTCATTGTTAGCATTTCATCTAACTTCATTTTCTTAAAATCTTCTACAGTGATTTTTTCTGATTCATCTTTAGTCATACTGTTAAATATATCAACAAGTATATATGCATAACCTCCTGCTATCATAGCATTACTCCATGCCTTATACTTGTCATCTTCTTTATCTACAAATAAATCATATTGACAACGACTTACTCTATTATCTTCTGTATGTTTATCTTTATCCAATGGATTATCGTTTAATCGTTTTCCTAAACCTATTAACCACTGATATACTTCTAAACTATCTATTTCGTTTAATGCCTCTAGATGATCTTTATATTCTTTTATTTTTTCATTAAATGTCATTTTTGTTTCTCCCATAATGTTTCAGGATTCTTCATTGTTTTTATTTCCATAGCATTTCCATATGGATCGGCAATAAACATTGTTTCTTGTTCTAATCTTGTGCCTGCAAATCTTATATATGGTTCGTCTATATATTTGATTTTATGTTCTGCTAATCTTTCTTTTAATTTTGCAAAGACTTCTGCTTCTAAATGTACACCAAAGTGTGGTACTGTAACGTTACCCATATCCACGTTATGTCTTTTTGCTTCTACTTTCTCAAATTCTTCTGAAGAATGAAGTGTTAATTCGTTTCCCCAAAAGTTAATATCTACCCAAGCATCTGGATATTTAAATTCTGAATTACCTTTTTCGCAACCTAGTACGTTACAATAAAAGTCTAATGCGGTTGTTATATCTCCAACCGGTACTGCTAAATGAAATCTACTGCTCATTATGTTACTCCTAATATTATGTTCCTATTGCATTTCCAAACAAATAAACGTGTACTCTTGCCGCAACATTGTATCCACGTTTAAACGCCTTCTCCGCAACTTTACCTGCTCCTGCTGTCTGTTCTTCTTCTCTAGCACCTGTTGGCATAACCCATACTGGCCAATCAACACCTGCATCTTTAAACTGTTTAATTACTGATTCCATCTCGTTCCACTCTCTATCATTGGGACCTACTACAAACTTCAATTGTCCTTTGCTAGATAGGTTTCTATACTCTGCAACTACTTCAGGCTTGATTGCTTTCTCTGGCTTCTCTCCTGATACAGTAAATAGTTTAGGACTACAACTAAAAAATATTTCTGTATCAATTCTCTTAACCCATTCTGCAAACGGTTCTCTAATTTTCTGTGTACCATTTGTTTCAAATGTCATACTAGCTGGTAAGTTATTTTGTCTTTCAAGTTCTTGATAAATTCCAACTGTTGCCATTTGTCCTGTTGCCATTAATGGTTCTCCACCTGTAATACATAAATGCTGTCTTTGTCCTGTAACAGGATGTAAAAATAATCCATCTGGGTTACTTTCATTTTTCATTATGTCTACAATTTTATTTGCTAATACAGAAGGAGTTTCTTGACCCATGAGTTTTTTAAACTTCTTAGCCCACGTATAACTACTATCACAACCCTTCTCCCACACAGGAAGATCTTCTACTCGTTTTACAGAGTCAACATCAAAATCTTCAAATGGCAAATCATATGTTTCTGGATTAGTAGGATCTACTTGACCAAATCCATTGCATTGCAAATTGCATAAGAAAAATCTTATCCAAGCAGTTGGTACGCCTGTATAATGTCCTTCACCTTGTATAGAATGAAATATCTCTGAGTAATAATACTTTTTCTCTTCCACTATTTATATCCTTCTGCTTGTAATATTGGTAAAAGATCCGTAATAATATTCTACCACGGATCTTTTAAACTCTGAACTATTGTACTGGATTTCTTTGAAACTTAAGAGTAACTATTTTACCAGCTTTATCTGTAAACCTAATTGTACTATGGCTATATACAGTTTGTTCACTTACACTATATGAAGTATTAGTGTCACATATTGTTTGTCTCTTATAACCAACAATATTATTGTTATTGTTCTTAGCATTGTTCTTGCCAATCTTAGAACCAATTACTGCACCAGTACCAATAGCAACATCGTTACCAGTACCACTTCCAATTTTAGATCCAATTACACCACCAATGATAGCACCTAATATTTCTGCGCCATCTGTATTGCCACCTGTGTTACCATAAATTGGAACATCAACTTCTCTACAATTTTGTGTTGTGCTTGGTGTCTTAATTGTTTTAGTAACATACCAATCTTTGATGTATGCTCTTTGTACTTTTTCAGGGTCATACAATCTAAACTTTTCACCTGCCATTGCAGTTGAAGCATATGTTAAAATTATTGCAACTGTTAATGTTACAATACTAGTTATTATTTTTCCCATTTTTGACCTCCTTGGTTAATAGGGTTTGATTTACCTTAACAACATAGTTTAGTATACTATGATTTATTGAATTTGTCAAGGCTTTACAATCCTTTGGAAAACAAGACCCACTATATCCTAGTGTTCCTTTTGAGTTTGGCACAAGCATATGTGTCGATCCAATAGTAGGAAATTTTCCTAGTACACTAGATAAAGTGCCATAGTTTACCTCAGGTTGTATTACGTCATATAGCTCATGAAACCATGCTACTTTAGTGGCTAACCAGGCATTATGAGTATATTTTATCATACTAGCTGTCTCTCTATTAGTAAATTCTGTAGCAATAGGTTTAGTATGAATTTCATTAAATAAATCTGCCCACCAACAGGCATCATCATATACATTATCATGATGTCCAAATATCTGAATGTGCTGATTTTCAAAGTCTTCTTTTGCACTTGCTTCTCGTAAAAATTCTGGATTATATACTACGTTAGGTGGATAGCTACTTAATAGGTCTGGTGTGACTGTACTTTTTAAAAGTATTCTTTCTCTATAACTGCACAAGTCTAATACTTCTTTAATATGTTTGTCATCACAAGATCCATCTTCTTTGCTTGGTGTTGGTACACAAATAATTATACCATCTGCTTTTACTATAGCATCTGTAGGATCGTTTTCTGGATATAATTTTGGATCAACTCTAGTTACTTCTACCTTCCATAGTCTTTCTTTCTCACGTTTAGAATAGTATCCTAACCCATGTTCTAAAAAGTTTGCTACTGTTCCACCAACAAACCCACAACCAAATACTGCTATCTTATATGTCTTCA
>JACLAD010002976.1_pt1 | contig 52081 bp, 49 predicted proteins | sample 8027901 | NCBI WGS metagenome assembly JACLAD01 (sample SAMN15725071, study PRJNA655200) | protist metagenome | isolation source: fluorescence activated cell sorting (FACS) single amplified genomes of... | place: Spain: Blaines Bay Microbial Observatory, Mediterranean Sea | collected 2016-07-05 | reverse complement strand
TTGCGAGGCTTGCTCCTCAAGCAACTTCGTTAGCTCATAGGGAGAGAAGATGCCCTCGGTTACCTCACCATTGCGAAGACGAAGTTGGGTTCCGTCATCATTTTCGTAGAGAGTTCCCACCACATTGCCTGACTCATCTTGCCATTCAACCCCATAGCGAGCTTCACCATCAGACTGAGTGGGAACTACACGCCCCTTGAAGGGTACTTGAGCCAGGTTTTTCAAGTTCTGCTGCATCTGTTGGTACTGACGTTCCAGTTTTTGCAGGGTACGTTGGAGTTCCAAAGTGTTTTCAAAGCGTGTCAGTTTGTCTGCCCAATAGAGATAAATATCACCAGCTGCTTCCAGAACCGCAGTGGGTGCTCCTAAATCACTTAACTCTGCCGGCAGACTGCTTTTATTTTTTAGAGAAGACTCCAGCTGGCGTGCTGTTCCCTTGGACACCTGCCTTGTGGGCATGTCGAAGCTGAGATTGATCAGCATATCCTTGACATCCACCGGCTCTGGATCTGGCAAAGCAGGGTTGCTCTCTACCGTTCGTGTTGGCCCAGTGGGTTTGAAGACCAATTGAGGTAGTTTTTCTCCCAATCCAGCGCGGTCTGAGGAGGGTAGAAATATCGCCAACAAGAACACCGCTGTCCCGACTACTGCGGCTGTACCCATCCACCACCAGATCGGACGTTTTTTTCGCTCTGTCCGGTTCTCTTCCCGACCATAAGTTTGGCCTGAACCATCATCCGTGTATCCCCTGACTTTTCGTTCTTCTCGCTCGGGTTGGTTCTCTTCTGCAATATTCAGTAAGTCTGGAGTGATAATCGACTCTCGAGTCAGTCGCTCAAGTTCAGCGACCAGTTGAGCGTTGCGACGCTGAACCCACTTGACCTTGTCCAGCAGTTCAAAGCCATTGGTCTGCACCTGAATCTGACGGGCATCGTCAATCAGGCGCTGAACGCTGGGAGGGAATCTCGATGTTGGTACCGGTGTCTTGAGTATGTCTCGGCATCGATAACGAAGTTCTGTCGTCAGCATCTGGGACATCGAAACCAGCACATGCCAGCGTTCCCGATTGAGTAGCGGTGGGGGCTGTGGAATCTTCAGCAGGACTTCCTCATCCAGAGGCATATCTGGATTGTCCTCCCCGGGTTCTGCCTTTCCTCCGGCCTCTCGTCGCTTTCGTGCTTGCTGTTGGCGGTGCAGGTGTTCCCATTCCTTTTTGTAATCCCGCCAGGCGCTGTGGAAGGAGTCCCACAGCTGTCTCAGTTCATCCCCACACTCCTGATGCATGCCGAACAGGGGAGACATTTCTGGATAGCGCTCTGAACTACGCTTGCGCAAGTGAACAGATAGCTTATACATTTGCTCATACTGGTTGGTCACTTCCTTCTGTTGTGATTCGCAGTTCAGCCACTCCCGCTTGGTCAGTGGCTTCTTCCAGTCGATCACAATCGGGTAGCTGAGCACTTGCAGGCGCAGAAAGTCGAGGTAGAGTTCATCCAGCACCAACGGACCCGTACCTGGCACATGCGCCTCTGTCTGCTGTTTGAGTTTTCCCCAAGCATAGATGATCTCATTTTCCTTGCGACTGGCATCTGTCAACGACAATAGATTGCGCCAGTGCTCGGTTTGGATCGGTATAATTTTGGGAACCTCTGCGGTAGTTGCAACTTCTGGCATAGGTTGTCGATGGTTTGGTTTGAAGGTCTGGTTGTTTTGTGTAAGCTAACTCATTTTCCTGCAAATTTCTCGCAAAGCTTTTTGGATTCCTGACAAAGCTCTCGCTATGAGGAAATTCTACAAGTTCAAGTTTCCTGCACGAGCCGCATGCAACTGGTAGGTATCGGTTTTAATCCATCCTTCTGGCGTTTTCTTTTACAGCGACTAGAAAAACACACGGGATACGGTCCACTTGTTGGCACACTACTAGACCCTTCCCACTTACAACCGGACCGTCTAGTGTCCACTTGTGCTCACTTGCAAGACCTGCAACCTGTCTTCACCTTTTTCACGCCACATGGTTTCCGAGAGCATCGAGACTGCATCTTTTTTCTTTCACAAATGCAGGCACGACTGCGAGAAGTTCCCTTGGCGCTGGTGTTGGAAAATATTCAGGAAGAGCTGAGTCCTTTCTTGCCGCCCAGCCCCTGGGTTCGCCTAACCAACCAGATGCATTTTCGGGTTTCCCATCCCGGAGTGTTCCTAACCCAAAAGCTACGCTCCTTTCCCTGGATCAACCTGCAATCCCGTGTCTCCATGCTGGAATACGTTGACCCACGAGAAGGCTGGTGTCGTTGCACTGTTCAGGATCTACCACCACAAACTTTGCTGGCGCTAGATCAGATTCGCTTCCTGGAAGCTGACGACAGGACCCAGTCTGTGCAGGAGTGGCTGACTACCTTTTTAGGACAGCAAGCCAAGAGCGTAGAAGCCCAGCAGGTCAAAGGGCTGCTCCGAACCGAAAAGGGATTATTTCTTTTCCCAGGAGTACCACTGGATGGTGTGATCGAGTTTTCACTTGGAGATGTGAAGATTAAAACCATCTTGGTGCATCGACAGCTTTCCGACCATTCGGCTGCGTTCCGTCGTACCCTGCAGTATCTGGAGACAAACGCCAAGCGCCAGCAACCAGTTGCTCCACGACCACAGGCGCTCCGTTGCTTGGGCAGTCTGCCAATCTTGAATGAACTAGCCCGCTCCATTCTAGCCACTCGTGGATTCAACAACGTCGAAAGTGTCGAAAGCCTACAACCCGGACAACATCAATTGGGCAATGATCTTCAGGGATTCTACCTACGTACCCTGCCTTCAGTAGAATTGAAAGGCAACGTCATTGACCTCAGGAAGGCGATCAGTGGATTACTGGAACCGGTGTTAGATTTTGTAGAATGGCCCACGGTAGAGGTACCCAAGACGATTGCCAGTACTCCCATGCAACGCAAGGAGTTGGACGAACGACGAGAAAAATTACTTCGTGAAGATGAAAAACTTAGACAGGAACAGCAACGACTGCGGGCTCATCAGGAGTTGTACGATCAGGAACAGCAAGTACTTGATCGAGTCGCCATAGTGGGAAGACAGCTGGTTGAGCAACTGGGCAGGAGCCTACCTTGGGAGGAGGTTGCTCGAAATCCTGCTGAATTCACCGGACGGCAAGTACTGTTGTGGTGTGAAGAAGAAGAAATCGTTGCAGAGATGATGCGGAGTCTGGGCAATGTTCCCAAGCGGCTCTGGGTCAATCCAAACGACTACCGGGAATCCGACGATCTACTCCGCTTGGACATTAATACCTATTGTAGTTATGCACAGGATGGCAACTGGATTGTCACTGCTCACAGTCGACAACACCTTGAGCAACTAGTCAGCGTTATCTTTACAGAACAACAGCGAGTTCAAGCAATCAATCGACAGCGAGAACAGGCGCTAGAAGGCATCGAACGATCACTGCAACAACTACAGCAACGCAAGGAGCAACTGGCGTTGCACTGGCTCTACGTTTCTTTGCAACAGACCCTCAGTCCACATCTGACAAACTGAGTATGAGAGGCTTCTTCAAGACGTCTCTCATCCCTGGTTCACCTCTCCACTTCACCGATCTTCTGTAGACCACTCCAACTGCGGACCGACCAACTTGCGATAGAAGCAATTCTGCCTCCCCGTATGGCAAGCTGGGCCCTGTTGCTCCACTAGGTACAGCAGCGTATCCTGATCGCAGTCAATCCGGATCTCACAAATTTTTTGAATGTGTCCAGACGACTCTCCCTTTTGCCAAAGCTGATCACGAGAACGAGAATAGTAGTGAGCCAGACCCGTTTTTTGTGTGAGTGACAGGGCCTCTTGATTCGCATAGGCCAGCATCAGCACTTCTTGAGACTGGACATCCTGGACCACCACAGGCATCAAACCGTTCAACTTGGCAAAATCTGGCTGAAAATCAAGACCCTCGTCCAAGTGCATTGTGTCATTCCCCAAATTGTTCGGGACGCAGGGTCGGGAAGAGGATCACGTCACGGATGTTGTTCTGTCCAGTTAGCAGCATGACCATCCGGTCCATGCCGATACCAATCCCACCCATCGGGGGCATCCCATATTCCATCGCCCGTAAAAAGTCCTCATCCAGTGGGTGGGTTTCTGCTTCTCCACCTCGGCCTCGCTCCACCTGCTCTTCCATCAACTGCCTTTGACGGATCGGATCGTTCAACTCCGAGTAGGCATTCGCGACCTCCCAACCCATCACATAGGCTTCAAATCTCTCAATCAATTCTGGATTCTGCCGATGTTGCTTGCAAAGTGGGCTGGATTCTTTGGGATAGTCCGTGATGAAAGTAGGCTGGACTAACTGGGACTCACAGCTTTCCTCAAAAATCAACTGCATAGCACGACCGCGACTGAAGCTTCCATCCAAATGCCAGCCCTTAGCGACTAATAATGCCTGCACTTCTTCATCACTGAGTGTCATGAAGGAGATTCCAGCAAACTGCTCGATTGCCTCCAACATCGTCAACCGAGGCCACGGTGCCTTAACATCGATCGTTGTTCCCTCAAATTCAAACTGAGTAGAACCATGAGCTGCCAAAGCACAACGTTCGAAGATGCTCTCACAGTGGCGCATCATGTCATGGTAGTCCGCATAGGCCTGGTAAAATTCCAATGCGGAAAACTCAGGATTGTGCGTGCGGTCGATACCCTCATTTCGGAAATTCTTGATGAACTCAAATACTCGATCAAAGCCTCCAATCACTAGGCGTTTCAGGAACAATTCGTTTGAAATCCGCAGGTAAAAATCAATTCCCAGGGCCTTGTGCCGAGTCACAAAAGGAGTCGCGTTCGCACCACCGTAGACCGACTGCAAGGTTGGGGTTTCGACTTCAAGAAATTGCTGCTCCAGCAAGTAGATTCGTACTGTCTGAAAGATCAGTGAACGCTTACGAAAGACCTGAGCCACCCCGGCGTTGAGAGCTAAATCAACATAGCGCTGGCGATAGCGGAACTCCTTGTCCTTGACCTCATCATAGACAACACGTTCACCTGCGACCTCCTTGACCTTGGGAACCGGCATTGCCCGAATCGCCTTTGACAACACTTCCAAATGATTCGCACGGAGTGTCAGCTCCCCTGTTTGCGTGCGCATCATCACCCCCTGCAAACCAAGAAAATCGCCTAAGTCACAAAGGTTGAAGACTTCGAAGGACTCTTCACCAACCTCATCTTTGCGCACATAGACCTGAAGCCGCTCATGGGCTGCCTGAATGTTGGCAAAGATCGCCTTGCCCTTACCACGCATAGCCATTAGGCGGCCTGCAAGTGATACTGGCGTTGCATCCGTCAACAGTGTATCTGCCTGATCACGAAGCTCTTGGATCGTATGAGTGCTCTGGAAAGTATAAGGATAGGGCGAAGCGCCCTGGTCTCGCAACTTTTGCAGTTTTTCCAGACGAATACTGCGGCTATCTGCGGTGGAGTCGGGTTGCATGAATATTTGAATCAGTCAGCGTGAAAAGGAGGGCGAAAAAGTAGTGTTACATCTATCAAGCGTCGAGTCCCTCGACTCAACGTCGGCGAGAATCAAACAACTGTTGTGAGAAACCCAGCATCTGCTGCTGGATTTGATCGTGAGAAGCCTCAGGATAGGCCTCCTGGAACATCGTGAAGCCGAGCATGTTCCAGGCAACCATTCCTTCTTCCAGGGTCAGGTGGTGTTGATCAAGAATCATGAAGAAGTCCCGCACCACCTGTTCGACCTTGATCCTTCGCTTCGCTTCATCAAGAGGTTGTTCTGACACCTCAGGCTCCAACCGTGTTCTCAACAGAAGGCAAACCAGCCAAGGCCATTGCCAATTCTTCTTCCGAATAGCGCATGTCTTGGAGCTTTCCAGCAAAGTAGTCGGTATAGGCCTGCATGTCGAAGTGACCGTGTCCACAGAGGTTGAAGAGAATCGCTTCGCTCTTCCCCTCTGCCTTGCAGCGTAGTGCCTCAACAATCGCACCCTTGACCGCGTGATTGGCCTCAGGAGCCGGAATGATTCCTTCTGCTCGGGCAAATTCGACACCTGCTTCAAAACAATCCAACTGTGCATAGGCCGTAGCCTCAATCAAACCAAGTTCCTTGATGTGACTGACAAGTGGAGCCATACCGTGATAGCGCAATCCACCTGCGTGGAAACCTGGAGGTATGAAAGTCGAACCCAAAGTGTGCATTTTTGTCAAAGGAGTCAGATGGCCTGTATCTCCAAAGTCATAGGCATAACGACCCTTGGTCAATGAAGGGCACGCAGCTGGTTCCACCGCCACGATTCTCACATCTTTTCCACCACGCAGTTTCTGGCCGAGGAAAGGGAAGACAATACCCGCAAAGTTGGAACCGCCACCGGTACAACCAACGATCACATCTGGATAAGCATCTGCCATCTCCATCTGTTCAATCGCTTCCTGTCCCACCACGGTTTGATGCATCAATACGTGATTAAGAACACTTCCCAGGGCATACTTCGTGTCCTCTCGTTGAGCAGCCATTTCTACGGCTTCAGAGATGGCAATGCCCAAGCTTCCGGTTGAATCAGGGCTGTCTTCGAGAATCTTGCGTCCCGACATCGTCTTGTCTGAAGGGGACGCCGTGCAGGTTGCCCCGTAGGACTCCATCAATGCTCGACGGTAAGGCTTCTGCTGAAAACTCACCTTGACCATGAAGACCTCTATCTCCAAATCAAACAAGGCTCCTGCAAAAGCTAATGAAGAACCCCATTGTCCCGCCCCGGTCTCCGTCGTGATGCGCTTGACGCCTGCTTCCTTGTTATAGAAGGCCTGGGCCACCGCTGTGTTTGGCTTATGGCTTCCAGCCGGGCTGACACCTTCGTACTTGTAATAGATCCGTGCCGGTGTATCGAGAGCCTGCTCCAAACGTCGTGCTCGATACAGCGGAGTAGGTCGCCATTGTCGATAAATATCTCGGACCGGATTAGGGATCTCAATCGTCCGCTCCGAGGCAACTTCCTGCAGGATCAAAGACATCGGAAAAAGAGGTGCCAGATCATCTGGCCCAACTGACTGGTGGGTGCCTGGATGCAGTACCGGAGGTGGGGGAGAGGGTAAGTCAGCGATCAGGTTATACCAATCGCGGGGAATACGGTCTTCAGACAACAAGTACTTGATCGAATCGCTGCTCATGTGGCCTCCCAAATTATTCGGTGTTCACCAGAAAAAGGGAAAACCGTAGCGAATTCGCAAGACAAGCGCAAATCTTTCAAAACGAAACGCTCTCCTGCTCAGAAAAGTTCGCTGCAGAGGAGCGTTTCATTTAATGCTGTATTTTAATCATCATACTCACAGTGCCCATGATCTTGCAATCGAGACCCATCACCACCTCCATGGTAGCGACTGTGGATTAGGCAACTCACGACAGCTATCGGTTTGGTATTTCCGTTTTCGGACTCGCTTGCGAGTTCACAGTTCTTTTATAAGAAGGACTGCTGCTTCTAAATCCAGCATTTTCTCTCTCCACTCAGCATCTGTTTCAACAACTGACCAGTTTTTCGACTCTTTGCATAAAAACTAATCACACTTTAATTGAATACATGCTCAAAGTTAATTTTTTATGTTTAATTATTAAACATAACATCAATGACTTGCCGCTGATTTAGAAAATAAATTCATCACAGGCACACACCCTGCTGAATGTGTTGGAAACACCCCCCACATTCTTTCCCTTTATTTGGCAGAGAGGCCGTGATGGAATTTCAAGCTGAAATGAAATATGTGTTGGATACAATCTGGCTGCTGATCAGTGGTGCACTGGTTATGTGGATGGCGGCTGGATTTGCGATGCTCGAAGCAGGCATGGTTCGCACGAAGAACGTGACTGCGATTCTGACTAAAAACATAGCACTTTATTCTGTAGCCTGTATCGCCTTCTACCTGCTCGGTTACAACCTGATGTACGGTGAAGGTAACGCGGTCTTTGGGTCTGGCTTTGCTCTTTCAGGTACTTCCGCAGACGGTCACAGCTTGCTTTCAGACTTTTTCTTCCAGGTGGTCTTCGTTGCTACCGCAGCTTCGATTGTCTCCGGTACGGTCGCAGAGCGGGTGCGCTTCTGGCCCTTCATGACCTTCACGCTCGTATTGACAGCGATCATCTATCCGATTCAAGGACACTGGACCTGGGGTGGCACCTCACTAGGTGGGCTCATTGATGGCTTCAGTGACTTTGCAGGCTCGACCATAGTTCACTCTGTTGGGGGATGGGCCGCTCTCGCAGGCGCTTTGCTCCTTGGCGCTCGCAAGGGCAAGTACGACAGCCAGGGCAATGTTCATCCAATCCCTGCATCCAGCTTGCCGATGGCAACGCTTGGAACTTTTGTGCTCTGGCTTGGTTGGTTCGGCTTCAACGGCGGATCCCAGCTGGCACTGGGTTCCAAGGATGACGCTGATGCGATCTCTGCAGTCATTGCCAACACCAACATCGCAGCCTGTGCTGGAGCCGTTGTCGCCATGATTCTGACACAGCTTCTCTTTAAGAAAGTAGATTTGACGATGGTATTGAATGGTGCACTGGCAGGCCTGGTCTCCATCACAGCAGGACCAGATTATCCTTCGATGGGTCTGGCGATGCTGATCGGTGGAATCGGTGGTGCGTTGGTTGTCTTCGCGGTGCCTTTCTTCGACAAAATGAAGATTGATGATCCCGTAGGTGCTCTTTCAGTTCACCTGGTTGCTGGAATCTGGGGCACGCTAGCTGTTGGCCTCTTTAAGGAAGATGGCTCCTTGGGTGCCCAGATCATGGGCATAATCGTGATTGGAATCTTCACTTTCGTCTCCAGCGCCATCGTCTGGTACATCCTCAAAGTGACCATGGGTATCCGTGTCTCTGAGGAAGAGGAGTACATCGGCTCTGATGAAGAAGAGTTTGGTATGCACAGCTACCCCGAATTTGTCTCCCGCTCGGTTTAAATCCCCTCCCCAGGGTCCGGTGCGGGCTGCCTCTGCCATCGGACCTTCGGCGACTCTGTTCCTCCCCACAGGGTCGCCACTCCTCACCTGATTCAAGGAATCTTCCGCACCTGCAGTGAATTGACAAAACCTTCTGCAGTCAGGATATTTGCCAACACCATGAACTGCTCCCCACGCTGGTAGCCCTCCCGATCACGTAGTGTCCTTAGTGCCTGTTCCAACGTAAACTCCGGATTGATCGAAAAGTCTTCTACGAGAAAAGGATAGACCGAGCGGCAGAAGAGCAACGTACGATAGGTTCGTGCGCTGTTGGTGAAGGCATAAATCGGCAAGCCCCGTGGACGCATGTTCGAAATATACTCAGCTCCACGCCCAAACTGAGTGATTGCGACAAAGCCTTTGAACTGTAGTTCACTCGCCATCTGAGCAGCAGCGGCGGCAAGGTGCATGCGAGCGCTGGATAAGTTCATCTTGCTGGCGTAGTCCACCCCTGGATAGCGCTCTGTTCTACGGACAATTCGGTCTAGTGTCTCGACCGCTTCCACAGGGAACTTGCCCGATGCCGTCTCTCCAGAGAGCATCACGGCATCGGCCTGTTCATAGACCGCATTAGCCACATCCGTCACCTCAGCCCTGGTGGGTACTGGAAATTCGATCATGGATTCCAGCAGATGTGTGGCCACAATCAGGCGCTTACCGTGAATCGCACAGAGATAGGCCATCCGACGTTGTAGCTGTGGCAATTCCTCCATGTCGACTTCCAAACCCAGGTCTCCTCGGGCCACCATGATCCCATCAGCCTCCTCCAGGATTTGCTCCATGTTTTCCACACCTTCCTGATTCTCGATCTTGGCGATGATCTTCATCCCCTTGCTCTCATCCCCAAGGATCTCCTTGGCTTCTCGCACCGCGTCTGCGTTCCGCACGAAGGAGAGCGCAATGCCGTCAAGATCCATTTCCTTGGCAAACAGCAGGTCTTCCTTGTCCTTAGCCGTGATGGAAGGCAGTTGTACCGCCACTCCCGGTAGGTTCACATGTCGGCGCCCCTTGAGGAAACCACCATGAATCACCTCACAGCGCAGATGATCTTCTTCCCGACTGAGCACCTTGAGCTTGACGAGACCGCTATCCACAGAGAGTGATTGACCCGGTTTCACTTCATCAATCAGGTACTGGTAGTTGACGTGCAGCGTCTTGACAGGTGGATCCGCTTGTTCCTCTGTTGGGGGCATCGTAACCCTAAGTTCATCCCCCACGATTAGATCGACTTCGTTGAGACCCGTTCGAATTTCAGGTCCCTGGGTATCCAACATCACCGCTACCGGATACTTGAGGGTCTGGTTCAGATCACGAATCCGGCGTACAACTTCCCCGTGGGTGTTGTGGTCGCCATGGGAGAAGTTCAGCCGGGCGATGTTCATGCCCGCTTGTTGTAGACGTTTCAGCATTTCCGGTTCACGGCTGGAAGGGCCGATGGTACAAATAATCTTGGTACAACGCATAGGTTCTCCGAAATAATGTCAGGAGCGGGTGAAGGAACGGATCAGCGTCTGTAATTCCGTGGGTGATGACGTCACTAGACAATCGGCTACCGGACGGGCCAACTCACAAAGCTGGCGATGTGTTTCACTATTGGGGGTGACCCCGAAGCCAATCACCTTGACCTCAACCTCCTCAACCTGCTTACGTTTTTGCAGCACCTGGGTGCGATTGATCGCCGAGTAGCCATCGTCCTGACCATCGGCTAGCAGCACCACGACAGGGAAGCGCTTTACATTCGCTTCAGGAACTTGGTAGCTTGGCGAGCGGAAATATCGCAGAGCTTCAAAGATCGCCTGGTAGAGATTCGTTCCACCACGAGTCTCCAGTCCAGCGATCTGCTGCTGCAAGTGCTTACGGACAACCGAACCAGAAGGGCCAATTTCTTCAAAAATAATCTGCTTGCTCTTGGCCGCTGGAGAGTTTGGGTGTTGCGTCAGGCGGGCGTTGAAGCTCCATAGCTGAAAGCGGGTGCCTTGCAGCATGTTCTGCGCAAAGAAATCCAAGGCCTCTTGGGCTGACTTCAGCTTGCTCTGTTTCTGTCCCGGCAGAAAGGCATCCATCGAGCCGGACGTATCCAACAGGAAGATCACATCAGAAACCGAACGATCCGCAGGAGGTAGTTTCGGAGCTGGTGGGGGTGGAGGAGTCGGCTTGGGTGTTGGCGGTGGTCGAACCGGAGTCGGAGGTGGGGGTGGAGCCTCTTCCTTTTGTACAGGAGGCTGCTTCTTTGGCACACGGAAAAAATTTGTACCCTGGGCGTCCAGCATTCCGGGCAACCACAGACCCAAGAGCAACAGTAGGCAGCAACGTTTCCAGCAATCAAACAACATGCAATGAACTCAAACGAACACTATCTGGATTACAACGCCACCGCTCCGCTGCTACCCGAAGTGTGGGAAGCGATGCAGACCGTTCAGGCCACCAGCTACGGCAATCCCTCCAGCCCACATGGACCCGGACGTCGAGCCCGGAATCGCCTGGAAGAGGCCCGTCGACAACTGGCCTCGTTACTGGGAGTGGAATACCAGGAGCTGTGTTTCACCAGCGGCGGCAGTGAAAGCAACAATGCGATCCTCCGACAATTTCTGCAGGCGGACAAGCCAAATCATTGGATTCTTTCCCCACTTGAACATCCTTCGCTGCTGGAAACCGCACAGCATTTGGCTGAACAAGGGCGGGCTTCCTTGGATCTGTTGCCGGTTGACCGTGGAGGTCGTGTGCTGCCGGAGGCACTGCTAGAATTGATTCGTCCAGAAACTCGGCTGGTCAGTGTGATGGGTGCCAACAATGAAACTGGCGTAATCCAACCGATTGCAGAACTCCAGACCATCGCCCAGCAACATGGAATTCCACTGCACACCGACAGTGTTCAAATCTTGGGAAGAATACCAGTCTCTTGGCAGGAACTGGGAGTGAATTATGCCACCGCCACAGCCCACAAGCTTGGAGGACCCGGTGGAATTGGTTTGCTCTATGTGCGAGAGGGTTCTGCCTTCACTTCCTTGATCACCGGAGGCAAGCAGGAACGAGTTCGGCGGGCGGGAACCGAGAGCGTCGCGTTGGCTGTTGGTTTTGCTGCTGCGCTTGCTTGGGTACTCGAGCAACAGCCCCAACTCTCCGAGTGTTTGCGTAGTTTTCAGCAACAGATTCTGGAGAGATTACAGACGGTGGAAGGTTTCTTCTTGAATGGAGATCCACAATTTCTGCTACCCAACACCCTCAACGTTGGCTTTCAAGGCTTGAGCGCAGAGACTCTGCTGATCTCGCTTGATCTGGATGGAGTTGCTGTCTCGACAGGATCGGCTTGCTCCTCAGGTGCTCTGGAACCAAGCCCCGTGCTGATGGCGATGGGTCTCAGTCCCACCGAAGCTCGCTCCTGCCTACGTTTGAGCTGGGGCTGGCAGACCACGCAAGCCGACATCGATGCCCTGCTGGAACGGTTGCCTCATCATGTGCAGCGTTTGCGGGAGAAACAGAATAGGTGATTGGGTTTGAATCGGAAGGTGATGATCGACGAGGAAATCAGTTATTGCCGAATCCAGTAGTGTCCGGACTCAATCTTCAATTCGTCGTCTTCTTGGTGATGCGCGACGTACATCCGATCTCCTTGAATATGGAAGTATCGTCGGGTTGAGTGCGTGACACCAACCACTTCTGTGTTTGGTGAGAGTGAACGGGTGAAGTCAGATTCAACCTCGATCAGATCCTTTCCTTCAAGATTGAACTTCTCCTCTGAGATGCTGAACGTCCCTGATGTTTTTTGAACGTCCGCAAGACCTTCTCCGCCACATTGAGACTCTGAATCTAGAAGTGCTTCATATTTTCTGACTACAGAATTGGCAGAGTTCCCACTGAAGATGACTTTCTCCATGGCTGAGTAGGAAGTACCATCCAGTTCTACCGGATAGCACATGCTTACCCAAGTACCTTCCAAGATGGTTGGATCATTTGTTTCTTTTTTGACGAAGTCCACCCTGCTCATTTGAGAACATGCACCTGCCAAAGCAAGCAGCCCTAACAAACTGAATGACGCTGAAAATCGTGTTTGCTTCTTCATCACACCTCCTGGCATTTTTAGGTTTCGCGTCCATTGCTCACCTTACTGATCTTTTTTCTTCGGATAACCTGAATCCTACGGAGGATTTTCTTCTTCTGCAACAAAATTCGAGGAATTGTCTAACAGCTTCCTTTGCTGCTTTCTTCCTCTTGTTTACAATCCATCTATATACTAACTAATCCCGCTATTCCTACATTTAGAAATCCTGCATGTCATACCCTACTAGGACTTTCCCCAGCAAAGTAGTAACTCTTCGTCTGTGTTAAGAACAGTGAAGAAGTTGTTGATGGAACCATCATAGTCCATCTCTGCAAAGACGTATCTGTGATTTCGATACAGGGCTTTTTCAAAAGTCTCATACTGACCAGTATTGCATCCTGACAGGGAGGCCAGTGCTTCCAGATGAACACCCATGCCCTGGGCACTTTCCTCAGCAATCTGCTGGTAACTGTCGTTGAAGAATTTCTCAATGTTTGTTGTGCGCCAGTGGCAGTCTGTCGAAGTGGCAGAAGAATCCGAAGTAGCGTAGAGACTCGAAGTTGTCGGGTGAGTGGTGACCTCAGTGGAGACTTGCGAAGAAACGCCAAAAATATTTTTGCTACTTCTATCATTTGATTGCATCGCAACATTGGCACTATGTCCTTTTAACCAGCCACCAAAATCCACATCTGAACGATGACAAGCGGACAGGTTGGTTGAGTAGAGAAATAAGTAAGCTCCGGTCAGAACTAATGTAGCCAACATCTTCGCTACGTTATTCATCTTACTTCTCATAACTTTTATACTAGGTAGTGTATGTGTTCAGCTGTTAATAGTATCAACAAAGTTTTGGGAATTCTTTGCTACACGATCAATTAAAACAGCTACTGTATTGTAAGTAAAATTAGTCTTGAGACGATGGTTGATTTACCGGTCTATTATCCAAAAAAAATAATTTTTCGTAAGGCAGCTAATCTCTTCTTGAAATGAAAATTAATCTGTTTGTTTATTTTATTCTAAGAAGACAAAGATAGTCAGATAAAAGGATCTTAAAAATAACTAAAAAAATGATGAACAAAACTAATCCTATCACTTATGTTGAAACGTAGTTAACGCACAAAATTGATTGTTTGAGAAATTCCACGAACTGTAATCGTCATCGTGTAAGTCTCACCAACTACTAGATTTAACCCAACCGGCACTCCCTTGGGTGTAGCGTAACCAATTGAAGTAGTTTTTCCTAAATTAGTAAACAATTCTTGAAGGCCACTAGCATTATCAACGTTTCGATAACTACCACCTTTGTCAACACTGTTGGGCATAGATTTAAAATCAGTTGCTACAGCTGGGCCTAATCCAATGTTATGTAATTCAATTTTGGGTGAGGCACCGTTGACTTCATCAATTACCATTTGCCTAGTATACCCAGTATCACCATCATCGAATCCATCTGTTAGGGTAACTAACATCAATCTAGTTTGAGTTTTCCCTTTTAAGTAAGATCCCCCTCTGTACATACCAAGCCATAGGGGTGTTTTATCAGAATTTCTCATTTTAGCATCTATAGTATCAAGAATACTAGTTTTGTCACTTGTTAAAGATTGGTCTTTAATCCAGTTACTAGAATTTTCTACAGGGAAGAAATCTCTAACATCTAGAATAGTTCCTGCAGGTAATAGCTTAACTAGTTCCTTCAATGCACTATATCTTAGATTAGATGTGTCATACCCAGCACTCCCGTTATCCAACATTTGCATACTTTGACTACTGTCAATAACGACTACTACAACTAAAGAAATCGAACCACTTACAAGTTTGTCATCTACATTCCCACTAAAATTGATATCGTAATCTGTGCCCCCATAGCTTATACTGCCTTCTATTTCCCCAATACCGATATTAACTAAATTTCCCGTAACATTATCTTTTTCTTGGTAATAGTTCCCATTTATGTCTAGTGGAATAGTTGTAAATTCTATTCTTCCAGGGGTTGGGTTCGAATTATAACGAGCGCCTACCAGGATTGATTCGTGTAAACAATTATTGTACTCATAAGAATTTGAAAGAGTGCCGTTATTACATGTTCTGGTTTGAGTACTGTTACACGAATTGCCTCCTGCCGAGCTGTTAAATTGATAAGCAGTGATGTTATCTCCATGGTTGACAGAGGCTCCAAACCAAGTGCACTGGCTAGGAGCCCCAACAGTACAATTATCATAATTGTAACCACCGACTGTGTTTAGTGTGCCGTTAGCTAATTTAAAGTCACCGTTATTGCAGAAAAGATCAACTGAAGCAGGACATGTATTACCAAAAGTTACTTGATTTGTTGTATATCCTTTGACGGCACTAGAGTTGTCTGCATCATGGCTATAGCTTACGTTGTCGCCACTGATACCTGTAAGTGTACATCCTGATGGCGCTCCGACCGAACAATTATCATAATATGTATTTGAAGCGAATAATACGGTACTAGTATTACTGGGATTTACAAAATTGCTATCATAGCACATAGCATCAGTTTTTACCGAGTCACATACGTTTCCGAAGATAACGCTTTGTGATGAATAAGCCGTTATGTTATCTCCATGGATAACGTTACTTAACCCAGCGTTACCTGGTTTTTTCAAACTACAATTGTCTGGAGAGCCATTATTACAAAACTGGTAAGAATAGGATGCTTGACTAAAAGTTCCATTGTTGCAGATTACACTTTCAGATTTGTTGTCAGTACAAGTAGCTGGCCAATCGCTAGTTCCTGTACTGTAATTCGTGAGTAAAGCGTTAAGATTATGTACTGCGGAACCACCGTCGCTATAAGAACAGTTATCGGCTGCTGCTACGGAACAAGACGTAGCTGTGTAATTCCCACTTAAGTTTCCATTATTGCAAAAACGTGATTGAGGCTGACAGGTTCCACCAAAAGATACTGACGAAGTTTGCCAAAATTGTTGAGATGCATTGTGCTGAACAGTTACGCCAGATACACTACAATTATCCGCTGCTGCTACAGAACAAGATGTTGCTGTATAATTTCCACTTAGCTGCCCATTTGTACAGGATCTTTCTTGAGAAGCACAAGAATTTCCATATGAAACTGAGCTAGCTTCCCATGCATTTACGCTCTTCAGGTGCTCAACCAATTGACTATTAAAGGTACAATTATCTGCTACCTTAACACTACACGTTGGATGAACATGATTAATGTTTGATAAAGTGCCATTGTCGCAGGTGCGAACTGCTTTCACATCACCACAACTTTCATTCCATTCTCGCGAAGAAGAAGAGTAGGCTTCGACGAACCCATTGTGCGCTACGGTTTTATTGTCGAAAGTACAAGTTGCTGGCGGTTCCTCCACACAGGAATTGAATTTAAAAGTTCCACTCAGCTCCCCATCGTTGCATGTGCGGGTTTCTGCCACACTGGTACACTTAGTGTCATAGACGAGAGATTCTGCCGAATAGGCAATCACACTTTGACCATTGGGAATCGACTTGTTGTGGAAGGTACAGGCGAGCTTCGTGTATTCTTCAATCGTGTACAGCTCTTCTTCCTTGCAGCTACCAAAGAGCAATAGAGTAAGCCCTAGAATGAGGCCTGTTTTGATACCTTGTTTTGCTTTCATCTTTTCTCACCAATGACGATAGAGTTATTTGCGACTAATAACCGAACCAGTCAATGATTCCAGCGTGATGACTCCGATCCTTGCTGTAAACACTGTAGCCTTTCTTCACCCGGTAGCCGAAGATCAGCATGTACACTTTGTTCTGCTCTACGATTCCTTCATCATCTTCATAAATCACCGTACCCACATTGCCATACTCCGCATACTTCAAACCAACAAAATATTTCTCTGAGATGTCAAAGTGGAATAGTACCTGCGGACCTCTGACAGTAATTGGATTGGACATGTCGAACTCCTGGACTACACCATTGCCTTCCTTGGTGAAGCCAAAATTTCCATTACCAAAGCCCAGCATGTACTGTGGATGTACATCAACAAATCCAAAATCAAAGGCGTAACCCAAACTGAAGTTCAGAGTCAATCGATTATAATCAATCGTGACCGTTTCTGCCGTCGCAGGAAAAGACTGACTGCCATCCATCTGGTAATAACTTAGGCCAACGCTCTGGGTGAAGTTCCAAGATCCCCTACGATGCCATAAGGTCAATTCTAAAGCTTCCCCCTCCAGATCAATCTTTCGCTCTGAATCAACATATTTTCCATTAGTAGGGCCATAGCCGAGGAATCGGCGTACATCCTCCTGAGGCAAGATCCGAGCGGTTTTTGAACCAGCTAACGAGATTGCGTGGGCGCTATTTCCGGCAAGTAGAAAACCGATGATGATTAGGACCAGTACCAAACAGAATGGTACAGAATGCCATCCAATTGATTTCCCTGTAAGTTCAGCCGTTGATCGTTTTGGAAATTTGTACAGATTGGACATTGCTCAGCACGAAAAAAGAAATTCAATTCTAAACGAACTTCCATTTTCGTCGGTTCCCAAAGTGGGAATTTTGCCTTGGCAACGTCTTCATGACGTAGGCAGGATGATCAGATGATTCAAAAAATTCAGCCAATCCAATTTATTCTTTCGCCAAATGGAGCGGCTTTTTTTACCAGTATCGGCAGAATCTCTATTTGCTTCAGAGGGATTTCATACAATGCAAAAATTCCTCCCAAATACAGTTCCTGATTTTTTTGATATTTCTTACGCTGAGCCTACTTTCCATTCTTCAGAAAAACCCCAGATTCTTTCTTGCTCGGGCTTGTTTACTCAACTTTTTGCTAAATTCTTTCCCCAAGAAAATCTTCCAGATCTCCTCTCCCAGCCCTTGTGACAATCTTACTAAAAATAGATGGTTTCAGTTGAATTTTGAATTCTCACCTATTTCAAATTTATACAATTTTTCAGACAGGTTTACTCGAGACCAAGGATGGAGATTATTTGTGTGGAATTGCAGACAGGCAGGACATCAGGAGGTCACTTTATCAGCAACCTCAGATTACAGATGAAGACTTTTGTATAGAAAATTTTTAAATACTTGGGGAATCACCATCACTACACCATTATGCGAAGTCTTCTCAGACCTCAACCGGTAGAAATATAAGATGTAGTGGAAATAGGAGACACTGTTTGCACAATTTCTCAGCCTATTTTTGCTCTGGGAAAACTCTTCTCTCTGAGGCAAAAGAAAAGAATTCTTCACAATCGGTAAGCTTACTGCTGGATTAGAGTATGAGTCACTGCAATCAGAGTGGTCAGTACTGGATAGAGGCTAGAGAAGTCAAAACTCACTTTGTGATAGAAGCCAATCAAGTGGAACTGTCTTCTACGCTATCTATGAATGCCAAGAGTAGAGACAATTTGATCTTGTGAGCTTGCTGAATGGACATATTCAATCAGTCCCACAACACCGAGCTGATCCCGCATCGTGAAAAGGTCATTCTCCAACATCTTCTGGTCTAAGCAAGCTAACAGAAACTTACCTAAGCCATCTTGTGAGAGGCTAAAGGTCATCTGTATCAGGTCATTGGGCCCAAAGCGAAGGAATTTGGCAATCACCACAAAGGCATCCGAACGCTGTCATACTCTGGAGGTCTCACATATTGCTGAGGAAATAGTCAATCGCTCCCCAGTTCGTTTGAAAACTGCTCAGATGTACGACTACCCCAAGATTATAGCTAGCTCACTGCGGACCACTTGCAGGGGAATCATTATCTCCAGATGGACAGTATTTAATTTTTCACTTGGTCATTATTAGCGGATAGTTGGTTTTCGTAAGTACAATCATTAACGTTATAAAGTTGGTTTGTCCTAAAAAAGGATTGGTCGTGTTTATTTATGTAATGATGTGATCCTTTTGAAAAAATTTTCTTAATTTTCTCGGGATCTTCTATAATTATTTTTAATCCATCTAGTTTTTCTATAGTTACTTTTTTAATTACTATACAAACTACTTCCTTTTTGAACCAAACTGAATTCCAATTTCCGCCTGGAACATTTATTTCGAAAAAATACACTTTTTTAGTTACATCAGCAATATTACCTATAGGTTTAATTGGTCCATCATCTCTTACAATCTTTGCAGACTTATTATCAATTGCTGATTCTTGGATTTTACCCATCGAATCATATGGCTGAATTTCGAAATCGACATATGTGAGGGTTTCATTAGAAATATTCTGATATCTAACGACAACACCCGTACCGTCTGCAGGGTGGTCTGGAGATATAACATTCAAGTGCTTTATATATATCGGACTAATTTTTGATACACTTGCTACAATCTCTTTTGCTTCCTTTAACTTAAGTAGTTTATCAGATTGTATATTTTCATTAAAAGAACAAGAAACCAGCAATAGTAAACCACTCATCCAAATTAATTTCTCTTTCAAATTCACTTCTCTACTCTTAATCATTTTATCGATAATGATTTATTTTTCTACTCTTGATAGATTTAAATACATCAAATCTATCACTTGAAAAACCCAAAATAATTTAGCACTGATAGCATCATCAGTCGATAAAAAATCAATTGACAAAATTTTCTCACTATCCTCGAAGCGCTTGCACCGTATCCAGCAAGAGTCGTCCTGCTTGAACATCATGGGTCCGTAGGATATCGACGCCGAGCCAGGCTGCAATGGCAGACAGTGCAACTCCGGGGATCAGGCGTTCCTCGGTCGATAGGGCTCTTCCGGGGGAAACTCCAGCCAGGAAGGACTTGCGGGAAGGTCCCAGCAACAACGGAAAGCCCAGCGCTTTCAATTCGGGCAAGCGACGCACGATCTCAAAGCTGTAGCGAGCCTCGGCGCTGATAAAGAATCCCAACCCCGGGTCCAGAATGATCTGTTCTTCCTGGATTCCATGCTGCGTGGCCCAAAGGACTCTTTCCTCAAAAAAGGCCTTCACGGTGGAAATCACGTCGTCGTAGTGCTGGACTGCTCGGGTCGTCCGGCCATCGGCTTCCTTGGCATGCATCAAGACGACAGGAACCCCAGCCTCGGCAACGACTTCAACCATTGCGGGATCTCGACGCAGCGCGGTCACATCGTTGATCACCTTTGCTCCCATCGAGAGGCATCTGCGGGCGACCTCGGCTTTCCACGTGTCGATGGAGACGCTCAACTCCGGATGATCTTCCCGAATGCAGGCCAACACTGGCAGTACCCGCTGGAGTTCTTCCTCCAGAGACACTTCCACACTACCCGGTCCTGTGGATTCCCCACCCAGGTCCAGCCAATCTGCTCCTGCCTCAACAATGCACTGAGCCTGCAAACGGGCTGCTTCAACTTTCAGGAACTTTCCCCCATCTGAGAACGAATCTGGAGTGACATTGAGCACTCCCAGCAAGATTGGGAAAGAAGACTTCATGCTACTTCTGGATTAAGCAGGGCCACCAGGATTTGTGTAGTTTCCTTCAACTTAGCTTTTGAAATCCGACCAATCTGTCTTTGAAACAAAGATTCACTTGCTGTAAATAATTTAGCCGGACGAATAAAACTCTGTATCTCCAGAGAACCTTCCACAAAATCAATAGTTTATAATAAAAGAGCTCGTTTGTCGGCATAATGACGACTTGTAATCTGAGCACAAACCCAGTCATGGTTTCCAGCATCAGCCAAAAGCAGCGCTGGTCTAAGTTTACTAGAAGACAGGTCAGAGAAAGGAAAGTGAATCAACACGACTGAGCCTACTGCAAATGGGCCCATGCTTCCTCTTCTTCAGGCCGTAACCAGTCTTCAGCCAATGTTGCTTCAGCAAGTAAGCTCGATTCTCTATCTTCATCTGGTAGCTTTTCTAACAGCGTCACTAAAATTCGATAACGACTACCTGGCAGCGGTTCGATCCATCGAATAGTGCCATCTTTTTCTAGAGTAGCTTCCAAGGTTGTCAACATAGCATCCCGTAAAAGTAGCTTTGCGTTGTGGAGAAGATTTTTTTCACTTCACCCAATGAAATCAATATTTAGTAGCAAGCTGTGCACAAGAGAGGTAGCACTTTGCAACCTGGATAACAACCATCATCTCAGCCAAAACAGTATAGAAAAGAACTAACAAAATCGACAGAATCAATCAACTGTTGAGAACTGTCTCACTAGTCAATTTGATTGCTAGTGGAAATAGGAGAAATCAAGTGAGGGAGCGAACGGAAGGAAGAGCGCTGACGTAGGCAAAAGGAGATGCCTACGTCAACTCAGATCAGGAAAAGAAATCAGTCAAAGCGACCGAGGTCAATCTTGCGGAAGGGATCCGTTCGATAGCGAACGACTTTAAACGCGGCATCTCCTGGCAAAATTTCCTCACCCTTCGCTGGTTCCAACAAGGCCCAGGACTCATTTTGCTTGCTACGGAAGATCTCCAAGGTACCAACCAACTTACCATAGTCTTCGCTATGAGTCGTAATGCGGCTGGACTTCCCTCCACCATGGTCCACAATTTCTGGTGGACTTGAGCGCTGGTCACGTCGGAAAACCGAAAAACGATCCAGTTCCTCTGCGCCCTGGTCCATGCCAACGTTCAGCTTGGCGACTTTACGTCTCTCGTAGGTCTCAACAAGAAAGGCCTTCAATGGAAGCGCAGCTTGAAGCTTGGGCCGCAGATCCAGGCGCATATCTTCTAGCTCAGACTGCTGGTATGGGAAGGTTTCCTCTGCGAGTTTTTTGGTTGGTGACAACTGGTAGAGGTGCATAGTGACCACCGCACTCCAGTCGTCATCATCGTGGGAGAATGTGGCTGGTGACGTATCGAGCATCACCAGATACTTGACCCGTAGCGCTTCTCCAAATTTGATGGCGTCTTCTTCACGTGTAATATCCAACATTCGATATTCGTTAGAATCCAGCACTTGTCTCATCCGTTCTTCAGGAAATACTTGCAGATTGCCAGCATCTTCCATCATCGACTTGATGAAGGTCACGCTGTTGTCGTTGGCGTAGCTCGTCACTCCCGGTTGAGTACGTGGCGCTAACACAGCAACAAAGGGCATCTCCAGCGTCAATTCTTCCAATGTTGGTGCAAAAGGGGCAGAACGGCGGTCTTCGGCGAAGGTCCGCAGCTTGTTGATATCAGGGGTAGTGGATAAACAGGATGCCAACAGACTGCTACAGAGCAGCAGCAAGAATGTTTGCCAGCCGATCATCCTGCCAACAATGCCCTCTGGAGTCGGTTGCATTTTGGCATCTTGCCCCGAATTCAATGGCAAGCAGCCATCGCTCTTCGGTAATCCTTTCTCAATTTCCATATTATAGCGTCGCATAACGGCTCCGATAGTAAAGTAGAGGTTGACCCTCAAACGCTTGACAATCCAGTACTTCTGCCAGTAACAGGACGTGATCGCCCCCATCGTATTCCTGCCAAAGTCGACATTCGAGCACTGCCAAGCAACCCGACAACAGCGGTTGACTCGCAGGACCGTTCAGCAGCGGCCAGTCCATAAAAGGCTGCCGATGTTTATCACTGGCAAAGTGATTTGATAACTCCTGTTGATCTGCCGACAAGATATTAACGGCATATCCACCAGATCGCCGGATGTGCTCTCCCATTGGCGAACTCCGCTGAAGCGCAAAAGAAACCAAGGGGGGCTCCAGCGAAACAGAGGTGAAGGAATTGATCGTTACCCCGTATTGCTCTCCTTCTGGTGTGCGAGTCGTGATCACCGTGATTCCTGTGGCGAACCGACCGAAGACCTGGCGCAGGTCCTTGGAATCCATGAATGTCAAACAGTTTAGCAGAAGGAAATAAAACAAGCCTAGCGGAAAATAAAGCGCTTGGCTAGTCCGAGTTCAATGGGAAACAGCTATCTTAGATCCCTCGCTGCAACAGGTGGGCAAATTTGGGGAAATCTGGTCAAAAGGCAAAAAAAAACGGGATCGCTCGCAGAAACGAACGATCCCGTCTTTAAGGGAACTAATCAGCTTAACTGATTTTTAGAATGAGTATGCCCACTCAGCTTCCATAGAACTTGCAGAGCCGGACATCTTGTCGTCGTCAGAATTCTCTGTCGAAGTACCCACACCCAATTTCAGCGATAGTGCTTCAACAAAGAATGGCATTTGGTAAGAAGCGGAGAAACGGGTGGAACTAATTTCAGACGACGTATACGCACCAGTGGCATCCTTTTCATTTTCTTTACCATTATTAGCGGTATCAAATGAAGCTCCTACCTTCTGCCCACTTCCAAGCGCCACAGTAACATTTGCTCCACCTGCTGTTGGAGTAACCTCTGTGCTGCCGTCTTTTTCGGTCGCAGTGCTGTAGAATGCTCCGATCGTAGCGGAACCTGCATTGAAGCTTCCTACAAGTTGGGCTCCTGATCGAGACATCTCATCTGTATCGATATCACTGTTCTGCTTCTGAATCGACAGACTGTAAGCAATTGCTTTGACGCTCACATCACCAGCACTAAACTGAACCCCCGGTCTAACACCAGTAATGTTCGAAGCAACTTTGTCACCTTTAGCGATTGCGGTACCGTTGACTGTTTGATCTTTGCTGGAAGTAAGTGCATATGCTGAAGAATCACCGGAATTCATCCATGGCAAAGCTACTTCAAATTTGATGTCACCAGCATTAACACCAATTTCAATACCCTTGAAGCCAGAGATAACTAAGTGTTCACCGTTCTTAAATACTCCGTCCGGATCGACTTTATTACCTAAGCCGGCACGGGAAACGCCCATACCGTTGCCATAGTATTCAGTTGATCCAAAAGTACCCGCCTTTACGTATACGGACTGGTTTCCACCTTCGACGTAGACGTCGCCATAGTCTCCAGCACCACCGAATACACCCTTAAGTTCACCAACAGCTTTCACGTAATTGTCACCGCTCTTCATACTTGGATGAATTTTGAGTCGGTTGTCCAGGCCAGCCGGACCAGTACCTTCGTCGTCTCTTTCAAAGTAAAATGTGTATAAATCACTCTTGAAAGAAATGTTTACGTCTCCAACCTCAGCGTCCATCACGGTGATAGAATTACCCTCATCTGGGCTGGTACTGGATTGTTGCAGTTCATAGACTACTTCACCACTGATGCCTGTAATCCCAAGATTTGGGCCACCGTGACCATCAGCAAAACTAGGGGCTGCCAATGCGGCGGAAGCGAGTGCGGCCAACATCAGGCTTTTAAACTTTTTCATACTACTCCTTACAAAGTTAGGAATCGGTTGGTTGCCCGCCCCGCCTGGCAGCAGGGGACAAGCAGTCAACTTTCGTCGACATCTTTTAAAACAGGTGCTTCGGGCCGGCCTTGCAACTGTAAGTGAATGCCGAAAAAGGAGAAGCAAAATCAGCCTCTTGCCAATGTGGCTTTCCGTTTTCCGGGCTCCTTAGCCTACATGCTACAATGTTCGTGCCAAACACAGGTTTTTCTTTTAAAACCAGAAAATCGGTCGAAAGACGAAACCAACGCAGGGGGGCCAAGGAATCTGGCGCTTGGACGGGCTGTCCAAGGCGTCTGTCATCTTTCCGAGCTTGCCCACATCCCACGGGCTCGTCCCGCCTGATCGATTCTGCTGGCAGCGACCTCGCTGGAACTGCGCGAACAGAACGCGCCCAATCCCTTTCGTCCGTGCTCCTCGCAAGCGCACGATAAGGATCAGGCCACAAAGAAGGAAAGTATCTTGGATTCAAGAGAAAGGTCAAGAGGTATTCAGACAGGCTGATTTCTGATAAAATCATTTTTCTGAATTGCCGCCAGACTTTTTATCATAACACAAGAAAAACCTGCGGGCGCAGGCGGAGACTCTCCATCTTTTTCAAATTCCCAGACCGACGGCATCCCTCCATGGGATTCAACCAAGGAATCAGTTACCCTGCTGCTGCAGGTTCTTTGGGTACCGGTCTCGATCAATGTCGGGCAAAATCGGCAACAACACCGCAACGGAGAAGACTCCTACGGCAATGCTGACCACTACTCCAACAAAGAGGAGGCGGAATGCTTTTTTCGTTTCGGTCATAGGTTTCTGGAACAGGTATTATTGATGAAATTCAAATTCTGAGCCGGCAACGTAGCGAATTTTTGGTAAGAAAACCAGTTCTTTTCCAACAAGAATAGATTTTCTCATCCAGTATGTTTAACCAGCGCTGTTGACGATCTCGGTTTCCGCAAAGAAGTAGGCAATCTCTGTTGCTGCTGTCTCTGGGGCATCAGAACCATGGACCGTGTTCTCACCGATGCTCAGGGCGAAGTCCTTGCGAATTGTTCCCTCTGCGGCCTGAGCTGGGTTGGTGGCGCCCATCACGTCACGATGACGATTGATGGCGTTGTCACCTTCCAACACACTGACCACGACTGGCCCTGAACTCATGAACTCGGTCAATTCTCCGTAGAAGGGGCGTCCTCGGTGTACTGCGTAGAAACCTTCGGCTTCGCGTAGGGAGAGGTGTAGCATCTTGGTTGCGACAATCCGCAGGTCGTTGGCTTCAAAGCGAGAAAAAATCTGGCCAATCAAGCTACGCTTGACGCCATCAGGCTTGATGATCGAGAGAGTTCGTTCCAATGCCATGCTGCCTTTCGGGTTGGCCGTTATAGTGGAAAAGACTGCCCAGATGGACGGCCCTATGAGTAATTTTTTTAGTAGGTTGGTTGTCCAAGCAACCTCGGTCGAAGCTACTGGAGAAGTTGCACTCAAGTCAAGGTGCAGAAGTTTTGCAGTAGTTGCAGACCCGCTTGCTGACTCTTCTCCGGATGAAACTGCACTCCCCAGACGTTATCCTTGCGCACAACCGAGGCAAAAGGATAGCCGTACTCCGTTTCACCCAGCACGACCTCTGGATCATTGGGCCGCAGGTGGTAGGAGTGCACAAAGTAGAAGTGACTGCGGTCACGCAATCCCTGAAATAATGGATCGGGCTTGCGGAACTCGACCTCGTTCCAGCCAATCTGTGGAATCTTGAGTTGGTGCTGAAAGCGGCTGACTTCTCCAGCGATCCATCCCAGGCCCTGATGCGGACCATCTTCCTGACCCAGCTCCATCAACAACTGAGCGCCAACACAGATCCCCAATAGCGGAGCGCCAGACTGGACCTTCTCCTCCATCACCTCCAGCATTCCAGAATCACGAAGATGCTGCATCGCTGGGCCAAAGGCACCTACTCCAGGGAAGAGAATTCGATCTGCTTGACGGACCGCTTCCGGCTCTTCCACGATCGAAGCCGGCAACTTCAAGTAGTCCAAAGCGTTTTTGAGATTGTGCAGATTACCGACTTTGTAGTCGATGATCACACTCAGGCTCACAGCACGCCCTTCGTTGATGTGACACCAGCGCGTCTTGGGTCCAACTCCGTGGCTTGTCGCAAGGCCCTGGCGAAGGACTTGAACAATCCCTCACACTTGTGGTGGTCATTCTCTCCGTACAGAATTGCCATGTGGAGAGTGGTCTTCGAGGCAATCGCAAAGGACTTGAAGAAGTGTGGGATCATCTGGGTATCCAGTGCACCGATCGCTGGCTGACGAAATTCACCCTGGAACACAAAATCTGGCCGACCACTCAAGTCCAGCACAGTACGCACCAAGGTCTCGTCCATCGGCACATACATCTGGCCGTAGCGAACGATCCCCTGCTTGTCTTCCAGCGCTTCAAGAACGGCAGCCCCCAAGGTCAGAGAGATGTCCTCGACCGTGTGGTGGCAATCTACCTCAAGATCTCCCTCACACTGAAGTTCCAGATCAAACAAGCCGTGGAAGGCTAACTGCTCCAGCATGTGATCCAGGTAGCCGATACCGGAGCGCACAGCGACCTTACCGCTGCCATCCAGGTTGATCGTCAGTTGGATTTTAGTTTCACGTGTGTTTCGTTGTTTGCTGACTTGTCGCATTGTCGGCTTTGATTCAGAAAGAATAGTAAACTCGGCTGGCGAAGTGTGTGGCAGAACCTGTTTCACTAACGGAAGGCTGGTAGTCGTCGTAGCGGAATGCCTTTCCTTGTCGGAAGAAATTCAACTCCAGGTCCCAGGTCACAAAGTCCCGCAACTTCCAGGAGAAAGTGTTATCCCATTCGATACCAATGTGGGTAGCTTTTCCACCTGATGATGTCATCACCGGATTCACGTGGTCCAGGTAATAGAACCCAGCCTCGTAGAATGTCTCCGAGGCCTCGACAGTGAAACGATAACGAGCACCAAGCATTTGGGTGTTAGCGATCGTGTGGCCCAATCCGGTTCCACTCTTCCAATCTGGACTTCCACCGTTGAAGTAAAAGTTTGTTCCTCGATATGTGCCCGGAACGATTTCGTGGAAGGCACGAATGCTTCGCTGGTAGTTCTGACCCGTGTTGTCGATAGACCCACCATCTTCCAATTGTTCATCACCGCTGACATAGAGAAACAGGCCTGTTACCTGATGATTGTCCCAGAGATAAGACAGCTGATGCTCCGTTGCCACTCCGGCTACGGCGTAACTTCCCAGTGACTGTCCATAGTCGTTATTTGGCCCTAAACTGTAGTAGGCACGATTCCCCTGGTTGCCAAGCAGGTCGGAATACCAACGCCAGCTCGGAGTGTTCCACGTGAAACGTACCCCATAATAATCCTGGCTGGTCGCATCGAAATGGACTGGGGTACAATCCTGTCCTCCTACGACTGCCTGGCGTTTCAACTCTGATGAGCAGCTATTAGTATTCGCAAAACTAGTACCTCGTAAGCGATCCAAGTCTCCGTTGCTGAGTCGCAATCCAGGAGCGTTGTTGCGTCCAAGTGGAATGTTCCGCTCTGTGTAGATGATTCGAAAAACCTCGACACGCATCACATTCTCAGGCTGTCCAGCTGCATCAAGCTCATAAAAAAGTGGGTAGTCCAAGGAGAGGGTGTACAGCCAGTCTGCTGTATCATCCTGCAGCTTCAGAGCACCGGCTTCATAACAGAAGCTACCTGCTGTGCATTGCTGAGCGATACCGGTCAACAATCCGCTGAAAACCTTGCCACGACGATCACCGAGACGAAGTTCCTGCTTCCCAATGCGTAACTGATCACGAGGGTTCGCACGAAACTCCAGGTAGGCCTGACGAGCCACCAGATCAACGTCCTGCGAATCAGGGGCATTTGGTCGCTCTGCTGGTGGACGCAAGTCAGCGTTGTTGAAAGGAGCCTGGGCTGTTGCCAACTCAAGCTGAATCGAAGCTGAGCGGTGTGCAGTTGAGCGCAGAAAGATCCTCAGATCTTGCTCAAAGGAGAGTGTACCGGCATTTGGGAAACCTGTTGGAGTTTCTGGCTCTGGGCTCGCATCAATCCATCGATTACGGAGTCGGTAGGAACCACCGACTTCGAGGACTGGTGCGTAAGTGGGGCGCTCTTCGAGTTCTTTGTAGTCTCCCTTCTCTAGAGGAATGAAGTTGCTTTGGGCCCAGAGGGAGGTATTCAGTAGGAGCAGGCAGCTACTGGCAAGCAGCAAGCGGCGAAGAAAAAGAGAGATGTGCACGTTGAATTCAGAGATAGCGAAAAGCGGAAAGGTAGGTTTCTGGTCGGCGGAAAACCGACCGGAATACGTCATTGTAGGCTAAGCTTTAGATTAGCGACCAACTCGATCGCTTCAGCCCGAGTGGTTGGTTCAGCAGCAAACTGCTCGAAATTCTGCATCATCTCTTCCAGCATCTGCTGACGGACGGTGCGCGAAGTTTCTCCTTCCATTGTCTCACGGAACCAGGCAAGCCAGGCTCGTTGCTCAGCTGGCATCGAACCCATCATTTCTTTGCGACCACGTTCCAACAGCTCATCCAAACGTTTGGCGTCTGAATTCTCACGAGACTTCTGCACCAACTGGCTGAGCAATTCACGCCTGCGATCTCCACGGGATTCACGGTACTGCTGTTCAATGCGAATCATCTCTATTTCACGCAGGTAGTTCTGTGCATCACCATACTCAGATGCTGAAACCGGAACTGCACGAAACTGACGACTGGCATCTGCATAACGTTGCTCTTCGTAAGCGTCTCGCCCTCGTTGGTAAGGAACGCGACGGATCATGGCCAGTGAGCGATTGTACAGCGCAGACTCTGGAGGAACTTGTCGGAAGGATTCCACTGCGCCTGTGTATTCTTTCTGCTCAAATAGGCGCATACCCTGCTCGAAGTGTTGGGCTAGACGCTGTTGGCGCTCAGCTTCACTTTCGAACAGACCACTGCAATTGCTGAGTAGCAGAGCCAGCAGCAGAGTTCCCAACAGGCGTTGCATTGGAACGATCCAATTCATGATCAGATTGTGTTTTAGGGTTTGCGGTAGGGAGAGGACAACGGTATTTCGCTGAAGCATCTCAAAGGGCTACACTCTTTCGATAGCGCGCATACCATTTGATCGTCACCAAGATGGAGATTGCTAACAACACTAAGATTATCAGCAGGACCGTCCAAGACAAGAGATCTTTGAGTACGACGATGAAAACGATCGCTACCAGCAAAAGTGCGGGCACCTCATTGAACATACGCAACAGGCGTCCGTTCCAGCGGCAAGTGCCTTCCTCCAGTTGTCTTCTTAGCCGTCCACAGTAGAGGTGATAACCAACCAGCAAAACCACCAAGCCCAGCTTGGAATGGATCCATGGCGGCAGGCCAATGTAGAGTAACATCAGCGTACCGAAAGCCATTGTGATGCACAGCCCAGGCCACGTAATTGCGTACCAAAGGCGGCGTTCCATGATCGTAAATTGCTCTTCCAGAATCTTGCGTTCCGGCTCTGGGCGACGGGAAGCTTCCTTGTGATAGACGAACAATCTTCCGATGTAAAATAGCCCCGCAAACCAGACCACTACACCAATGATGTGGATGGCCTGAATATACAAATAACTTGACTGGCCAAACTGATCAATGCTCTGGCTGATTGCGTCGTACTCATCCTGAAACCAGAGCCATTCTCCCAGGCCTGCAAAATCGCGATAGAACGCTCGGATGACCAGCAGTCCAACAATTGGGATCGCTAGCAGAAAGAGGTACACCATATGAAACTCATGACGGTGATGAAAAAAACAGTTGATTGCGTGAGGTTGCGCTCAAGCAAAATCGCTTTCAAGCGGAAAATCAGTCAAAATTTCGTAACTTTTCTATACACCCTCCTTTGGAACCAGCTTTGCAGCCTCACATATACGTTTCAGAGGTATTTAGAATTCGGCCGCTACTGGGCTTTGCAACCCAGCCAACGCACAATTTCTATCTGTCACATACTAGTTTCTTGCTCTGTAGCCACTGCCTTTAATCTTCTCGAAAAAACAACCTCTTCTGTAAATCTTGCAAGTTGGGAGGGGGATCGCTAGAGAAGATGAGTTTTGCACATCAATCACAAGATCCGTGGAAGGCGCAAAACGATTCTTCTACGGAAAACCAGCTTTGCATACAACCATGTCTCTCCTCTCTTGTAAATTTTCCAGAGGGGAATGGACCCCAGCCTAATAGTGGTGATGCACGGGGAAGAAAACATGCCCCATCTGGAAGCTGCCCAACCTCCGGATAATTCTTCTTCAACTTACCAGGTAAGCCCCTACACACGCGGACTCGCAGAGTGTCTGCAGATGCTGGAGCGATCCGACCCGAACGGCGGACACGACGAACAAACGCTAAAACATCTCCTCTGTAACCTGTTGCAGGGACGAATTCTAGAGCATTTGCGACAGCGACTGATTGAGCATTTCGAATTGGATCAGAACGATTCAGGAGAGCGGGTTTCTTTGCTGCTGATTGATGTTTTCAAAGAGGAAATTTTTGGCACCTTCCGACGTCGGATCGAGGAACAGCCTGAATTGCTGACACAGATTGCTCAGGAAATTGTCGCCACAGAGACACAAAGTGGTCAAGAGTTACCAGAACAGACCAAGCAACTTTACGAACGAATTCTCCAAAAGCATCTGGGCTACTCTGACCTTGGCGCAATCCTGCGTATTTTGCAGGCAGATGAACGCCTAGAAAATCTGATTTTAACCTCGATGCTACACAAGAACGGGATGCACTCCCCCAAGAGTTCCTACCCAGATAAATCTAATTTCTCGAAGCTCCCCCGCTAGAGTTGGTGAGAGAGATTGCCGAATCACCATCCGCCACAGGAAGTAGGCGAACAGCGATAGAGAAAATACAGAAATGCAATCTAAAACCAGCCTGGCAGTCATCAAGGCCACGCCTCTTAAAAATTCAAAGCTTGGTGATTTACGATGGCATCTGGATGGAGTTGGATCTTCTATCCCAAATGGATCCAATTTATTAAGTCAGCCTTCTGATCGCCGTGTACCATTCCTACCTTCGAAAAAACCTGACAACTTTCTGTTCTTATCGTTAAGCTATCTGGCTTTCGACCGCAGTACACTTTAGTAAAAAGCCCATGCCCCTTCGCCTCACCAACAGTCTGAGCAGACAAAAAGAAGACTTTGAAACCGTGCTGCCAGGTCACGTTGGTCTCTACGTCTGCGGTCCCACAGTTTATGGTGACCCTCACCTAGGCCATGCCAAGACCTATGTCAGTTTCGATGTGATCGTACGCTACCTACGGTTCTGTGGCTACACGGTAACCTACATCCAAAATATCACGGATGTGGGTCATCTGGTTGGAGATGAAGACGATGGTGCCGACAAGGTGCTGCAAAAAGCCCGGGAAATCAACCGTCAGCCGATGGCAATCGTAGAACACTACACCTGTCGACACTTTGCGATGATGGACCGTCTGCAGGTTAAGCGACCCGACATCTCACCGCGGGCAACGGGACATATTCCGGAGCAACTACAGTTGATCGAAACGCTACTCGCTCAGGGGAAAGCCTACGAACGAAACGGGTCGATCTACTTTGACGTTTCTCAGGATTCCGGATACGGCACTCTCTCCGGTCGCAAGGGAGAAGATATGCTGAGCGGTACTCGGGTGGCTGTGCGTAATGAGAAAAAAGATCCTCGGGACTTTGCGCTCTGGAAGCATGCAGAACCTGATCATCTGATGCGCTGGCGAGACTGTCTAGGCCAAGAAGGATTTCCTGGATGGCATACGGAATGTGTTGCGATGAGCATGCGCTATTTGGGCAACGCCTTTGACATTCATGGTGGAGGCATGGATCTCAAGTTCCCCCATCATGAATGTGAACTAGCCCAGGCAAGAGCACTTGGCCATGACTACGCACGCTATTGGTTGCATGCCAACCTTCTGACGATCAACGGGCAGAAGATGGCTAAATCTCTAGGAAATTTCATCACACTGGAAGACGCATTTCAAACATACGATCCATTGGTGCTCCGCTACTTCATTGTTGCTGGACACTATGGCTCTGTGCTGGACTTCAGTGATTCTGCCCTGCAAGGCGCAGAGACTTCCCTACAGCGCCTGCAACAAACAGTTAGAACCCTACAGCGCAAGGTTCCCACAGATTTTTCTGCCCCTGGCCAGCATCTTCAGCAGTACCGCAAGCGATTCTGTGAGGTAATGGACGATGACTTCTCCACACCACAAGCCCTTGCCGTACTCTTCGAATTGATCCATGAAGTCCACCGCCTGCTTCAGCAAGAAAATACTGCAACAGAAGTGCTCGCTGATGCACTGAATCTGTTCCAACAATTAGCCGGGGATGTCTTGGGACTGCTCCCTGAGACTGAGTCAACCACTCACAGCCCAGAATTGCTTGAGCAGACCATCAATCTGTTGCTGGAACTACGTCGTGACTTCCGTCAACAGAAGGACTTTGCTCGAGCTGATCTGATTCGCCAACGACTCCAGGAGCTAGGAATTGAACTGCAGGACAGCAAGGACGGCACTACCTGGGAAATTTCCTAAATCTCTAAATTAAGCTGCATGAGTTCCTGGAAGCCCTCACCAAAAAATATTTATCTCCGCCTGTGGAATCTGGTCGCACCCTTCAAGGGATGGGTGATTTTCAGCATTCTCTGCATGGGTGGCTACAACATCTTCTCCGCAGCGCCTGCCTACTATGCCAAGGATATTGTTGACGCCCTTGCTTACGGAGATAAACCGGAACTAAGTCAATTTTTTCTGGTGGGCTTTGGCCTGATTCTGATTTTTTTCTTCAAGGGTGCCTTCCACTTTGGAAACAACTACGGGTTGGGTCATCTAATCCAAAAATTGTTAACCAGGCTGCGGCAGGATCTCTTCGATCACCTACTCACACTCAGTTTTTCCTTCTACTCCCGCTCCAAAACTGGCGACTTGATGTCGCGCTTCACCAATGATCTCAATACTTTCCAGAATACGTTGCATGTTGGAGTGACCGGACCTTTTCGTGATTTCCCACAGATATTTTTGTTGCTGGGCCTGATGCTTTATCGGAGTTGGGAATTGTCGCTGACCACACTGGTCATCATTCCGATTGCGCTCTATTTCATTCAAATCTTTGGCAAGCGCAACAGCGAGGCTGTAAATGACCGTCAGCTAAGTTTCAGTGACTTGAGTACTCTGCTGATGGAGACAATCTCCGGAATTCGTGTCGTTAAAGCTTTTGGAATGGAAAAGTACGAATCCAAGCGCTTTGATGAAGCCAATGAGCGACTCTATAACAATCAAATGCGATCCATTCTGATCAGTTCTTATTCCACACCCGTCATCGAAGTGATTGGAGCTGCTGCTGGAGCAACCATCGTGGCGCACGGTGGTTACTTAATTATTCATGGACAGATCACGGCAGGTGACTTCACTTCGTTTATTCTCAGTTTCTTCATGCTCAATGATCCGATCAAAAAATTAAATGGTTTCAATTTGCGACTCCAAGAGGGTGCAGCCTCGATCAAGCGCATTTTTGAAATTATGGACACTGAAGCAGAGATTGTTTCTCCTCCCAACGCCGTCAAGTTGCAGCACTTCGAAAAAGGTATCGATCTGAAAATCGACCGCTTTCAGTATCCACTGGCCGAAGAGCCAACACTGCAAAACATTAATTTATACGTTGATCGTGGTGAAGTCGTTGCGCTGGTTGGCAGCAGTGGTTCTGGTAAAACGACGATGGTTAATCTATTGCCACGTTTCCACGATATTGACGAAGGCGCCATTCGTATCGATGGCCATGATCTGCGAGAACTGGATTTGCACAGCCTACGCTCCCAAATCGCAGTAGTGACCCAAGAAACGATTCTATTCAACGATAGCATTGCCAACAATATCACCTACGGTCACCCGGAGTGTTCCCAAGATAGGATGATCGACGCAGCTATGGCTGCCAACGCTCACCAGTTCATCCTTCAACAACCCCACGGCTACGACACAATGATCGGAGAAAAAGGTGTCAAGCTTTCGGGAGGGCAACGGCAACGTCTGTCAATAGCTAGGGCCCTAGTCAAAGATGCACCAATCCTAATTCTTGATGAGGCTACTTCGGCTTTGGATTCCGAATCAGAAATTGAGGTTCAGCAGGCTATCGAACGCCTGATGCAGAATCGTACTACAATCGTGATTGCTCATCGCCTCTCAACTATCCGACATGCCCATCGTATTTGCGTGATGGAGAAAGGCGAGATCATTGAAATGGGTTCTCACGATGAATTACTCGCTTTAGGTGGACGTTACGAACAACTACATCAAATGCAGTTTCGGGCTCATTTTGCCGACTACGCTGATGCAGCCAAAATCGCTACTTCCTGATTTCCAACCGCTAAGTTTAAAAAATATACTTAACATTGAGGAGATGTTTCACGTGAAACATCTCGCTGGTTTCCCTTCATTTAGCCTAGTGTTCCACGTGAAACATTTGGCTGCCAGGTGATCTTTTCCAGCAATCCGCAACAGATCAATACGAATTGCTACTTGAAAAGCGTACCAAGCCAGTGCTATTTTAGAGGAAACTAATTTTTTCGGATATCCTATGCTTCGACTCTCGAAGAAAGTAGATTACGCCATCATTCTGCTAAGCCACCTAGGCGAGGCCTCTGGACCGATTAGTGCTCAAGAGGTGTCTTCTCACTATCACCTACCGCAACCAATGATTGCTAATATATTGAAGCAATTAGCAGCATCACAATTGGTAGAAAGTACACGTGGAGTACAAGGTGGCTATGTGTTACAGCGTCAAGCCAACCAAATTTCTCTCGCAGAAATTGTCAGGGTTATTGATGGTCCCTTCAACTTTGTCGAGTGTGCCCACGAACCCTCAGAATGTCGAGTCTCTGCCACCTGTCCAACACAAACTCCTTTACAAGCACTGCATGGTCGCTTGTACGAGTTTATGGAGTCAGTCACCTTGGAAAACTTGATCCAGAATCATGAATTGCAACCTGTTTGATAATAAGAAGGACTCATGAAATTCCCCATCTATCTTGATTACAATGCTACGGCTCCCACCGATCCACGTGTAGTAGAAACCATGATGCCATACTTTACTCAAACGTATGGCAACGCAGCCAGCCGAAACCACCAATTTGGTTGGGAAGCTGAGCAAGCAGTAGAGAAAGCACGTGATCTACTTGGTGAAACCATTGGAGGTGGCGGGCGAGAGATTGTTCTGACCAGTGGCGCGACAGAGTCCAACAATCTGGCTATTCTAGGTGTAGCAGATTTCTACAAGGAGAAAGGCCGACACATCATCACCAGTCCTATTGAACACAAGGCCGTGATTGACCCCTGCCAAGCCTTGGAACAGCGTGGTTATGATGTAACCTTTCTGGATGTCGATGATGATGGCTGTATTTCTTTGGAACAACTGGAAAAGTCGATTCGTCCCGACACGATTCTGGTGTCCTTGATGGCTGGTAATAATGAAATCGGCACGCTCAATCCTCTGGAAGAAATTGGCAAAATCACTCGAAAGCATGGAGTCCTCTTCCACACAGATGCTACTCAGGCCGTTGGGAAGATTCCACTAGATGTCGAGCAGATGAATATCGATCTGCTTTCCTTCACTGCCCATAAGATGTACGGCCCTAAGGGTGTGGGTGCACTCTATGTTCGCCGCAAGAGACCACGAGTGCGCTTGTCTCCCATCATGTTCGGTGGTGGACATGAGCGTGGGATGCGCTCTGGCACTCTGAACGTACCTGGCATTGTTGGTTTTGCCAAAGCCCTCGAACTCTGCCGCGATGAAATGGAATCTGAGGCAGAGCGACAGACCGCCCTGCGTGAGCGTTTGCATCAGCGACTGCAAGCCGAGTTGGATCACATCAAGCTCAATGGCCACCCAACACAACGACTGCCCAACAATCTCAACGTCAGTTTTGGCTACGTTGAAGGCGAGAGCCTGATCATGGGAATCAGCGACATTGCAGTTTCTTCCGGCTCAGCCTGTACCTCCGCTAGCCTTGAGCCTTCCTATGTGCTCAGGGCACTTGGGGTGGGAGATGACCTAGCACACTCTTCCATTCGCTTTGGAGTGGGCCGCTTCACCACCGAAGAAGAGATCGACTACACAGCGGACAAAATGATCTTTGCTGTCAAGCGGCTACGAGACATGTCCCCACTTTACGAAATGGTTCAGGAAGGTATTGACCTCTCGACCGTCAACTGGACACCACATTGATCAAAATGGACAACGAACCCATAAATTTTTCCAACTAGCATTCCCGCTTAACAAGGAGATTCAAGATGGCATACAGTGAAAAAGTAATTGACCACTACAATGAACCACGCAACGTAGGTAGTTTCGCGAAGAGTGACGACCAGGTTGGTACTGGACTGGTCGGGGCACCTGAGTGTGGAGATGTGATGAAACTGCAGATCAAGGTGGAAAACGAAAAGATTGTCGATGCGAAATTCAAGACCTTCGGCTGCGGTTCTGCAATTGCCAGTTCTAGCCTGGCTACTGAATGGGTCAAAGGCAAAACATTGGATGAAGCATTAGCAATTCAGAACACCGAGATCGTGGAAGAACTTTCCCTACCTCCCGTCAAAATCCACTGTTCTGTGCTGGCCGAAGATGCCATCAAGGCCGCTATTCAGGATTATCGAAAGCGACAAGAGACCTCCTCAGAATCTACTGCTTCTGCCTGATTGTATCTGCAGGAGACTCACTAATGAGTCTCCTCACCCACACCGGATTTCTTCCCTGATTCACCCCATGCCTTTTTGTTCTCACTGTCAAAAACCTTTGCAGAGCACGCTCTGGTGTGGTGCCTGTCAGCAGCTACAGTCCAGCGGTTTACAGACTGATTATTTTTCGGTTTTCGGTTTACCACCGCGCTATGACGTGGACTTAAAATCTTTGGAACGGAGTTACCACGAGCTTGCTGCTGAGTTGCACCCTGATTTCTTTGCGACAGCAACGGTTGCCGAGCGCCGACTCAGTGAGGGCTTATCTGCTCGGCTCAATCAGGCATGGCAGACCTTACAAAACTCAACAGCACGCGCCCAATACCTCATGGGGGTCTGGAAATCAAAGACACCCACTCATGAGCGCGACCTACCGACTGGATTTTTGCAGGAGATGTTTGCGTTGCAAGAAGAACTAGAGGAATTGCTGGAGGCCAAAGATCAGCAAGCATTGGCAACGAAACACGCAGATTTTCTGCAGCGCCTGAATGACCTGCAACATAACTATCAACAGCAACTGATAGAACTGAAAGAAAATACACCTGACACTACGTTCTGCAAACAAATCCAGCAACAACTGAATGCTGAGCGCTACCTACTACGACTGCTGGAGCGCTGTTCATCCACATCCTCAGAAACGGATCTATGACAGAACGTATCGTCGGTATAGACCTCGGCACGACCAACAGTCTTGCCGCAACCGTCTTCGATCAGGTAGGACCGGAGGTAATTGCTGAACCTGGACAGACCCCAATCATTCCCTCTGTACTAACGATGCATGAGGGAAAATGGCTTGTGGGCCAAGAGGCGCTGATCAGGAGTCTACAAAATCCTACGCAAACACTGCACTCGATCAAGCGCTTGATAGGGCGTAGCCTTGAGGAAATTCCTGCCGAAGAACAGGCTCAACTCCCCTACCAACTGCGCTCTGGTGAACGTGGACAAGTTCTGGTCTGCCTAGACGAACAGGCTTTCACACCACAGGAAATTTCTGCTGAGATTCTCAAGGCAGTCAAGTATCGAGCAGAAGTAATCCTTGGCGAGACTCTACAGAAAGCGGTAATCACCGTTCCAGCCTATTTCGACGATGTTCAACGACAAGCTACTAGAGATGCGGCTCGCCTTGCTGGACTGGAAGCTGTGCGGATTCTCAATGAACCCACTGCGGCAGCGATTGCCTATGGCTTGGATGAGCGTAAGGAAGGAAAAATTGCCGTCTATGATCTGGGTGGAGGCACCTTTGACATCTCATTGCTCCAGTTAACCGGGAAAATCTTCAAGGTGGTTGCTACCAATGGCGATACTCGTCTGGGAGGAGATGATTTCGACCAAGCTATCGTTGGTGAACTTACGCTTCGGATTCAGCAGGAATTTACTGACGCAGAGCTTCGCTCCCCCTTAGCCCGTCAGGTTTTACGACAAACTGCGGAGACAATCAAAATCGGCCTGAGCCAGAGTAACGAAATAGAATATACTATTTCAATTGAAGATCAATCCTGGTCTCATCAGGGTTCATTCACAACGACCGAACTTCAACCATTACTGGCACCCGTGATCCAACGAACACTGCAACGCTGTCAGCAAGCTTTGGATCAGGCAGGATGGAAAGTTGAAGACCTGGATGAGGTGGTTTTGGTCGGTGGTTCCACGGTAGTCCCAGAAGTACGCCGGCAAGTACAACAGTTTTTTGGCCGAACCCCACAAGTGGCAATTGACCCCTACAAGGTAGTTGCACTGGGAGCAGGCATCCAGGGGCACTTACTCGCAGGCGGGAGAAGAGACTTCCTGCTGCTGGATGTGATTCCTCTGGCGTTGGGCATCGAAACGGTTGGAGGGACCTTCAGCAAATTGATCACGGCGAACACGACCCTGCCAACGGAGGCCAAGGAACTCTACACGACCCACGTTGACAACCAGACTGCTATTGAGATCAACATTTACCAAGGTGAACGAGAGCTAGTTCGTGATTGCCGTTGTCTGGGGCGCTTCAAATTGAGAGGCATTCCTGCAATGAAAGCAGGTCTACCTTTGGTTGAAGTCACTTTCCGGGCAGACGCCAACGGAATCCTAACTGTTTCCGCTCTGGAAAAACGTAGCCAGACTGATGCCTCTATTGAAGTGATTCCTTTCCATGGACTCACCCAGCAGGAGATCGATGATTTGCTAGAAGCATCTTATGAGCATGCGATTGAGGACTTTACTGCACGTCAGTTGATTGAATTTCGCCAAACTGCAGAGCGGGTTCTACAGGGTATCGAGATGCACTGGACTATTGCGGAAAAAGCACTGGCTCAGATAGACTGCACCGCAATTCGCCAGCAAATGGAGGTTGTACGTCAGCAGATGGAAGGACAAGATCCTCAGGTGCTTAAAACAGAAATGGACCGGCTTGGAGATTTGACCCGATCCCTGGCAGATACTGTGGTGGGACAAGCTGTTCTTTCAGCCTTGCAGGACCAAGAAACAACTCCTGTCTGAAAAAAGACAGATCATCACTCTGCAGATGGCTCAACGGCGGTAACAACAACTGCTGAAGCCTCACACATTCTCGCCAGATGCCGTCCGAAAGCGTTCATCACAAACAGATGTGCGACTGCTTGTGTTGTGTTGTAGATGTACCACGGCAGGCTCGGACAAAAGTCGTGAATCGCGGCAATCACGTACTTGCCGTCAAACACCTCTCTAAATTCTAGACGTCCTTCCTGACTTTCTTGGGTATCAGCGAGCAATCCTCCAATAATGTCAAGCACCTTACGATGCTCATCACCACCTTGTCGCAAACGCAGCTCCAGTAGCGGAGTTGAGAGAAACCGCAAGTAGAAGAGCACCCTCCCGTTCTCCAAAACATCACAGCGTAGAAACGGCTTAAGAAATTGAGGCAGCCAGCGCACATATTCCTCCAAAACCCAACGAGCATCTCTGCCTGGAGGTAATGGCAGTCGCTGAACAGAGCGCACTCGACGTTGCTCATGGATCATCTGCTGATCCTCTCGCTTCAACTCCTGACGTGGATTTTGTAGTGGAAACCCCTGTTCATCCATTGAAGCCGCCACCGATTCTCGAAACGTTACTGCAGAACCTACAAGTTGATCCTGTAATCGATTTGATTTGGCTCGCAGGTCATGACGCAGGCTGTCTACTAGTGGACCAACCAGCGCTTGTGAACTGTTGCTGATAGTGGAAACCCAACGCTTGGAGATTCCCAGAGTCACAAAGGGGAATGGAAACATCCAACGATTTTTTCCCATCTCTTCAGCAGTGATCTGCATCATATCCTTGTAGGTCATCAAGTCAGGGCCGCCGATATCAAAAGATCCTGAGTACTCTCCTGGGGCCCCCAAACAAAGTTTGACTGCCTTCAACACATCCTGAATCGCAACTGGCTGGGTTTGGGACCAGGTCCAGGTTGGCAATCCCATTATGGGTAATCTGCGCACAAGATTGATCAGAATTCGCAAAGAAGAACCTCCTGGCCCAACGATCACTCCACAGCGCACTGTAGTGACTGGTACTCCAGACGCCTTCAAAACCTGCTCAACTTCATAGCGACTGGAAAGATGCTGTGATGCCTCTTCACGCTCATCATCTGGCATCAACCCCCCCACATAGAGAATCTGCTTTAACCCAGCAGCTTTGGCTCCCTGAGCAAAGTTGTCTGCTAAGAGCAAATCCAAGTCCTGAAAGGATGCCTGGGTCAGCCGAGAGGAGGGTACCATCGAGTGAATCAAGTAGATCAGGTAATCTGTGCCCTGCAGGGCTTGCTCGACAGAAGAAGCCGAATAGGCATTGCAATGAACCCACTGCACAGGATCATTCAGATCGGGATGAGAGAGTTTGTAGGCGGATCGGGTCAATCCTCGAACAGTGAACTGTTCAAGCAGACTATTGCGGATTGCGGTTCCGACGAAGCCGGTAGCACCGGCAATCGCTACCACAGCCTGGGACATGACAAACTCCTTTATGAAGACGGATTGGTAGGCCAGACAAAAATTTAGAATTTTATGCTAACAGTAAGCCCCCCAATCTGTCTAATCGAAAGCAGGAAAATCAGATGCCCGCACGGAGAATATCGTAGAGTTGCACAGCCCCACAAACACGGTTATCAGAATCGGTAACCACTAGCGTCAAAACTGAGTTTTCCTGCATCAACTCCTTGGCGGCCAAGGCCATACTATCATGGGCAACTGTCAGAGGATCTATGCGCATCCAGTCAGCAACAGGGCGAGGCCAATCTACATTTGGATCATGTGTTGGATCTTCCAACAATCGCGAGAGGTCTCCGTTGCTGAAGACTCCTAGCAAATTTTGGTCTTCAGCAACAATGATCAACAACCCCAAACGCTTGTGAGCCAATTCAACCACTCCCTGGCGCAAGGAGAGATCTGGAGCCACCAAAGGTAGACGATCCTTGGGAAGCATGACGTCCTCGACTCGAGTCAGTAGACGACGACCCAACGCACCCTGTGGATGATAGAGCGCGAATTGTTCTGGGGTGAATCGCCTCCGCTCCATTACGCATAGTGCAAGGGCATCTCCTAGGGCGAGCAGCGCCGTTGTGCTGGTAGTTGGGGCCAGGGACAAGGGACAAGCCTCTTTCGGTACCTGACAGCTGATATGCAAAGACGCCTGCGTTGCCAGTGGTGAACTCGGATCACGAGTAATTGAAACTGTTTGACAACCAATCGACCGCAAGGAGGGAAGTAACTGAAGCATCTCTTCGGTCGTGCCGCTGTTGCTTAGCAGAATTACCACATCTTGACGAGCAACTACCCCCAGATCTCCATGAACTCCCTCCCCGGGGTGTAAGAACAGAGAAGGCGTTCCTGTACTCGATAGCGTAGCCGATAACTTCCTTCCGATATGGCCACTTTTGCCCATACCGGTGACGACAACCTTCCCTCGACAGGCCAGTAACGACTCCACTGCTGTAACAAAATGTTCATCCAACTGGGCTTCCAGAGCTCTCAGTCCATCCTGCTCAATTCTAAGAAAACCGCGTGCTGAATTGAGAATATTTTGGGATGTTTCTATCTTATTGTTTGTCATCACCAGAATGTTGTCAGAAAAAATTATTGATTTATTTGCAAGAAAACTTGAATGGACCAGAAACTTATCAGTATAGTGGGGCCCGTTGTAGAATTTTGCAAACCATCAACCTTTCGCTGGAGATTCGCATGCTGGAAAGAGGATTCACGCGGACCCTAGTCGCCCTTGTGATGATTGCCCTACCGGCAGTCACATGGGCTGCTGGCAGTGGAGAAAGCTCCGGGCCGGGCAGCCTGGTAGTACCTCTGGGAATGATGCTCTTGGGAGCAACAGTACTCGCTATTCTGCTAAGCTATGTCAAGCAGTCAAGCCTACTCGCCTTCATCGGCGTAGGTGCCATCGGCGGATTTTACGCCAAGTCCATTGGTGCTGGAGATGAATTGATCTCCAAGGAACTGATGAGTGCCTTCATCGATATTGGAATCATCCTGCTGCTCTTCATGGCCGGAATGGAGGTTGACATCAAGGGCATGATCAAGCGTTGGCAGTTGGTACTAATCAACGGTGCGGGCCAGATTACCCTTCTGCTGATTGTCAGTATGGGACTTGGAGTCGCTTACATTGGTATTGGTGCGGACACCTTCGGTGATGGTTGGTTTGCCACTCTCATCTATTTTGCTCTCTGTTTAACTCTCTCTTCGACCATTTTAGTAATTGGTACGTTGAAGAAAACTGGGCAGATGGAAACCCTGCACGGACAGATCGCCCTGGGCTTGATGGTGCTTCAAGATGTTGTTGCCGTTGTTGCCCTGGCAATTCTGCTGAGCCTAGATCCGAGTCGTGAAGGTGGGGGTTCCTTGGGCCTTGAAGTTGCCATGATTTTCTTAAAGATGGCGATCCTAATTGTCATTCTGTACTTCTTCACCAAGTACGTCCTCAACGCAATGTTCAAGTACTTGGCACGCTCTTCTGAGCTACTTTTCATTGGAGCCCTCGGTTACGGAATGGGTGTCGGCGGACTTTGTGAGGTTGTCAGCTTCTCCTCCGGAATCGGCGCCTTCTTCGCCGGTGCCACGCTGGCAGCACTACCCTACCGGCACGAGATTGAGGACAAAGTAGAACCTCTAAAGGCTTTCGGAGTAATCCTTTTCTTCATCGCCCTCGGCTTCGACCTACCTTTCCTTGACGGTGCAGCCATCGTTGGTGGACTCTCCACAGGTGTTGTATTGACCCTGTACCTAGTCATCTTGACAGTGCCACTCATGCTCTTCTTGGGCTACATGGCTAAGATGAAGGGAAGAGCAGCCTTCATGATTGGAGCTATTATCAATCAAAGTTCTGAATTCTCCTTGATGCTTGCTGTACTTTGTCGGCAGTTCGGTATTTTCAACGATGAGTTGTTCATCATTGTCACACTGGTTGTATTGCTGACCTTCTTCCTCTCCTCACTTGGGCATCAGTTTCTGGACCCAATGTATCAAGCCGCCCGCAGTCGCTTACTCTTCATGGATAAGCGCAGCATGGAAGAAGAGGAGGAACACGAAGAATTGGAGATGGAAGACCATGTTGTCATTCTCTCCTTCAATGAACTCTCGATGGAGATTGCTGACTTCTACAGTCAAAATAATCAGAAGGTTCTACTGTTGGATCTTGATCCAGACATTACCGACTACTTCAAGAAGAACCACTCTAACTCCAATATTGTAGCCAAGTACGCAGACATGCAGGATCCCGATGTTTGGGAGCACTTCGCCTTCGAAAAAGCTCGCATTGTCATTTCCTGTCTGGACGAGGGGCAAGAAGCTGAGATCGGTATCTGCCATTACCTGCATGAGAAAAGCGACCATGTGCCCTTCCTGGCAGCGACCAGCTCACACGAAGAAGCACTCGAGTTGTATGAGGCAGGTGTACGTTACGCTATCCAAACTGAATACCTGGCTTCTAAAAGCTTCCGAGATCTGTTTGCTCAGGAAATGGAAAAGGATCCAAAAGATGCCTTCCGAGAAGTTGGAAAAGAGCATTTTGAACAAACCAAGCAGATCCAAGAAGGCATGGGCAGTATTTTCAGTTTGGTCTGATTTCTTCTACCCCTCTAGCAGAGAGAATGACTATGAATCTTTGTCAAAAACTACGTACTTCCTTGGGAGTGCTATTCATCACACTCTTCGTGATGGCCACGCCTGCCTATGCGGCAGGCGGTGGAGCCTTGATCATGTCACTCGGCTTGCTGCTTGGTAGCGCAATGCTGATTTCGATGGTCCTGACTCGCTTCAACCAGCCCATTCTACTTGCTTTCGTAGTAGCTGGTGCTGTGGGCGGTTTGGTCGCTGGGAGTGAAGCAGCGATGGCCATCGCCAATGGTCCTCTGATTGAAGGCTTTGCTGAAATTGGCATCGTCCTATTGCTCTTCATGGCCGGAATGAGCGTCAACCTGCGAGAGATCACGAACCGCAGCAAACTGGTACTCTACAACGGTATCGGCCAGTTGGTAGTTGTGATGGTTGTGATGCTATTATTAGCTGGTGGCATCATCGATGGTATTGGTACTGAAGGTCTCTTCTTCGTTGCTATTTGCCTCTCCCTCTCATCAACTCTGGTGGCCCAGAGCGCCCTAAGCTACTCTGGCTCAGAAGGATCACTACACGGTCAGTTGGCCGGTGGAATCATGCTATTGCAGGACTTGGTAGCTGTTGTTGCGATTGTCCTGCTAGAAGGCCAGATGCGTGATGCTGGTGGTATTACAGGCATGGGGATGGCGTTCATCAAGATGCTGGTTCTGATGGCAGTCTTATCTTCGCTATCTCGCTACGTTCTGGAGAAAGTTTTTAAATTCCTCAGTGAGTCACCGGAACTGATGTTTGTCACCGCGCTGGGCTACTGCATGGGGGTAGCGGCTGTGTGTGATACTATGGGCTTCTCCCAAGAAGGTGGTGCGTTCTTCGCTGGTGTCTTCCTCGGAATCATTCCACAGAAGCTGGAAATTGAGGATAAGGTCAATCCACTGAAAACCTTTGGGGTGATTCTCTTCTTCCTTACCTTGGGTTTCCGTATGGTCACACTGGAATCTGGAGCAATGGGTAGTGCCTTCGGCTTGGCAGTCGTGCTTGCGGTCATCGTATTGGTTATCAAACCAGTTGCCATGTTGATCACAGGTTGGGCCACTCGTCTTAAGGGACGTCCTGCGTTTTTGCTGGGTGGTACAATCAATCACTGCTCAGAATTCTCATTGATCATCGCATTGGTCTGTCGTGAAACTGGCTTGTTCAGTGACTATGTTTTTGCCCTAGTCACCTTGACTGTCTTGTTCTCAATGTTCTTTGCAGCGATCAGTCACCTCTATCTGGGCACTCTCTACAACATGCTGCGTGGCTCATTGCGCTTCATTGACAAGCGAAGCTCCACCTATGAACTGGAAGGAGATTTTGCACTGGAGAATCACGTAGTGGTTCTTTCTTACAATGAGTTAGCTGCTGAAATCGCAGGACACTACGCAGAGAAAGGTGAGAAGGTTTTACTGATGGACCTGGATCCGGAGATCACAGAATTCTTCCGCAAAAAAGAGGATTCGAATATTGTCCCACTTTACGCAGACATGGAAGATCCAGATGTCTGGAAGCAATTTGCTTTTGAAAAGGCGAAGGTTGTCGTTTCCTGTCTTGTTGAAGGACAGGAAATGGAGTTGGGCATTGCAGCCTACTTGGCTGAGCATGCTCCAGACACGCCATTCGTTGCAACCACTTCCTCTCATGACGAAGCACTGGAACTTTATGAAGCTGGTGTGCGCTACGTGATCCAGACAGATTACCTTGCTTCGAAGAGCTTCCGCAAAGTCTTCGAGGAAGAGATGGGCAAGAGCACCAAAGAGGCCTTCCTGCAAAAGGGCAAGGACCATTGGGATGCTACTCGCCAGATCCAAGAAGATCTCGGGGCCATCTTCAAGTTCGTTTAATCCCTCCACCGGGTGTTGCTCCGGCAGCACCCGTCTTCTAAGCACCGTATGTACTACGATGCCTCTATCCTCCTAGTGGATGACTACAAGTTCATCCGAACCATTCTTGAAAGAATGCTGCAACAGCTTGGCTATCAAAACCTCTGCATGGCTGCTGATGGCGTGGAAGCCTTGAATTTACTGCGATTCCAACCTGTCGATCTAGTCATCACTGACTATCATATGCCAGAAATGGACGGCATCGGTCTCTTCCAATCAATGCAGCAGGATCCTGTCCTGGCTAAGATTCCTGTTCTGCTGATCTCTGGTGTTCCTACCGAAAAATTTGCGACACAGGCACTGGCGATGGGAATCCAAAGTACCCTAACCAAGCCCTTCCGTGCAGAGCAACTGGATCAGGAAATCCAATCTCTGCTGACCCGATCTCTCTCCTAAAAATGCTGCGAATCATTCTGCTGCTAGTGATTCTACCAATGATCCTGGGCTTTCTGTTCTCTCGGCTATCTCAGCCTGTTCTGCGCTGGGTTGGATATTCTCTCCTTGTCATTCCTCCTTCCATCGCCATGACATTGTTGCTCGATCTAATTTGAAGGGCGCAGTTCACCGAACACCTTTCGTAAAAATTCTGGTTCCTGTAGACCTTCCAGTGCCCCCAAGAGTTGCCCATCCTGCGCGAAAAAGACCAGGGTAATGCTCCCAACTTGCTGCTGATTCGCAAAAGCCTGCCCCTCTGGACGACTCAGATCTGCAATCAAAAAATCCACGTCAGCCTGAAACTCTCCCTGCAAACTGGCAACTGTGCGTTGGAGTTGGCGACAAACAACACATGTCGGATCATGTACCTGAACTACAACTGGTCGTCCACTACCAATTCGTGAAAGATCATATTCCTCATCTTCGGAATGCTGTTGCCACCACCAGACTCCTCCTGCACTTATCAGCAAGAAGAGCGTGAGTAATGTGGAACTCCAGGACCCAAAGTAACCACCAAACTTTCGGGGTGTTTTCAATGATTTTCCTGCTCCCACTCCCACTCCTCTTGTTCGAAGTCCTCAGAGGTCTTTGTATTTTGTTGAGATTGTTGAGCAAGAGCTTTGCTGCGAAGCTCACCTAGAGCCTTAGAATAGGAAGAATCTTCAAACAGTTCTGTCTGCTGATGCTGGTAGGGTGCGTGCTGACGAGCCTCCTTTTCAATCTGTAAATGACAACGACTGCAAAGAGGAATTAAGTTTTCCAAGGCATTATTGCCTGGATTCTCGTCGATATGATGAACTTGGAGAGCAATATCGTCCTCATCACCAGATAATTTGCAGCGTGCGCAGCGATTGCCAAACTCTTGACGAACCCACCTTGACATCACTGGCCAGTCAGGATGATAGCGCTCATCTAGAGACATTCCACTCCTGCTGGCGGAATTCCTGCTTTACGACACAATTAAAATTCGATATAAACATTTCCCTCCATCTAAGAATTTTCCTACAGACAGTGAGGTCAAATGAGTGTCAATCGTCAAGAATATTTGGACATCATCTCCATCGTCAGCCATCTTGCCCGCTCTGACGGAGATATTGCAGATTCGGAGAAAAAAGTATTGATGACCCTGTTCAAGGCCATCGGAGTAACTAAGGAAGAGCAGGCTGCGATGAAAGCCAAGACCTCAATTGGGTCGTTATTGGAGGAAATTCAGTCTGATGAAGCCAAAAGTGCTTTGGTCGACACTCTCGCTCTGGTGGCCGGTGCTGATGGAGTGTTTGAAGACGAAGAACGCGCCTTTATTACCAAGGTCATGACGCGGATTGGTATGGAGCCCACTGAACATCCTTACTTTCAGGATGGCGGGGACCTGGACATCAAGACCGTTCGGGCCAACGTCAAACAGATTTTAGAATCACTGAAGAGCGCAACCGCTTAGGTCGATTCACTTCCATCCCGGAAATCACGTAACCAGCGCAAATGCTCCGGGGTGGTGTTTGCCCCTAATCCAAGAATTGCTACTTCCTGCTCCAGTAGTTGCCCTGCCTTACGTTGAAACCAAGGACTTGGTTGTTGCTCCGTCTGCGGCAATTCATCCAGCACTACACTGACTACCCCACACTCACCCACCAACTGTTCGACATCTTCGGCTAAGCCAGGTTGCAGAGCAGAAGCATGCAACCCGACAATGGTACGTCCCAACTGAACCATTTCGAGCAGTCCCTCTAGCCGCTCGCCCAACCGAATATCGGGTGCCAAGCGTAGATGGAACACGCAATCTCGCTGAAAGCTCCGCCGTGCTAAGCGAGCGACTTGCTGCAGTTCCTTGAGTCGGGTAAAGCCTTCTGCCCAGAGCAAATCTGCCCCTGTATCTGAAAGATATACGATTGGAGGGCCATAGACCCGCTCTGCCAAGTGTTCACCCAACTCTGACTGACTCTTAGCCTGCCGTAACAAACCAGCGCTGACGACTCTTCCCAAGGCTTCACGGAGCAGGGCCATGCCGTTGTTATTGATAGCTTCCTCACGATCTTCAATGCCTTGCTGAGTTAGCTCAAGAACATTGGCACCAGCGGTGTTCGTACGAAAAAAATCTGCACCTGCTCGCTGGTAGCTCTTGTAGGCGGCACGGACCCAATCCATTTGCTCTAGATTTGCCAGATACAGCGGCTGATTTTCTGGCAAACCAAACTTTTGTAGAACAGGGACCAGGCTACCCTCACTAAACACTGGAGCATGTTCTTGTAGCCAATCCAGGAGGGAAAAAGTAGGAGGAGTGCTTTCGGTGTTCATCCAACCGTCACTGACTTGGCCAGATTGCGGGGCTTGTCAATATTACGTCCCAGGTCAAGCGCTGCGTAGTAGGAAAGCAATTGAGCCATGGTCATCTGGAGTAACGGCGCCAACCAGGGATGCACTGTAGGCAGTTCGACTGCGTAGTCGAGAACCTCACGGGCATGCCGATCTCCTTCAAAAACAAAACCAGCCAGAGTTCCTCCTCGGGTTCGGATCTCTTCCATCGCAATCAGTGTTCGTCGATGCAAGTCTTGCTGCTCCGGGAGTGGTACAAAAAACAGCGAATGAACCGACTTCTCAATCATTGAAAGAGTACCATGTTTGAGGAATCCTGCCGGCATTCCTTCCGCATGCTGGTAGGTTATTTCCTTCATCTTCAAGGCAGACTCCATCGCTACCGGATAGTACTGTCCACACCCTAGAAACAGCCAGTTGGAGACCCAACTGGTGGAGCGAGCAATGTTTCGTAAAAAGCCAGATTGTTCGTTCAGAGTATCCTGAATCAAGTCTGGCAAACGATTCACAGCAGCGTGGAAAGAATCGATCTGCTGGTCATCCAAACTACCTTGTTGGCGACCGGTTTCCACAGCAATTCGGAGTAAAATCAGGGTCTGTGCCATCGCGGCTTTGGTGGAAACTACACAAATTTCTGGTCCAGATCCCTGCATAATGACCTGATCAACCTGCATCCCAATCGAGGACCCCATCACATTAACGATTGCTGCTGTCTTGGCACCACGCTGGCGAGCAAAATTAAGCGCCATCTTGGTATCGTAGGTTTCTCCGGACTGAGAGATTGCCAGCACCAAATCCTGTGCCTGTACACCAGCAATATCAATAAATTCATCGGAACTGATAGCTGGGAAGTAGCGCCCCGTCAGTTGTGAGAAAAAATACTGTCCTAGCTGTGCAACATAGAAGGTTGTTCCCACACCAACGAGATAGGCCTGTGGTGCTTCTACAAACTTCTGAGCTAGTTTTCGAATCTCCTCATCTGGAATCTTTAGCGCCTGACGCAGGGTCTGAGGTTCATCAAAGATTTCTTTGAGCATGTAGTGGGCAAAACCACCCTTGCGGGTTGTCTCTGCATCCCAGTCAATATGCAGGATGTCTTTCTCAACCTGCTGACCATCACGCAGACTGCGAATCTGATAGCTCTCTTGCGTCAGAATGACATATTCGTCATCATCCAGAATCACCGCCCGTCGGGTATACTCCAGAAAGGCATTGATATCCGAGCCAACGTAGTTGCTACCTTCGCCCAACCCTAAAATCAGAGGAGAGTCACGCTTCGCACAGAAGAGTCGATCTGGCTCATGTACTGAAATCATCACGATTGCGAAAGAGCCTTCCATCTGTTCCAGGGCCGCTACAAATGCACGCTCAGTGTTTTGTAATCGTTCATAGTGACGGGCCACCAGTTGTACAAACACCTCGGTATCCGTCTGCGAACAGAACGTTACTCCTTCTGCTTCCAGTTCCTCCCGCAAGTCTTGGTAGTTTGAAAAAATACCGTTGTGCACCACCGCAAAAGCCTCGTCAGTTGAGAGGTGCGGGTGGGAATTCTCCCGACTGACTACTCCGTGAGTGGCCCAACGTGTATGGGCAATCCCAAGGCGCCCGCTGAGTTGGGTGAGACGTTCCCGTTGATTGACCTCTTCCACCCCTCCGGTGTTCTTGCGAGTGTGGATCTTGCCCGCATTCAGCAGTGCCATTCCACACGAATCATATCCTCGGTACTCTAGATTGCGAATTGAGGCATAGAGAGGATGGGCCACATTCTTTGCGTTGATCATTCCACTGATTCCACACATTTCAGGACTCCTTCTGATTATCAGGAACCCAGCCACGTAGGGAAATATTATCTTCGATGAAAATGCCTGCTGGAACTATCGTTGCGGGCGCCAGTGTTTGTCGGGCACCAATGCGTACTTCATCTCCAATGAACGCTCCCAGCTTGGGCAAGCCAGAATCAACAGGTTCATTGGCAGTAGAGACTACGATATTTTTGCCATCTGAAAAATGATTTACCGTGGTCAGCGCTGTACCAAGCGAAACCCCCTCCCCGATCACGCTGTCCCCAATGAAAGAAAGGCGTCCCAGGTCAGACTTCCCGAAAAGCACACAGTTCTTGAGCTCTGAACCATAACCGACTACTGAGTTTGGGCCGATAGCGCTGAAGGTTCGTACCAACGAGTTGTTCCCAATGTAAGAGCCTTCTCCAATAAAGCACGGGCCCTTGAGTACTGCACCACTCTCAATCACAACATTTCGCTCGATCACCACCGGTCCTTCCAGCTGAATGTTCCCAACCAATCTAGCGCTTTGGTGAATATGTGCTGTGCGCCAGGCACTCATCATCATCTGGTTCGCTTCTAGGATGTGCCATGGGTAGATCACATCAATCCAGGTACCCTCCCAGAGATCTGCCTGCAAGCCATCACCTTGAACCAGATATTGGTAACACGCTTCAATGCTTTGGTCATGCTGGCGCAGCAGGTCAAAGATTCTTGGCTGTAGAACAAATCCGCCGGCAAAGACATAATTGCTTTGCATGCGTCCCTGAGGCTTCTCAATGAAGCGGCGGATCTTCATCTCATTGTCTAGGTAGACGTTACCGTATTCGTTAGAATTGCGAGGCAAGGTTACCAACGCAACCTCTCGGCCTGTTTCAGCGAAAGCTCGTAGTAGTTGGGGAACAGGATTTCCATCCGCCAGCACATCTCCATAGACCAGTAGAAAAGGCTGTCGCTTCAGGTAGGGTTCGCAGCAGGAGAGCGCATGACCAATACCTAGTAGTTCTGGCTGTTCTACGTATTCGAGACTCATTCCGAAGTCGCTTCCATCTCCAAAATGATCTCGCAGAGCCTGCTGTTCATGGTGTACTACGACCAAGGCCTCATGGACTCCAGCGTTGTGCAGCCCATCAAGAATACTCTCCAAGATGGGACGGCCTGCAATCCGAATCATTGGCTTGGCACGAGTCGCTGTAAATGGCAGCAACCGTGGGCTGTAGTTCGCTGCCAGAATCACCGCTTTCATGAAGACTCCGTAAGAAGGAAAGGTCGCAGATGCTGCTCCAGCACAGACAACGCCTGCTCAACATTCAAATTACTGGTATCCACCAAGATCGCATCAACTGCTCTACGCAGGGGTGCTTCGCTACGATTGCTATCCTGCTCATCTCGTTGCTTCAGGGCCTCCAAGATCTCCTCGAAACGAACACTAGGATCCTTGATCTGCAATTCGGCAAAGCGTCGACGGGCTCGGGTCTCGGGACTGGCTTCAACGAAAAACTTACAATCGGCCTGTGGCAAAACGACGGTACCAATATCGCGTCCCTCTAGCACAGCCCCTCGGTAGACACCTCCAATTTTTGCTTGTTCCACCAGCTGACGCTGCTGAAACTTGAGTGCCTGCCGAATCGGCACAAAG
>JACLAD010017166.1_pt1 | contig 52854 bp, 47 predicted proteins | sample 8027901 | NCBI WGS metagenome assembly JACLAD01 (sample SAMN15725071, study PRJNA655200) | protist metagenome | isolation source: fluorescence activated cell sorting (FACS) single amplified genomes of... | place: Spain: Blaines Bay Microbial Observatory, Mediterranean Sea | collected 2016-07-05 | reverse complement strand
CCCGGCAGCGGTCACGGGAATGCCGTAATCAACCTTTTTATACAATTCTTCATCGGGAGTTTTCTTTTGGGTACTTCCAATACAGCAGTAAACCTCATCTCCCGTAAACTGTTCTTCATATTTTTCAAGCTCCAGAAGATCAATCAAATGTTCTTCAATTTTTGGATGCTTAACCTCTGTTGAGCTCCTAGAAAAAAGCTTTATTTTTTCATATCTATCATCCTTAAGAAGTTTTTCCAGCAGAATCCCTCCCGTTAAACCTGTTGCACCTAAAATAATTGCTGTTTTCATAAAAGCTGATTTTCTTTTGAAGATACTTCATTAAATGCTAAAATCAAAGATAGCACACTTCTCAGGTTGAAAGTTTCAGAAACGAAAATCGGTCTATTTGCCACAGTAGCAACGCAAGTTTAATTAATTTTACACTGTGGATCCAAAAATGGCATTTCGGAAGATCATTCATGTGGATATGGACGCTTTCTACGCCTCTGTAGAGCAACTGGACAATCCAGATTTGCTGGGGAAAGCCATTGCCGTAGGTGGAAGTTCTGAACGTGGCGTGGTGGCCGCTGCCAGTTATGAAGCGCGAAAGTATGGTGTGCGCAGTGCAATGAGCAGTATCATTGCGAAAAGGAACTGTCCTCACCTCATTTTTGTAAAACCGCGATTTGAACGTTACCGTGAGCTTTCGCAGCGCATCAGAAACATCTTTTTTGAATATACAGATCTCGTGGAGCCTCTTTCTCTGGACGAGGCCTATCTCGACGTGACTGAAAACAAAAAAGGTCTGCCAAGTGCCACTTTAATTGCTAAGGAGATACGCCAAAAGATCCTCGAAAAGACCGGTTTAAATGCTTCCGCAGGAATTTCTATCAACAAGTTCATTGCAAAGGTCGCAAGTGATGTCAATAAACCTAATGGACAAGAAACGGTGGACCCGGAAGAAGTTGAAGAATTTCTTGAAAAGCTGGAAATTAGGAAATTCTACGGCGTTGGAAAAGTGACTGCCGAAAAAATGTATCAACTCGGGATTTTCACCGGAAAAGATCTAAAATCCAAATCTTTAGAATTCCTGAACGATCACTTCGGAAAAAGCGGCCAGTATTATTACAATGTGGTGCGCGGGATTCATTTAAGCGAAGTAAAACCCTCCCGAATAAGAAAATCACTGGGTGCCGAACGCACTTTTGATGAAAATATCTCTTCAGAAATCTTTATGCTTGAGCGGCTGGAGCATATTGCCAAAGAACTAGAACGAAGGCTCAAAAAAAGTAAAGTAGCAGGAAAAACCGTCACCCTCAAGATCAAATACAGTGATTTTACACTGCAAACACGCAGTAAAACCCTCCATTATTTCGTTTCTTCTGCAGATTTGATCCTGGAAACAGCCAAAGACCTTTTGTACCAGGAAAAAATGAAGAATTCTGTGCGACTTCTGGGAATTTCGCTGTCAAATCTCAATACCGAAACATCTGGTAAAAAAGATGCAGCAAAAGAAGAAGTTGCCGTTCAGCTGAAATTTGATTTTTAAAAAAAGAGGCTGCAAACTGCCATTTTTGGATCTGCAGCCTCTGTAAATTTTTTCTTCTTTCCGAAGAAATTATTCTATTTCAGAAATACGAAGCGTATTTACCATTCCGCGGTCTGTAATGGGCATTGCGGCAAGGTTTATAGTAAAATCTCCTTTTTGAACATATTCCGTTTCCGAAGCGATCCTGTTAATATCATCTATTGTTTCATCTGTACTCACAAATTTATCATAGAAGAAGGCGCGCACGCCCCATAACAAACTCAATTGAGTAAGAATTCGTTTGTTAGATGTAAATACCAGGATGTTGGATTCAGGCCTCCAGGCAGAGATCTGGAAAGCCGTGTAACCACTGTTGGTAAGGGTACAAATAGCGCTCGCCTTGATCTCGTTTGCCATATGTGCGGCATGGTAACACACAGATTTTGTAATATATCTTTTGGTGCGAACATGTGGTGGCTCATGCGGAACTTTGATGAGCGGTGAATTCTCTACGCTCATTAAGATTTGACACATTTTCTGGATCACCTGTACCGGATAATTTCCTACGGATGTTTCCCCACTCAGCATCACAGCATCGGCACCATCCATTACAGAGTTGGCCACGTCATTTACCTCGGCCCTTGTTGGGGTAAGGCTGGTGATCATGGTTTCCATCATTTGGGTAGCGATAATAACAGGAATCCTCGCTTTTTTAGCTTTTAAAACCAGTTGCTTCTGAATAAGCGGAACTTCCTGTGCAGGAACTTCTACTCCAAGGTCTCCACGAGCAACCATAATTCCGTCACAGTATGCTACGATCTTATCAATATTTTCAACACCTTCAGGCTTTTCAATTTTGGCAATGATTGGAATCTTATGCTCGGTGTGCTGCCTGATCAAATCCTGCAGCTGGATGAGATCTTCACTGTGTCTCACAAAAGACAGCGCAATCCAGTCCACCTCCTGCTCTACGGCAAAAATGGCATCTTTAACATCTTTTTCGGTAAGAGCGGGAAGGGAAATTTTAGTATTTGGCAGGTTTACTCCTTTTTTAGACTTTAATGGTCCTCCCTGGATTACCTTCGCCTTCACTTCGTTTTCCTTATTTGAACTAATTACTTCAAAAATGAGCTTTCCATCATCCAAGAGAATTCGTTCTCCTGCCTGCACATCCTGCGGAAAGGTTTCGTAGTTCATATAGACCCTTTGTGCTGTGCCTTCAAATTCTTTACCGGTGGCAAAAGTAATTTCATCACCTGCAGAAACCACTACTTCTTCCTTCATTTTACCAACTCTAAGTTTAGGCCCCTGAAGGTCTCCAAGGATTGCAGCGGTAAAACCGTTTTCTTCATTGAGTTCCCTAATCATTTTGATACGCTCCCTTACATCGTCATAATTAGCGTGGGAAAAGTTGATCCTGAATACATTCACTCCGGCACGGAGCATATCACGCAACACATCTTTAGAACTTGTGGCCGGCCCAAGGGTAGCCACAATTTTAGTCTTTTTGTTATTTGGCATTAGTCAAAAATTAGATTTTCCTTTGATTTTATATTTTCGGTCGCGACAGAATATGCCGTGGCAATCTGCGGAATTTGCTTGATCTTGTCCAGAAGCAAAACTTCAGAGACCAACCCGGATTCTTCTTCTAATTTCAGAAAAAAATCCACTTTAGCATATTCCGGCAATAGATGAGTGGTTTCAGAAGCCATGTCTTCATCTCCAAAAAGGGAACCGAAGCCTTCTGTTGTTTTCTTGGACAGTCCTTTGTACTTATTGCTCACCAAAAAATAATCGCAATATTTTTGTTGATCTTTGTATTCGTACAATGAAAATAAAGCACGAACAGATTTGATGTGCAAATCTATATCGTTACGTGCCCTGGACAACCTTAAATCGAGATGCTTGTTTAATAAGAAAGCCAGTTTGTATTCCTCGAGGGAACAGTGAATAGCTATAAGTTTAAAAGGTTGGTCAACAACAGCATCCAAAACCAATTTGTGCGCCAGCATATTCTCAACTTAATTGATAAAGATAAAATAAATAGGGTAAAAAATTAAACTTTTACCATTTATTCTTACAGAATAATACGAAAACGTTATAGTTTCGCTAAGAATCTGAATTTGCAGGGATCCTGTTCTGAAATGCGTAGTAGGCTCTTCTGGCTGCTTTTTCTTCGGCTTTTTTCTTTGAAGTTGCTCTGGCTTTTGCCACCACCCTGTCTTCAATTCTAAGCTTCACCGCGAAATGTTTCATCTCATCTTTACCGGTGTCTTCGTAGACCTCAAAGCTGAATTCCTTCTTCTCTTTTTGGCACCATTCTATCAGCAAACCTTTATAACTTATCACGGTGCCCTCCAGCTGCTCAATGTCTACATAAGGATCAATGACACGTTCATAGATAAATCTCCTGCAATATTTGTAACCTCTGTCCAGATAAATGGCACCCACAAGAGCTTCAAAAAGATTTCCGTGGATGTTGATTCCAAACTGTTCACTGGGAATATTGGTTTGAATATGACTTAGGAGGCCAAGATCCTTCCCCAGTTCATTCAAATGCTTTCGACTTACAATTTTTGAACGCATTTTTGTAAGATATCCCTCATTTCCGCCGGGAACGGTTCTAAAGAGATGAGATGCTATAACGGCACTAAGCATGGCGTCACCAAGAAATTCCATACGTTCAAAATTCACCGCGTTACCTTCCTTGTCTTTCTTGTTTAAAGAACGATGTGTAAATGCCTTTTTGTAGTAGTTGATATTCTTGGGTTTAAAACCCACTATTTTGCTAATAGCAATAAAAAAATTCCCGCCTTTGGAAGAACGGGAATTTAATATATTTCGAATAACACTCATGAGATAGTTTTATTCGTCAAATTTTTTAAATAACACACACGCGTTATGCCCTCCAAAACCAAACGTGTTACTCATGGCCACTTTTACTTCCCGCTGCTGTGCCTCGTTTAACGTTAAGTTCAATTCGGGATCTATGTTTTCATCGGGATTTTGGTGGTTGATGGTTGGTGGAATGATGCCATGCTTCATTGCAAGAATGGAAGCAATCGCTTCAATAGCTCCGGCCGCACCAAGCAAATGCCCGGTCATAGACTTTGTGGAATTGATATTAATGTTTTTAGCGTGTTCTCCAAAGACTTTTTTGATTGCTTTCAATTCGGCTACATCTCCTAAAGGTGTGGAGGTTCCGTGGGTATTTATAGCATCAACATCTTCGGGTTTCACACCGGCATTTCTCAGACAGTTTTCCATTACTGCAACCACTCCAATTCCTTCGGGGTGTGGTGCTGTCATATGGTGCGCATCAGATGACAATCCGCCACCTGCTACTTCAGCGTAGATCTTTGCTCCTCTTGCTTTCGCGTGCTCATATTCTTCGAGAATCAAAGCACCTGCACCTTCTCCCAACACAAAACCGTCGCGGGTTGCATCAAAAGGCCGTGAAGCCGTTTCGGGGCTGTCGTTTCGGGTGGAAAGGGCATGCATTGCATTGAATCCTCCCATTCCTGCAGGAGCAACTGCAGCTTCAGATCCACCTGTGACGATAATATCGCTGTACCCCAATCTAATGGTGTTCAAAGCATCAATTAAAGCGTTGGCGGCAGAAGCACAGGCAGATACGGTAGTATAATTTGGCCCCATAAATCCATGTTTAATGGATATATTCCCCGGGGCAATGTCTGCGATCATTTTTGGGATAAAAAACGGATTGAACCTTGGGGTTCCATCGCCTTTACCAAAAGCAAGAACTTCATCCTGGAAAGTCTCCAGGCCTCCTATTCCTGCTCCCCAAATCACGCCTACACGAAGCTTGTCAACTACGTCAAGATCTATTCCCGAATCTCTAATTGCTTCATCTGAAGCAACCATAGCATACTGCGCAAACTTATCCAGTTTTCGGGCTTCCTTTCGGTCAAAGAAATCTTCAACTTTAAAGTTTTTGATTTCACAAGCGAATTTAGTTTTGAATTTTTCCGTATCAAAATACGTAATAGGCGCAGACCCACTCTTTCCATTCTTGAGTCCGTCCCAATATTCTTCAATATTGTTCCCGATAGGGGTAAGTGCACCTAATCCTGTAACTACAACTCGCTTTAACTCCATAAGGGTATGTTAGATTTTTATTTTTTTGCGTCTTCGATATAAGAAATTGCCTGACCTACAGTAGCAATGTTTTCAGCCTGGTCGTCCGGAATTTGAATATCGAATTCTTTTTCGAATTCCATAATCAATTCAACAGTGTCTAATGAATCAGCGCCCAAGTCGTTGGTGAAGCTAGCTTCGTTTACTACTTCGTTCTCGTCAACTCCTAATTTGTCAACGATAATCGCTTTTACTCTTGATGCAATGTCTGACATAATATTTAATTTTAAATTTTAATTAAGTGGCAAAAATAAAAAACTTTATTTTAAAACCTGTTTTTACTAGAAAAATGTGAAGTTAAATTACGGAATTTTCACTGAAACCCTTTAATTTTACTTGCTAATTAATGTTAACACCTCCAGTTTGACCACGCCACTACAATCATCCCCTAAAAGAATCGTCATTTTCGCTTCCGGCTCGGGGACGAACGCAGAAAACATTATAAGGTATTTCAAAAAGAATGATAAAGCTGTAGTAAAGGCAGTTTTTTCCAATAAGCGTTCAGCTAAAGTGTTAAAAAGGGCATTTGATCACGAGATTCCCGCGCTGCATTTTGATCGCGAAGCTTTTTATGAAACCAACGAAGTGCTTAACGTACTAAAGGATATTAATCCAGATGTTATTGTACTTGCCGGCTTTCTATGGGTTTTTCCCAAAAAGATCCTAAAACAATTCCCAAACAAGGTCATCAATATTCACCCAGCCTTACTCCCAAAATATGGCGGAAAAGGTATGTACGGCATGAACGTACATGAAGCCGTTCGCACGGCAAAAGAGGTAGAAAGCGGTATTTCCATTCATTATGTCAACGAGAATTATGATGAGGGCGAGCTTATCTTCCAGGCAACCACTCCGGTGAAGCCTGAAGACACTGCGGAAGATATCGCTGCAAACATTCACCAACTTGAATACAAGCATTTCCCGAAAGTGATCGAAAAAATCCTTTATCCTTCCGAAAAATGACAGATGCGCAGGTTCATATTTATACCGACGGGGCGGCCAAGGGAAATCCTGGACCCGGAGGCTATGGCATCGTGATGGAATGGGTTGGAAAGCCTTACAAAAAGGAGTTTTCCAAAGGTTTTAAACACACCACCAACAACCGCATGGAATTACTGGCGGTCATTGATGCTCTAAAAAAGCTAAAAAAACCGGGGCTTTCTGTAATGATCTTTACAGATTCTAAGTACGTGGTAGACTCGGTGCAGAAAGGATGGGTTTTTAATTGGGAAAAAAAGGCTTATAAAGACAAAAAAAATCCCGATCTCTGGAAGGAGTTCTTAAAAGAGTACAGGCAGCACCAGGTACAATTTAAATGGATCAAAGGCCATAACAATCACGCACAAAACGAGCGCTGTGATGCTTTGGCCGTTGCAGCTTCCAAAAATAAAAGGCTCCTTATTGACACAGGCTTTGAAGGAAACGGGGAAGGTCCCTTTTCCTGAAAATGAGCATTAAACAAAAATCTTACTATGAAAAAAGAGGCTTAAAACTCAATTTTAAACAGGCATTCAGTTTTATAATTTTATGCCGGGACTACCTTTTAAGTTTCCTTATATTTGCACCTCATTCTTAAAAACACTTATGAGTAAATTATTAATAGTGGGAACTGTGGCTTTTGATGCTATTGAAACCCCTTTTGGTAAAACAGATAAAATTCTTGGAGGCGCCGGTACCTATATAGGTCTTTCGGCAGCGCAATTTGATATTGAAACTTCGGTGGTTTCCGTAGTAGGTGAAGATTTTCCGCAGGAATACCTTGACCTTATGACCGAAAGAAATATTGACATCTCCGGAATTGAAGTAGTTAAAGGCGGAAAAACATTCTTTTGGAGCGGAAAATATCACAACGATCTCAATTCAAGAGACACCCTGGATACGCAACTTAATGTACTCGCCGATTTTAAGCCGGTTGTCCCCGAAGATTTCAAATCGCCTGATATTGTAATGCTTGGTAACCTTCACCCATTAGTACAGCTTAGCGTTCTTGAACAATTGGAGCGACCTAAGCTTGTAGTTCTCGACACGATGAACTTTTGGATGGATAACACCTGGGATGATCTTATGAAGGTAATCGCCAAAGTAGATGTTGTCACAATTAATGATGAAGAGGCACGCCAATTAACCAATGAACATTCCCTTGTAAAAGCTGCAAGAAAAATTGCAGAAATGGGACCTAAATATGTGGTAATCAAAAAAGGGGAACACGGCGCACTTTTATTCCACAACGAACAAATTTTCTTTGCTCCGGCCTTACCACTTGAAGAAGTATTTGATCCAACCGGTGCAGGTGATACTTTTGCCGGCGGCTTTACAGGATACCTTGCACACACCGGCGATATCTCCTTCAAGAATATGAAGAACGCTGTAATATATGGTTCCAATCTCGCTTCATTTTGTGTAGAAAAATTTGGAACCGAGAGAATGGTTGAATTAAACAAAGAAGAAATTCATCAACGCCTGGAGGATTTTAAAGCTCTTACGCAATTCCAGATAAAATTAACTTAATGCCCTGTAATTTCAGGGCTTTTTTTGTGACAAACAAGAATTGATCCTAAGAAAGACATCTTATGAGTGACGCTATAAAACACGAATGCGGAATTGCCCAGATCAGGCTCCTGAAACCTCTTGAATACTACAAAGAGAAATATGGAACAGCCTTTTACGGCGTGAACAAAATGTATTTAATGATGGAAAAGCAGCACAACCGGGGACAGGATGGAGCGGGTTTTGCAAGCATAAAATTAAATACAACTCCGGGAGACCGCTACATTAGCCGAATACGTTCTAATGCCACTCAACCCATTCAGGATATTTTTGCGCAAATCAATGCACGCATAAATGAGGAGATTAATCTTCATCCTGAATATGCCGATGATGTCGCTCTTCAAAAAAGGCATATTCCCTACATAGGAGAACTTTTCCTCGGCCATGTGCGTTACGGCACCTTCGGAAAAAACAGTGTGGAAGCAGTGCACCCTTTCCTTCGCCAAAACAACTGGATGCATAGAAACCTCATCGTCGCCGGAAACTTCAATATGACCAATGTACATCAGCTTTTCAACAATCTGGTGGAACTGGGCCAGCATCCCAAAGAAAAAGCCGATACCGTTACCGTAATGGAAAAGATTGGCCATTTTCTGGATGACGAGGTAAGAAAATTATATAAAAAGCTAAAGAAAGAAGGCTATAGTAAAGTAGAAGCTTCCCCTCTTATCGCAGAACAATTAAATGTAGGTAAGATTCTTAAAAAATCTTCCAAAAACTGGGATGGCGGGTATGCCATGGCCGGACTTTTAGGCCACGGTGATTCTTTTGTACTTCGCGATCCTGCGGGCATTCGCCCCACTTATTATTATAAGGATGATGAAGTAGTAGTGGTAGCTTCCGAAAGGCCGGTAATTCAAACGGTTTTCAATGTCGCTTTTAACGCTGTAGAAGAATTGCCACCAGGACATGCCATCATTACAAAGAAAAACGGCCAGGTTAAAATCAAAAAGATCATCGAGCCCCTGGAAAGAAAAGCCTGTTCTTTTGAACGCATCTATTTTTCCCGCGGAAGTGATGCTGAAATTTACCGCGAGCGTAAAATGCTTGGTAAATTATTAATGCCCGAAGTTTTAAAGGCCATAGATCACGACACCATCAATACAGTTTTTTCCTTTATTCCTAACACTGCTGAAACTTCTTTCTACGGAATGGTGGAAGCTGCACAGGATGAGCTGAACAAGCAGAAGAATGACACCATTCTGGCAGAAAAGGAAACGCTTACAGATTCGCGTTTAAAACAAATTCTTGATCATCGTTTAAGAACTGAAAAAATTGCCATTAAGGATGCGAAGTTAAGAACCTTCATTACTGAAGACAGCAGCCGTGATGACCTCGTTGCCCATGTTTATGATGTTACCTATGGCGTAGTAAAACCAGACGACAACCTGGTGATCATAGACGACAGTATTGTTCGTGGAACAACGCTCAAGAAAAGTATTATAAAAATGATGGACCGGCTGAACCCGAAGAAGATCATCGTGGTTTCTTCTGCGCCGCAAATTAGATATCCTGATTGCTACGGAATAGACATGGCCAGGCTCGAAGATCTTGTGGCCTTTAGAGCAGCACTTGAACTTTTAGAGGAAAGCGGTAAATCTGGTATTGTTGACGAAGTCTATAAGAAATGCCTTGAACAGGTTAACCTGGAAGATAAAGAGGTAAAGAATTTTGTAAAGGAAATATACGCTCCTTTCACTGCGGGCCAAATTTCAGACAAGATAGCAGAATTGCTGAGCGAAGAAAGCGTAAAGGCCGAAGTAAAGATCATCTACCAATCTATAGAAAATTTACACCAGGCCTGCCCGCAGAATTTAGGAGACTGGTATTTCACAGGAAACTATCCTACTTTTGGAGGAAACCGGGTTGTAAACAGGGCTTTCATTAACTTTTTTGAGGGCAACAAAGACCGCGCTTACTAAGATTTTGGCAGTTGTTTAAGATTGCATTTCGCACATTTGGAAATGAATTTGTGTTGTTTACCCAGAATACCTGTAGTTCATCTAAAAAATAAGTGAAGCTGATTAATATTACCTACTTTAGCAGAGCCATAACATAAGTAGGTTAAGTTCATGGTAGATTTGGGGCAAAAAAGGTGGAGCTATCCACCTTTTTTATTTTCTATACTTTTCTGAATTACAAATCTTCCCCACTCAGTAATTCCGAAAAAATTTTACGCCTAAAACGCCATTTTGGGAGCATTAGAACCTCCAATCCTCCTCAATTAAATCTTGAATTGCCTGATTTCGATTCAATTTTCGGAAGGACAAGAAAGTGTTTGGAAAATGATCAGAAAATGTCATTTCTAAAACCTCAATTAAAGGGAAGATTTAAAAAGGGTATTTTTAGCTCAGTTTCTGAAGCGTGGCAACTTTCCCATCAAAAACCGCATAAGTGTAATGGTTTATCCAATCGCCGGTATTGACATAAGTAGATCGCTCATTCAGCTGGATTTCCATTGGCAGGTGGCGGTGTCCAAACAGGAAAAAATCATAGTGTTGGGTTTCCAGTTTTCTCCTGCAGTACTGGATAAGCCATTCTTTGTCTTCTCCCAGAAATTCCATGTCTTCCTCTCCCGAAATCGCCTTGTTCTTTACCGAAAAATATTGCGCCAGCGGCACGCCAAGATCGGGATGCAGCCAGCGGTAAAGCCATTTTGAAAAAGGATTCGTAAACACCTTTTTCATACGTTTATAACCTATATCACCGGGACCGAGTCCGTCGCCGTGACCGACTAGAAATTTCTTTCCGTTAAACTCGAATTCCTGCGGCTTATGATAAACCGGAATATTCAGCTCTTCCTGAAAATAATCATTCATCCAGAGATCATGATTCCCAACGAAGAAATAAATGGGAATTCCGCTATCTTTTATCTGCGCAAGCTTCCCCAGGGTACGCACAAACCCCTTTGGCACCACGTGTTTGTATTCAAACCAAAAATCAAAAAGATCACCTAAAAGAAATATGGCAGCAGCATCTTGCTTGATCTCCTCGAGCCATTGCACAAATTTCTCTTCGCGAGGTTTACTTTCAGCAGCTGTTGGTGCTCCAAGGTGATTATCACTGGAGAAATAGATCTTTTTACCTTCCGGAATATTCATTCTTAAAATTTCTGATGTAAAGATAGAAGTAAAAACTGAAAATGAGAAAGTGCCGGTTTAATTGCGAAGTGCTTCTCCTCCTTTTGATTTTTCAGGAAAAGAAGCCTATCTTTAGTAAAAACATTGCTATGACAAAATTGATTACCGGCATTCACCATATCACCGCACTGGCAGGTGAACCGCAAAGAAATCTTGATTTCTACACTGGGATCCTGGGACTGCGAATGGTAAAGAAAACCGTGAATTTTGACGCTCCAGATGTGTATCATTTTTACTACGGAAATGAAACAGGAGCGCCGGGTTCCATCCTCACCTTTTTTCCTTATGAAGGAATTAGACGCGGCCGTCACGGTAACGGAATGCTCAACGTCACTACTTTTTCGGTTTCTTTGGGTTCAATTGAATACTGGGAAAATCGCCTGAAGAAATTTGATATCACCCATAAACCGGCACAGGATCGTATGGACGGGGAAGCTTTTATCTACTTCGAAGATCCCGATGGTCTCGGACTCGAACTGGTCTTTACCGAGAATGATTCCCGCCCCGGTTTCAGTTATGGTCCAATTCCTTTAGAGCATTCCATAAAAGGTTTCTACAGTGCCGAAATCGCACAGGAAGGTTATGAACGCACAGCAGGATTGCTCACGGAAGTTATGGATCATCAGCTTATTTTTGAAAAAGGAAACCGTTTCAGGTTTGCAGCTACAGATGCACCCGGTAATTATATAGACATTGTTTGTTCGCCTGACAGTCTACGCGGTCTGGGCGGCGGCGGCACAGTGCATCATATCGCCTTTAATACAGCAAACGCCAAATCACAACAAGAAGTACGAGACAAGATCTTTAAAAGAGGATTAAATCCCACTCCTGTTCTCGACAGGCAGTATTTTGAATCTATCTACTTCAGGGAGCCCGGCGGCGTTCTTTTTGAAATCGCCACTGCCCAACCCGGCTTTGCAATAGATGAATCCCCGGAACATTTGGGGGAGGAATTAAAACTTCCGCAGCAGTATGAATCACGGAGAGAACAGATAGAATCCGCAGTCAAACCCGTTAGTTTAAACCTGGAAAAATTTAAATAAAAAAGATGCATAAAAAGGAGTTAATAACATCAGGCAAGTCAATAGAGGAAGCAGATAAAGCCTTAATCATGATACATGGCCGTGGAGGATCGGCAGAAAATATCCTCACCCTGGCAGAGCACTTTGATGTAAAAGATTACGCCCTGGTTGCGCCACAAGCCTACAACAACAGCTGGTACCCGCTCTCTTTTATGGCTCCCAAAAAGCAAAACGAACCCTGGCTTTCTTCTGCCCTGGAACTTCTAAAAGAAACTGAAGCCGAACTGAATCAAAAAGGAATAGCATCAGAAAACATTTATTTTTTCGGCTTTTCCCAGGGTGCGTGCCTCACCATTGATTATATCACCCGAAATGCCAAAAAATATGGTGGTGCCGTAGCCATCATTGGCGGACTCATTGGAGAAACGATCAACACCGGAGATTATATTACAGATTTTGAGCAGACTCCCGTCTTTATTGGCACTAGCAACCCAGATGTTCATGTGCCGCTGGAGCGGGTAGAACGCACGGTAGAGATCCTGAAAAATAAAAATGCAGAAGTCCTTTTTGAAGTTTTTGAAAATGCCGGTCACACTATTCTGCAACAGGAAATAACCATTGCAAACAATTTCATTTTTAAGAGACCTGTAACTCCTTAAAAATTATCTGAAGCGTACCATTCTGCATAAGAAGTCTCCGTTTCCTGGAGTTTAAGAGAAAACAGCTCAATATGCGTGGGAAGCCGGTTTTTAATCTTTTCGGCAAAATCCTGGATCATATTCTCACTCGTAGGCTGGTAATCTACCAGAATCACGTCATGTCCCCTTGACTTCAGCTCGTCGGCAAGTTCAATATGGGGTGTATTCTTATTAAAAACAGTTGCATGATCAAAAACGTCCACAATTTCCTGTTTCACCATCTTCTTTAGATCGCCAAAATCTATGACCATTCCCAGTTTGACATTAGTTTCATCTGTCACCGGTTCGCCAATCACCGTCACCCACAATTTGTAACTGTGCCCATGCACATTCTTACATTTCCCGTCATACCCGTAAAGGGCATGGCCCGTTTCAAACGAAAACTGCTTCGTGATTCTTACTTTTGACATGTGATTTGCTTTAGCCTGCAAAGGTATTAAATAAGCTCTCAAAAATCTGGTTGAGAAGGGCTATTTTGAGAATTATTATGCAGTCTTCCTACTCAAAAATGGCATCTCTAAAGCCTTTTCTGAAGAAATAAGGACAGCCACAAAATTCATTTTTTCTTATATTATAAAATTCTAAAAGAAAACTTTGCTTTAGAAAAAATGCTACATTCGCCCAATTTTTCTAAACTGAGTTATGGTGGAAAATGAATTATTTGAGCAGGTAGATTTTGTGGAGAATCCGCTGTATGAAAAGGTCATTTCAGATCTTCTGGAGCAGCGATATTCCATTGTTGAAGATTTTTTTAATCTTTCTGAAGTTGAAATGCTGCGGAATTCCTTACTCGACAAATATGAGGAAGACAACTTCAAAAAAGCAGCCATTGGAAACCGGGTTAACGAGCTGATCGAAAAAGCTGTTCGTGGAGATTTTATTTTGTGGCTGAATGAAGCCAGTGCCGGCGATGCCGAAAAGATGTTTTTCAACAAGATTAATAATTTCGTCAACTACCTTAATAAAACCTGCTTCCTCGGAATTCTTCACAAGGAATTTCACTACGCCCTTTATCCTGAAGGAACTTTTTACAAACGCCACCTGGATACCTTTCAAAATGACGACCGCAGGAAGCTTTCCATGGTGTGTTACCTCAACGAGCAGGATTGGAAATCCGAATACGGCGGGGAATTAGTTATTTACAAAGAAGAAGATGGTGTGGAAGTTCCAAAAACAATTTATCCCTTTCCCGGGAGAGTGGTGATCTTTGAAAGTCAGGTGCTGGAGCACGAAGTGAAACCTGTAAAGACTGAACGTCTTAGTATCACCGGCTGGCTCAAAACCCGGTAATTACTTTTTAAATTTCTTATAAAGCACGACTGCTATTAAGGCAATTGCCAGCAAAAGCCAAAAGCCGTAGCCACTCAAAAATGTGAGAATTTCGAAGGTTTCTTCATTCACCGGTACGTCCTCCTGTTGCATTAGTTCATCCGGCTTTTTTCATGTCTCTTTCTCCAGCTGTAGCGGGAATACAGGAAAACGCCTAATACTATGAGAATACCGAGAAGATACGGCCAATTTTCTCCAAGAAATTCCATGAGTGTATAACCCCATTCCTCTTCAGGAGTTGTTTGGGTGTCTCTGGGTAAATGTTCCTGTAGCGCCATATTTCATGCTATTTAGCTGTATTGTAAAACTACAATTCCTCGAGAGATTTTCTTGCTTTTCTTTTCTTAATAAAAAGATAAACTGAAGCCGCTATTAAAACTACGATGAAGGTCAGGATTTCCCAAAAATAATTAGCGCCTGCATAGCCCACACTGTATCCTAATTTATACGCAAAACCTTTAGATGCTTCTTCAGAAGCCTGTAACAAAAGCACAGTCATTTTTTTATTTTTTAAATTTAGTTAATGCATTTTTTGTAAATGCCGACAGCACCAGTTCTCCTGAAATTGCAGCCTGTTCCGGCAGGAGTGTATTCCAGTTTTCAGTTCCTTTCCAAAGGGCTTTTTTCATCTCATACAATGCCTGCGGATTATAAGACGCAAGTTTTTCAGAAAATATCTCTATCTCCTTATCCAGGTCTTTTATATCCTCAAAAACCCGGGCGTATAATCCCTTTTCCTTTGCCCAGTAAGCATTCTTCCATTCGTGCGCAGCAAGTGTCAACTCTCCCAAAGCGGCAACTCCCATTTTTCGCTCTACCGCCGGTGCAATTACAAAAGGGCCAATCCCAATACTCAATTCTGAAAGTTTTATAGCTGCCTGCTCGGTCGCCATACAGTAATCACAGGCTGCCGCAAGTCCTACTCCGCCGCCCACAGTTTTCCCCTGAATGCGCCCAATAATCAGTTTTTTGCAGGTTCTCATCGCATTGATCACGTTTGCAAACCCGGAAAAAAACAATTTTCCTTCCTGCATGTTGCCAATCGCCAGCAATTCATCAAAAGAAGCACCGGCGCAAAAAGCCTTTTCCCCTTCAGATTTGAGAATGATCACATTTACCTCATCGTCTTCAGATAGCTTCTGAATTTCTTTTTCCAGTCTTTGCAGCAGTTCCGAAGGAAACGAGTTGCTGGCAGGATGTCCAAATTCAAGCGTGGCGATATTGTTTACAATGTGAGTATATAAACTTCCGTTTTCGCGGGTAGTGGTCATAGAATTGATGAGTTTGTTCCAAAGTTAAAAATAAAGACCAGACATGATACGCTAAAGATCCAAAAATGGCATTTATTTCATTCTTTTAAGAAATCTTCAAACTTCCTTCTGAAGATATTTCCTTCGGAATTTAATGACGAGTCCGCCGCTGCGAATGAGCATCCATACAAAAAAAGCGGCCCAAATGGCATGTAGTTTCCAGCCAAGGTAGTCGCCCAGAAAAAGAACGGGCACAAAACCCAGGAAAGTAGCGACCAGAAGTAAATTCCGAAGGAATTTGGCTTCTCCAAGGCCTTTGAAAATGCCGTCAAACATAAACGCAATGGCGTTTACCGGCTGCATTAGCAGGACAATCCAGAAAACCGAAGAAAACAACACTAAAACTGAAGTTTCCTTGTTGAAAAGCCAGCCAATTTCGTCATAAAATAAGGCACAGATCCCCGCAAGAATGAGCGCGATCAAAACGGCATATTTACTGATCTTTTTGCTTAGTTCCCACAGATTTTTATAATCCCGTGCGCCTAAAAGTCGGCCACCAATGGCATTTCCGGCGTTGGCGTAACCGTCAATAAAGAAGGAGAAGAAAAGCCAGATGTTCATGAGAATACTTTGTGCTGCGATGTAATTCTTACCATAATCTGTCGCGTAGGCATTGGCGAGATAGATTGCAAAGTTAAGAGCTGCGGTGCGCACAAAAAGGTTGGCAGCCATGAGTAGCAGTCCACCCATCTGCGGATTAATATTCCGGCTTAGTTTCAGGTGAAAAGGAGTTTTTTTGAAGAAAAACCAAAGTGCCATCACGAGCATGGTCGCCTGCGCTGCAAGGCTGGCGTAGGCCGCTCCCGCAAGATGCATTGCAGGAATGTAACCCTCTATTCCGTAGACCAGCAGGTAATCCAGAAGTACGTTGACCGCCGCTCCCGTCAAACTGCATTTCATGGCCCACAAGGTATTCTGCAAACCCCGAAAAATTCCAAAAATGGCAAAAGTGACCAGCGTTAGCGGATATCCAAGTGCCCTGATCTGGTAGTATTCTTCAGAATACTGGAGGATGAGGCCTTCGGCATTATAGGCGCTAAAAATGACGTCGGCAAAAAAAGCCGTCACTCCATAGATCACAAGGCTGAAAACAAAATTAAAATAGATCGCCTGCGGAATAAGGGTTTTTACAGCATGCAGCCTGCTCGCGCCCAAATGCTGGGAAACAATGGCCGAAATTGCTGTTTTCGTTTGCGCCACGATCCAGATGATCGCCGAAAGAAAAGAACCTACAATGCCCGCCGCCGCGAGGGCTTCTATGGAATTCTCCTCCACATTTCCTATCACAGCAATATCGGTAAGAGAGATAAGCGGCTCTGCAATCCCGGCAATGATTGCGGGAATGGCGATACGGTTGATGTTCTTAAAACTTACGGAGGATTCCAAATTTCGGCTTTTGCAGCTGCAAAGATAGAATCCCTGTGCTTAAATAAAGAATTATCTAATACTGCTTAAGGTATTTTAGCCACTTCTTTATTCAACTCTCGCACTTTCGGGCGGGCCTAAATAAGATTCTTTTAGATCACCCGTCGTGAGCACGATCTTCTGCAAAACCACACCCGATTCCATGGCCCAGATTTTCAGGCTATGATTTCCGGCTTTTTGAAGATCTAAAGTGGTGCTCACTTTTGTAATGTTGTTACTCACAGTTGTATCCCAATCTTCCTTGCCATCTTTGTGCATATTGATAAGCTTCGGCTCGTTATCATCCACCGAAACCGCAAATTGGAGCCCGCCCTCATTGCGGAAATCCAGCGTTGGTGATAAATAAAATGTAGCTTCTACTTTACCTGCTTCATAGGTGAAGAAATTATAGGCCAGGTAAGGATTATCATCTGAAAATGGCTTTTTCACCGGACTTTCCGGAAAGGAAGCCATGGCAGCTTCGGTTCTTCCCAGGTTTGGGATCAATTTCCAACCCTGTCCGTTTTTCTTTATGTTTTCTGAAAAATTTGCTGCTTCAATAGAAACATAGCCATTGCTTTCCACAAAACCTTTGATATTTTCCTCTCCCGGATTACGCACGGGCACTTCCACCTTCACCTCTTTTCCTGTTCCTTTGATCCAAAAAGAGCCCTTAGCTTTTCCTTTTGGAGCTTTTTTCCAGTTTATGCTCACAAAAAGCCTTTTTTCATCCTCAATTTCAGCCTTCTCCTCTGAAATTTCTATCCAGGAGTCTTTCTTCTGAATGTCATACTGAAATGGTTTTTGACCTTTATTAAAAACATCCACATAAAACCGCTGATCGTTGAAAGGATCAAAAGTGGGTAAAACGGCCACAGAATTGTCCTTTGAAAATGCCATTTTTGAGCCCTCTGCAGCAACTCCCATTTCAGCCATTTCCGGAAGTGCAATTTCCTTCACCTCCGGCATGTTATTTTGTTCAGGTTGTTGCCAGTAGGTGTAGCCAATGTGCGTTTGGGACATCATGTGGTTCCATTTTCCATCGGCCAGCTCGGTGTGATATTGTTTTGTAAGCTGAGCATCTTTTTCAAACAGTTCCTTTACTTTTTCAGCATATCTATTTGCCGCAGCCCTGCCCTGTTCTGCATAAAGCCTGTTCTTTGCGGCCGCAATATACAGCTCGTTCAGGTTGGCAGAAGCCTTTACAGGGAAAAGCACCAGTTGATAAAAAGCATCTTTATATTCCTCCGGAATTTTTTCGTAAATAAGCTCTGCCCTTTGCACCAGTTCCGCATAAGTGTCAACCACTTTTTCAGCTTCCCTGAAATTGGTTAGGCTGTAGGTTTCGGGACTTAATAATTCAGGTTTTCTCCTGCTGTTGTATTTGGTGTAGGTCAACAAAAGATCGGCTGTTTCTTCTGAATATTCCTCCGGAAACTGTTTTGCCGCCCATTGCTTGGTATATTCCCTCAGGTGACCTGCATCTGTTTTTTCAGGATCCCAGGCATAGTCAAGAAAGAAGCTGGTTGGGAATTCCATTGGTTTAATATCGCCTACATTGACTATCCACAACCGGTCTGCGCCAAAGTTATATGCGAGGTTCATTTGCTCCCAAACTCTGGAAATTTGGGTGGTATTGATCCATTTATAATTTCTTGGTCCGCCTACATAATCAAAGTGATAATAAATCCCGTAGCCGCCTTCCCTGGGTTCTTCTTCAGGATTGGGAAGTTTCCGAATGTTTCCCCAGTTGTCATCTGCCAGGAGCAGCGTAACATCATTGGGCACACGCATTCCCTGGTCATAATAATCCTGAACCTCCTTGTACAGCGCCCATACCTGCGGTGTTTCTTCAGCAGGTTTTCCCGTAACCTGAGAAATTATCCCCCGTTGATCTTCCACTATCTTTTCCAGTAACTCGATGGCTGTGCCTTCGCTCATAGGCTCGTCGCCGTCGCCTCTCATTCCCACGGTCACCACGCTCTCGTTCTCTCCCATTCGCTCCATGCCTTCCCGCCAGAATTTCTGCAGGTTTTCGGGATTTGTATTGTAATTCCAGTCGCCTTCCCCAAATCTTCTCCACTCGTCGTGCGCCCGCATCAAGGGTTCATGATGGGAAGTTCCTATCACCACGCCATACTCATTGGCCAGAACAGGATTTTTAGGGTCATCATCGTAAAAAGCACGGCCCCACATGGCCGGCCACAGGTAATTGCCCCTGAGCCGCAGGATGAGTTCAAAAACATGTTCATAAAATGCGCTGTTGAATCCGCCGAAATTCTCTGTGGCCCAGCCTGCAAGCGCCGGCGCTTCATCATTAATAAAAATTCCGCGGTATTTCACTTTTGGAGTGCCATCTGTATGCAAACCCGGCGCCACAAAAAGTTCTTCGGCTTTCATTGTGGGAACATCTGCCCAGTAATACCAGGGAGAAACGCCAATTTCTTCAGAAACATCATAGATCCCGAAAATGGTGCCGCGTTTGTCACTTCCGGCAATTACCAGTGCCTGTTCCACTCCCGGAAATGGATTCTCCACCACCTGAATGGCAAATGTTTCCCACTTTCCTTCAATTTCAGAGACATCTAATTTCCCGTTTTCAACTAACCGGTCAAGCAAATTATTTTTCCCGATGGTTCCAATGATCACGGGCATTTTTGCTGAAATATTTTCAGAAAAATTCAGTTCGGGAAGTTTACCGGTTACTCGTTGAATATCCTGCCGCAAATCTTCCGCCACATAATGCACGCCTTTAAATTCATCTTCATCTAAAAACAGTTCAGAAATGCCATTTTTGGATACCAGCGGGAAGAATCCTTCCTTTTCAGAAGTCGAAATATAGGATTCCTGGGCAAAAAGCACGGGAGCACAAAAGGTGATAATAAGTGTCAAAAAGCCGCTTTTTCGTGCTGTTTTTTTTCTGAAGATATTTTGAAGGTTTATCATTTTATTGTTTTTGATCCTGTGCTGTTTCTGTTTCAGTTTTAAAGTCGATCACCCTGTAATAAGCTTTTTTTCGCTGAAAATTTTCATCAAAGAGCAGGGGATAATTCTTCCTGCCTTCCACGGGATAGTAGTCCAGCCAGGAATATTTATCTGAAAGATTCCAGAAAGTAACGCCGCTAAGTTCGTTTTCGTAATCGCGGAAAACCTTGAAAAACATCTCGTAACTGTCCATTTGTTTTTGCTCAAGTTCCGGAGTGAATTCATCAGATTCGCCTTCCTTTAACTCCCGCCGTTCCTTTTCCCATGGGTAAATTGAAACGTCCAGTTCGGTGATTTGAATGTCAAGCCCCAGGGAAGAATATATTTCCAGGGCCTTGCGCAAATCTTCTTCCGAAGGGCCGTAGATGGACCAGTGGCCCTGGATTCCCACTCCGTCTATGGGAACGTTCCGGTCTTTAAGCATTTTTAAAAGTTTATAGATCCTGTCCCTTTTTTCAGGAATGATCGCGTTGTAATCATTGTAGTACAATTTCGCATCAGGGTCGGCGGCGTGTGCGTATTCAAAAGCTTTTATAATGAAATCCTCGCCCGCGATCTCATACCATTCACTCCTACGAAGAAATTCTTCGGGATCGTCAGAAATAGCTTCGTTGACCACGTCCCAGGCGTAGATGCTTCCTTTGTACCTCGACACCACAGATTCTATATGGGTTTTCATGCGCTTTAAAAGCTCTTCTTTACTCACTTTTCCACCGTCTTCGGCTTTAAAGATCCAGTCGCCTGTTTGCTGATGCCACACCAGCGCATGGCCCCGCATTTTAAGATCATTTTCCCGGGCAAAATTGGCAATGGCATCTGCCTCCTCCCAGTAAAAACGGTCTTTTTCAGGATGAATGGGTTCCATTTTCATCACATTTTCCGGGGTGATGCTGTTGAATTCCTTCCTGATAAGCTCTGCAGATTTGCCTTTCACGGTTTCAGGCGCAACTGCCACTCCAATGGGAAAATAATCTAAATAGTGATCTTTTAAGCTTAACTCCTGTTCGCCTTTAGCTTGTGTGATCGCCTGTTCCCCGTTTTCAGAATTGTTTTTGCAGGCGGTAAAAAGTACCACGCAAAAGATTATCAAAGTTAATCTCTTTAAAATGCCATTTTGAGCCATTATTCTATATTTATGTTTTCCAGTAATCCCAGTTCAAGTCCACGCAGTTCTGCAAGGCCTTTGAGCCTTCCAATGAAGGAATAACCGGCATAATAGTTCTTGTGGCGTTCCATGGAATGAAGATAACCATGATCTGGTCGCATGGGCAGGCTTTTTCCCTTTTCCTGCATTAATTTCAGAATTTTTTTGACCACCCGGGTCATGGGCACATCGCCGTCCAGATGATCTGACTCCCGGAAAACTCCCGAAATATCCTTTTTGACATTCCGAAGGTGCAGAAAATGGATCCTTTCTTTCGTGTCCTCAAAAATCTCCAAAAGGTCATTTTTAGGGTGCGCCCCCAGGGAACCTGTACAATAACACAGGCCGTTCGCGTTGATATTTATTTTTTTCAGAATATAAATGATATCCTCCCGCGTGCTCACCACCCTGGGAAGACCCAGCACCGAAAACGGCGGATCATCGGGATGAATGGCCAGCTTTACACCCACTTCCTGCGCCACGGGTGCGACTTTCAGGAGAAAATGAGTGAGGTTTTCCCGTAAAGCGTTGTCATCAATATGCTCGTAGGTTTTTAGCTGCTCCAAAATGAGTTCTGCAGTAAAGTTTTCTGAACTGCCCGGCAGCCCCAGTAAAATACTTCTAAAAAGCTCCTGTTCTTCTTTTTCTGAAAGCTCCTCCTGAAGCTTTTTCGCCGCCTCCAGCATCTCTTTCGAATGATCTTTGTCTGCGTTTTTCCGCTTTAACTGAAAAAGATCAAAAAAAGCGAATCTTACAGGGTCATACTCCAGCACAAAAGAGCCGTTTTTATCCCGGCGATAATGCTCTGTACGTAACCAGTCAAGGATGGGCATGAAATTATAGGCAACGACTTCAATTCCGCATTTGGCGATATTCCGCAGGCTCATCTTGTAATTTTCAATCCAGGTTTGGTAGTCACCCGATCCTTTTTTGATATCCTCATGCACCGGAAGGCTTTCAATGACGCTCCACTCCAGCCCATGCTTTTCTATAAGCGATTTTCTTTCCCTAATGGCCTCTTCTGTCCAGACCTCCCCTACAGGAATTTCATGTAATGCAGTAACAATCCCGCTGATGCCCGCCTGTTTCAAATCCTGCAGCGAAAGCACATCATTCGGTCCATACCAGCGCATGGTTTGGGTCATTCTATACATCCTAAAATCCTATTGAATTTCCACCATCTACCGGCAGTATGGTTCCGGTAGTGAATTTTGACTCGGTGGTCGCGTAGTAAAAAACCGCGTCTGCCACGTCTGAGGGTTCTCCCAGTTTTCCCATTGGGGTCCTGGAAAGCACCTTGTTCTTACGTTCAGGGTCATTGTCGAGAGCTTTGCTCGACATATTGGTCTTTATAAAACCGGGAGCGACTGCGTTGACACGAATCCCGAAGGGAGCAAGATCAACCGCCATGGCTCTTGTCATACCATCTATTGCCGTTTTACTCGCGGAGTAGGCAATAACCTTAGGAATACCATATTGGGCAGCCATGGAGCTAATGTTGATGATACTTCCCGAGCCGTTCTTTTTCATCACTTTGGCCACTTCCCGACTTATTGCAAATAAAGCGAGCACATTTGTGTGAAGAATAGTCTGAAACTCTTCGTTGGTCACCTCGAGAAACTCCTTTTTCATATTGATCCCGGCGTTGTTTACCAGGATATCGATCTGCCCGGCTTCGGCCGCCAATTTTGCAACGGCATCGGGTATTTCTTCAAGTTTATTGAGGTCGAGGATAAAAGGCTTTGCATTGGGCCCCAGCTCCTCACAGGCTTTTAATGTTTTTTCTTTATTTCTGCCATTTACATAGGTAGTGACTCCATGGTCACAGAATTTTTTCGCAGTTGCGTAACCTAATCCGGCGTTTGCGCCGGTTACTATGGCTGTTAGGCTGGTACTCATAAGTAGTTGTTTTAGTGCCTGAAAATTCTAAATGCCGGGAGCATAAGGAAATTCCAGCGATTTGTAATATTCGAGCTTATGTTCAGGTTTTGGGACAAATCGGGGTAATTCCATTCCGGAGAACTGCTGAAAATATAGCAACACGGCATCCCGCCACCACTTTGCCTCCTTCTGCTGAATTTCAAGAAGCATTGCTGTTTTTGTGAATCTTTCCTCATCCACATATTGCTCCATATTCTTCCATGTTCTTGCCATTTCCTGCACCTCTTCCACCCCCTGCTGGTATTTTGCGGCTAGATTATACCACAAGGTTTTTCCGTTTTTCATCTCATAATCCCAGGGCACACGATGAAACCATAATAAATGCTTCTCCGGAACACGATCCAAAGAACCGTACTGTTCCCTGATGGATTGGGCATATTGAGAAAGCGCATTGCTGCCAGATGCCGTCCTGTCAAAACCTACCCCAAGAGAATCTGCCTGGTGATAATAAACGGGATTCCACTCCGGCCGGCCAAGATCGTCCACCCAGGGACCGGGCCCGTAATGATGACCGGTGGCCATGATGTGATGCAGCCCCAGGGGCGTCATATAATTTACGACAGTTTCGCGGGAATCCATTAAAACCCTGGTCATGGGGTCCACAAAAGCCGGTTCCCTGGAAAATGTCATTTTCAGCCATTCTTCTGCAATTTTTCCGGAATCAAGATAAGGATCCCAGGCAAGTCTTCCGAAGCCATACCAGTTGGCCTGTCCAAAGGGATGGCCGGTCCAGTTCTTTGCGGTTCCTATATTCGCAACACCCGCCATCCCTGTTAAGTTTTTATTCGCAAGAGTTCCGTCGATAACCTTTGCCACGGTAGATCCTTCGCCTTCAACAAAGGTGTCTTCATCTAAAGTTTCTTCAAACATCTTCGGAAGAAAAACGAGATGGGAACTAAAGCCGAGATATTCCTGAGTGATTTGAAACTCCATCATTAACGGGGTTTGAGGCATTGCTCCAAACATTGGGTGAAAAGGTTCGCGCGGCTGGAAATCTATGGGTCCGTTTTTTACCTGCACCAGCACATTATCGTGAAATTGCCCGTCGAACGGAACAAATTCTGAATAGGCTTGCTTTGCCCTGTCTTCGGGATCATGTTCAGAATAGACAAAGGCGCGCCACATAATGATACCGCCGTGCGGTGCAACGGCTTCGGCCAGCATATTTGCTCCGTCTACGTGAGATCTTCCGTAATTATTGGGCCCCGGCTGCCCTTCAGAATTGGCTTTTACCAGGAATCCTCCAAAATCGGGAATTTCAGTATAAATTTCATCAGCTTTTTCTTTCCACCACCGGCGCACTTCAGGAACTAAAGGATCGGCCGTCTCAAGATCACCGGATTCCATGGGAGCCGAAAATCTGGCGGTAAGGTAAACCTGGATTCCGTAGGGCCTGAAAACTTCGGCAAGGGCTTTTACCTTTTCAATATAATGAGGCGTCAACACCAGGGAATTCGCGTTCACATTGGTAAGTACAGTTCCATTGATTCCTATGGAAGCATTGGCCCGGGCGTAATCAATATATTCGGGCTTGATCAATTGAGGCAGGTGATGCCAGTCCCAAATCGAAAAGCCTGCGTAACCACGTTCCACCGTTCCATCCAGGTTATCCCAGTGATTCAAAACTCTCTTCTGAATTTTTGGGGAGCTGTGAATTGCTATGCTGCTTAAATCATTTCGCAGCTGAATTTCTTTTATAAATCTAAACGTTCCATAAAGCAGCCCTGCAGAGGTTTTTCCGGTAATGAGAGTTACCGGGAAATTTCCTGCGCTTATGTTTTTAATGATATAACCTTCTTCATTAATTTCTGCCAGTTCCTTTTTTACAGCAGTTCTAATATTTAAAGGCAGGTCTTCCTGAACCCCGATAACAAGGGCATTCTTACTTAAAATATCCGCTTCCTGAAATTCTTCTCCAAAGAAACCTTTATAAGCTAAAATTAATTCCTCCCTTGCAGCATCCAAAGTGGCATTTTCACCGTAAATTTTCAAAATATTCAGATCCCGAAGATATTTCTTTTTTATTTCCTCATTTTCAATCTTTTCGTACTGCAACCAGAGATCATAACCTTTTTGAGCTTGTAAACTGCTAACGAAGCAATAGAAAACCAAGGCTAAAAGGAACTTTTTGGAAACCATAAACTCAAATTAAAGATTAAAAATGCAGCAGGTTGCAACGATTGCGATTGGAAAATTATATAAAAAAAGCTTCTGAACAAAATATTTTACGCAATCGGTTGCGTTTAATTTTATTTTGTGCTTTATTTGTTAACAGTATATTTTGATTTTTGCACATTAACCGATTTCCTGAAGACAAAATTCTTATGAAAAATCCTGTTTTTAAGTATGTTGTAATTGCACTCCTGCTCTTCATTTCGAATTTCGCACATGGACAGGAGAACGAAGCAACAAAATATCCATTCAACGATCCCGCATTATCAATAGAAGATCGCATTGACGATCTAATCAATCGGTTGACTTTGGAAGAAAAAGCGTGGCAGATGATGCACAACAGCCCTGCTGTAGAACGTTTGGGGATCCCGGAATACAACTGGTGGAATGAAGCCCTGCACGGCATTGGGCGTTCAGGCGTTGCGACAGTATTTCCGCAGGCCATAGGAATGGGCGCTACTTTTGATAAAGAACTTATTCTGGAGGTTGCCACTGCAATTTCTGATGAAGCCCGGGCGACACATAATACAGCCGTTGAAAACGGTTACCGAAGACAGTACAGCGGACTTACCTTCTGGACTCCAAACATTAATATTTTCAGAGATCCTCGCTGGGGAAGAGGTCAGGAAACCTATGGAGAAGATCCATACCTCACTGCTCAACTGGGAACTGCTTTTGTAAAAGGCTTACAGGGAGATCATCCAAAGTACCTCAAAACAGCCGCAGCAGCAAAGCATTATGCAGTTCACAGCGGACCGGAGAAGCTGAGACATGAATTCAATGCGGTTGCTTCTCCAAAAGACCTTTGGGAAACCTATTTACCCGCTTTTAAAGCGCTGGTGGATGCAGATGTCGAAACTATCATGTGCGCCTACAACAGCACCAACGGCGAACCTTGCTGTGCAAATAAATACCTTTTACAGGAAGTCCTAAGAGACCAATGGAATTTCGATGGACATGTGGTGAGCGATTGCTGGGCTCTGGTCGATTTCTATGAAGGCCACAATATTGTAGAAACTCCCGCACAGGCTGCGGCTGTAGCAATTAAAAGCGGCGTGAACCTCAACTGCGGAAGCGTTTACCCCAGCCTTGTCGAAGCTGTAGAGCAGGGGCTGGTAAGCGAAGAAGAAATAAACAAACAACTGGCGGTGCTTTTAAAAACTAAATTCAAATTAGGCCTTTTTGACCCCGCAGAAGACAATCCATATGCTCGACTTTCTGCTGAAAATTTGGACACCGAGGAACATCGTGCACTTGCCAGGAAAGTAGCGCAGAAATCCATCGTTATGCTAAAGAACAACGGTGCTTTACCTCTTAAAAATGACCTTTCCAAGTACTTCATCACGGGGCCCAATGCCACAAGCATTGAAGTGTTGCTAGGGAATTACCACGGTGTAAATCCCAGTCTTGTCACCATCCTCGAAGGTGTTGCCGGAGCGATCGAACCACAAAGCCAGTTGCAGTACCGGCAGGGAACCCTGCTGGACAGGCCAAATGCAAATCCGCAGGATTGGGCTTCTCCAAATGCAGGAAACAGCGACGCAACCATTGCGGTCATGGGAATTAGCGGAGTTCTGGAAGGAGAAGAAGGAGAATCTATTGCTTCCGAAACCTTTGGAGACAGGCTGGACTACAACATTCCCGAAAACCAGCTCGATTACCTTAGAAAGCTGAACGAAGCTGCAGGCGATAAGCCGCTAATTGCAGTAATTACCGGAGGCAGCCCAATGAATCTGGAGGAAGTGCACGAGCTGGCAGATGCTGTACTTATGGTATGGTATCCCGGCGAGGAAGGCGGAAATGCCGTTGCAGATGTCATTTTTGGAAAGGTATCGCCTTCAGGAAGGTTGCCAATTACTTTTCCGCGTAGCCTTGATGACCTTCCGCCGTATGAAGATTACAGCATGAACGGCCGAACCTACAAATACATGGAGACCGAACCTATGTATCCCTTTGGATATGGCTTGAGCTATGCAAAATTTGATTATTCTGAAGTAAGACTTTCAGAAAAAAAGATCAGAAAGGGAAATTCACTAACCGCCCGCGTGACGGTGACCAATACCGGCGAAAAGGAAGCAGAAGAAGTGGTTCAGCTATATATTTCTGATCTTCAGGCTTCGGTAAAAGCTCCTAAATACCAGTTATACGGACTAAAAAAGATTGAACTTGCTCCCGGCGCCTCGCAGGAAGTGGAGTTTAAGATCACTCCTCATATGATGGAACTTGTAAATAGTGATGGAGAAAGGGTGATCGAAAAAGGGGATTTTAGAGTGCATATTGGAGGCTCCAGCCCCGGCGCAAGAAGTGCAGAACTGGGAATAGCGCTAAAAGCAAATACTTTTACATTAAGATAGCCACGCAAAAATACAGAAAGAATAGATGAGAAATTTTATAGACGAAGATTTTCTTCTGGAGACCGAGGCTGCAAAAAAGCTGTATCATGACTATGCCAAATCTATGCCTATCATAGATTATCACTGTCATTTACCCGTAGAAGATATCGCACTGGACCGAAAATTCAGGAATCTTACCGAGCTTTGGATAGAAGGTGATCATTACAAATGGCGGGCTATGCGCGCACTGGGAATAGAAGAAAAATATATTACCGGCGACAGCAGCGACGAAGAGAAATTTGAAAAATGGGCCGAAACAATTCCATTCACCTTGCGCAATCCTTTATACCACTGGACGCACCTGGAATTACAGCGATATTTCGACATCAATGACATTTTAACTCCTGCAAATGCCAATAAGATCTACAATCAATGCAATTCTTTGATTGCCACTCCGGCTTTTTCCACAAGAAATCTACTGCGGAAAATGAATGTCAAGGTAGTATGTACGACCGATGATCCTGCAGATGATCTAACCTATCACAAACAGCTCGCCGAAGAGAAATTTGAGGTTCGAATCCTGCCAACCTTCAGGCCAGACAATTTGTTAGGAATTGAGGAAGATGATTTTAACGATTATCTTAAGTTAATTTCAGAAAAGACCGGTATTGAAATAACAGATCTTTCTTCCTTCCTCAAAGCCATTGAAAGCCGTATTGTTCATTTTCATGATCACGGCTGCAGACTTTCTGACCACGGACTCGAATGCGCCTGTTCCGAAGATTTTACCGACGAAACCCTGGATATCATCCTGAAGACAAAGCTTTCGGACAAAGAATTAAATACTTCAGAAAAGCTGATCTTCAAGTCAGGTTTGCTTTATTACCTGGGGAAATTCTATGCCGCCAGGAACTGGACCATGCAGCTTCACCTTGGCCCCATAAGAAATACTAATTCATTAATGCTCGAAAAGCTTGGCGCAAACGCAGGCGTAGACAGTATTGGCGATTTTCAGCAAGCGAAACCACTTGCCAAATTCCTGGACTCCCTCAATAAAGAAAATGCACTTCCAAAAACTATTTTGTACAACGTGAATCCAGCAGAGAACGAGGTAATGGCTACCATGGCCGGAAATTTTATGGGAGATTCCCAAAAGGGCAAAATCCAGCATGGTTCTGCCTGGTGGTTCCTCGACCAGAAAGACGGCATCGAAAAACAGCTGAACACGATCTCGAACATGGGACTTTTAAGTTGCTTTGTAGGTATGCTTACCGATAGCCGAAGTTTCCTCTCTGTGCCACGTCATGAATATTTTCGCAGGATTTTATGTAATTTGTTCGGAAATGACATTGAGAAACGAGAACTTCCTGAAGATTTCGAATGGATAGGAAAGATAATTCAGGATATTTGTTATAACAATGCAAAGGAATACTTCAACTTCCCGGAAAATAAACTATAAATGTCAAAACTTGTATGCCTTGGAGAAATTTTAATGCGACTCACCTGTGAAGATCATTTAAGGTTTTCGCAGGGCCGCAGGTTTGATGTGGTTTACGGGGGCAGTGAGGCAAATGTGCTTATTTCTGCTGCAAATTTTGGGCTGGAAACTGCTTTTGTTTCGGTCCTGCCCGATAACGATTTCGGAAAGGCTGCAATTACAGATCTTAAGATCAACAACGTTGATATTGATCAAGTTTTGTTTAAAGGTGATAGGCTGGGACTTTACTTCCTGGAAAGAGGCGCAATTCACAGATCTTCAAAGGTCATCTACGATCGTGCCGATTCCGCTTTTTCGAAGATCAGGAAAGAATGGTTTGACTGGGAAGAAATTTTAGCAAATTGTGACTGGTTCCATTGGTCTGGCATCACTCCTGCTCTTTCTAAAAATGCTGCAGAGGTTTGTTTGAAAGCCGTGGAAACAGCTGAAAAAATGGGTATTACAATTTCCGCGGATCTCAACTACCGCGGAAATTTATGGAACTATGATGCCAATCCCGGAGAAATAATGACAGAGCTGGTTTCCCGGAGCAATATTTTACTGGCAGGCCATTATGCTTCTGAACAATTCTTCGGAATTGAGACGACAGAAAATTCAAATGCAGCGCTTTTTGAAAAGTTAGCTGAACAATTTCCGAAGCTGGAGAAGATCGCTGTCACCAATCGCTTAGAAAAAAATGCCTCCCACCATCAATGGTCGGCTTCGCTTTTCAGCAAGGGAAGAATATTTAATTCAGATATCTACGACCTCTTTCCTATTGTGGATCGAATAGGCACCGGAGATAGTTTTATGGGCGCTCTCATTTTTGGGTTAAAAAATTATGATGAGCAAAAGGCACTTGATTTCGCTACAGCGGCTTCGGGCTTAAAACATACAATTTCAGGAGATTTTAACAGGGTCACCAGGGAAGAAGTTCTCAAACTCGTAAACGGCGATCGCTCGGGTAGAATAAGCAGATAACAGCACTATGAAAAAACTAACACGACCGGAAATAGCAGTCAAATTTGCCCAATCGGGTTTGGTCCCACTCTTCTACCACCAAGATCCCGAAGTAGTAAAAAATGTGGTGCTTTCCTGCTACAAAGGCGGCGCAAGTTTCTTTGAATTCACGAATCGCGGGGAACTGGCCCATCAAGTTTTTACAGAGGTAGTGAAATTTGCCCGAAAACAATGTCCCGAAATGATCCTGGGCGTTGGCTCTGTCACCGATGCAGCAACGGCAGGACTCTACTTGTCATTAGGGGCAGAATTTGTGGTAAGCCCCTTATTGAGAGAGGATGTGGCAAAGATCTGTAATCGCAGAAAAATCATGTACCTGCCCGGTTGTGGCAGCTTAACAGAAATTTGTGCTGCAGAAGAACTGGGTTGCGAGATCGTAAAATTGTTCCCGGCAGCGGTCTATGGGCCCGAATTTGTCAAAGCCGTAAAAGCACCTCAACCCTGGACCTCAATTATGCCCAGCGGCGGAGTTTCTACTGATAAAGAAAACCTACAGAAATGGTTTGAATCGGGCGTGACCTGCGTAGGAATGGGTTCTTCCTTAATTACGGAAGAACTGCTGAAATCCTCCAATTTTGCGGCACTTGAACAGAAGGTTATCGAAGTTTTGCAAACAATTTCCGAAATAAGGAAGGGATGAAAAAAATTGCGCTACTCCTTGTACTTGTATTTTGCTGCTTTTCCTGCCAGAAGGAAAAAAAAGTTAAATCCCTGAAATTAAGCCATAGCCTGGGAGTCACGCATCCTGTACATATCGCGCTTGAATTCTTTGCTGAACGGGTAAAGGAAAAATCAGACGGGCAGCTTGTTGTGGATATTTATCCCGGCAGCCAGTTAGGTGGCGAACGGGAAAGCCTGGAACTGCTACAAATTGGCAGTCTGGCAATGACCAAAGTATCTTCTGCAGTGATGGAGAATTTCTCTCCAAATTTGCAGGTTTTCGGCTATCCGTATTTGTTCAGGAACAAAGAGCACCGGTACATGGTGTACGACAGCAAACTGGGAAAAAGCCTTTTGGCCGATGGAGAGCAATACTGGCTTAGAGGCCTGACATACTTCGATGCCGGCAGCAGATCATTTTACACTAAAAACAAACCCATTGAAACTCCCCGGGATCTCGAGGGATTGAAAATAAGAGTTATGGAGAGTCCCACTGCAATCAACCTTGTCAAGATCCTTGGCGGATCGCCCACTCCGGTTTCCTGGGGTGAGCTTTATACTTCCCTTCAGCAAGGAGTGGTGGAAGGTGCCGAAAATAACCTGCCGAGCTTCTACTCCTCAAAGCACTATGAAATAGCCAAGGAATTCTCAATAGATGAACATACTTCCATCCCCGATATCCTCGTAATAAGCACAAAGATTTTCAATGACTTATCGCAAGATGAACAACAGTGGATAAGGGAAAGTGCAGATGAAGCAGCAGTGAAACAACGTGAACTGTGGGAAGCTGCAGAAAAGGAGGCCATGGAAGAAATCCTGAAAGCAGGTGTGAATATTTCTTATCCCAACAAGGAGTTATTTAAAGCGCAAAGTATGCCGCTTATAGAAGAACTTAAATCCCGCGACCCGAAGCTGCATGATTTAATTCAGGAAATTAAAGAGATCCGCTAATGGGAAAGAGCCTAAATAAAATCATGGAATGGACAGTTGTGGTCCTATTGAGCATCATGCTTTTAAGTGTGCTGTGGGGTGTGCTTACAAGATATATTTTTGCAGATCAAAGCTCCTGGACAGATGAACTTGCACGATTTGCGCTTATTTGGGTAAGCATTTTAGGAGCGGCCTATATTTCCGGAAAGAACGCACATATTACAATAGATCTCATTTCCAAAAAAATTTCGGAAAGAAAAAGACGCCAACTCGAAATTGTTACAAGTTTTATCATTGCTCTTTTTGTTCTGGTAATTTTTATAATTGGCGGAATGCGGTATATCTATATTTCGCTAAAACTTGGACAAACCTCGGCAGCACTTGAAATCCCCATGGGCTATGTTTATCTTGTGCTCCCCATTTCTGGAGTGTTCATTTTATTCTTCAAGATAAGAGAAATTCGGAAATCTTACCAGGTTTTAAAATCTACTGATTAATGGAGATTTTCATGCTCATTTTAAGTTTTATTATCCTGGTGGGAATTCGGGTGCCTATTGCATGGAGTATCGGCATTGCTTCTTTGATTACCATTCTTTTCAGCATTGATTCCATTGCAGCCTTTACAACCGTTTCCCAACGTGTTGTTACGGGCCTTGACAGCTTTTCCCTACTTGCCATTCCGTTCTTTATTCTTGCAGGACATATCATGAACAGCGGCGGAATTGCAAAACGTCTTATTGAATTTGCCAAATCCCTGGTCGGCGCCTTACCGGGTGGCCTTGCACATGTGAATATTGTAGCTGCCATGATGTTTGGTGCTATTGCAGGTTCTGCAGGAGCTGCTGCGGCGGCTATCGGCAGTTTCATGTCCGAACGCATGGAAAAAGAAGGTTACACCAAAGAATACGGCGTGGCCGTAAATGTTACAGCCGCCACCACAGGACTTTTGATCCCCCCAAGTAATATTTTCATTATCTACTCCCTCGCCAGCGGCGGAGTGAGTATTGGCGCTTTATTTCTTGCGGGTTATATTCCCGGGATACTTACAGGACTTATTCTAATGGCTATTGCACTGGTATGGGCAAAGAAGAAGGGGTTTCCAACCTCCAAAAGAAGTTCTTTTAGGCAGATTTTCAAAGCATTTATTGACGCATTGCCCAGCCTGCTTTTGCTCTTTATAATTATTGGCGGAATTGTCGCCGGGATTTTTACCGCTACCGAAGCCTCTTCGGTTGCAGTGGTATACTGCCTCGTTCTTGCCTTTTTATATAAAGAAATGACCATTACAGGACTTAAAAAGGTACTCATAGAATCTGCCGGCACCATTTCCCTGGTAATGCTTCTTATTGCTATGTCTATAGCAATGTCATGGGTGATGAGCTATGAGAACATTCCGCAGGAAGTCACCTCTGCATTGCTTTCTGTAAGTAATAATCCAATCGTGGTCATGATCCTCATCAACCTCATCCTGCTGTTCATTGGTGTTTTTATGGATATGACTCCCGCAGTGCTCATTTTCACACCCATTTTCCTACCTGTGGCCGTAGCAATGGGCGTAGATCCTGTACATTTTGGAGTGATTATGGTTCTAAATCTTTGTATTGGCCTTTGCACTCCCCCTGTTGGTGCCGTACTTTTTATTGGAGTTGGTGTAGCAGGAACAAGTATTCAAAAGGTCATAAAACCTTTATTACCCTTATTTGTGGGAATGCTTTTTTCCCTGATCCTGGTAATTCTTTTTCCTCAATTGAGCCTTTGGCTCCCGCGGCTCTTCGGATTTTAAACGAACTGCATTAACCTGTCTTTTGATTTATGAATTTCTGAAATAAATCCTATCCAAAAATGGCATTTTTGGATACTTATTTAGCTGAAGATTTTTCAGAAGCCCGGTTTCACAGGCCGAAGGGAAAGAAATCACTTTCTTTTGCTGGAATTTCTAACGATGATCTTCGTATCTAACATCGTAATTTCAGAAATGCTGGAACCCAGGTTTTCATCAGAATGTTCCAAAATCCTTTGGGTCGAAATTTCTCCCATTTTCATGGCAGGGTGAGAAACCGTAGAAAGTGAAGGTTCTACTATGGAAGAAATAGGATCATCATTAAAGCCAATAATGGCAAGTTCTTCTGGAATTTTAACTCCTTTTTCCTTTGCACATAAAATAGCACTTACCGCTGCAGTATCGTTGGAAGAAAATATGCCATCTGGAGGGTTTTTTAGGTCAAGAATCTTATTGGTTGCCACTCTTCCTTCTTCAAAACTAAGGGTTTCAAGATCTATAATTAGGTTTTCGTCCACTTCCAGTCCGTTTTCCCGCAAGGCATCTAAATATCCCTTTTTCCGAAGATTGTACACGTTCACGTGCTGGGCTCCTGCAAAATGTGCAATTCTTTTGCAGCCCTGGTCTATAAGGTGCTTTGTCGCCCTGTATCCTGCTGCATAATTATCGATGATTACCCGGTAGGAATTAAATTCCTGCGGTACACGATCTACAAAAACGATGGGAATGTTGCTGTCTGCAAATTGTTTAAAATGATCTGTATTCGTGGTTTCCATGGCAAGGGAAACAATCAGGCCGCCAATCCTGCTGTCGTATAAAGCCTTTGCATTTTTGACCTCATTCTCGTATTTATCGTTGGACTGACTTATAATAACATTATGATCTGCTTTCCTGGCCGCTTCTTCAATTCCGCTTATTAAGGAAGAAACGAACGGCCTGTTGATCCTGGCAATCATTATTCCAATGGTCTTGCTTTTATTACTGCGCAAACTGGCAGCAAGAGAATTGGGGCGATACCCCATTTTTGAAGCAGCCTTTTGAATTTCTTTTGTAGTTTTCTTGCCAATACTCTTATGGTTGTTAAGAGCTCTTGAGATGGTGGAGGGTGAATAATTCAGTTCCTTTGCCAGGTCATAAATAGTAACTTCCTTTTTCTTCTTCATCAAAATGTTATTGTAGATGCATCTAAGAGGAATGAATCAGGTTTAACAGACTTTCAAAGATAGTTATTTCTATTCATGTATACATTACGTTTATACAATGCTTATGGCTATGCCACAATGTTCATTATTTATTGAGGGAAATAAGGAACAATGGCTTTAGCGCTCAGGTGACATGTCAGGGTTTAAAATTCAAAGTTAAATCCCTTATCTGTAAGCTTCCTGTAGATCTCATCGTCAAACCGAAATAACTTTGCAGCACGATGCGAGACATCTTTTTGTTTTTCATTAATATCTACCAGCAGTTTCATTCTTAAAAACTTTCTACGGAAGTTTGGCTTGTCCATTTCTACTCCAAGAATTTCCTCGTAAAGCTGCATGAGCTGGAGAAGTGTGAATTTTTCGGGCAACAGGTTAAACCCAATAGGAGCCTGCTTTACGCGTTGTTTTAATTTTTCCCGACTATAGGCCAGGATTTCATTATGATCGTAAATAAGATCTGGTATCTCCTTGATTTTGCACCACCTTGCTTCCGAAGCTGTAAAACCGGCTTTTAAGCTGTAGTTCTCACGTTTGATCAAGGCATAATATCCTATGGTAATTACGCGTCCCAAAGGAAAGCGATGAGGATCACCAAAAGCCTTTAGTTGTTCAAGATAAATATGATCGAGGCCGGTCAATTCCCTTAACAACCGGTGTGCGGCGGCGTCTACTCCTTCTTCTTTCTGGATCCATCCCCCCGGAAGCCCCCATTTTCCTTTACTAATTCCTTCAGCATGTTTAACCAGCAGTATTTCAAGGCTTCCCGCTTCAAATCCAAAAATCACGCAGTCTATGGTGACAGAGTCAATTACAGAGGCCTCGGTAGAACCATTTGTAAAGGTATTTAACAATTCATTTCTCATTTTTCGGTTTGCTGTTCCTAATTATTATCACAACAAAATTAATAAATACTCAAAAGGAATAATTCCTTTTATCAATTCCTCAATATTGAAGCAATTAAATTGCTAATGTAAAAATAAATAATTAAACTTGTAGTCAACTAAACCATAAGATACCTTTAAGAAATACCTATAGTAAAATGGCCACAACCGAAACCAGTCAAAAAAGCGTTTATCTCATTACAATTGTAGCCAGTCTAGGCGGATTATTGTTTGGATATGACACCGCAGTAATTTCAGGAGCTGTGGGAGCCCTGGAAACATATTTCATCACCACTCTGGAAAACAATCCGGGTCTTGCTGAAAACAGTATCTTGCAGTTTAAGGTAATTATAAGTCTCTGTATCCTGGCGGTAGGACTTCTCTTCGCCACCTTTATCCTTAAGTTTTTTAAACGTAGTAAAGCCTATGCTATTATTGCGGGCATTCTCATCCTGGGAGGTGCAATTTATTACTTTCAATTTCTTACTCTCCCGGGCGTGTTAACAGAAAATTTACGGAATTCCATTCTTGGCTTCATGATTAGCAGTGCACTGGTAGGCTGTATTATTGGTGCTTCGATGGGGGATAAAGCTGCCAATTCCATAGGCCGACGTAATGGGTTAATACTTTCAGCATTTTTATTCCTGCTTTCTGCCTGTGGATCTTCTTATCCCGAAATAATGAATATTTTCCCCGGTAACGATCTCACTTCTTTTATTATTTATAGAATTATTGGTGGTATTGGCGTAGGATTAGCGAGTATGCTGGCACCCATGTACATCGCCGAAATGGCACCGGCCAACATCCGCGGAAAACTTGTTTCTTTCAACCAGTTTGCAATTGTTACGGGAATGCTGGTCGTTTACTTTGTGAATTACTTCATCGTGAGCGGGCAGGATCTTGACTGGATAAATGATACCGGATGGCGTTATATGTTTTTATCTGAAGGTATTCCCGCGCTTCTTTTCCTGTTGTTTTTGTTCTTCGTACCCAAAACTCCCCGTTTTCAAACCATGAAGGGGAACGAAGCCGATGCTATGAAGGTTCTCACAAAATTGAACGGGCCAGATAAAGCTTCATTGATTCTTAGAGATATCAAAGCCTCTTTTAGCCGCACAAGATCACACTGGCTCTCCTTTGGCTGGCTGGTGGTAATTATAGGTATCCTGCTTTCCATATTTCAGCAGTTTGTGGGAATAAACGTGGTACTATATTATGCTCCCGAGATCTTTAGAGGAATGGGAATGGAAACCGACGCCTCTATGCTACAAACTATTATTGTGGGTGCCATAAACATGCTTTTCACCATCCTCGCAATCATGACGGTAGATAACTTCGGAAGAAAAAAGCTCATGATCATTGGTAGTGCTATTATGGCCATAAGCATGATAGGCCTTGGTTTTGCACTTTACCTTGAGTGGGCAGGCCTTCCTGCCTTATTGCTCATGTTGCTTTACATCGCCGCATTTGCAATGTCATGGGGGCCAGTCACCTGGGTGCTGCTTTCAGAAATTTTCCCTAACAAGATTCGAGGTGTTATGGCGGTTGCCGTTGCCGTACAATGGTTGGCCAACCTTATTGTTTCCTGGACCTTCCCAATGATGAATAATAACAGCGCACTTGTAGAACATTTCAACCACGGCTTTTCGTACTGGATCTATGGCGTCATGGCCATACTCTCCGGATTCTTTATCTGGAAATTTGTTCCTGAAACTAAAGGAAAAACCCTTGAAGACATGGAAAACCTGTGGATTCGTAAAAAAACAGACTAGAATATGTACTTTTTAGGCATTGATTTAGGAAGCTCTTCCATTAAACTTTCAGTTTTAAATGCTGAAAGTGGCAAAACCATCTGCTCTGTCACTGCGCCAAATTTTGAGATGGAAATGATGGCACCTCAATTTGGATGGGCAGAACAACATCCCGAAAAGTGGTGGGAGTACGTAAAACAAGGCTTTGCTGAGATAAAGAACAAACACGATTTTGATCTCAAAAAAATTGAAGCCATTGGAATTGCATATCAAATGCACGGGCTTGTTCTTACAGATGAAAATTTGAAACCGGTGCGGCCTTCCATCATTTGGTGTGACAGCAGGGCCGCGGAAATTGGACAACAGGCTTTTGACAGGATTGGACACGAATACTGCCGCCAACAAATCCTGGGAAGCCCGGGAAATTTCACAGCATCTAAACTAAAATGGGTGCAGGATCATGAACCTGAAGTTTATGCTAAGGCAAAATACATGATGCTGCCCGGGGATTATATTGCAGCAAAACTTTCAGGTGTGGCGCAAACCACTACCTCCGGGCTTTCTGAAGCCGCTTTATGGAATTTTCCGAAGGGAAAACTGGCCACAGATATCCTCTCAAAAATGGGACTTTCAGAAGGGATTATTCCGGAGATCGTTCCCAGCTTCGGAATCCAGACTAACGTGAGTGCAAAAATAGCCGAAGATCTGGGACTGAATCTGAATGCAAGAATCACCTATCGCGCAGGTGACCAGCCTAATAATGCACTTTCACTAAATGTTCTAAATCCCGGAGAAATTGCTACCACAGCAGGAACTTCTGCAGTTATTTATGCCGTTACAAACAAAGATATTTCAGATGAACAAAACCGAATAAACACATTCCTGCACGTAAGCAATTCTGAAACTGAAAAGCGAAATGGCCTTTTAGGAATTATTAACGGCTCCGGAATTTTATATCAATGGCTGCGAAAAACTTTCTCCCTTGGAATTGATGATCTTATCTCTTACGAACGACTTAATGAAGAAGCGGGGAAAGCGCCTGTTGGAAGCGAGCAACTTAGGTTTTATCCTTTTGGAAATGGTGTAGAACGTATTTTTAATAACCATCCTGCCAATTCAGGGATTGAGAACCTCAACTTCAACATTCACAAGCCGCAGCACCTCATAAGATCTGCCTGCGAAGGTATTGTGTTTGCCATGAACTATGGTTTTGATGTCATAAAATCCCTTGGAACTTCGGGTGAGGTCGTGAAAGCAGGAAAAGGAAACCTGTTTTTGAGTCCGGTGTTCCGGGAGATCTTTTGCAATACTACGCAGGCAAACCTGGAACTCTACAATACCTCGGGAGCCGAAGGTGCTGCGAGAGGTGCCGCCTACGGGTTCGGGTTTTATAACAACCTGAAAGAAGCCTTCAGTAACCTTGAAGTTCTGGAAAAACTGGAGCCAAAAAAGGCACTTTCTGAGCAATATCAGGAGATCTATCAGGAATGGAAACAAGAAATTAAAATAAAAAAGAATTAATTATGAGCACGAACAAATTTTTCAAGAACATTGATCAAATTAAATATGAAGGTCACGAAAGTGATAATCCGTTGGCTTTTAAATGGTATGATGAGAACAAAGTAGTTGCAGGAAAACCTTTAAAAGAACATTTGAGATTTGCAACAGCTTACTGGCACACCTTCAATAATACCGGGAGTGATCCTTTTGGGCCCGGCACAGAAACTTTTGCCTGGGATAAGAGCGATGATCCTATCACCCGCGCAAAAGATAAGATGGATGCTGCCTTTGAATTTATGACAAAGCTGGGAATGCCTTTCTATTGTTTCCATGACGTAGACGTAGTGGATGAAGCTCCCACGCTGGCAGAATTTGAGAAGAGGCTGCAAACTATGGTGGAATACGCCAAACAAAAGCAAAAAGAAAGCGGAATCAAACTTTTATGGGGAACTTCCAATTTGTTCAGTAACCCAAGATACATGAACGGTGCTGCTACAAATCCTAATTTTGATGTATTGGCTTACGCCGGTGCGCAGGCCAAGATCGCTCTTGATGCGACAATAGCACTTGGTGGTGAGAATTATGTTTTCTGGGGCGGTCGCGAAGGTTATATGAGCCTTCTCAACACAGATATGAAAAGAGAACTGGATCATCTTGGGCAATTCCTGAACACCTGTAAAGATTACGCAAGAAAACAAGGTTTTAAAGGCAATTTCTTTATTGAGCCAAAACCTATGGAGCCTACAAAGCACCAGTACGATTATGATGCGGCGACTTCGCTTCACTTTATCAACCAGTATGGTTTGCAGGACGATTTCAAATTAAACTTGGAAGTAAACCATGGTACATTGGCAGGGCATACTTTTCAACATGAACTGCAGGTGGCCGTTGACGCCGGGATGTTAGGAAGCATTGATGCCAACCGTGGCGATTATCAAAACGGCTGGGATACAGACCAATTCCCCATCAATCTTTATGAGATCACTGAGGCAATGCTTGTCATACTTGAAGGTGGCGGCCTCCAGGGCGGCGGAATCAACTTTGATGCAAAAGTGCGTCGTAATTCTACAGATCTGGAAGACAAATTCATAGCTCACATTGCCGGCATGGATGTTTTTGCAAGGGGGCTTATTTGTGCAAATGAAATTCTGGAAAATTCTAAATACAGGGAACTCAGGAAGGAGCGCTATTCTTCTTTTGATTCCGGAAACGGCGCTAAATTTGAAAAAGGAGAGCTTTCCCTGGAAGATTTAAGCAAAATTGCTTTAGAAAAAGGAGAACCAAAACAAATTAGTGGAAAACAGGAACTATTCGAACAGATCATCGCTAATTCTTATTAAAACCTAAAGAATCGGTTGCACAACGCGACCGGTTCTTTCCCCACCCGCAAAAGGTGGGCTGCAAAACAAAAACTATGAAAAATTTATTCAAAACAATGCTGTGCCTCCTGGTTATTGCGGGATGTTCAAGCGAAGACGATTCGCCTTCAGGGCCAATCGTGGGAGGCCCCACAGATCCTGTTGATGGTGGTGGTGACGGTAGCGGTGACAATGACGATCCACTCACCTATAATGCCGCACAGGACCTAAAGGAAATAGTGGATTTTCCTGTAGGCAATATTGTCTCCGCAAACCGGCTTGGCTCATCTAGTGCCAGCAATGAAACCTTTAGAGAAGTTTTACTCGAAGAATTCAACAGCATAACTGCGGAAAACGACATGAAGATGGCAAACATGTTCACAGGTCCCGATACGTATGACTTCAGCGATGGAGATGCTATTGTAGATTACGCCATTGAAAATGGATTGAGAGTGCACGGTCACACCCTGGTATGGCACAGCTCCATTCCCGGATGGTTGAACAATTTCTCAGGAACAGATGAAGAATTTGAAACCCAGGTAGAAAACTACATAAAAGCCACTGTTTCTCACTTTGCAGAAGCCACAGTAGTGGTGGATGGGGAAGAAGTACCCGTAGTAAAAGGCTGGGATGTGGTGAATGAGGCTTTTGATGGCGCAGGATACAGAAATTCTATCTTCAGGGAAAGAATAGGAAGCGATTACGTTGAAAAAGCATTTCAATGGGCTCGTGAAGCCGATCCAGATGTAAAATTGTTTTATAATGATTACAATGTCGCAGGAGAAGTTTCAAAGAGAAATGCCATTATCAACATGATCAATGGATTTCTCGACAATGATGTACCAATTGACGGGATAGGGATGCAAATGCACCTCAATTACAACTGGCCTACAGATGATCTTCCTACAGCAATACAGGATGTTGCAGATACGGGATTACTGGTTCACATTTCTGAACTTGATGTAAAGGCAAATCCTAATGATGATATTGAAGAATTGACCGAAGAACGTGCACTGGCCCAGGAGGAACAATTCCAAAAAGCAGGTTATTATTACACAGAACTGGTTCCCGAAGAGCAACAGTACGGGCTTACTATTTGGGGCTTTAGAGACCAGGATAGCTGGCTTTATGAGAATGGCAGTGACTGGCCGTTGCTTTATAATAATGAGTTTGAGACAAAACTGGCTCACCGCGGACTCGCTGCCGGGCTAAGTGGTGAATCTGCAGATTAGTACTAATAACAGTTTCTGAAAACAAAAAATTCCGCCTTAGAGCGGAATTTTTTTGTGCATTACCATCCAAAAATGACATTTTAAGGCCTCTTTCTGAAGTAGCCCTAATGATATGTGAAAAATGACCTTTCAGCCGCCCAAAAATGCTCCTGAAGGATACTGCATCTCTAAAAAGATAAAGTTTAGCCCTTTTCCGAAGCTGTTTGGCAGTAATATTCTTCTGAGAAGAGTATTTTGTCATCAGAACAGCAATTTTAGAAGCAGGAAAGCATCTTTTAGTTTCCTTTTCCTCAATCTACAGGGTAACACATGCTGCTTTTCCAAAAATGCAATACGAATTACCTTTTTTCCCGCTGAAAGAGGCATTCACCCGATTCATCTCATCAAAGAAAAAGGTTTCATTCCGCCATTTTTGAATATGTAGATTGTTTGAACCATTTTTGGAGCAGCTGCAGTTTGTAAAAGAAGGCATTCATAAAAGGTTTAAAATAAGAAAAGCCATCTTCAACGACAAAGATGGCTTTTCCCTCAATCAAGATAACTAACTCACACAATTCTTATTCTTCTGCCGGCACTACTTCAACCTCATCAATGAAGTAAACGGCGTTTTCTGTTGCTCCAAGGTCCAGTACAATTCTGGTTTCATCATCGGTAGCTGCGGGAGTAGTCCATTGGTATTGCTGCCATTCATTGGTGACAGTCATATCGGGCCCGTAAAGTGCATCTCCTTCGGGGGATTGGGTAGAAAGTCTGACTACACCTCCAACTCCCGGAGAACCGGCTTCCCCTTTAATCCACATGGTAACAAGGTAAGTGCTACCAATTTCGGTACTTACGGGATCGCTCGCAATTTGAGTTAACCATGGGTCACCACCGGCTCCAATTGCTTTTAAAGCTCTGTCCCCGGCACGCACTTCACCTTCTACTGTGGTTGCTGTTAGCAGTTCCGCAGCATTTAGTTTTTCCCATCCGGTAAATTCATCGCCATCCCCTTCTTCAAAACCGCTGTTATTCACCATATTTTGGTTAGGAACAGTAGGTTCTTCAGGTGGCGCTGCCACACTTATGTCATCAATATGATATATAGCTCCTTCGGTTGCCCCAAGATCAAGCACTACTCTTGTAGCTTCATCGTTCGCAGTGAAAGTCCATTCATACGCCTGCCATTCCTGGGTCACAGTCATATCAGGTCCGTACATCGCATCTCCTCCGGGAGACTGGGTAGATATTCTTACAGAGCCTCCTACCCCGGGAGTACCGGCTTCCCCTTTGACCCACATGGTTACATGATATTCTGTTCCTACTTCTGTAGGCAATTCGGCACTGGCCATTTGCGTTCTCCAGGCATCAGCTCCTGCACCTTCAGCGCGAAGAGCTCTGCTTCCGCTTCTTACAGCCTCATCTGCGGTGGTGGCAGTTAGCAATTCGGCGCCATTATATTTTTCCCAACCGGTGAATTCATCTCCCTCTCCCTCTTCGAAACCGCCGTTTGAAAGCAATTCTACAGGTTGAGGACCGGCCTGGCCTGTGGCCACCAGGGTCACATTATCTATAAAGAATACTGCGTCACTTGCGCCCAGGTCCAGCATAATTTGAGTAGCCTCTTCATTAGCTGTGAACACCCATTGGATTTGTTGCCATTCAGAAGAAATTTCATAATCTCCACTGTACTGGGCATTGGGTGCAGTAGAAAATCTCATTGTTCCTGCACTTCCGTCGGTTCTAATCCACATGGTAAGGGTGTATTCAACCCCTACCTGGGTGGGAGCTCCATCACTGGCAAATTGCGTATCCCAGGCGTTACCCGCAGCGCCTTCAGCTCTTAATGATCTACTGTAGTACGCTTCATCTTCAGCTGTGGTAGCGGTCAACCTTTCGCTTCCGTTGTATTTACCCCAGTTGGTGAAATCATCTCCTTCACCTTCTTCAAAAGTGCCATTTTGGATAAGGTTTTCTCCTACATAGAATATGGAAGAAGAAGCTGCTTCTCCACCTGCGGTGACTATTTCAATTGTAGCAGGGGTGTTGGCCGGCAAACCGGCGGGAACTGTAAAGGTTAGATTCGTACCATCATTACTTACTACAGTTGCTTCTACCCCGCCTACCATGATGGATTCCATATTGTTGAAGTTCACACCAGAGATATTCACTTCTTCCCCCGCTGCTGCTGCAGTTGGAGAAATAGCTTCAATAACAGGTGTTGGTCTTAGCAGGACTTCGAAAGGTTGCGTCACACGATAATTATCGACCATGGCCAGCGTTATGGTGGTAGCCCCAACAGGAGCACCTTCCGGCACCTGAAAAATAAGATTTTCACCCTCCAATTGAAAGGTCGCCTGCCGGTTACCCACAAAGACAAACTGAACATTGTCAAAATTAGATCCTGTCAAGGTCACTGATTCCATTGGATATGCCGAAGTAACATCTGAACCTGTTACGGCAACTTCTTCAAAGAGGTCGTCATCTTCACAGCTCGTGCTAATTACAAGCGAAAAGATCAAAAATACTTTGGTTAATATGTTTAAATAATTTCTCATAATCATGATATTATCTTTTTAGTAACCGGGATTTTGTTCAACACCTGCCAAATCCACAAAAGACTGTGGAATAGGCCATCTTAGATGTCTCTCCTGTATATTTCCAGCGGCGTCTGGATTACATGCTCTCACACGGTCCAGCAAAATGCCGTTACGTTTTAGGAATGCCCAACGATGTCCTTCATGCCCTAATTCTCTGGCTCTTGCATTCGCGAGGGTATCCAGGTCAATACTTGTAAGGTTATGATTGGTATCTCCAAAGGCTCTTTCCCGAAGCACGTTTATGTAATTTACGGCCTGGGCGTCATTACCCATTCTCCAATGGGCTTCGGCAGCAAGAAGGAATGCTTCTGCATACCTGTAAACTATAATGTTCCTGTAGCCTTCTGCTTCCCCTGTGGTTCTTCCGTAGGTAACATCTTCCCAAAATTTCGTACTGGTGGGCTCAATATATCTTACCTGAATTGCATCTGGACCAAATTCGTTCACTACATCTTCGACAGTTACGACGTCGCCAACCTCTTTACCTGCCGGCAAGTTATCAGGATCATCAAACGTCCATTCCAGTTTATGCCATGCTTCCAGCCTGCCATCACCTTCTTCAAATAATTCCCAATAACAGTCTGAAGGGGAAAGGCGAGACCAGGCTCTCCCTCCCTGTTCCATGGTCCTTAAAACTCCACCTATTCGGTCATAAAGCGGGACCATCATTTGAGAAACTCTTTGTGCGCGATTCAAAACCGCCGGATCAAAGACCCAGGAAAGGATAATTTCATTATTGCTTTCTTCTCCCGTTTTACCACCCTCAAGACCAAAGATGCCATCCAGCGGCTGTAGCGAGTAGGAGGGATCGTTAATAACAGCTTCTGCAGCTTCTGCGGCTTCGGACCAATTGCCAAGGTCAAGGTGAGCCTTTGATAAAAGGAGATAAGCAAGACCTTTTGAAGGTGCACCTACTCCCCTGGTATTCACACGCTGCTCCAGCAAAGGTATTGCCGCAGTGGCATCAGAAATAATTTGATCATAAATTACCTCTTTTGGCTCAAGCGGTGCCTCAAGGCTGGGTTCTTCTCCTTCTTCCTGTAAAGTAGATAAAGGAATATTATCAAATCTTCGCACCAGCTCCAAATAAAGGTATGCGCGCATGGCCAGGGCTTCCCCTTTGAATCGCTGCAAAGCCTGCGCTTCTGCATCAGAGTCTGGTTCAAGCACCTCTGTGGCAGCTATTACCCTATTCGCCCTGTTCAGGGAAGTGTAGTAATCATTCCAGATGGCTTCTATCTCTGGACTCGAGGCAGACAAGCCTGCAGAATACTCATTCATCCCCAGCATACCTCCGGCATTAACATCCACCAGGTTGGTTCCACTCTTGACAAGATCTGTTCCCGATTGTTTGTACATGGAAATCTGCATATTCTCATGTACCGCTCTTGCAGTTTCATATATTTGGAACATAGTGGCCTCCAGCCCTTCAATATTATTCAGCACGAGCTCTGCAGGAACATCGTCTCGATCTTCAAGATTTAAAATTTCATCTTCGCAGCTTGATAAAATTAACAAGGCGGCGAGAATCATTGCATAAGGTTTAAATTTTTTCATCTTCTTTCCTTTTTTAAAATGTAATATTTGTTCCAAACACCCATGTCTTGGTCACCGGATATGATCCAACTGAAGATTCAGGGGAGAAAGCATCTGTAAAATCTGTCCAGTACTTAAGGTTATTTCCTCTTAAGAAGAACGAAACTCTTGAAAAAGGCAGGCTTCCAATGACATTTTCCGGCAGTGAGTATCCTAAAGAAATATTTCTTAGTGCCACGAAGGAAGCATCCTGCAGCTTGATAGCTCTGGTGAATAGTCCGCCTGCCAAGGCAGTTCCAGATCCTACCCGCGGAAATTCATTAGAAGGGTTTTCCGGGGTCCAGTAATTTATATTGATCTCATTATTCCTTCCGCTGTATGCACCGTAATAGGTGTTTTCTCTAAGAACTCCCTGCACGGCTTCTACCAGGACAGAAAGTTCAAAGCCTTTGTAATTGACCACCGTATTTATACCTCCATACCAGTCTGGAGTAGGGTTTCCAAGGAAGGTTCTGTCCTCATCATCAATTACTCCATTGTTATCTATATCGGCTATTCTCGGGTCTCCCGGAACTGCACCAAATTGGGCGGCTTCGTCCTCCTGGCCCAGCTGCCATACCCCAAGATATCTATAGTCGAAATATTCCCGAATGTCCTGCCCTATAAACCAGCCGTTTGCCACGTTGTCTACAGGCTCCCCTTCTTCATTAACATCGCTTCGGCTTAATCTCACAATTTTATTTTGATCTTTCGCCCAGTTGATATCTACATTCCAGAAGAAATCTTCTGTTTGAATAATGTTTCCACTTAAGCCAATTTCAATACCCTTATTTTCGGTTGCCCCTATATTACTTGGATAAGATGTAAATCCTCCATTTACAGGAATAATGGTTTCAAATAAAAGAAGATCTGTAGTTTCTGTTTTGTAGACATCTATACTACCGCTTAACCTATTGTTAAAAACGCCAAAATCGAGCCCCAGGTTTGTTTGTTTGCTTTCTTCCCACTTAAGATTGGGGTTTGATGCAACACTTCCCACACCATATCCGTTAAATAAAATAGGGTTGCCATCAGCGTCCTGGCCGACGTTGATTTGCACACTCTGCGTAGATGCCCTGTAAAGGTAGGTTGGAAAATTATCATTCCCCATTTCCCCATAGCTCACCCTAAATTTTAATTGATCAATAAAATTGGAATCCTGAAGGAAGTTTTCGTTATGTACATTCCAGGCAAATGCCGCAGATGGAAAATATCCATACTGATAGTTTTCAGCAAACTTTGATGACCCGTCCCGGCGCAGTGTAAAGGTTACATTGTATCGGTTATCATAGCCATAGCCAAGCCTTCCAATGCTGTAGACTTTCGCATATTCATCTGTTACCCAGTCCAGTCGTGAGTCGGAGTCAACTGCATCACCTATCGCATTGTAGCTCAAAAGATCTGTTGGAATGTTTTCTGCGATCATGTTTGACTCCTCAAATTCATATTTCTGCATTCCATAAACCAGCGTTGCATCAATATTGTGATCTCCAAAGGTTTTGTTATAGTTGAGGATGTTATCAAATAAATAAGTAATTCCCCGTCCCTGCTGAATTTGTGCCTCACTTGGGGTATCATCTGCATAATTTGAGCTTTGGAATCTTCCGAAGAATTCTGAACGATCTTCAGCATAAGAATTCATAGTATAGGTAAGACCATCCGCAAGATCTATATTAATGAAAGGATTTACATAAGACCTGGTAACAAAACGATCAATCTCAGATTCACTATATCGATGTAGTGGATTGATTTGAAAACGATCATCCCGAATAAATTTTGTAAAACTTCCGTCTTCATTGTAAACATCTCCTAAAGGCGTATTATTACTTATAGGTATAAATGGCGCAAATCCACCATCTATATTGAACTCGCTAATTACATTACTGGTTTCGTTTGCAAAACTCTTGGTTAATTGCACTCTTGCTCCAATCTGCAACCAGTCTGTAGGTTTATAGTCGGAGTTTAACCTTAGGGAATATCTATTATAATCACTCTCCACCACAATACCTTCTTCAAGGTACACGTCTCCATTAATATAAAAGCTGAAATTCTCTGTACCTCCTGATGCTCCCAGGCTCATATTGCGCTGAATTCCGGTTCCAAGCAGCACATCCTGCCAGTCCACATCTTCCCCCTGCACATAATTTTCCACTTCATTAGGGTCTAAAAGTGCATTAAGAGAAGGTGACATATTCCCGGCAGCTCTCTGAGAGTCGAATAGGTATCTTACATATTCATCACCATTCATCATATCTATATGATTGGCAATCTCAACAAAGCCCGTTGAAAAATTCACATCTATGTTTGATCGTCCTGCCTTACCGCTTTTGGTGGTAATTAAAACGGCTCCATTTGCACCACTGGATCCATAAATAGATGCGGCGGCCGCATCTTTAAGAATATTAATGGATTCAATGTCGTCGGGATTGAGTTCAGAAAGATTTCCTCCTATTAAAGGAACTCCATCTACCACTACTATTGGCTGGTTATTTGCATCAATATCTCCTGCTGCTGCCCCAAGTGAATTTGTACCCCTTATCCTAAAGGTAATCCCAGAGCCAGGTTGCCCGCTGGAGCGTGTCACTTTTAATCCCGCAACACGACCTCTTAAGGCTTCTACCGGGTTGGGCACCGGGGTTTTCTGAACCTCTTCTACATTCACTGTAGCAATAGCCCCTGTTACATTTTGACGCTGCATGGAACCATACCCCACGACCACCACCTCTTCCAGGGATTCAGCGTCTAATTCCAGCATCAAATCAATTTCAGTTTGCCCATCAACGGCAATCTCTTCGGGCTTATAACCCATAAAGGTAAATTGCAGAACACCATCAACCGGAACATCGGAAAGAGTATAGTAACCATCGAGATCTGTTGCGGTTCCCAGCGTTGTACCTTTCACCATAACATTCACTCCTGGTAAAGGACCTTCGGTGTCGGCCACCACTCCAGACACCGTCGTCGTCTGGGCACTAACAGTGACGGTAGAAGCCAGAAACAAAATGAAAAATATCATTTTCCAGGACTGCACACCTTTAATTAATAATTTTTCGATCATGTTGTAGTATTTTTAGTTGGTTAGGAAAAAAGACCGTAATTTTTTTTGGATACGATAAATATACATAAATAATCCATTCACGCAATCGGTTGCGTTAAAAAATTAAAAACAGACTCATAATTTTTCCCAAGGAAAGGACTTTAACTGCAATAAACACCTGTTTTTACGGTAGTTGACATAAATCCATTTTTACGAATACGATTGAGTTATTTTTTTTTATTTTAGCCGTAATATATTCCTTCTCAAAAAGAAAAAACCAACCCTTAAACTTCAATCCAATGCCAAAAACCGCCACAATAATTCAGAAAAGTATCCTCCTATTGTTTAGTTTAATCGCTCTTACAGGATGCCGAAATGAGAGAACAACTTTAGAACCTTCTGTAACCGAAACTACAGATTCATTAACAAATCCAACAGATACCATACAATTCACGTCAGATCCTTTAGTACAAGACGAATTCACTGCAGATCCTTCTGCGCACGTTTTTGAGGGCAGCATCTATATTTATCCTTCACATGATTATGATTCCGGCGTGCCTGAAGACGACATGGGAAATCATTTCAACATGCGTGATTACCACGTTTATTCCCTGGATAGCGTTGGTGGTAACATTACAGACCATGGAGTAGTATTAGACGTAGACAATGTACCCTGGGCCAGCCGACAGATGTGGGCACCCGATGCCGCTGAGAAAAATGGAACTTACTATCTGTATTTTCCGGCCAAAGATGAAAACGATATCTTTAGGATAGGTGTAGCCACAGGAGATTCCCCGGCCGGCCCTTTTACTCCCGAGCCTGAACCAATAGCGCAAAGCTATAGTATTGATCCTGCCGTATACGAAGATACAGATGGCACTTATTATATGTACTTCGGCGGAATTTGGGGCGGTCAATTACAGCGATGGCAAACCGGCGAGTATATTGAAGAAGATACTTACCCATCAGATGATCAACCCGCATTAGCTCCACTAGTGGCCAAAATGGATGAAAACATGCTGAGTTTTGCCGAAGAACCAAAAGAAATCGAGCTACTTGATGAAAACGGGCAACCGCTACTTACCGGAGACAATGAAAGAAGATTTTTTGAGGCAGCCTGGGTGCATAAATACAATGGCACCTACTATTTTTCGTATTCTACCGGCGACACCCATAATATTGCCTATGCAACAGGTGACAGCCCATACGGGCCTTTTACTTACCAGGGAGTTATTCTTAAACCTGTTCTTGGTTGGACCAATCATCATTCTATTGTAGAATACGAAGGACAATGGTACCTGTTTTATCATGACAGTTCTCTTTCAGGAGGAAAGACCTATTTAAGAAGCATGAAAATGGCAAAACTGGAACATAACGAAGATGGTTCCATACAGCCTATTGTTTCCATGGCCCATCAGCAGGAAAACTAGTCAAAAATGACGTTTATAAGACTCTTTCTTATTGTCGCTTGTTGTTTGACTGCCTCATCTTCTGTTGTGGGGCAGGTAATATTACCACGACTGATTAGCGACGGAATGGTGCTGCAACGCGATGCTGAAACCAAAATATGGGGATGGGCTTCGGAAGGCGAAAATGTTTCTATATCATTTCAGAATAAAATATATCAAACCACTGCCGACAGGATCGGAAATTGGGCCGTTACTTTGAATAACTTGAAGTCCGGCGGACCTTTTGACCTATTGATAATGGGAAAAAATGAGATCACCATACAGGATACTTATGTAGGAGATGTTTGGTTGGCTTCAGGGCAGTCTAACATGGAAATTTCCATGGCCAGGGCAGCACCATTGTACAGTAATGAGATCGCCACCGCAAAAATCGAAAAAATACGCTATTTTGAAGTGCCAAAAGAGTACAATTTCAAGGAACCTCTTCAACAGCTTTCAGCTGGAAACTGGGAGCCGGTGAATTCGGAAACAATAGAGGGTTTTTCAGCAGTTGCATATTTCTTTGCAAAAAGTATTTTTGAAGAATATGGCGTTCCGGTAGGGATCATTAATTCAAGTCTGGGCGGTTCTCCTGCAGAAGCCTGGCTAAGTGAAGAGGCTCTAAAAGAATTCCCCGAACATTACAGGGAAGCTCAGCGCTTCAAAAATGACAGTCGGGTGCAGGAAATTATAAGGAATGACCAGCAGCGGATTGCAGAATGGCATCAACAACTTGAAAGCAAAGATCCCGGAGCGGCAAAAAACTGGAAAAATAAAGACTTCAGCAGCTGGAAAACCATGAATATTCCCGGTTACTGGGCAGATAAAGAATCAGCATTTAAAAACGGTATAGTTTGGTTCAAAAAAGATATACATCTGCCTGAGGACTGGTCTGCACAATCGGCAAAACTCTTATTAGGACGAATTGTAGACGCAGACTCCGTTTTTGTGAACGGACAGTTTATAGGAAACACAACCTACCAATATCCACCTCGAAGATATACCATTCCTGCCGGAGTTCTAAAAAATGGAAAAAATACCATCACTATAAAGGTGATAAATTCCAGCGGAAGTGGTGGTTTTGTTCCCGACAAACCCTATAAAATTGTCACTTCTCACAAAGAAATTGATCTTACCGGAGAATGGAAATATAAAACAGGAGCCGAAATGTCACCCTTACAGCCGCAGACTTTTGTACAATGGAAACCGCTTGGGTTGTATAATGCCATGATTCATCCATTAACCCGCTTTAGCATTAAAGGAGTGATTTGGTACCAGGGCGAGTCAAATACAGATGACCCTGAAGAATATTCTCAGCTTTTTCCGGCACTTATCGAGGACTGGCGTGAAAAATGGCAGCAGCCTCACCTGCCTTTCCTGTTTGTACAACTGGCCAATTTTATGGAAACCAAAGAGGAGCCGGGTGACAGTAATTGGGCGAGACTGCGGGAATCGCAGGCGCAAACCCTTAGACTTCCCAAAACCGGAATGGCTGTTACTATTGATGTGGGCGAGTGGAACGACATCCATCCTTTAAATAAGAAAGCAGTAGGCGATCGTTTGGCGCGTGCAGCAAAAAATGTAGCCTACAATGAACCCATTACTCCAACTGGACCTTTGTATGACTCCTTTGAAAAAAAGGGAGATTCCATCATCGTTTCCTTTGATAATGTGGAAGACGGCCTAAAATTACAGGGTAAAGGTGAGCTGAAGCATTTCGCCATTGCAGGAAAGGACCGTAAATTTGTATGGGCAAAAGCTGAAATAAAAAACAAGAAGGTGGTGGTCTACAGCCCTAAAATAAAGAACCCCGTTGCAGTGCGCTATGCATGGGCAGACAACCCTGAAGATGCTAACCTGTACAGCAAAAACGGACTACCGGCGGGACCTTTTAGAACCGATGACTGGTAAGGTTTGAAGAATTGAGCTTAAGCTGAAACCTGTCAGAAACGCAACCGATTGCTGTACTAAAAATCTTCACAACTTCAGCTCATAGCAATAGAAAGGATGCTCGCTTTGCTTCGGAAAATATATATTTCCCAAACGTTTATAACCTCGGGCTTCATAAAACTTCTGATTTCGAAGATTCTGACTGAAGGTATCGAGCCTTACAGAATGATAGCGATTATTGCGGGCGTATGTTTCCGCAAAATCCATTAAAAGCTGTCCATATCCTTTCCCCCACACGGAAGGATGCGTAGCCAGCCTGTGCACATAAAGATTTTCCCGGTTGGAAGTGAGCCATTGAATGGGAATATATTCCTCATACATCTCGGGTGTTAAAACTATGATCCCGAGGATTTCTTCCTTTTGTTTCAGAACAAACAACTGTTCCTTTTCAATATCTTCTGCAAGCCTTTCCCGGGAAGGATAGTGTTCATTCCATTGAAAAACACCTTTTTCCTGCATGGCTACAGCGCACGCCTCGGTGAGTTTCTTAATTTCGGCTAAATCTAAAGGGTTGGCTAAATGGATCATGCTGTCTTTTTATATTTCAAAAATAATTTTTACTAAGAAAAAAATCTTTCCTTGTATAGATTATTTTGGTACATTTGCCTCGTTGAATTTTGAAAGATTCAATGCCATTTGGGGGATTAGCTCAGCTGGCTAGAGCGTTTGGCTGGCAGCCAAAAGGTCATCGGTTCGACTCCGATATTCTCCACAAAAAACCACTGCTTTTAGTAGTGGTTTTTTATTTTCTGGCAGAAATGGGTTTCTGAAAGTGACAAAA